>Ga0105242_10005133_pt1 | contig 10097 bp, 12 predicted proteins | sample KBSM24metaG_FD_81521 | JGI IMG/M metagenome (GOLD analysis project Ga0105242, IMG submission 81521) | Miscanthus rhizosphere microbial communities from Kellogg Biological Station, Michigan, USA - KBS M2-4 metaG | ecosystem: Host-associated > Plants > Roots > Rhizosphere > Soil | place... | reverse complement strand
GTGAAAGACGAGCTGTTCGCCGACTACGACGACCGCCGCGACCAGGCCATGATCCCGGCCATGGCCACTCGGGCCGCGGCCCAGATCCTGACCGCGTCGACGATGGGCACCGACGAGTCGTTCCCACTGAACCGGGCGGTCGAGCGTGGCCGTCAAGCCGTCGCCGCCGGTGCCACCTCAGGGATCGCCTATTTCGAATGGTCCGCCGACCCGGACGAGGATGCCGACGATCCGGCGACGTGGCGGCGGTGCATGCCGGCGCTCGGATGGACCCAGACCGAAGCGGTCATCGTCCACGCCAGAACGACAATGCCCGACGGCGAGTTCCGCCGGGCGTTCCTCAACCAGCAGACGAAAGCTGAGGACCGGGTGATCCCGGGGCCGAACTGGGCGGCGGTGTGTGGGGAGGCCAGCCCAGGCGGGCCGCTGGTTTTCTCGTTGGATGTGAACTCGGAACGCAGCGCGGGAGCGATCGTGGCCGCGTCGCCCGGCGCCGGCGAGCTCGTCGACTACCGCGGCGGGGTCGGCTGGCTTGTGGGCCGGGCGGTTGAACTGACCGAGCGGCACGGGTCGGCCCGCTGGGTTGTTGATGCTGTGGGCCCGGCCAGTTCACTAATCCCTGAGCTGGAACGGGCCGGGCTCACAGTGACCCCGGTGTCGGCCCGGGAGATGGTCGCTGCCTGCGGCCAGTTCTACGACTCCGTGATGGACGGCAAGGCCCAGATCCGCCACCACCCGAAACTCGACGAAGCTGTGGCCGGCGCCGCCAAACGGTCCGTCGGTGACGCCTGGGCGTGGGTCCGCAAGAACACATCGACCGACGTGAGCCCGCTGGTGGCGCTCACCCTCGCCCTGTGGGCAGCGCAGCCGGGTGACGCGCAGCCGATGATCGCATGGCGATAATCCTCGCCGTACTCGGAGCCCTCCTCGTCGCCTGCGGTTTCGCTCTGTGGAACATCCCGCTCGGGCTCGTCGCCGCCGGGGCTGAATTTCTGGTCGCCGCCTACGTCACCACCTACCTGAGAGCGAGGGCCGCCCAGTGAAGCTGCTCGACGCTCTAGTCCGCCAGTCCACCCAAAGCCGATTCCCGTCGCGAATGACCTTCGACGACTGGATCAACAGCTTCACGTTCCAAGGCAGCACCTACGGTGGCGGGATCCCCGGGCACTTCACCACGATGGGCCGGGAACGGGCCGAAACGATCGAGTCGAGTTTCGCCGGCTACTGCGATGGCGTCCTCAAGACCAACGGTGTCGTCTTCGCGGTGGAACAGATCCGCCTGGCGACGTTCTCGGAGGCCCGGTTCCAGTTCCGCCAGATCCGAGACGGCCGGCCCGGCGACCTGTTCGGCACCCCGGCTCTCACCATCCTCGAGGAGCCATGGCCGGGTGGCACCACCGGCGACCTCCTCTCACGGATGCTGCTCCACGCTGACCTGGCCGGCAACGCCTACACCTCCATCGTCGACGGCGAGGTCGTGCAGCTCCGCCCCGACTGGGTCGACATCATCCTCGAACCCCGCCAGGCGAACATCGGCCGGGACGGCGAACGGGTCACGGTCGGCTGGAAACGGCGCGGGTACGCCTACTACGACGGCGGCCGCGCGAACGGCACCCCGGCCATCCTCCTCCCTGACGAGGTGGCCCACTTCGCCCCGATGCCCGACCCGATGGCCTCCTACCGGGGGATGAGCTGGCTGACACCGATCATCCGAGAAATCCTGGCCGACGGCGCGTTCAACAGCTACAAGACCCGCTTCATGGAGAACGCCGCCACCCCCAACCTGGCCGTGTCGTTGCCGAAGGAGATCTCCCCGGCGAACTTCGATCTGTTCGTCGAGAAGATGGACGCCGCCCACAAAGGTCCGGAGAACGCCGGGAAGACGCTGTACACCGGGGGCGGTGCCGACGTCACCGTGATCGGCTCGGACCTCTCGAAGCTGGACATCAAGAATGTCCAGGGGGCCCTCGAGACCCGTATCGCCTCAGCGGGTGGTGTCCACCCGGTCATCGTCGGCCTCTCCGAAGGGCTCGCCGGGTCGTCGCTCAACGCCGGGAACTTCGCTGCTGCCCGCCGCCGCTTCGCCGACATCACCATGCGGCCCCTGTGGCGCAACGTCTCCGGGTCGCTCGCCACCATCGTCGCTGTCCCGACCGACTCGGAGCTGTGGTTCGACGAACGCGATATCGCGTTCCTCCGGGAAGACGAAGCGGACGCGGCCAACATCCAGAACGTCCGGGCCGAAACCATCACGACGCTGATCCGGGAGGGGTTCGACCCGGCCAGCGCCATCAAGGCCGTCGACAACGACGACTTCCGGCTCCTCAAGCACACCGGGTTGGTATCGGTCCAACTCCAGGCGCCCGGGGCGCAGCCGCCGGCCCGTTCCGGGCGCGCTGATGAGGTCCCGGTCGGGTTCGGGGCAGGCCGCAACGGTAAGCGTTTGCATGTGGTGCGCGACGAGCTCGGGCGCCCCATCGGAATCGAGGTCGCGAATGCCGCTCCCTGACGCCCTACTCGAGTCCTACTTCGTAGCGGCCCGGCCCCTGTCGATCGGGCTGGCTCGTCGCGGCGTTGAACTCCCGGCCGTGAGCGGGTACCGGCGCCACAAGGTCGTCAGTGGTGGCTGGTCGCGTTCTGAGGGTTCAGTGATGGCCCGCGGGTTCTTCGGTCCGTTCACCAGCCCGGTCGATTTCGACGAGGGGCTCCTCTTCGACGGCGACACTCTGGTCGAGCGGGTCCGGATGAACGGCCCGGTGTCGTTGACGCCGGGAACGTCGTGGGCCCACGAAATGCTGTTCGCGGTGGCGTCCGCGTGACGCAGCTCCCCACCGACCGCACCGCGGCGAACACCGTCGCGGAGCATGTCGCTGACCACAACACGCTGGCCGCGGAACACAACGAGCTCGACGGCCACGCCGCAGACACCACGGCTGTCCATGGCATCACCGACACGTCGGTCCTGGAGACCACGACCGGTTCCGCCGCGAAGGTCGCTGCCCATGAAGCGGACTCCACCAGCGTGCATGGCATCACGGACACGTCGGCTTTGGAGACGACCACCGGGTCGGCGGCGAAGGTCGCGGCCCACGAGGCTGACAGCACCTCGGTCCACGGCATCACCGACACGGCCGCTCTCTACCTGTCGGCCAGCCACACCAAGGCCGCCCACGACGCGCTGGCTATGTCCCACGACTCCCTGTCGGACGTGTCGGCCAACGACCACCACGCCCAGGCCCACCACGCGGAGCACGAACCAGGCGGCGGCGACGCCATGGCCGCCAACGCCGCCGCCGGCACAGCCAGCCTCCGCAGCCTCGGCACCAGCAGCACCACCGCCGCCGCCGGGGACCACGCACGCTCAGGCTCTCTTGTGTTGGCCGTCGCGACGAAGACGACCGCCTACGCCGCCGTTGCCGGGGACGTGATCCTGGCCGACGCCACTTCTGGGGCGCTCACCGTCACTCTGCCCGTCCCGGCCCTCAATGCGCTGGTGACGGTCAAGAAGATCGACGCCAGCTCGAACAATGTCGTCGTCGCCCGCCACGCCGCCGAAACGATCGACGGCGGGGCGAGCGCCGCCCTGGCCGTGCGGTATGCGTCGGTGGACGTCATCTCAAACGGAACGGACTGGTTCGTCATATGAGCTACAACCCGGCCAACCCCAACGGGCAGGCGACCATGGCCGCATCGGCGCCGGTCGTCCTCCCCTCCGATCAGGTGGTACCCGTCCAGGTCGGAATCGTCGAAGAACTCATGTCGGCGCTGCTCAACCGATTGGGTCCTATCGGCCTGGCCATCGACCCGCCGTCGGGTCGGCTCCGGGTGCTGATCGATCCGCTTGGAGGCGCCCAGACAGTGGGGACAGTCACGACTGTTGGGACGGTGACAACCGTGACTGGGATCACGAATATCGGCGGGAACTCCGCTGTCTATGACCAAGTGGCCCAGATGCAGGCCATGGTGGCGCCCCTCCGGGCGGGGATCGGGGTAACCGCATGACGACTGCCGTGAACCTTAGGAAGATGCTCGATCGGAAGCAGTGGGAACCGCTCAGCCCGGTCCCGACCGCTCCCGTCGTTGGGGCACTGCTCGTCGCAACGCCTCCGAACTGGGCCGTGCCGACGGTTTTTTTCGCGGCATCAAGCACGGTTCATTATCTCTACGTCATCAACGAAGACGCTTGGGTCCTTATCCCGTCGGGTACCCTCGGCACCCCGGCGGCTGGGAGCTGCGGCACTTTTCATCCGTATGGCCCTTCGTTTACCGCATCGGCAGGGTCGACAACAACTGCCACGTCGACACTGACGATCCCGGGTTCCCTGGCTGGGTACAAGATGCGCTGTACGGCAGGGACCGGCGCCGGTCAGGAAGTCACGATCGTCTCCAACACCTACGGAGCGAACGCCGTCTTCACCTTCGCCGCGGTTGGCACCGGCTTTGACAGCACCTCGGTGTTCCAGGTCATGTCCGGCCGGTTCTGGATCCTGACCGCCACCAGCGGGGCCGTCACATGGAAGTACTACGACGTCGCCACCAACGCCTGGACGGCCAAGTCCGTAACCTCGGGACCCGGGTCATCCTGGGCATTAGATGGTGCCTGCATCGCCACAGCCGGACTGTGCTGCACCTCCGCCGCCGGCGGCTTCGCCGGAGCCATCGCCTCTGGCACGGCCACCGCCGGAGCCGCGGCGACGCTCACGAACTCCGGCAAGGCGTGGGCGACGAACCAGTGGGCCAACTATCAGGTCCGCATCACCTCCGGAACGGGCGCCGGACAGATCCGCACCATCAACTCCAACACCGGCACGGTCCTCACCGTGTCAGCCAACTGGACGACGAACCCCGACGCCACATCGGTCTACGTGATTGAAGGCAACGACGACTGGATCTGGGTCATCGGCAACAACGCCGTCACCATGTTTCGGTACGCCATCAGCGGGATCGCCGGGTTGTCGGCCAACGCGCAGGCGACTGGCGACACATGGATCACCGTCGCCCCCGGCGGGGCCAGGGCAGCCGCTGCCGGTGTCGCATGTTCGCTGAACTGGATCTCCGACTCAGCCGATGCAACCTTCACTTCCGAGAATGCCATCCTCAACGGCCGCCGTCTCTACAGCTTTCGTGGGACCGCCGGCAACGTGCTCGACGTCTACGACATCCCGTCGAACACCTGGGCGCTCGGGCCTCTTACCTACGGCCGCCAGTCCGCGTTCCAGACTTTCGGCGCTGGCGTGAGTTACTACGCCCACAAGGGGATCATCTACATCCACGACAACAACAACCTGAACGTTATCTTCCACAAGTACAACTGCGCTACCCAGATGCTCGATCCATTGTCGAAGCTGCAATATCCAGCAGTGGCGAATGCTCAAGCCGGGCAGAGGATCTTTGTGGCCGCTTATTACGACGGGGCTGTTGAGATCGACTGGGTTTACGCGGTGCTCGCTGGGTCTTTGCCGTGGTTCCGGATGCTGCTGATCTGATGGAGGCCACGATGACGTGCCCCATTTGCGAATCCGACGACACCGCACCGTGCGAAGCGGTCGAGGACGAGGGCTCCTGGCAGTGCGCCAATCCGGACTGCCTCGCCAAGTTCCTGCCCGAGGCGCAGACCTCTTGATGGCGCACAGTTCGCCGGTTAGGCCCTCGATACGGAGCGGTAGGGTGGGGCTGCTCCCCGCCCCGGCCGACGGGTCACGACGCATGACCTTCTCCTCCGGGGCGGGGAGCCACCCCGAGAACCGCTGATCCATGGCCTACGCCGGGGGATACGCCGGCGGCTACGCCGACGCCGTTGTTGCACCTCCCGTCTCGCCGCCGGTCGTCGGTGGCGGCTTCGCAGGTCCGGTCTGGTCCCCCGACCGCCCCGCCCCGCTGCAGGGCCTTCACCGCGAAGGCCGCTCCACACTCCGCCTCACAGTCTCGGCCTACGCCTGGGGGCACGGCGAACAACGCAGCCGCCAAACGATCGCGGCCGTCGCCGTCACCCAAGGCGAAGGGACGACCCGGACCCGCCATCAGATCGGCGGGTTCGACCTGCTGGCCCGCAACGGGCACGCCAGAGGCACTACCCGCGCCGATGTTCTCACCCACGCGGGCGACCCACGCGAAGACGACGAGCTCATCCTCACCGCCGCCGCCCTTCTCCTCTCAGAGTTCGACCACGGGAGCACACCATGAAAGCACCCAAGAACAACGTGTACCGCGCCGCCCCGTTCCGAGCAGACGACACCGGCGACGGGTTCACCCTCGAGGGATACGGCGCCGTGTTCGGCGACACCACCCGCATCGACTCGTGGGAAGGCAAGTTCGACGAGAAGATCGAACGGGGTGCTTTTTCCAAGACGATCAGCGAACGCAAGCCAGTCCTCCAGTTCGACCACGGCCGTGATGCCGCCACCGGCTCCGTCCCCATCGGCGCCGTCGAGGAACTGCGGGAGGACAAGCACGGCTTGTTCGTGCGGGCCCGGATGCACGACAACGCCCGGGTCGAACCGATCCGCCAGGCCATCGCCTCCGGCGCTATCGACGGCATGTCGTTCCGGTTCCGGGTGATCCGCGAGGAGTGGGACGAATCGGGGGAGATCCCGGTGCGGACCATCAACGAGGTCGAACTGTTCGAGCTCGGCCCGGTCGTGTTCCCCGCCTACCAGTCGACCAGCGTCGGTGTGCGTTCCCTCCTCGCCGACCTCGACGACGACGAGCAGCAGCGGCTCATCGCCGATCTGCGCTCCGAAATCGAATCGTCCGACGACGCCGCCCCCACGGGCACCTCGCCGGAGCAGGACACCGACGCCGGCCATGAGGCCACCTCGGGAGCAACCCCGGGCGAACGCTCCGCGTTCTTCCGCTCACTCCTGATCCGAAAGGCATCTTGATGAATCTCGAACAGCTCCGTGCCCTCCTGGTCTCCACCGAGACCCGGATGCACGAAATCCACACGGCCGCAGAGGCCCGCTCCCTCGACGACACCGAGCAGACCGAGTGGGACACCCTCACCGTCACCCTCGAAGACACCCGCTCGAAGATCGTCGCCATGGAGGCCCGCAACACGGTGGCCGACTCCCTCACCCGGCCCGGCGCCGCCGAGGACGGCGACGGGGCCCGCTACACCCCGCCGAACGTGAAGCGTGACCGGGACCCCATGGAGATCGTCGAAGACCGCACCGCCACCCCGAAGCAGCTGGCCGACGCCGCCACCCGCTGCCTCGAGGACAAGGTCGACGCCGACCACATGGGCCACGTCCGCTCGCTCCTCAAGCGGCACTCCGCCGACCGCGACTGGGTCCGCAGCGTCATCGTCCGTTCCACCGACGACTACGCCAACGCCTGGGCGAAGGTGTTCACCCACCGCGAATTCGCCCTCACCCCGGAGGAGCGCACCGTTCTCGGTGTGACCACCAACGCTAACGGCAAGTTCCTCCTCCCCACCCACCTCGACCCGACGATCATCTTGACGTCGGCCCTGTCGACCAACGAGATCCGCAAGATCTCCCGGGTCGTCACCCTCACCGACGGCCAGGCCGCCTGGAACGGCATCACCTCCGCCGGTGTCACCGCATCGTGGGACGGCGAGGTCGTGGAGGTCAGCGACGACAGCCCCACGTTCGGGAACCCGAGCATCCCCACCATTCGGGCCCAGGCGTTCGTCCAAGCGTCTATCTCCGCCACCGAGGACATCGCCAACCTGGCCGGCGACCTGCTCATGATGTTCGCCGACGCCAAGGACCGCCTCGAAGGCGCAGCGCACGCCACCGGCGCCGGTACAACCGAGCCCAAGGGTGTGTTCACCGCCGTCGCAGCCGTCACCGCATCTCGGGTGACATCCACCACGGCGGCCACCGTCGGCCTCGTCGACATCCACGCCCTCTACAAGGCGGTCCCGAAGCGGTACCGCACCATGTCAACCTGGGTTGCCAACCCGCTGTACACGCTGGCGGTCAAGGCGCTCGGCACCGCGGTGTCCGCCAGCTACTCCGGCGACCTCACCCAGCCGGTCGCCGGCCGGATCCTCGGCCACGCCCTGGTCGAATCCGACGACGCCCCCACCGCACAGACCACGACCGCTCTCGACCAGGAGATCCTCGTCGGGGACTTCTCCCAGTTCGTGATCGTGGACCGTCCCGGCGGCATGAGCGTGGAGTACATCCCGCACCTGTTCAACACGACGTCCAACCTGCCCGACGGCCGCCGTGGCTGGTACGCGACGTGGCGTAACGGTTCCGACGTCACCAACGTCGATGCCTTCCGACTGCTGGTCGACAAGACCAGCGCGTAGCAGCAGCACACACGCCATAGCTGTCGGCGAGGTCCGGGCGCCTAGACCGCCCCGGACCTCGCCGACCCTGCGCCTGTCTAGGAGGAGGTTTCTATCTGATGCCGCATCCGACCTCTCCGGTCATCGTCCGCCAGCCCGGTTCCGACGGGGTCATGGTCGTGCTTGACCCGGCTGTCGATTATGACCCGGCCGACAAGCTGGTGAAGGCGTATCCGTGGGCGTTCTCGCCTCGTGATACGAGCGGCGGGATTGTCGAGTCGGTCGAGATCGAGCAGGCAACGGCAGCGCCGGGGGAGAAACGAACCCGGGGTCGTCCGAGGTCGACGGGGTGAAACCGGGGACGGTCGCCGTCGGGTTCCTCCATGGCGGGGAGTGGTCTTCGTGTTTCGGGATGTCGCTCGTCGAGCTGTACCTCGTCGACGCCACGATCGGGTCTCATCGGCTCGTCCGTCAGCTGCCGAAGTTCTGCGCCGCCGGCGGCCTTGTCGCCGGTCGCAACGAGGTGGCGGAAAAGTTCCTCGGCGCCACGGACTGCGAATGGCTGTGGATGGTCGATTCCGACATGGGGTTCGCCCCGACCACCGTCGACGACCTGATCGCCGTCGCCGACCCTGACACCCGGCCGGTTGTCGGCGGGCTGTGTTTCGCGCTGCGGGCCAACGGCCCCGGCATGTTTCACGGAGAGAAGTACGTGATTGTCCCGTCGGCGTACCGGTGGGTCGAAACCGACACCGAGGTCGGGTTCCAGTCCATCCTCGACTTTCCCGACGACGGGATGGTGGAGGTGTCGGCGACCGGCGCCGCCTGCCTGCTGGTTCACCGCACAGCCTTGGAACGGGTCCGGGAGAAGTACGCCGACCACTGGTTCGACCCGGTTACCCACCCGAACGGCCCGACGTTCTCTGAAGACCTGTCGTTCTGCATTCGTCTCGCCGCCGTCGACATCCCAATCTGGGTCCACACCGGGGTGGGCACCACCCACGCCAAGGGCGGCATCTTCCTCGACCGGGAAGCGTTCGACGCCCAGTTCCCCGTCTCGCCATCCTCAACGGTTCCGACCTATGTGGTGGTCGCCAGCCGGGAACGGCCCGAGATGCTGGCCACGTTGCGGGCCCAACTCGCCGGCCAGGCCACCGGGCTGTTCGTGTTCGACAACGGCTACGACACCCCGCCGGCCGGGGCGATCGAAGCGCATGGCTGGCCGCTGCACCGCATGTGGAACACCGGACTCGACATGGCCGAGAAAGCCGCCGAGGGGGGCCCGTACAACGTGCTGGTGATCAACGACGATGTCGAGGTTCCCGCCCGGTTCTGCGCCCAACTCGCCGCCGGTCTCCGTTCCGACGATGACAACTGGATCGCCTACCCGAACTGGCGGAACCATTCTCTACGCCCGGGTGAGACATTGGCCACGTCGACCGACAAGAAGTCGGGGCAGACGATGAGCGGCTGGGCGTTCATGCTCCGAGGCGAAACCGGCCTGCGGTTCGATGAGCGATACCAGTGGTGGTACGGCGACGCCGACCTCGAGCGGCGGGTGCGGGCCGCCGGGAAGCACACCGTCTGTGTCGGTGGCTGCCACGCCCGCCACCTCGACCCGTTGCGTTCCACCGTCGAAGACCCGGCCCGGGTCGCCCAAGTCGAAGCCGACGAGAAGCTGTTCGCGTCCGTGTGGGGTGTCTGATGCATGACGCGGCGTGGACGTTCATTGCCATGGCCGCCGACCGGCTCGGCCCGTTCGGGTCGGTACTCGACCTCGGCGGCCGCGACGTCAACGGCAGCCCCCGCAGCCTGTTCCCCACGGCCAACTACCTCG
>Ga0105242_10005122_pt1 | contig 10110 bp, 9 predicted proteins | sample KBSM24metaG_FD_81521 | JGI IMG/M metagenome (GOLD analysis project Ga0105242, IMG submission 81521) | Miscanthus rhizosphere microbial communities from Kellogg Biological Station, Michigan, USA - KBS M2-4 metaG | ecosystem: Host-associated > Plants > Roots > Rhizosphere > Soil | place: Michigan... | reverse complement strand
TCCGACTATCGCGACGTCAACGGCATCAAGTTCCCGTTCAAATACACGTTCTCCTGGTTGGATGGCAGAGATTCCTTCCAACTCAGCGACGTGAAAATTAACGTACCGATTGACGCCGCGAAGTTCGGCAAGCCCTAAGGCCTATTTGCTGGGGCCGCCGTCGTCGGCTGCTCCGGCAAATACTTTCCGTCCGTCGGCGAGCGCCACCGTGCGCGCGTTCGCCAGACGAGCCCCGTCCTTAGCCATATAGCCGTCGACCGTAATCTTGTCGCCCTCTTTGAGCGAATTTCGCGTCCACCCCTTGCGCATCAGCCCGTTCGGACTGCCAAGTTCGAATTCCCAATTCGTAACCTTGCCGCTCTCGTCCTTCACGTCCACATAAAAGCGAGCGTGCGGATTCATCCATTCCATCTTCGTCACCGTGCCGGTCAGAGTCACCGGCTTGTTCGAATCGTACTCGGCGGCAAAGGAATGATGCGCGAACACCGGCGCAGCCGCCAGCGCCAATAAGATACCCGCAGGCAAAATCATCGATCGCATTTTCATAATGAAATCCCCCGGCAGCTAATCTACTCCGATTCCTTCCGGAGCTCAAGGGGCAGTGAGAATCTGGTTCAGCACGGGAATGCTCTTCGCGGACGGCGCCGAATCCGGCAGCGTCTTGAGGTACGCATAGATGTCCGCCATGTCCGCATCCGGCACCGCCTTCGCCGAATACGATGGCATCTGATTCGGCCGTGGCGGATTCCGCACGTAGGCGATGAATCCGGCCTGGGCGATCTTCATCGGCACCAGCCGCGCCCCTGGCCCGTTCTGCCCGGAGAACCCGTGGCACGCATAACAGGAATACTTGACGAATAATTCTTTGCCATGCGCGGCGTTGCCCGAGGGACCCTGCGCGCTCACGGTAGCCACCGCCAAAACGAACATAAAAAGTCTGCGCATGACCTTCTCTCCTAACGCGGCTGCGTCACCACATCGATCAACGCCGGCTCGCCCTTTTTGACCTGCGCAATCGCACGCTGGAACGCGGGGGCCAGATCTTTCGGATCAGTGATCGGACCCTCCGCGTACTGCCCATAAGCCTGCGCCAATTTCGCGTAGTCGATATTGGGATTCCACAGCTTCGTCCCGATGTGCGCCCGGTCCGCGCCGCGATTGCGGATGCTCGCCTGCTGCTCGATGAACATCACTTCCTGATGATATCCGCGGTTATTGTGCATGATGGTCAACAGTGGAATCTGATGATGCGCCGCCGTCCACAATACCCCGGGCGCATAGTTCAAGTCGCCGTCAGTCTGGATCGAAACGCTGAACCGCCCATGCTTCTTGTTGGCGAGCGCCGCCCCCACCGCCGCCGGCGCTCCATATCCCATGCCGCCCGCGCCCTGCCCACCGATGTATTGATAGTGCTTGTCGAACGTCCACAGCCGCCGCGGCCACTGGCTGATGAATCCCTGCCACGACACCAGTGACCAGTCTTCGTTCTTGATCAGCGGCCACAGCTCAGCGCACAACCGCGCCAGACTCACCGGACTCGCATCCCAGCCCACCGCAGCCAGTTCGATATCGCGCGCGCGAGCCTGCTTGTGCGCCTCCGCCAGCTTCGCGCCGCGTTCGTCGAGCGCCCGCCTGCGATCCGCCGTGATCAGCTTCTTACAAGCCTCGATCAGCGCTGGTAGCGTGGCCTCCGCATCCGCGCCGATATTCAGATCCACTTCCGGATAGTGCCCGAACTCCTGAATGTTGCTCTTATGCGACAGGTTCAACGAGGTGATGCTGATGGTCTTCGCGCCACGCGCCCGCGCCGCCCGCGCCGAATTCGAAACATCGTTCACTTCCAGATTCAGCACCACGTCGGCTTGATAACCCACCCCACCCGTGCCCGCCAGCGGATGGCGATTCGGAAAATCCATGCGCTCCTGATTGCTCACCGGAGCCTGCAGCGTCTCCGCCAGCTCTATCATCAACTTCATCCCGTGCGGCGTGCGCGCCGTCCGTTCCGTGATGATCAGCGGACGCTCCGCCGCGACCAGCATCTGCGCTGCCTCCGCTACCGCGCCTGAATCCCCCTGCGGGGGAGTTGTCCTGCTCAACTTCGGAATCCGCAAATCGCTTTGCAAATTAGGATGCGCCTGCAATTCATAATTCGCCACAATCAACACCGGAGCCATCGGCGGTGTCATGGCGATGTTGTAAGCTCGCACCGCCGATTCCGCGAAATGCCCCAGTGAATACGGCTGATCGTCCCACTTCACGTAATCGCGGACCAGCGCGCCGATATCCTGCGCGCTGTGCAGCGAGGCCACCCCCGGAGTCCGCTCCGCCCCATCGGCGTGATTGCCCGCGACCATATAAATCGGCACGCGGTCGACGTACGCGTTGTAGATCGCCATCGACGCATGCTGCATGCCGATCGTCCCGTGCATCATCGCGATCATCGGCTTGCCTTCGATCTTGGCGTAGCCGTGCGCCATCGCCACCGCCGATTCCTCGTGGCAGCACGTGAGAAACTCCGGCATTTTGTTATCGCCGTAATTGATCAGCGACTCGTGCAGCCCTTCGAACGTCGAGCCCGGATTCGCCGCCAGATACTCGAAGTCGAGGGTCTTCAGCACGTCCACCATGAAGTCCGACCCCGGTTTCTCAACGATGCGCGACGCAACGGTGGCCGGACGCCGCCCCGTGTCGGCCGCGACGGTAGTCGCATTCGGTTGCGCCGTAGCATTACGTGGCGTGGTTTCCTGCGCCGTCGCGGCGTGTGGCGGAGCCACCACCGCGACCGCCGCTCCAGCAGCGGCGCCCTTCAAAAAACCTCGGCGAGATCGTGCCATTTCCGGTTCCCTCCTTTACATCGCCTGCCAGATTATCATAATCCTTTGCCATGGCCCCCAACCGATTTGTGACCCTCCCAGGCAGCCAGCGCAAGCCGCTCGCGGGCTCTCGCGCCGCAGGTCCCACCGATCCCACAGGGATCGCTAGCGTCACCATCCGCCTGCGCCCTGTCAACGATATCGCCGCCCTGGCCGCGACGGTTGAGAAACTCTACGCGCGCCCGCTTGCGAAGCGAGCGTATCTCACTCACGATGAACTCACCCAGCGCCACGGCGCCCGCCGCGAAGATCTGGACGCCGTCGAACACTTCGCTCAGCGCCACAACCTGGCCGTGTCCCATCGCAGCGCGGCCCAACGCTCCCTGACGCTAACCGGCCACCTCGGCGACATTCTCAGCGCATTCCCCGCCAAACTCCAGATGTTCGAGCATTCGACCGGAACCTATCGCGGACGCACCGGCGGCGTCTCCATCCCCCGCGAATTCCGCGGCATCATCACCGGAGTCTTCGGCCTGGATACCCGCCCCAACGTCAAAGCCTCGTTCTGTCCCCGCACGCGCACAGCAACCACCTTGGTCCCCGCCACAGTATTCGCAAAACGCTACAACTTCCCCAAGCTTGACGGCGCGGGACAATGCATCGGCATCATCGAACTCGGCGGCGGCTTCACGCACAGCGATCTCCACGCGTACTTCCGCGGCATTGGCATCGCGACGCCCAACGTCGCCGCCATTTCCGTACACCACGGCGGCAGCCGCAAACCGCAATTCGCCGACGGAGAAGTGATGCTCGACATCGAAGTCGCGGGCGCCGTAGCGCCCCAAGCGCGCCTCGCCGTGTATTTCGCGCCGCAGCGAGGCTCCGGCTTTTTAGACGCAGTCAACGCCGCCGTCCACGATGCCGAGCGCAACCCCAGCGTCATCTCCATAAGCTGGAGCTCTCCCGAAGACCCCGACGCCCAGCAAACCATCACCGCCTTCCACGAAGTGTTTCTCGAAGCCGCCGCGCTGGGTATCACCATCTGCGCCTCCGCCGGCGACCACGGCACCGCTGGCATGGACGCCGCCGATTGGGACCGCAAAATCCACGTAGCGCATCCCTCGACAGACGACCTGGTGCTGGCCTGCGGAGGCACGCAGATCGACGAACACGGCAACGACGTAGTGTGGAACGACGGCACACCGCTGAGCGCCGGAGGCTGGGCCAGCGGCGGCGGCATCAGCCAGACGCGCCGCGTGCCCGCCTATCAGAAGGGGGTGAAACTCCCGCGACCGCTTGCCGGCAAAAGGGGCCGAGGCGTCCCCGACATCGCCATGAGCGCCACCGGTTATCTCTCCCGCGTCCACGGCACGCAAGGCCCGCAAGGAGGCACCAGCGCCGTCGCTCCGCTGATGGCCGGATTAATTGCCCTACTGAATCAAGCCAAAAAGAAAAACGCCGGTTGGTTAAATCCATTTCTCTATGCGAACGCCGGCCAGGGAATTGTGAAGTACGTTACCAAAGGCACCAACGCCATCGCCAAAACCGTGAAGGGTTATCGCGCCAAAGCCGGCTGGAACGCGTGCGCCGGTTTAGGAACGCCCGATGGCGTCGAAATTCTCAAGCGCCTCTGACTCGCCTAGCTCGGAGCGCCCTCGCTGAAATGCAAAGTAGCCGTGGGCTCGCCCACCGGCGTCATCCCCAAGCGCGTCAGCAACTCCAGGTAACGGGAATCGTCGCGCAACGAATCATACGTCGGAACGATCTGGATGTAGCACACCAAACCATCAAACGCGTCCGCGGCTTGGAACAACCGCTCAAACGCCGCGTCCTTATGGCCCAGCGCAGTGTGCACCACGGCAAAGGGCAAATGCAGCGGAGGGCCGCCCTCCTTTTCCCGTTGCTTCAGCTCTTCCAAAATCCCCAGTGCCTGATCGCGCCGTCCGGCATCGGCGTAAGCGGCTCCCAGCCAACAGAGGAACAACGGCTCGCGGCCGGAGATCGTCGCGCCCGCTTCAAACGCCGCGATGGCCTCATCGAACTTGCCCAGCCGCTGATACGCCATGCCCAGCACGTAACGCAGTTCGATGAAGTAAGGATGCATTTCCAGCGCTTCCTTGCAGCGGCGAATGGCGGCTTCGCAGCGCCCCATATACGTGAGCACCATGGTCTCCGCTGCAGTCGTCGCTGCCGAAAGAGGGTCGAGTTGATGCGCGGTGCGCGCGCGGCGCAGGGCCTGCTCCAGGCGTCCGGTTGCCATGAAATAGAAACCGTAACGCAGGTGGGCTTCCGCGAACTGCGGCCGCAACTCGAGAGCTTTGCGAAATTCCATCTCGGCCTCAGCCCAGTTGCGGTCGTAAAAAGTTAACACCGAGCCAAGCGCCGCATGCGGCTCCGGAAGCTCTGGATTCGCGGCGATGGCTTTCAACGCGGCGGCCTTGGCTTTCGGCCACATCTCGCACGGCGGCGCCAGCCCGTAGCCCGCCATCAACGTGTAAGTATCGGCCAGACCCGAATACGCCAGGGCACAATCCGCATCCTCCGCCAGCGCACTCTCAAAAAATTCCTGCGCCTTCTCAAGACCCGCCGGAGTTTTTTTGTTCCAATAGAAGCGCCCCTTCAAACACATTTGATACGCTTCCATGTTGGTCTCCGCATGGCTTGCGGGAGAGTGCTCGGTGCGGAGCGGCAGCGCCAGCTTCAACGCCTCCACGATAGCGGCGCTGATTTGGTCCTGGATTTCGAAGACGTCGCTCACTTCGCGGTCGTAGCGATGGGACCAGACATGATAACCGGTGGCCACGTCGGTCAGCTGTGCCGTCACCCGCAAGCGGTTCCCGATGCTGCGCACGCTGCCTTCCAGCAGCGATTGCACTTTCAGCACCTCGCCGATCTTGCGGATGTCCTGCGCCTTGCCCTTGAACTCGAAAGAAGAAGTTCGTGAAACCACGCGCAGCCCCTTCACCTGCGACAAAGCGTTGATCACTTCTTCGGTCAAGCCATCGCTGAAGTATTCGTTCTCTTTATCGCCGCCGAGATTTTCAAATGGCAACACCGCCATGGCCGCGGCGTCCAGTGGTTTTGAAACCGAGCTGCCCGACGCCGAGCTGGGTTGCCGGTGTTCCCGAATCGCCTCCAGATCCGCCAGCATTTCCGAGATCTGTGCGTAGCGGTCTTTAGTATTCTTCGCCAATGCCTTGGCGATGATCCAATCCACCTCCGGCGGAACGTTGGTGAATTGCGGAGCGATGGGCGTCACCGCCTGCGTGAGGATGGCGTGTAAAACCCCCTGGCTGGTAGCCCCCACGAACGGCGCCACGCCCGTCAGCATTTCATAAAAGACCGCGCCCATGGCCCAGATATCCGTCCGCGGGTCGACAAATTTGCCGGTGGCCTGTTCCGGGGACATGTAACGGACGGTGCCCATGGCCTCGCCTTCACGTGTCAACCCGGCATCGTCAGCGAGCTTGGCCAGTCCGAAGTCGAGTACCTTCACCATGCCCTTGGTGAACATGATATTCGCCGGCTTGATGTCGCGATGCGTCACACCGTGCTGATGGGCACGTTCCAAAGCGCGCGCGACCTGGATCGCGATATCGAGAGTGCGTTCCAGAGAGAGTGGTCCGCCGCGCAGCATCTGGCTCAAGGTCTCGCCCGGATAATAAGCCATGGCCAGGAACAATTGGCCGTCTTCGGCTTCGTTAATTTCGTAGATCGTGCAGATGTTGGGATGGTCCAGCGAGGACGCCGCCATGGCCTCGCGAATGAAGCGCTGGCGCTGCTCCGGATCTGCGGCCAGGCCCCCGGAAAGGAACTTCAAAGCCACGGTGCGCTTTAGCTTGGTGTCGAGCGCCTTGTGAACCACGCCCATCCCACCGGCGCCGATCTTCTCCTGGACTTCGTAGTGTAGAACTCGGCGGTCGACCATGGCTCCCCACGCACTGCCGCCATTCTATCAAAAATAGGGACGGAGCCTCTTTATTGTTCCAAACTGGCAATCCCTTCTAAACTAAGGCTCCAGCCGCACAACTCGTTCGGCGTGCGCATCCCAAGCCCAAGATTTCATGGGCATTCCAAATCGGAACAATAATCAGGCTCCGTCCCTATTTTTTGTCTCGAATCGGTGCAGCAGATCGTCGTACACCTGAGCCAGCAGTTCCACGCTCTGGAAAGCGTTCACCCCCAAAATGCTATGGTGCCATTCAGTCAGTGGCAACGAGTCCACCATTCGATCGAAGTCCGCCACGTGATGCGGGTCGACAGTAGCGTGGAAAAACTGCGTCGCGAAGGCCTCGCGCGGCAATCCAGTGCGCTCAACCGCCTGTTCCAGGAACTCCGCTGACGGCGGATTTTCCATGATCGCCTGATAACTCAAATACGCCACCGGATGTACGTGGCGCATCCAATAATATTGCACCCCCACCAGCGCCGCCGCCGCCGGAGAAGGAATACGCTTCCACACTCCTTCGCGCTTCACACCCAACGTTTCCAGGTCGTCGAGCGTCCACTCGTCGTGATCCTTTTCCTCGATCGCATGCGCCGCCAGATACTCCACCATGCCCGCGCAAACCGGATCTTCCGCGGCACGCGCGCGGGCGCACTGCTCCGCGGCCGTGAGCGTCGGGACCGTCGCGCGAATCACGGAATGGACCGTGACCAGCAACTCCGGGAACAACTCCCCCAGTCGTGGATGATGCCAAACTTCTCCCGCCGCCTGCCGCAAACGGGGCCGGACCAATTCGATTTTTCCCCGTAATCGCTGACTATTGGTCTGCACTAATAACTGAAACTGTCCGGATGCGGGAACTTCCCGCCCTTGGCCGACTTCTTGAGGAGCGCGTCCCCCAGTTTCTGACGGGCGCTAATCAGCGCTGATACTTCGTTCTCGGTGAGACCGTTCACCCTGGCCTGATCCGCTTCCGTCAAGTTATGTTTCGCAGCAATGATCCCTGCTTTTTGCAGTTGTTGGATATTGGTCTTGGTAGCCATTTCCGCCTCCTTGCAGGATCACTATATAACAGTATTTTTGCAAGTTTGTCAATGAATTATCGCGGACTAAGCGGACAGCGACGACAAAATCAGCAAGCTTTTTAGCAGGCCCAGTTGGCACTGAAGACTTGCTTCATCCATTTCATGTAAGCGCTTAGCTACGATTTCGCGCCCCGCAATATGGAAATAACCGCGCAGGGAAACGCCGCCCTCTCCCTGCAGGGACACTTCATTCGCGGTGGCGCTAAAATACGGAACATTAAGGTTGCCCAACGCTTCCGCTTCGTGCTCGAGGATTTCGCGGGACAGCCCCAGCGAATCGCGCTCCACCCACGCGCGCAACATCTCCCTGCGGAGCTTGCCATCTCTCAGGTAGCGCGCATGCAGCGAACGGTTCAGGAGCGAAATATACTCGCGGGTGCTGCGCAGCAACACCCGGGCCTGACTCGAAAACATCGGCTCCAGCGGCCCTCCGCTCGCTAGCAACATTCGGCGCCGATCCAGCAGGAAACGATACATTGCTTCAAACCCTGCCAAAAATTCAGCCGAATAATTTCGCATTTCCGCACGCGCGCCATCCAGAACCGGAGCATTATTCTGCGGAAGCAAAATTCCCGGCACAAAGCGCAGCGACATCGCATCCGTATTTACGTCGCGCCACACCGGCACGCGAAACTCGGTGCTTTCTCCGCCATTTCCGCCCAACCCGCTGAAGTCCGCTGCATCCTCGCGCACGATTTTCGGGCGCGGAAGAAAGCCCGCGCTCAATAGATCCTCTAGACCTTCTTGCTCGGCGTCGCCCTCACCTGCCAAGCGCTGCGGTTGCAACATACATTCCGCGTCCACCAAAACTGGATAGCCGCCCGCCGCCAGCACGTTGCCCATGTGGGCATCGGTGGCGTGCAACACATAAAACAAACACTGCAACGCACCCCCGCGCCTGAAATAATCGCGAACGTCTTTTTCATTGCCGCAAGGTTCGCTCTCTACCCACTCGGCCCATCCGTAACCCCGCCGCTCGATAATCTGAAGAACCCGCTGATCGACCGGTGCCCCCTGCGCGTTGAGCCAAGCGAGCAATTCGAAGTAGCAGCGTTCGAGGGCCATGTCTCGGGGTTTGTACGCCAGCTTCAGACCGGATGCGAAGGTGACGCCCAGGACGGCGCGGCCTCCGTGCCGGTCGGAAAGCGACGGCTCGAGATTCGCCAGCTTTTCTTTGGTGAAATCCGCATCCAGGTGACCGAGAAATTCGCCATAAGCGTCGCGCCAATCACCGATGCAAAGGTTCGCCAAACGCGCTAACTCGGGGAACTCCAGAAAGAACTCGGCCAGCCCACCTCCTTGCAGGAGCGCGCAAAAGTCCCGATACATTTCGTCGCCGGAGGTTTGGAATCGCCGCGCGTCGCTGTGTCGAAATATCGCGAACGCCGCCAGCAGCGGCTCGCCGCAAATTTGCGAAAGAAGTTCGAGAGGCCCGTCCCCCAACCCACGCAAGACATCTTCAAACGGCAGGGTTGGCCCGGAGCTCATGGGCCCGGTCGCAGGATGCGCTCCCAAAACGCCAGCAGATCGTGATCCTGCTCCTCCGGCAACGCTCCCTCCGGAATCACCAGATGCATAACGCGCGAACTCTCCTGATGCACTTCGACAAGCAGATCGCCGGGCAATCGCACTTCTTTGCCCAGCAGCAAACTGCACTCGCGCTCAACCACGTCGCGCGGATTCGCCAGCAGTTCACGGCGGAAGTTCTCGTCCTCCAGCGCCCGAGCCGCTAATCGCGCGCGAAAATTGGTGGACTGGAAAAAATCCGGCACTCTTGCGGAACTCAAACGATTACGCTACCATACTGCGTCTCTATGCGACCGTCCACCATAGTACGCATCCTAGCGGCGTTGGGCCTAGTCGCCGCCGCCGCCCTAACCCAACAATTCCCCCTGAAACAAAACACAGAAAAGCTAGCCCGCGGCCCCATGCGCACCGAAAAAGTGAAAGACGGCCTGTACGTAATTCGCGGCCCCTTTCTCCCCTGCGGCACGCGCGGCTGCCGCCCCAACGGACCCGACGACGGCCTCATCCACGAGCCCGGCGACGTAGCCCTGCGCGTCACTCCCGAAGGCCTAATCCTGATCGACGACAAATATCCGGAAAACGTCGCGGACGTCCTGGCGCAAGTGAAGGCCGTATCGTCCTTGCCGGTCAAGTACCTGCTCAACACCCATCATCACGGCGATCACGCCAGCGGCAACGTCAACATCCGCCAAATGGGAATCGATATCATCGCCCACAAAAATATCCGCGCAAATTTCCT
>Ga0105242_10005119_pt1 | contig 10111 bp, 7 predicted proteins | sample KBSM24metaG_FD_81521 | JGI IMG/M metagenome (GOLD analysis project Ga0105242, IMG submission 81521) | Miscanthus rhizosphere microbial communities from Kellogg Biological Station, Michigan, USA - KBS M2-4 metaG | ecosystem: Host-associated > Plants > Roots > Rhizosphere > Soil | place: Michigan... | reverse complement strand
CGGCAGCGTAGGCAACCGCTGTACCGTTCGGCACGCTGGCGCTACCGAACTCCTGGCCGCGCTCCGTGCCGCTCATTCTCCCGCCGCGCGCCGGTCGGCCATGTCCGCCGCCATCCGGATCGCCGCGATCATGCTGCGCGGATCGGCCTTGCCCTGGCCGGCAATGTCCAGCGCAGTGCCATGGTCCGGCGAGGTGCGCACGATCGGAAGGCCGAGCGTCACATTGACTCCATCCCAGAAGCTCAGCGTCTTGATCGGGATCAGCGCTTGATCGTGATACATGCACAATGCCGCGTCGTAAGCCTGACGCGCTTCCGCATGAAACAGCGTGTCGGCGGAAAGCGGTCCCCGCACATGAAAGCCGCGCGCCTTGAGCGCCGCGACGGCAGGCGCGATCACCGATTCGTCCTCGCCTCCCAACACGCCGTCCTCGCCGGCATGGGGATTGAGGCCCGCCACGGCCAAGCGCGGATTGAGAATGCCGAAATCGCGCTTGAGCGCGGTCAGGATGATTTCGCCGGTATCGAACACCGCCTGCTTGCTGATTGCCTTGGGCACTTGGGCGATGGGCATATGAATGGTGAGCGGCACCACCCGCAACTTTTCGCTGGCAAGCATCATCACGGCGCGGGGCGCGCCGGTCAGGTGTGCGAGATATTCTGTATGGCCCGGAAAGGCAAAGCCCGCCGCATTCAATACCGCTTTGTGAATGGGAGCGGTGACCAATGCCGCCGCTTCGCCGTTCAGACAGAGGGAAACCGCGATCTCTATGGCTTCCGTGACAGCAGCGGCATTGCGGACGTCCGGCTTTCCCGGCACGGCCGTGACAGGCGATTGGGTCGGAATCAGCGCGTCTTGGCGGGACGCGAAAACACTGGCGTCGCCCACCAGCTTCAAGGGATGATTTCCTGCCTTGCCCCCGAAATGGTCGAACGCGGCCATCCCGACTTCGGGTCCGATACCCGACGGCTCGCCCATGGTGATGAGAATGGGAAGGTCGTTGCCTCTACCGGATGAGGGCATCTGGCTTGCTGTCATCGCGCAACTGAATATTGGCGTCGCGCTTCAGGTCGCGCAGATAGCGCCGCGCCAGGGCAGCAATCTGGCTCTGGAACAGCTGGTCTTCCACCTGCTCGCGGGTGGGCATCACATAGGCGGTCTTGACCTCGATCCGCTTGTCGCAACGGCCGATCAATTCGACACCGGCTTCCGACATGAAGGGCATCGCCGCTTCGCCGGGGCGCGTGGCCTTCATTGCTTCCTGAATTTGGGGGCTGAGTTCGGCAAGCTTGGCATTCCCCAGATCCATATAGACCGTGCCGCTCATCTTGTTGTGCAGGTCGTCCAACTGGGCGCAGCCGCCATAATGGGTCTGGATCTGCGCCGCCACCTTGAAGATTTCCTCGAGCTGGGCTTTCGGTGCGCGCGGATCGACCGGGAAAAGCAGACGCGCCAGCGGCAATGTCCCCTCAGGTCCGGTGGGTCCGGTGGGCACTTCCTGGATCTTGGTGCCCAAGGGCTCCTGACGCTCCCGCAGACCCAGGATGTAATAGCCGCCGGTGGAGCGGATAGGATCGGAAATGCCGCCGATTTCCATCTTGGCCAAGGCCGCGTTCAATTCCGGCGCCAACTGCCCCTCATTGATCCAGCCCATATCGCCGCCGGTGGCCGCCGAGGGATGCTGGCTGAATTGGCGCGCCACCATTTGGAAGGGCGCACCCTGGCGGAGCTGGTTCTGGACGTCCTCGGCTTCCTTTTTCACCTTGGGATCCAGCTCGGGATTGTCCACGGGCAGGAAGATTTCCAGCACGCGATAGTGCGGCTTGTTGGCGCTCTCGGCATTGCGGGCCATTTCCGCACTGATCATTTCGGGCGTGACGTTCACCCGGTCGGAATATTCGTCCTGCACCGCCTTTTGCCAGGCGATCGAGGCCGTGATCTGCGCCCGCAGGGCGTCCTCGCTGGCGCCGGCCGCCTTCAGATTCTGCCGCAGCTGCTCGATGGTGAAGCGATTGTCCTGGGTCATGCCGTTGATGCGCTTGTCCACTTCAAGCGGGCTGACGGTGATTTTCTTCTTTTGCGCTTCCTGGAGCTGGAGTTTTTCGGATTCCAGCACTTCCAGGAGCTGGGTGCGGATGCGGGTCTTTTGTTCCGGCGTCAATTGCTGGTTGATATTGTTGAGCGCCAGGTACAGAGCGACGCGTTGCCTCAGCTCGAAATCCGAGATGGTTTCGTCATTCACGGTGGCGACGATGGAATTGGCATTGTCGGCCTTCTTGTCATCCGCCTTATCGCCCGCCTTATCCGACGTCGCATCGATCACGCCGCTGCTGTTGTTCTTGGCTTCTTGAACTGCCGGCTCTTGCGCCTGGGGCGGCTTGACGCCTTCGGTCACCGCCTGCTGTTCGGCTGCCGGATCGGCGGAGGGGGGTGGATCGGAAACCAGCGTCGGCACAGCGGCCTGAACGGGACTTTTCACCGCCGCTGCCGGGGCGGGCGCTATGGCCGCCTGGCGAACGTCGGCCTTAAGCGGCGGCACCGCCGGAAGGGGCTTGAGGCCGGCACTCTGCGCCATGCTTGCGGCGCCTCCAGCCGCCAAAATGGCGGCGCCCAATAGCAGAGTGGTCGCAATTCGCATCGTCTGGTCTTTAGCCATGGTCGGGCATCCGGGGCGCTCCGCCGGACCCGCGCCAAAATACGGAAATTCCCGCTCCAATCAATGGGCTGCCCCGCCGTGCCATGGAAAAGCCAGGATTTCCGCAGGCCCCGGCCGCCGGCCGGGCCGGTCAGGGATGGGTCAATGCGAACACGTCCCGGGGGAAAAGGCTGAAGGGCCGGATGGCATTGTCTCCGGTCTTGAGGCTGAAGCGGAGAATCACGGAGGTGGATGGCGGCACGCCCAGCACCAGGTCTTCGGTGTATTTGCGCCGATAGGCCAGCGAAATGGCCAGGCATTCGTCCTCATAGCCCAAGCCATATTCGGTATTGAGGAACTTGTTGTTGGTCAGGTCGCGTTGGGCGGCGGCAAAGACCTGCCAGTTGCGCCACAAATTCATGTCGGCTTGGAAGTTGATCTCCTGGCGGCTGGGCAGGCCCAAGCTGATCACCGACTGGGGCAGCTGGACATAGCTCACCTGCAAAGAGGAGCGGTTGTAGGTTCCCGTGACATAAATTTCATGCCGTCGAATGGTGCCGTTGCCGCGATCCATGTCGATCCGGTCGGTCACATCCAGATGCGGAAAGCGGACAGAGAAGCTGCCGACAACATCCGAAGCCGTGCCGCTATTGCCGGAAAAGGCCGCCAGCAGCGGGTCGGGCTTGAGCCGGTAAGTCTGGCCAAGCTGCGCATCCAGTTTGCCGCCGGGAAACAAGGCTTCGGCCATGACGCCGACATTGGCGCGCGGCCCGCTTTCGATCACGTCATAGCCGGGGACCTGATTGAAGCTGAAGACATTGTTGTCGTCGAATTCGAAGTCCTGGGAATCCTCGATCCGCATGCCGCTCGGATTGCCGCCATAGGGCTGGGCGACGAATTGCGCGATCGGCTGCAGAATATAGGAGCGGTTGGGTCCGTCATTGGCGACAAAGGGCCAGCGCCAATCCAGGCCCACATACGCGGTGCCGCGCTGGAGCGTGCTGTCGGTGCCGGGAGGCGGGCCGTTGCGCGGAAAGTCGAAGTGATAGGCATCGCCGCGCGCGTCGATCACGACCGTCCATAGTTGGCCGTTGTCCAGCACAAAGGGTTTCTTCCAATTCAATTCGCCGGTGAAGCGCTGGTCGTTGCGCTGATTGTCCCGGCCGATGGCGACGCCATTGAGGTCGAAGCGGAAGGTGCCGCCCAGCACCTTGTGGACCGGAATGTAGGAGAGCTCCAGCCTGGGCAGGACAAAAGGAATGCGCGAGGTGATGTCGGTGGAGCGCAGGCCTTGAAAATAATAGCTGGCCAGCGAGAAGCGGGAGCGGCCCGGCGTCGCTTCCACAAACAAATCGCTGGTCAACCGGTCCAGGAAAGATATGTCGTAGAATCGCATGTAACCGCTGGTGCTGGTCAATTGCAGGTCCGCGCCGGTGCGCCAGACATCGTTGAATTGTTCGCGAGCCGAGCCGAACAGATGGCCGTAGGTTTGCGCTCCCGGCGTTCCGCCCAGGCCGCCGTTGGGATTGTAGGCGCCGCTGCCTTGCAGCCATAACCCGCCGCTGTTCCAGCGGTCGCGATATTCCATTTCCAGCACTTCGCCGCCGGAGGTGGAAAACATCGGCGCCAGGGTAAGGTCCTGGCTTGGGGTGATGGCGACATAGACTGGAAGGCGGGTGAAGTAGCCGATCTTGGTGGAATTGCCGACTTCGGGGGTGAGGAGCCCGGTGGCATGGCGCACGGTGGGATCGGGTACGGAAAAGGCCGGCATCCAGGCCAGCGGCACGCCTTCGATCTCTATCGTGGCATTGGTGAACCGCACTTTATGCTTGGTCTGGTCATAGATCACGCGCTCGGCCTTGACCTGCCACAAGGGTGTGCGCTGTCCCGTTTGCTTGCAGATTTCGCAGGGGCTGTAGACGGTGTGGTCCGCTATCACCAGATTGCCGTCGATGCGCTGGGCGCTGCGCGCCGCCAGCCGTCCGGTCTTGCCCAGAAGCGCGCCGAAGCCCTGCAGCGCGCCGTCGCGCATGTGGTCGGTCAAGACCACATGATCGGCGAAGGCGACATTGCCGCGCGTGTCGGTAATGGTGACATGTCCAGAAGCCGTCACCGTGTCTGTGGCTTGGTTGTACTCGACGCGGTCGGCCAGAAGCGTGCGGCCTTCGTCGGCGATTTCGACGTTACCCACCGCCGAAATGGTGTTGGCTTCACTGTCGTAAACGACCTCGTCCGCCTGCAACAGGATCGGTGCATTCCTGCTGGGGGCCTGGATCGCGGGTGCGCGGATTTGCGGCGCCGCCGGCGCCGCCGGAGGAAACAGAGCACAGGCCGCCAATGCGGCAAGAGGAATGGCGGTGCTCCGCATCAACCGTCCTCTTGCGACAGGACCAAGGTCATGCCGATCAGGATGGAAGCGAGCGCCGGCGCCGTCGCCGCCAGCAGAATCGGGACGGCGCCCGAGCGGCCCAGAACCATGGTCAGGTCCTGGAAGAAGAACACGCCGAACCCGCAAGCGGCGCTGAACAGGATGATTTTCGCCATGCCGCTGTCGCGCCCGGGCCTGAGCGAGAAACTGGCCGCCATGAACACCATGGCCGCGAACAAGGCCGGCAAGGCATAGAGCGAGTAGAGATAGAGTTGATAGCGCAAGGCCGAGAAGCCGGCGGCCTGGGCGGCGCGGATGTAACCCGGCAGGTCCCAGAAAGACAGCGCGTCCGGCGCGGTGGAGCTCTCTACGATCTGTTCCGGCGTCAAGGTGGTGGCAAGCTTGTAGCTGTCATGGTGCACCGGGATACCGCGCAAGTCCGAAACCCAGGCGTCGTTGATCAGCCAGTACTGGTCCTTGAGTTCGGCGGATTTGGCGTCGATCCGGCCGGTGAAACGGTCGTTAGGCCCGTAAAGCAGCACCAGCACGTCCTCCAGATGCTCGCCCTGCTGGGCGACGCGCAAGGCGTGAATCACCGATTGCTGGTTGGCGTCGCCCTGGCGCAGCCACAATCCGTTCATCGACACCGAAAGCCGGCTTTCTTGGCCCTTGACATAGCGCGCCTCCAGGCCCGCGAATTCCGAGAACATCCGGGCCGATATCGGCGTGAACAAGGTGACGGCACAGACGCCGATCAGCACCGCCACGGTCAGCGGCGGCAACAGGAAATCCCAGGCCGAAATGCCTGCGGCGCGCGTCGCCACCAGCTCGCGCGAGCGCGACAGGCGCACAAAGGTGAAGACCCCGCCCAGCAGGATGGCGAAGGGCAGCATCTTCTGGCCCAGATCCGGCAGCTGCAGCACCGCCATGCCGATCACCGTCGAGCCCGGCACGTTGTGACCGGCGGTCCGGTTCAACAGGTCGACGATGTCGATGGAAAAGGCCAGCATCAAAAAAATGGCATAGACCACGGCGACGGTGATCAGGAATTGGATGGCCAGATAGCGGTAAAGCGTCCAGGACCAGCTCATGCGGGGCGCATCCTGAAGCGTTGCGCCAAGGCATTGGGCGAATAACCCGCCAGCAGCGCGATGGCGCCCGCAGCCCCCAATAAAGGCAGCAGGTAGAAGATCGCCACCAGAGGCGGATTGCGCTGCGCCAGGCCCATGACGCCATAGCTGGCAATGCGCAGGCCGGCTGCGGCCAGGCTGGCGACCGTCAGCCGAAGCGCGATGCTGCCGCGCTGGCGCCGTCCCCGCATCACCGCCGCCAAGGCGATCAAGGCAAAAGCGATGCAGAACAGGGGCTGGCTGATGCGATCGTGCGCCGCGGCGAAGAACTGATTGCGGATTCGCGGATCGATGCCCTGCTCTCCGGGCCATAACAGTTCGTTCAAATAGCGCTCATTCATCTTGCGTAGGGTGTAGCGCGCCGGCTCGGAGAATTGGTCCAGGTTGATGGTGTCGCGCTCGAAATGCAGCACCTGCAGCTGTTTGCCGCCTTGGGCGCTATGCTCGATGGTGCCGTTCAGCATGATCAGGCGGGTGCCGGCGGGCGTTTGGGCGAGAATCCCCTTTTCGGCGATATAGGTGATGGGCTTGGCCCGGTTGCGGTTGTTGTGCACCAGAATCCCCCGGATCTCGCCCTTGCTGCTCAATTGGCGGATGAAGATGGTGAGACCCTGTTGGGAGGTGTTGAAGTCACCTTCATTCAAAAGCGCGCCCGCCATGTCGGCGCGGATATCCACCACCTTGTCCCGCAAGGCCCGCTGGCCCGCCGGCATCAGATAGAGCAGGCAAGCATAGGTCAGCGCCATCACGATGGCAGCCGCCGCCAGCACCGGCATGGCAAGCTGGCGCAACGAATAGCCAGCCGACGCCATCACCACCAGCTCGCTCTCGCTTTTCAGCCGGTTGAGGGTGAACAGGGCCGCGAGAAAAAAGGCGATGGGCATAATGATGACAAGGGGTGTCGGCAGCGCCAGCAGGATGAGATAGAGGAAGGTGAAGGCCGACTGGCCGCGATCGATCACGAGGTTGAGGTAGGGCAGGATGGAAACCAGCCAGATCACGCTGGTCATCAGGAAGGTGAGCACCGCCACCGGCACCAGCAGCTGACCCAGGACATAGAGCGACAGCCGCGGGGGGCGCAGCCTCCACGGCCGCTTGCGGCTCAGGCTTCTGGACGGGCGGGCGATCTCTCTGTCCACGGTCTTTGGCGACCCTTGTTGGAGGCCGGCTGGATTCGACCTAAGCTATCATCTTAACTAGGATTTTCCCCACAAATACCCTGTCCCTTGCCGGAGATATAGCATGCAGCTTTCCTTTGTTGCGCCTTCCGATGTCACAGCCAAATCAGGGACAAAAGAAGGCGGAGCCCGCGTGGTGGGCGCGGTCGCAGGGCTGGGTGCGAATGCCGCCTTGTTGCCCGCCGCGGCCCGGCTCGACAAGGCCAGTGGCGGCGCCTTGAGCCGGGCGCTGAAATTTTCACGCTTTGCCGGCAAGACGGGCCAACTGGTCGAGGTCCTGGCGCCCGCGGGTCTGGCGGTGTCGCGCATTTTGCTGATTGGCCTGGGCAAAGCCGAATCGCTGGACGAAAAAGGCCTGGAAATTTTGGGGGCGCAGATCGCGGGCCGGCTTTACGGAGCGGGCGAGGTCCAGGCCGCACTCGAGATCGATGTGCCGAAAGGCGCAAAGGTTAAAAAGGCGGAGTTGGCGGCGCACCTGGCCTTCGGCGCGAAGCTGAAAAGCTATGCCTTCGACAAGTATCGCACCCGCAATCTGGACGAGCATGAAAAAAAATTGAAGGCGATCCGGATCGTCACACCCGATCCGGCCGCGGCAAGAAAAGCGCATGCCGGATTGGCGGCGCTGGCCGACGGGGTGTTCTTCACCCGCGACTTGGTCAACGAGCCGCCCAATATCCTCTATCCCGAGGAATTCGCCCGCCGCGCCAAGGCGCAGTTGTCCAAGCTGGGCGTGAAGGTGGAAATCCTGGGCGAAGCCGAGATGAAGAAGCAGGGCTTCGGCGCGCTGCTGGGGGTGGGCCAGGGTAGCGCGCGCGAAAGTCAGCTGGTGGTGATGCAATGGAACGGCGGCAAGAAAGGCACCAAGCCCTTCGCGCTGGTGGGCAAGGGCGTGTGCTTCGATTCCGGCGGTCTCTCCATCAAAGTGGGCACCGGCATGCAGGGGATGAAGGGCGACATGGCGGGCGCTGCCTGTGTTGCCGGCACCATGCTGACGCTGGCGACGCGCAAGGCCCGGGTCAATGTGGTCGGCGTGATCGGCTTGGTGGAGAATATGCCCGACGGCGGCGCCTTCCGCCCCGACGATGTGCTGACGTCATTGTCGGGCCAAACCATCGAGGTGCTGAACACCGATGCCGAAGGCCGCCTGGTGCTGGCGGATGCGCTTACCTACACCCAGCGGCGGTTTCATCCCAAGGCGGTGATCGATCTGGCCACGCTGACGGGCGCCATCGTGCAGACATTGGGCTTCGAGCATGCCGGTGTCTTTTCCAACAACGACCAGCTGGTGCAGCGCATTCAGGCGGCGGGCCGATTTACCGGCGAGCGGGTCTGGCAGCTGCCGCTCGATCCCTTTTACGACAAAATGATTCGCTCCAAGATCGCCGACATGAAGAATATCGGCGGCGCCAATTCCGGCGCCATCACCGCCGCCCAATTCCTCCAGCGCTTCATCGAAAAGGACATGGCCTGGGCGCATCTGGATATCGCCGGCGTCGCCTGGCAGGACGGCGAGCAGAAGCCCACGATCCCGAGCTGGGGCACCGGCTGGGGCGTTAGGCTGCTCAATCGGCTGATGCGCGAACACTATGAAGCTTAGCCGCGGTTGCCACAGGCAACAAAATGGTCCAGTGGACCATTTTGAGCGGCTAAGCGCCGCGAGCTTGGGCGAGCGGCCAAGCGGACGCGAAACTGAATGGGTGGATTAAGGTCGCCTCTGGTGGATTCAAAAGAATGACTGAGACGCTGTTCTACCATTTGGAACGCCGCGGGCTTGAGGACGTGCTCCCGGGCCTGGTGGAGAAATCGCTGCAGCGCGGCTGGCGGGCGGCGATCAAGACCGATTCGGCGGAACGCTCCGACGCGCTGGACACGTTGTTATGGACTTATGACGATCAAAGCTTCCTGCCGCATGCGCAATTGGGGGATGGCGATGCGGCCGCCCAGCCGGTGCTGATCACGGTGGAGGAAGGCAACCCCAATTCCGCCGAGATTTTCTTCTATGTCGGCGGTGCCCTGCCGCAAGATTGGAACGGCCTTTCCGGCCTTGCCCGGGTGGTGTTGTTGTTCGACGGCCGGGACGAGGAGGCTCTTGCGCAAGCCCGCGCGGCATGGAAAGAGGCCAAGGCGGCGGGGCACGACGTGACCTATTGGAAGGAAACGCCGGCCGGCAAGTTCGAGAAACAGAGTTAGGGCTTCGGAATTGGAACGCTAGCGTGGGTTTTTTCAATCCCTTTATGATCGGCAGTTTCCTGGTCAGCCTGGCGATCGCCTATCACGCCATCCGCAACGGCAAGTCGCCGCTCTGGCTGATGGGGCTGGCGGTCGCCTCTTTCCTGAACTTCTACGCCACTATCGCGGTCTGGCTTGCCTATCTGTCCTTTGCGGTGATTCCCGATCTGCTGAAGTCGCGCTCGGCGCGCCGGCTGGCCGACAATGTGGTCAACGCCGCCGATCCGGGCCGTGCCTATCGGGAAAAGCTGCGCAATGTGGAACTGGTGGGTTCGGTGGATTCCAAGCGGGCGCTGGCCGAGGAATGCATCCGCATGGGGCGCTTCGCCGATGCCATTGAACTGTATGAAAGCGCCATGCAGGGACCGCTGGGATCCGCCGACCCCACCTTATTGAAGGGGCTGGCGCGTGCCCGCATGCTGTCCGGGCAAGGCGTGGAAGCCGAAGCGATGTTCCTGCAGCTCAAGCAGGTGGACTCCGCCGCCTTCGATGCCGACGCCGAACTGGACTATGCCAGGGCGCTGGCGCTGCAAGGCAAGAATGACGAAGCGGTGGCGCAGTTTGAAAAAGT
>Ga0105242_10005118_pt1 | contig 10112 bp, 6 predicted proteins | sample KBSM24metaG_FD_81521 | JGI IMG/M metagenome (GOLD analysis project Ga0105242, IMG submission 81521) | Miscanthus rhizosphere microbial communities from Kellogg Biological Station, Michigan, USA - KBS M2-4 metaG | ecosystem: Host-associated > Plants > Roots > Rhizosphere > Soil | place: Michigan... | reverse complement strand
TATGAAAGTTTCATCATTTCTCTGATCAAGGGTCTTTATTTCGTCTTTCGTTAGAACCCATCTTGCCTTCGATAAAATAAACTTGCCATAGCTCACTCGTGGCAGAAAAGGTTGATTATTCAATGCACCCCACTGCCATCCGATCGATCGGATATTTTGAAATTGCAGATCACATAGAAACTGGTATACAGGAAGAGTAGTCAGGCTGAAATTATGCGACGTGGTTAGCCGGGAGATTATTTCTTTATTCAATCGCATTGACCGGAGAACAACTTTGTTTGCTTCAATACCTACCAGCAAATCGCTGACCGGGATTTGAAATTCTTTATCCAACGTGGTGCCACACAGATAAGGTATTTCGTATTGCCGCAGCACAGGTCGCATCAGGATATTGCCGATCCTTGATTCAGGAAGATGAACTATCTCGGCAAAGACAGCATCCGGTCGGTGTGTTTCTTCTTCCTCCAATGTCGAACGGGTCAATTTTTCAATATCAGGATGCAAATGACAAAAACGTCCCAATAAATTTCCCCCGGAAGGGCCCGTGGGGGGCTGCAGAGAAATTGAATAATTCCCTCTGTCAACATCTTCAGGGGAGGCTGCATTAATTTTTATCATTATGGAAATTGCATCGGGCAGCCCGCCAACGGATAGTTCTTGTGCTGAAAGTTTTTCGATTATAGGATCATCAATTGTTACTTCAGTTGTATTCTGAGAAATAGCCTGGTGATAAAGTTGCCATTTGAATGACTCTGTATCTGTATGCTGCGGTCCATTATCAGAGACAATGCCTTTCCCAATCGGGAGTTTATCAATCAACGGGGACTCTTCCATCCCACTGGTGGCAAATCTCCCGTATCCGATCCCTGATTCAGTATCTAATACTTCTGCCAATGGCCTCCATTGCCCTTCATAACGATTGATGAATGCAGTCTTGAAATCAGCAAAGGAATCTTTTACAGAGTTATCGGTAGTCAGGAGTTGCAGCAAACTTGTTCCTTTCAGTAGTTCATCTTCTAACTTTTTGTTGATGGAGCAGGATGCCGGACGATAACTATCGACCTGTATCAATGTTTTTAGATGAAGGGGAACTTCCAATTGCTGAAGCTCCTGTACGATTTCCGTGTAGATGAATTTCTTTGCTTCACCATCTGATTTTTTTATCTGCTGTAATTTTTCAAATACTTTTTCCAGTTGCTTCACATACCTTTCGGCATGCTGAAGGGTTTTGAGTTTGAGAAGAACAACAGTGAAATATTCTTCACCTGTCACTGACGGCTCCAGTTCGTTAATGAGTAGTTGGTTGTTAATTATCTCATGAATGAACTCCGTCGCTTCTTCAACAGAAACAGCATCATCAGAAATCGCATTAGCTAATTCTGCTACTGTGCTGCCTTTCTTTGCAGAAAGTAATATTTTTTCAACATACTCTGAGTGATCCACTTCTACCAGATGATAGCTTCTTCCAGTTTCTTTTTGAAACCGGTGCTCCACATATCTCCACTGGTCACCACTTCGGTACAAAGAGGTATTTGGATAAAAGAGTAACTGATCACAAATTTCTTTTTGTTTTAGTAAATGCGAATGAAACTCACATACATAGTCCATATCCAGGCGGCCATGACGTTGCAATATGGATTTATCAGCGAGCATAATTTCCGTAGCATCCGAGAAAATTCCTGCTGAGCAGGATGCAAATAGTCCGTAAGGAGTGCACCGGGTGCACATACGTATCATGTATTTGGCAAGGGAGAGTTCTGTCTTTTCTTTTTTATCCGGCTTCTCAATTTTATCATCAAGCCATAGCAGCAACTGTTCATGCAGATCGGGAGAGCCAACATATAAGGCTTCCTGTGCAAGCGGTTGTTGGTAAAACCGACGCAAGTATTCTCTTAATTCTTCTTTCTGCATTGAAACCTCATTGGAGGTTGCAGATTTCCAATTAAAAAAAACTTCCATCGGGAACAGAGGATTTCTGACCACAAAACTTTCCTGCGGCTGATACCATTCTTTAAAAATGTTTTTCAGTTTCATTGCTGTGTCATTTGACCTCACCTCCAACTTTCTCTTCAAAAGAGAGGAGGCTCAGACTCCACTACTATGAGAGTTCTCACAGATTTGATTCTCGTACGTTGGTTAGAAAAATAATATCCCAGTCGGGCTTTATATCATATAGGTCAGAAAGCAATACCAATGCAATACCGCTGCTCCCTTCCAGTAACCCGTACCGGGGCATATATTCAAATCGATTCGTTTCTTCATTCAGGCATCTGAAAAAATAACCGCCCACTCCCTCCCCGGGTTTGTAATACTTTTCAAGAGTAATACTGAGCCAGTTCTCTGCCGCATATTTGAAAACTTCATTTCCCGTTAAGCGATAGAAGTTATTATACTGATGAACCAATCCTGTTGTGCCATGACAAAACGGAGCATCCATGCAACCAACACTTTCAACATTTCTGTCAGTCGTTTTCAAAGCCACATCAATTCCTTTTCTTTTCCAATAAATTTTTTGCAGGGAATTCCCGCAATGAATAAGAGTATTGGCCATACACAGATCACCATAGCACCAGGCAAGTCGCGCTCCTGGCTTTTGATCATCGTCTCCCGGGTTTACTTCAACTGAATTCGGGAAACGATATTCTTCATCTTCTGCATATTCATGTTGCAAAAGAAAAGGCAGGCAGGATGAGATCATTTCTTCTGTTTCCTGTTGCTTTATTCCCCTGGCATGCGCTTGTGCCAGAAAAGAGAGAATACCCGGCATGCCATGGGCCATTCCGAAATTGTAATTGTCGTTACTATACTTTCCATAACCGGGAGTGATCCAGACTTTATATTCATTAACTATTGTCCGCATCTTCGCGAGGTAATCAACAATCTTTTCCAGGTATTTTTTTTCACCAGTTTCTTTGTTCCGCTCTAAAAAATAAATACCGAGGCCCACCATGCCATTCAGCGGGTCCCAGTTGCTGTTTTTAAAATCATTATCAACGCCAAGACTGATGAACTCATCGATCTCTGAAAGATTCAGATCATCCGATTTATCCAGCACGCCGATATTTATCAAATGCTGAAAGGCGAACGCTATGCCGGCCACTCCGGTTGACATATCATAGCCCAGTTCATCATTGGATAGAGAATCACTTAATTCATCGAGGAAGCCGCCGGTAATCTCAGAATAGTTTTTCTCGGGAAACAATTTTGACAGATACGCAAAGAGTAAAACAATGCCTGACTTTCCGTCCAGCAAACCGGGTTCTGTTATGGAAGTCTTTTCTTTTTGTATTTGCTTTGCGATATTTTCAATTTGTTTCCACAATGCAGTTTCTGTATTTCGGTAAATGGTATTTGAGCCCAATGAAAAAATCATATTCAGAGTTTGTTTTTTGGGAAAAGCCGGCACAGCAAAATTTCTGTGCCGGAATTTTTGAAATAGAAATTTTCCCTCTAAACTCAACAGTTATAACAGGTATTGTGATTTGGACAGGTGTTGCCTCCGTTCTGGGTGCAGTTTTTACTACATTCCTTTGAATTACCAGGATAATGACAACCACCAGTCTTTCCTCCAACCAAACGGCTCATTTCAGATGAATTGAGATTAGAGATTGTTCGTTTAGAAAGACTGAGTTTTTTAATTTGCTTTTTCATTTTATTATTTTTAGTAGTTAAAAAAAGAAGACTTATGCGTTGAGAGGACTTTATTGATTCTTGCCAGATTGGGCACTATACTTTCATCTGCTGCAAAACATAGAATATCTCCTCGTTCCGGCACTTTGGTTATATTCCCAACAAGCTCCCGCATGCCGATATGCCGGATACAGGAAAGTGAATGATCATTAAAATCAAAGGCATGCGCAAATAATTTCCTTAGACCCGCTTGTTGAAAGAGAAAAAGAACAAATAATACAAATGCATCAATTCCATAGCCTTTTTTTTCAAATGGTTCATCTATAAAGAGATTAATGAAGCAGGATCGATATTGCTCAGAAAAGGTATCAACATACGTAAAGCCAATGGGTACCCCGCCGTCTTTCTTTTCTACCAAGTATTGATATTTATGACCTGCCGCATCCATGGTAAACTCTTCACAAAAGGCTTCATAAGAAATTATTTCGGTACTATGATGCAATAAGAATCTGAATTTTTCTGTATTTCTCCATTGAAAAATTGTAAAAAGATCATTCTCCTGAATTTCCCGCAGGCGAATTCTTCTTGTTTCAATAGCAATAGTTTTATGATCTGATGAGATATCCATAACTAAATAAGCAGGCATAACAGGTTTTTGTGGCCATAACAAGTGTTACCTCTAGTGAATCCAGTGGGCCGGTGGCCATATCTTTGCCGGTTGTCTATTTGCCTACCATGATTTTTTTCGTTTCGCCTGTTGTATTGTTTTTTAGAATGCAGACACCTGCAGGTAATCGACTAAAATCAATTAAGCCGTTTCCATCAATTGTTCTTATAAGTATTATTTTGCCGGATTGATCTGTAAGGGAGACAAAAGCCTTGCTGCTTGTATATATGTTTAATATGTTCCTTACAGGATCGGGATAGACTGTAAATGGCACATCATTTATTCTCTCTTGCACCGGTCGTCTATAGATATTTTGATTTGATGAATCCGTTCGTGAAGACTGCTTGTCATTACTCAACGTTACTATCCAATAATCACCAAAATCACGTTCGCTGCCACCAATGGTTTTATCCCATTGAATTTTTCCATCTTTATCCGTTTTTACGACCCAGTAATCGCCATTACCCCTGCCATTTTCAGATTTTTCAAAAGACATGTCTGAATAAGAAGTGCCTCCTGATATTACACCGCCGTCACGGGTAGCGGCCAGAGATATGAAAAAGTCGCCGGCTGATCCGCCCATTGTTTTTTGCGAGGTGATCGCTATTTGCGCAGAAGCGTTTGTATACATCATGGAAATTAGAAATGCCGGGTGTAGAAGTTTTGGTCTCATTTTATTTATGTTTTGGTATGAAGCTATTTTAATACTGAAAGTTTTTTTGCTCCTGGCCAATTATTCAAATCCAATCTCGACACAACTGGATTATGACAATGCTAATCAACAACATTCATCGTTTTACTACAACAATGTCAGATACCTCGGCAATCGTTGAGCCATCTGTGAGCAGTACGGGCTCCCCGTTTTTCAGGTATTTGGCGACAGCACCGGTAATCGCGGGAGTACCATTAGGAACGTAACCCCTATACTCAGCTCCTGCTATGTATACATCGTTGTCGACAACTGCAATGGAAGAAGCATAGGACAACGCTGCGTCACCTTTGAAAAATACAGGATGACCGTTTTTCCAGTATTTGCCCTGATCGTTTTCAACACCCACAACATATACATCGTCACCTGCAACGGCGATGGAATATGCAACGGCAGTCTGGGAGCTATCTGTGAGCTTTATTGTCTGCCCGTTTTTCCAAACTGTGGCTACCTGGGGATACCACAGCCATTCGGTGCCTGTTATATATATATTGCCGCCATCAACTGCCATGGAAGTTGCAAAACAATAATTTGTGCCATCGGTGAGTGTTATGGCCTGCCCGTTTTTCCAGTACCTGGCTGCATTATAAGTCCCAAGTTTGTATTCATTCCCTGCCACGTATACATTGTCGCCCACAACAGCAATAGACACCGCATAGGCATCACTCGTACCATCGGTGAGTGTTATTTCCTGCCCGTTTTTCCAGTATTTGGCTACAGAATGCGATCCATTATAGTCATCACCCGCTACATAAACATCGCTGCCCACCACGGCAATAGAACTTGCCCCTGCTGTCGTTGAGCCATCTGTGAGTGCCATCCCCTGTCCGTTTTTCCAGTATTTGCCGACCTGGGTTGAGCCGTGGACTTCAGTCCCTGCTACATACACATCATTACCTACAACAGCTATAGAATTTGCAGTAGACCAATTAACCCCATCTCCAAGTACAATCGGCTTACCGTTTTTCCAGTATTTGGCTACAGCAATAGACCCGTTGTATTCCTTTCCTGCCACGTAAACGTCTACCTCTGAACTGGCAATCCTATCAGGCGCATTCTTTTGGCAGGAATATAAGATCAGTATCAGAAATGGTATTATTAGTTTTTGCTCTTTCATCCTGGTTTGTTATATGACAATCTATTTAATGAGAGATAATTTTTTTTGTTTTCGAATAACTTTCCAATTGCGGGTTCAATTATTTTATCTAAACTCAAAAAACAACGGGGCACCGGGACTCTGTCATCAACGCTTATTTCTTTACTAAGAAAATCGAGGTTACATCAGATTCAACATTGCTGAGAGTAACAGCGATACCGTTCTTCCAGTATGTTGCATGTCCGTTTACCGTTCCTGCCACATACACATCATTTCCAGAAACTGCGACGGCCTTTGCCTCGGCATCTTCTGTACCATCGGTGAGATTTACCACTTTGCCATTTTTCCAATATTTGGCAACAGACTTTCGGAGTGAGTATCCACTAGCATCCTGGTATGATTGACCATCCCACTCAATTCCTGCCACATACACATCTGTTCCAGAGATAGCAATGGATGTTGCGTCAGCAGAGTTCGAACCATCGGTCAGGTTTATCGCCTGGCTATTTTTCCAATATTTAGCAATTCCCTTTTGCAATTGATCTCCGTTAGCATCCTGATATGAATCACCATTCCACTCGGTTCCCGCCACATATGCGTCATTTGCTGAAACTGCAATGCTCCATGCCTGGGCACTTTTTGAACCATCTGTCAGGTTTATGGCGTTGCCATTTTTCCAATATTTAGCAATATAATTTTGGGTTCCATTAAGAATATTGTCAGTAATTCCGATGCCTGCCACGTACACGTCATTTCCTGAAACCGCAATTGCCGTGCTTATGGAGCCTGCTGAACCACTGGGGAGGTCGATCTTATCTTCATTCTTAAGGTACGCTGCGTTTCCGCCGGTACCCGTTAGATACCCACTGCTCCCCGCGACATAGATGTCGTTATTTGAAACCGCAAGGGAGTTTGGGTAAGTGGGAAGATTTAAGTATGCGGAAATACCGTTTTTCCAAAACATTCCTTCATCCCCACACCTCAATGAACCACAAAACCTCGCATACCCAGTCATATACACATCATCTCCTGAGACAAAAATGGATGTGGCATCGCCGGCTGTCCCGGTGTAACCAATGGTGCCATCGGTGTAGTACACCGGTTGGCCATTTTTCCAGTATGCAGGTATTCCATAAGTGGAATTGAAAAGGCCAGCTGTTTCGAAAACGCTGTCGGCTCCTGCTACGTATACGTCTACTTCTGATGAGCCACCCAATTGCGAAGAGCGATTTCCTTGAAATGACACTTCCTTTTGGCAGGAATATAAAACCAGTATCAGGAGCGGCATTATTAATTGTTGCATTTTCATTTGCCATGATTTGAAAACCTAGTAATACCTTTTTACTCTATAGCTCATTGTAAAAGGAATGAACGTTGTTGAACCCTCTGCCTTCATTTGCCCGGATGCTGTTCCAATAATAAACCCTCCCGGTGCTCCGTATTCTGTGATCGTTGTAGTGGCGCTGTTATTCGGGTATGATACCCCATTCAAGACAGCTGAAAGCGTAATATTATAACTGCCAGCCGAGGCATTGTCGTTAAGAATATAGAAATAGATCGATTCACTTACACCTGCTGTTGCCTGTATCAAGGTATGATTTGATGTATCGACACGGTAGACGTCGATTGAATCATAAGGGCGGAGCCACGAATAGTTTGTGCCATTCAGGGTAAGATTAATATATATGGAGTCAGCAACCGTTCCTGAAATGTATATTGAAACACTGGAGGTGTTTGATCCCGCAGGCCCGGTTGCCGTTAAGGAGACGGGAAAACTTCCAGCTGTTGTATAAGTGTGCGCAGGATTTTGACTTGTGGAGGAAACACCATCTCCAAAATCCCATAACCAGCTTGTGGAATTTGTGGATGTATTGGTAAATGTTACGGTTACAGGAAGAGAAGTATTTCCAACTGAATAAGTAAACCCTGCAACAGGAGAGGTTGATCCTTCCTTAATGGGTATTACTTTACTGATGGTGTCTGATCCTCCAGGTCCGTATGCTATTAATGAAACAGAAAAATCTCCCGCTGTTGAATAAGTGTGGGTAGGATGGATAGCCGTCGAGGATGTACCATCTCCAAAATCCCACAACCAGCTTGTAGCATTTGTGGATGTATTATTAAATCCTACCCAACCAGGAGGCATATTTGTTCCAAACGAATAACTAAATCCTGCAACAGGTGGGATGGCACAACCGTTTATTTGTATTTGCCCGATATTTTGGTTGGTGCTGTTGATTGTTATGGGGTATTCATTGCTTGTTTGGTTGTTCACAGAATCGTAAACCCATACAGTCGCCGCTACGGGTAAATCTTTGCAAATATTAACTGGAACGATAAAGGCCCCATTGCTAATTGCCGATTGAAACTGATTATAGTTATAAATGCTCGTGATCACCGCGAACCCTCTTTCTATGGGTAAATTGTTGCAACGGACCGCAGTCCCGGATATAATAATATGTACGGGATTGCCATAGTCACTGACAGTTATATTTCCCAGGTTGACATCTTCGCTGAATGGTCCGATATGCATTTTATAGATTAAAATGCCACAATAATCATCCGATACCTGCATGGTGAGTTCATCATTGGCTGGTACGAATCCACTTACTGTTCCTGTATTATCGGTATAGCCAGACGCCGATCCGTTTGATGGACTACTTATCCAAACCAATTTATTGACCAGCACATTCCCTGTTGCTGTATCTTTAAAAGTTGCACTTAATTTTATGCCCTGCGCCAACTGGCCTGTGCTCCAAAACGAAAAATGTGTAACCGTTCCTGTGTAACTGGTGCCTTGTTTGGTAGCAGTACCTTCTTCTTTCCATATTCCCTTTGTTTCGTCAAAATACCAAAGCGGTATAGTTGCCGGAGCGGCAGCCTGCAATGTTGATGGAATAGGAATAGTTATGGTTGCGGTTTCACCTGCAGCTAACTGCAACTTTTGTCCGCCGGCATCATTCATTTCAACAGACAGCATTCCAAATGATTTTAAAATGCCCGCTTTATTAGCAGTACTTATTCCACGCAAATCACCGGGCATATATTCGATGAAGTTTGTTGTATCAGCAACATCTAAATAATATCCTGCGACAGATGCATCTCCTGAATAGACAGTGTTGCTACTTGCATTTATAAATGAACCCGGAGTAAAATTTATTTTTGCTCCTCCTGTTACATCAACAGTTCCACCTGACGATGATGCAATTGTTCCTGAAACAGTTTTGGGTATCATCTTAATTTTTACGTTATTGGTTGTATTACCGTTAACTAAAAATGTTCTTGACCCGGTAAAGTGGCCCGCCTTTGTAACTTTTACAAAGCCGGCGTCTTTATCCAGTTGTATATCTTTTAAGGTAAACTGCCCGTTATTATCTGTAACGGCAGCAGATGATCCTGCCGCAACCGAAGCGCCAGTTACAGGAGCATTATTAAGATCAACTACACGGCCTGCTACAGAAGCAGTAACTGCAACCGGCGGAGGTGGAGGAGGAGTGATGACATTGTCAACATTTGTTTTTTTGCAGGCGAATAGAATAATTATAATAATTATTACAGCGGTAGTTTTTGAATTAAGCTTTTTCATCCTGGTTCGTTTTGTTCGAAAGGCATGTGTTTCTATTTTCTGTCGAACGAGCTTAACAGCTATTTGTTCATTCACAAGGCTCGTGGTGGTGATTCTTCATATTTAAAGTTATTTCTGAATAGTACGCAGAAAATGATTAAAAGACTGGATCACTTCTTTTGTCGACCAATGTCATTCGTCGCCTCTCCTTCCAGGGTCTGCGCGTATATTATGAAATAGCGCAAACAAATACGCATACCAAAGAAAACGTGAATTACGGCTGGAGTCAATGACTGAAACTAGTTCATTTGATTTGCTAAAACACCTTATTTATGGGATGCGATTTCCGATAGACTAACTGTAACTTTAGAGTAATGAGCCGCCCTGAATTAGCCAAAGCCATTGTTTGCCTGCATTTTGTTTTGCTGCTGTCACTTGAGTTGAT
>Ga0105242_10005115_pt1 | contig 10115 bp, 12 predicted proteins | sample KBSM24metaG_FD_81521 | JGI IMG/M metagenome (GOLD analysis project Ga0105242, IMG submission 81521) | Miscanthus rhizosphere microbial communities from Kellogg Biological Station, Michigan, USA - KBS M2-4 metaG | ecosystem: Host-associated > Plants > Roots > Rhizosphere > Soil | place... | reverse complement strand
CATTTCATAGAATCGAAAGGCTAAGGAGTCATAAGTGACGTTGACCTGTCCGAATTGCGGCAACGACCGGAACTTTCTGGTCAAAACGCTGCAGATGCACGTTGTAAATGTCGAAGGCGGCCGCGTGGAAGTTTCGGAAGAGAGCCGACCGGCCGTGCTCGAAGTGCTGTGCGACGAGTGCGAGTCCGCGCTCAAGTTCGAAGAGTTCGAGGATACGCTCCGCAAAGAAGTTCTGCTGACGATCGGCGCGCGCTGAACGCGGCGCGCCCCGCTTTTCATCTGCTGCTTTCCTCTTCGGCTTCTTCAAAGTAGTCGCAGTCAGGGCAAACCCATTCCATGGCGGTCCGGGTCGTGGCACTCGGATTGCCCGGCACCTGCGTGACGATGGTGCTTGGCTTGACGTGCATCGTTCCGCCGCACAGCGGGCATTCTCTGCTCGCGGGCATGACTTTTGTTCTCTGTACACAGACGCTAGCACCGGCATGTCGTCTTGACAAGCCTGTGATCGGCTCCTATCGTTAGCGAGAATCGATGCCGCAGATGACGCACGAATGTTTTGCCGACGAAATCGCGATTGATTTTCCCTCTGTGGGGAATGTCGTCGATCGCATGCGCACGGCTTTTCTCGGCGAGCATGCGGAAACCGATGTCCTGCGCGCGGAAGTGTCGCTGTCGCAGCGGGAAGCGTTTGCCGGCCACGTCGTGTCGCTGAAAGTTCCCGTCCGGATTACGTGTCCCAACTGCGGCGGGCGCGGGGAAACATGGACCGAGCCGTGCGGCCTATGTCGCGGCACGGGCGAGTCGGTGTTTCAGCAGGCGCTCCGCGTCACGGTACCGCCGCGCGTGGCGGACGGCGCCTGCGTCAGGTTCCGCCTGAAATCGCCGGAAGCCGAAGCGATTCGCGTCGAGCTGCGCGTCGCGATTCGTTCCTCGGCGACGTAACCCGTCAGCGTCATTTCCGTGCAAGGTGCGATGAAGACCCACGTGGACTTCCTCGGCATTCTGTTCGTCGTCTGGGGTCTGCTGACCGTCGTGGTGGGGCTCTCGACGCTGGCGCTTGGCGTCGGCGCCGTGTCGCTGATCGCCTCGGCGAGCCGGAGCGGCGGCCAGGTCGCGGCCGGGATCACGGCCGCCGCGTTCACGACGCTGGCGTTCATCGCCATCGTGTGGGGCGCCGCGCACATCATCGTCGGACTGCCGCTCAAACGCCTTACGCCATGGTCGCGCTTGTGGGCGCTGATGCTGGGCTCGGTCGATCTCCTGCTGCTGCCGTACGGGACCGCGCTCGGCATCTACGCGCTGTACGTGCTGCTGAGAGAAGACGGGAAGCGGCTGTTCAGCCCTTAGCCCTGAGCCCTCAGCCCTTCCTCCGGAGGGAGTACGATACTCTTGAAACCATGGCAGTTGAGCAGGCCTCTGTTCTCGACGCGTTGAAGGTCGTTCGCGATCCCGATCTCCAGAAAGACATCGTGAGCCTCGGCTTCATCAAGGATCTCTCCATCGACGAGGGCCGGGTCGCGTTTACGATCGAGCTGACGACGCCCGCGTGTCCGGTGAAGGATCAGCTGCGGGATCAGGCACGCGCGGCGGTGATGCAGGTGGCCGGCGTCAGCACCGTCGACGTCCGGATGAGCGCGCGCGTGCGTGAGGCGGTTGGATCTGACGGCGCGCGTCAGTCGGTTCCCGGTGTGAAAAACGTGATTGCTGTCGGCGCGGGCAAGGGCGGCGTCGGCAAAACGACGGTTGCGGTGAACCTCGCCATCGCGCTCTCGAAATGCGGCGGACGCGTCGGCATCATCGACGCCGATATCTACGGGCCGAACGTGCCGATCATGCTCGGCATGAAGACGCAGCTCACCACGGACGGCAAGAAGATCGTGCCGGCGGAAAAATTCGGGCTGCAAGTCATTTCCATGGGATTTCTCACGGGAGATGACGCGCCGATTATCTGGCGCGGTCCGATGCTCCACGGCGCGCTCCAGCAGTTCTTCCGCGAAGTAGCCTGGGCCAATCTCGACTATCTCGTGATCGATCTTCCGCCCGGCACGGGCGATGTGGCGCTCAGCCTCAGCCAGACCGTTCCGGTCGCCGGCGCCATCGTGGTGACCACGCCCCAGCAGGTGTCGCTCGCCGATACGAAGCGCGCCATCGCGATGTACAAGAAGCTGAACATCCCGCCGCTCGGCATCGTCGAGAACATGAGCTACTTCGTCTGCGGCAACTGCCAGCACGAGGCCGACATCTTCGGGCACGGCGGCGGCGAGCAGATGGCCGCCGATTTCGGCATTCCGTTTCTGGGCCGCATCCCGATTTACCAGCCGATCCGCGAGGGCAGCGACGCTGGCGTCCCGTTGATGATTAGCGAGCCGGAGTCGCCGTCAGGAAAAGCGTTCATGGCGGCGGCGGAACGCACCGCTGCGCAGGTGTCGATTGCGAGCTACAACCGGCCGACGATTCAGCTGACGGTGGTGAAATGAATAGACACGCAGGGCTTAGGGCTCAGGGCGTAGGGCTGGTTCTTCTCCTGGCAACCGCGTGCGCGCCGGCGCCGGCCACCGACAAGACGCCGAAGGCCGGCACCGAGATGAGCCGCGCCGTCCTCGATCCGTACTTGAAGATTCAGTCGGCGCTCGCCGACGATTCGATGGATGGCGTCAAGGCGAACGCCGGCGACGTCGCGACGGCGGCGACGTCGCTGGGCGCTCCGGCGATGAAAATCGATACGGCCGCCGTTCAGCTGGCGGCGGCGACTGAGATCGACGACGCGCGATCGAAGTTCGGCACGCTGAGCGAAGCGATCGACACCTACATGAAAGGCCTGCACCTGACGGCGCCGGAAGGCGTGAAGGTGGCGATGTGTCCGATGGTTCAGAAGCCGTGGCTTCAGACCGACGCCACGATCCACAATCCCTACTTCGGCAAGAGCATGCAGACCTGCGGCAGCTTCCGGTGAACATTCCCTCCACACAGCACACGTTGGACAACGGCCTCGATGTCCTGCTGCACGAGGACCACGCGTGCCCGATTGTGGCTGTGAACATCTGGTATCACGTCGGATCGAAGAACGAGCAGCCCGGCCGCACCGGGTTCGCGCATCTCTTCGAGCATCTGATGTTCGAGGGATCGCAGCACCACGACCACGGCTTCTTCCAGCCGCTTCAGGGCGCCGGCGCCACGCTCAACGGTTCGACCAACGCCGACCGCACGAACTACTGGGAAGTGGTTCCGGCGGGCGCGCTCGAGCTCGCGCTCTGGATGGAGTCGGACCGCATGGGCTATCTGCTCCCGGCCCTGACCGACGCCAAGTTCACGAATCAGCGCGACGTCGTCCTCAACGAGCGGCGGCAGAACTACGAGAATCGTCCGTACGGCCTCGCGCCGATGGCGCTCCTGGCGGCGCTCTTTCCAGCGCACCACCCGTATCACTGGACGACGATCGGGGACATCGCCGATTTGCAGGCCGCCAAGCTCGACGAGGTCCGTGCGTTCTTTCGCCGGTACTATCACCCGGCCAATGCCTCGATCGCGCTCGCGGGCGACATCGATCCCGAGCAGGCGCTCGTGCTCGTCGATCGCTATTTCGGCGAGATCGATCCGGGCGAGCCGGTCGATCCGATCCATGTCGATGCATCGATGGCCGGGGATTCGCGGATCCACTTCGAGGATCGCGTCGAGCTTCCACGGCTGTACCTGGCGTGGCACACTCCGGCCATGTTCGCGGACGGCGACGCGGATCTCGACCTGGCGACGGATCTGCTGGCCAACGGCAAGACCTCACGCCTGTACCGGCGGCTCGTGTTCGATGAACGGCTGGCCACGGACGTCTCGGCATCGCAGAACTCGCGCGAGATGATGGGCTACGCGCAGATCACGGCCACCGCGGCGCCGTCGCACACGCTCGCCGAAATCGAGCCCGTGATCCTCGAAGAGATCGCCCGTCTGGCGGCCGAGGGTCCGACCGACGAAGAGATCGAGCGCGGCCGCGTGCAGGCGGAGGCGCAGTTCATGTTCCGGCTGCAGACCGTCGGCGGCTTCGGCGGCAAGTCGGATCAGCTCAACGCCTACAACGTCTTCCTGAAGGATCCGTCCTACTTCCCGCGCGACCTGGCGCGCTACCAGGTCTGCACGAAGGCGTCGCTCCAGGCGGCCGTCAAGCGCTTCCTGGATCCGGCGAGGCGCGTCACACTCAGCATCGTGCCCCACGGCCGCACGTCGCTCGCCGTGCGCGATTCAACGACGGCGGCGGTCTCGTGACCCTTCGACGCAGCTCAGGGCAGGCGCCTCACGGTGTCTCAGGCCAGACAGCGCCGGTCGATCGGGCCCAGCTGCCGGTGCCCGGCCCCACGCGTCCGTTTCCGTTCCCGGCCATCGAGAAGTCGACGCTGCCCAACGGCCTGCGCGTCTGGACGGTGCACCACACGCAAGTCCCGCTCGTCGCCTTCACCCTGCTGATTCGCCGCGGCGCCGCGTCGGATCCGGCCGGCAAGGAGGGACTGGCCGCGGTCACCGCCGACATGCTCGACGAAGGCAGCGGCGATCGCTCGGCGATCGAAATCCACGAGGCGCTTGCGCGCCTGGGCGCGCAGTTCGACACGGACATCGGATCCGATGCGACCGTCACGAGCCTGACCGTTCTCAGCCGATTCACCCGCAAGGCACTCGACCTGCTCTCGGACGTCGTCGTGCGGCCGGCGATTCGCGAATCCGATTTTTCACGCGTTCGGCAGCTCCGCCTGCATCGTCTGACGCAGTTGCGCGACATGCCCGGCGCGGTCGCCGACCGCGCGTTCCTGAGACTGGTCTACGGCGCGGATCCTTACGGCCACTCGCCGATTGGCGGAGAGACCTCCCTCGCGGCGATGGATGTCGACGATGTACGAGGGTTTCACGCGCGCGCGATCCGGCCGGACGTTTCGACGCTGATTGCGGTCGGCGATTGCGATCACGCCGCGATGGTGCAGATGGCGTCGGAAGCCTTCGCCGACTGGAGCGGAGCTGCAGCCGCCGAGCCGACGGGTGACGGCGCGCTGCCGCACGCCGCGCCGATCAACGTGGTGCCGCGGATGAGGGCGCCGCAGTCCGAGTTGCGCATCGGCCAGGTGTCGGTGGCCCGCGATACACCCGACTACCATCCGCTCGTCGTTGCCAACACCATTCTCGGCGGCCAGTTCGTCAGCCGCATCAACCTGAACCTCCGCGAAGGCAAAGGGCTGACCTACGGCGCGCGGACGGCGTTCGAGTTCCGACGACGATCGGGGCCGTTTGCACTCCAGGCCAGCGTCCAGACCAGCGGCACCGCGGACGCCATCAGGGAATCGCTCGGCGAGATCTCCGGCATCCGCGGATCGCGGCCCGTGACGACGGCCGAACTCGAGCTCGGCATTGCCGCGCTCACGCGTGGATACGCGCGCAGCTTCGAAACCGGTGAGCAGATCGGGCGCGCCGCGCTTCAACTGGCGCTGTACGATCTGCCGGACGACTACTTCGAGCAGTTCGTCCCGCGCATCGAGCAGGTCACCGCCGAGGACGTGTCGCGCGTCATGTCGCAGCATCTCGATCCTTCTCGGCTCGTCACGCTGGCGGTCGGCGATCTCGACGTAATCGGCCCGAGTCTCGACGCGCTCGGACTCGGTGCCCCAGTCGTCCTCTCGCCAGACGCCTTTTGATAGACTCACTCTGAATTGTTGATTGGGTAATTGAGTAATTGAGTAATCGGGTAATCGGGTAATTGGGTAGTCGGTAAGTCACTTACCAGGTTACTCACTTACCAGGTTACTCAATTACCAGATTACCCAATTACCAGATTACCCAATTAATCAGATTATCCAATCCGATGCGCGCGGTCCGCTTCCACCAGCATGGTGGTCCCGAGGTCCTTTCTTACGAGGACGCTCCGGATCCCGAGCTTGCGCCCGGTGAGGTATTGGTGCGGGTGCGCGCGTGCGCGCTGAACCATCTGGATGTGTGGGCACGGGCCGGGCTGCGGAACGTGCGCATTCCGATGCCGCACATCACCGGCAGCGACGTGTCGGGCGAAGTCGTCGCGACCGCCGCCACCGATGTGCCGATCGGACGGCGCGTCATGCTGCAGCCGGGGTTGAGCTGCGGCCGCTGCCTCGAGTGCCTGTCGGGGCGCGACAACGAGTGCGCGCGATTCGAAGTGCTCGGCTATGTGAATTTCGCCGGCGTCTACGCGGAGTACGTGAAAGTCCCGGCTCAGAATCTGATCTTCATCCCCGACACGATCGACTACGTCCAGGCGGCCGCCTTTCCGCTGACGTTCCAGACCGCCTGGCATATGCTGCTCACACGAGCGCAGCTGAAGGCTGGCGAGGACGTGCTCGTGCTTGCGGCCGGCAGCGGCGTCGGACAGGCGGCAATCCAGATCGCCCGCCTCCACGGCACCCGCGTGATCGCGACCGCGGGGTCTGACGACAAGCTCGCGCGTGCCAGGGAGTTAGGGGCATCCGAGGTGATCGACCACTATCGGCAGGACGTTGCTGATGAGATCAAGCGGTTGACGAACCGGCGCGGGGTGGATGTCGTCATAGAACATGTCGGAGAGGCAACCTGGGCCGGCAGCGTGCGTTCGCTGGCTCGCGGCGGGCGGCTCGTCACCTGTGGCGCCACGACGGGCGCCAACGGCGCTCTCAACCTGAGCGCCTTGTTCTCGAAACGGCTCTCGATTCTGGGTTCCTACATGGGGACCAAGGGCGAGCTGCTGCAGGCGTCACGCCTCTTTTTCGCCGGCCGGCTGACACCGGCCATCGATCGCACCTACCCGCTGCGCGATGCCGCGGAAGCGCACCGCCGGATGGAAGCGTCGGGACAGTTCGGCAAGATCGTGCTCGAAGTGCCATGACCCTGCAACGCGTCGGCGTCAGCCTCTTCACGTTGATCGCCATCGTCAGCATCGTGCTGGCCGGGGCGACGATCTGGCTGTTCGTCACCAACCCCGTGACGGTGGCCACCGCGGTCAACGAGGGTGAGATCTCCCCGCTGGTCCGCAGCCTCGCGGAGGTACTCCTGTCGGCATTCGGCGGACTCCTCAAATATCTCTAGGGCCGCCACGATCAGAAGAAACCGCAGAGACCGCCGCCGTTCCTTCTTGTCGTTCGTCTCTACAAGAGAGCTTTTTTCAGAAATTTCGTGAGGATGTATCCGTCGGCGAACTTGAACGGCGCTTTCCCTGTGCTGTAATGACCGCAGCGCAGCACCGCGACTTCGTGCGGGATGCCGAGCTCCTCGAAGGCGCGCACGAGATCCTCGGATAAATCGACCGGGAACGTGAGGTCGTACCTCGCGTACACCAGCAGCGTTTTTCGCGTGCGCAGCCGTTCCAGATAGCCGCGCGGGCTGATCGGCTGCCAGATCGATCGCAGCAGATCGAGCTCGACGTGACCGTTCAATCCCTCGCGCACGTGGGCCGTCGACAGCCCGCGCCACACGACGTCGGCAAAATACGGCGAGATGTGATTCAACGCCTCCGCATCGACCAGCGGTTCGTGCGCCGCGGTGAGCAGCGCCAGGCACGATCCCAGGCTGGTGCCGAGGATCCCGATCCGCTGATACCCCTGACGTTTGAGCCACGCGATCGCGCGGCGCGCATCGAGCACCGCCTGCCGGCACACCTGCAGCGTTCGCATCAGGTTCGCGCTGACGATGTAGTCGGCGCGGTGGAGCTCGGGGGGCATGCGGAGATCGTGATACGGCAGGCTCAGGCGCAGCGCGCTCATGCCGTTCCAGGCGAGCAGTTTGCTCAACCCGACGTGGCCGCCCGCGTCGGAATTCCACTGCGGCATCACCAGCACTGCGGCCTTCGCGTCGGCCGCGCGGAAATACCGGGCGCGCACCGTGTTGTTCGATTCGTGCGGCGTCACCAGCGCGCTTGGAAACGTCAGCAGATCGCCATCGGTCGCGGGTTGAAGGTGGTACTCCTCGGTGGGCGCCGGCGTGAAGAACGCATCCGTGTCGGCCATCACGCGCGACACGTAGTCGTCGATCCGATCGAGGGGTGATTGATCGGATCGATGCCCGTTTTCGGGAATCCAATCGAGTCCCCACTCGAACGGCCGGATCACGCGATCCTTGGTGACCGAGGCGAGCCTGCGCTCCCACGCATGGAAGAAAGCTTGAAGCATCCGCTCCTCATGCTATACTGCCTTCCTCGTGAGCTTCACCTCCGACAATCGAAAGCGGTTCGGCCATAAGCGGGCCAGGCCGGTCGGAGTGTGTGTGCTCGAGCGCTGAATACCAGTTTCAATCGAGCGACCTGCTGCCGACCGGTTAACCACCGCGTCGGCTTTTTTTTTGCGCGCCGGGCGCGCCACAGAAAACACAAAGGGGAACAGAGGACACGGAAATGACGATCGAAGTCGGGATACTCGGTGCGACGGGGATGGTCGGGCAACAGTTCATTGCGCTCCTGGCGCAGCATCCATGGTTCAAGGTCACGTGGCTCGGCGCCAGCGAGCGGTCGGCCGGCAAAGCGTTTCGTGACGCCGCAGCGTGGCGGCTCCCGACGCCGTTGGCGAATGATGTCGCGAACCTGAAAGTCGACGAGGCCGCGCAGTCCGCGGGGCGTGCGCCGAAGCTCGTGTTCTCCGGCCTCGACTCGTCGGTGGCCGGCGAGATCGAAGGCGCCTTCGCGCAGGCAGGCCACGTCATCGTCAGCAACTCGCGCAACTACCGGATGGAAGCCGACGTGCCGTTGCTGATTCCGGAAGTCAACGCGGATCACCTCGCCCTGCTGAAGAAGCAGGACGCGCGCGGCTGGAAGGGACGCATCGTCACCAACCCGAACTGCGTCGTGGTGGTCTACGCCATGGCGCTGGCGCCGCTCCGGCAGTTCGGTTTGAAGACGTCGATCCTCACGTCGCTGCAGGCGATTTCCGGCGCGGGTTATCCGGGCGTCGCCTCGTGGGACATCCTGGGGAACGTGATTCCGTTCATCGGCGGCGGCGAGGAAGAGAAGATCGAAACCGAGACCAACAAGATTCTCGGCGCACTGAACGGCGGCCGCGTCGAGAACCACCCCGTGAAAGTGAGCGCCGCAGTCACGCGTGTGCCCGTGCAGAACGGGCACACCGCGTCGATCGCCGTCGCGCTCGAGCAGCGGCCCGACACCGGTGCGATCGTCGCCGCGTGGAACGGGTTCCGAGGCAAACCGCAGGAGCACGATCTCCCGTCGGCGCCGAAGCAGCCGATCGTTTATCTCACGGAAACCAACCGTCCGCAGCCTGCACTCGATGCGAATCGTGACGGCGGGATGACGGTGACGGTCGGCCGGCTGCGCCCGTGCCCGGTGCTCGACTACAAGTTCGTCGCGCTCGGCCACAACACGATCCGCGGCGCTGCCGGCGCCGCCATCCTCAATGCCGAACTGATGCATCGTGAGGGACTGCTATGAAGGGCGGGCAGGTAGGTCACTTAGGTCAGGTGGGTCGGGTGGGTCGGGTGGGTCAGCAGGAGAGCGAGTCGTGAGCGTCGTCATGAAATTCGGCGGGACGTCGGTCGCGGATCCCGACGCGATCAATCGGCTCATCGGCATCGTGCGCCAGCAGCAGGCGAAGACCAAGAGCCCGCCGCTCGTCGTGGTGTCGGCGCTGGCCGGCGTGACCGACAAGCTCGTGGCGCTCGTTCAGCTGACCGAGGACGGCGCCTCCGCGAAGGCCGCCGCCGAAGTGCAGGCGCTTCTCGATCGGCATCTGTCGGTCGCCGCCGCCGTGACGAGCGCGAGCCGCGAGAGCGTGCTCGCCGATGTCCGGCGCGAGATGGAAGAGCTGAACGGCCTCGTGCACGCGCTCTCCGTCCTTCGCGAAGTGTCTCCCCGCTCGCGCGATGCGGTGCACGCGGTCGGGGAAGTCGTCAGCAGCCGGATCGTCGCCGCGGCGTTCGCCGACCACGGGATTGCGAGCAGCTGGGTCGACGCCAGGACCGTCCTGATCACGGATGCCGAGCACAACGCAGCGGCGCCGGACATGATGGAAACCGCGGACCGGGTGACCGAGCGGGTCGCGCCATTGCTCGCCTCCGGGCGAGTCGTCGTCCTTGGCGGGTTCATCGGCGCGACGGCGTCAGGGATCACGTCGACGCTGGGCCGCGGCGGCTCGGAT
>Ga0105242_10005113_pt1 | contig 10115 bp, 9 predicted proteins | sample KBSM24metaG_FD_81521 | JGI IMG/M metagenome (GOLD analysis project Ga0105242, IMG submission 81521) | Miscanthus rhizosphere microbial communities from Kellogg Biological Station, Michigan, USA - KBS M2-4 metaG | ecosystem: Host-associated > Plants > Roots > Rhizosphere > Soil | place: Michigan... | reverse complement strand
GAAGCATATCGGACAATTTTCTGACACCTGTCGGATAGTTTCGTTTGCCCGGCTTTATTCAGCCCGGCAAATCGCCTAGATTATTCCTCGAATTCAATCAATTTCCCGAAACGAGACAACAAAACACATGAACGTTACCCATCTTGAATGTGCCCTCTGTGGAACTCGTCACGAGGCACACAGGTTGCACAATCTTTGTGTAGAGTGCGGCAAGCCTCTGCTGGTCCGTTACGACCTTGAGCAAGCCAAACAGTCTTTGACAAAGGAATCTCTGAAGGCGAGACGTCCAGATTTGTGGCGCTATCGAGAGGTACTTCCCGTCGAGGATGACGCGAATATTGTTTCGTTTGGTGAAGGCTGGACACCGTTGCTGCACGCTGAGCGATTAGGTCAGTCAGTCGGTATCCCTGAGCTTTACATCAAGGATGAAGGTCAGAATCCGACGCAGAGTTTCAAAGCGCGAGGTATGGCGGCGGCGGTCTCGATGGCGAAGGAACTCGGTGCCGCCAAACTCGCCGTTCCGTCAGCCGGGAATGCGGCAGGGGCTTTGGCCGCTTACGCTGCTCGTGCAGGACTCGAGTGTTTCATCTTTATGCCGAAGGACACTCCGCGCGCAAACGTTGTCGAGTGTGAACAAACCGGCGCGCATGTGACGCTCATGGATGGTTTGATAACTGACTGTGGAGCAGAGGTGGGCCGCCGAAAAGAAGCGGAAGGTTGGTTTGACGTTTCGACGCTCAAAGAACCGTACCGGGTTGAGGGAAAGAAAACGCTCGGTTATGAAGTCGCCGAACAGCTCGATTGGGAACTACCGGACGTGATCATTTATCCAACCGGAGGCGGTACTGGACTCATCGGAATGTGGAAAGCCTTCGACGAAATGGAACAGATGGGTTGGATTGGTTCGAAGCGACCGCGAATGATCACGGTGCAGGCCGCTGGATGTGCCCCGATTGTGCGAGCATTTGAAGACGGAAAGCGGTTTGCAGATGAGTTTCCCAATGCTGCGACAACAGCTTCGGGTTTACGAGTCCCAAAGGCGATTGGCGATTTTTTGATTCTTGACGCGTTGAGAGACTCTGGGGGGACGGCCGTAGCAGTCACTGATGAAGAGTTGATCGCAGCGACCAAAGAGATCGGTGCAGCCGAGGGAGTGTTTTGTGCGCCAGAAGGTGCCGCGTGTTTGCCGGCCCTGAAGAAGTTAATTGAAGCTGGGAACGTTAAGTCGAGTGATCGAGTAGTTCTTTTCAATACTGGATCGGGTGTCAAATACATGGAGTCATTCGCGTGACTGCCACTCCGGCAGTGCAATAACCCGGAATGGTAGTGACCGGGTTTGCCTCCGACTTCAGTACGCTGAACCGCTTGTTTCCTGGTGGTTCCAGAGCGTGAAATCCACGGAGGTGCTAATGACCAGAGGCCCGGTTTTTTTAATTCTTTTCGCTCTACTTATGAACCCTGCCTTGAGGTCGCGGGTTGTTGCACAACAAGCAAACAGTGATAAAGATCTTAAGAGGGTTCAGGAAATTAAGAAGGTAGTCTTCAGGGCAAGGACCACTGCCGACAATAAGGTTGAAGTCAGGTTGAAGGACAAGACGCAGCTCGTCGGATCGATTAGTGAAGTAACTGACGATCATTTCGTTGTGAAGACTGGACTAAATGGGGTGTCGTCAACTCTAACTTACGATCAGATTGAGAGAATAAAAATCAAAAAAGTCTCGACGGACCGTGATGTTTCGTCGACTGATCGCATCCTTAGAAAAGTCGCGTTCGTAGCGGCACTCGCGGTTGGTACTCTGCTGGTGGGTTGTCTCATTAGCAGAGGGTGCGCTCAGTAGTGATGGCGGATCAACTCCCTATGGTTGAGACTCTGTTGGAGGAATTGAAAGTGAAATTATTTTTAGGTCTATTAGTTGTTGTGTTCGCGACCACGTTGTGTGTACAAGCGCAACAACCCGTTTCTCCCTGGTTATCCGAAGCTGACCAAACTCGCCTGGAGGCGCTACGTAAGGGCGGGCTCGAAGCTCTCTACAATATCGACTACGACAAGGCTTATCGAGACTTCAAACAAATTGCCGATCTGTACCCCAATCACCCCGCTGGCCCACAGCTATTAGCCGCACGGCTGTGGATCAAAACGCTGTACGAGTCTCGTCGTCTGCAGTCGTCTCTTTACAACTCTGAATCCTTCTACACCAACGGCGACGATAAGGTCGACCCGAAGCTCGTCGATGAATTTCGTTCCCTCACGCGCGAGGCAAAGCGGCTTTCGGAAGCAAGACTAAAAGTAGATCCAAAAGACATTGAAGCGCTCGACTTTCGGGCCAACACGGAAGGTTTGAAGGCCTCTTTTGAAGAGGCAGTCGAACGTCGCCACTACGCCGCCCTACGCGATGGTAATGATGCGGTCGAACACCAGCGCGAAATTCTGAAACTGGATCCAAAACGCATTGACGCGCAGTTGACGATTGGGCTTTACGAGTACGTGGTTGGTTCGCTGCCCCTTCCTATCAAGCTCATTGCAGGCGTCACCGGTTATCGCGGCTCAAAGAAAAAAGGCCTGGCTATGCTGGAGCAAGTGGCGAAGGAAGGCCACTGGGCACAGGACGACGCGAAGACTGTTCTGGTGTTGCTCTATACGCGTGAGAAGCGCTTTGAAGATGTTCTGACGATAACCCGTGAATTAAGTGCGAAGTATCCACGCAACTATCTGTTTAGGTTGGAAACTGCCGATGCTCTCGTTTCGATTGCTGAGGTCAAGCGAAAGAACAAAGACATTGCCGGTGCGGTACAGGCCGAGAAAGAAGCGTTCGCGACGTTTGACGAGTTGCTCCGCGATCGGAATGTTCGCGACGCCGCGATTCGCGCTCTCGATCTCATTCATTTCAAGTACGGTGAGGTGCTTTTGACTGCAGGCCAGAACGATCGAGCCGCAAAAGAGTTTATAACGACGACAAAAGTCGACAGTGCCGAGCCTGGACTCGTCACTATGGCGCATCTGTTTGCGGGTCGTGCTTACGATGTTTCTGGTAAACGCGATGAAGCAGTGGCACAGTACAAAGAAGTGCTTACTCGTCCAAACGTCTACGACGCTCACGAGGAAGCAAGGCGGGGGTTGAAGCAGGCCTACCAGCCGCTGCAATTCGCGCTAAGAGAAGTCGAGCAATAGTCGGTCCGACAAGAGCAAACGGAACAATATGGAATCTCGCGGGCATGGTCCGGGAAAGTCTCGTCCTCGCCGACTACTGCTCTGCCTTGACGGTGTTCCGCACAAATTGATTGTGTCGGCAAAGCACCGAGGCTTATTCGATGCTTTTGGAACGCCGACTCGTCTTCTTTCTCCTTTCCCCACCATGACCAACGTCGCCTTGTCAACGATGTTTGGCGCCACTCCTCCTGCCGGCTACGAGAGTCTTTACTTTGACCGTAATGCAAGAGAAGTGCGGGGCGGGATTCGCAAATATCTTGGGTGGCGGACGCCCGACAAAATTCCCTCCTCTTACATGGACAACCTCGACTATCAGGAACCACTCGCGTTTGAGTTTTTGATTTATGTAGCGCCTGAGAGAGTGTGGCGTACTGACATGCGGCGCTTTCAAGAACGCTTTCGAGCCGCGCCTCAGTCGGTCGATTACTTTGCGTTTCTGAAAGGGACCGATGGCCTTCTTCACGCTCAAGGTCCTGAACGCCTCAACGTTGCCCTGGAAACACTCGACAAAATCCTAAATGAAATTCGCGCCTTTTGTGGTAACGAGACAGAGATCGTTTTGTTCTCAGATCACGGAATGAACCTTGAGGAGAACCAGCGGGTCGATCTGGCAACACATCTTCGCCGTAAGAACTTCATAGTTAAAGGTGGGTTGAAGAACGGTGGGCGAGCGATCTCAATTCCTGCGTTCGGGTTGTGTAGCTATGCCGCTGCTTATTGTGGGTCGGAGGATGTGATAGAGGAGGCAGCGTCGGCGTTAACTGAAGTGCCGGGCGTGGACTTTGTTGTTTACCGCGATCAGGAGAGTGTGGTGGTAAACGGAATTAACGGCACTGCACGCATTGAGCGAAACGACAAAGGTGAGTACAGATATGTGATAGCTACCGGCGATCCTTTAGATCTTCGAGCTATCATTAACCGCACAGATTTGGCCGGAAGACCGGATATCCCGAGCTTTGTTTCGTCTTCAGCATGGTTCGAGATCACAAACTCTCACCGTTACCCAAATGCGGTTGTAAATGTATATGACTCGCTCATGACGCAACGGGTTCAGCACACAGCCGACATCCTGATCAGTTTGCGCGATGGTCACTATTATGGGTGGTCGCCTTTTGGAAAGTTCGTGCGGCTTGCTGCCACTCATGGAAATGCACTCGCTTCAAGTAGCAATGCCTTCTTGATGAGCACCCATCGCGAGTTGCCGGAATGTGTTCGGGCGGACGATGCAAAGCCATTCCTGATGTCCGATATGCTTTAGCTTGTCGTTGCCTTAGACAAAATCAGCCACAGACGGACATAGGTGAACAGAGATCAGACAAAGGGAAAAAGGATCTGCCTGAGTTCTTTTTGTCTGAGTTTATCCGCGTTCATCTGCGGATAAAATTCTTCCCGTCAACGACAAGCTGAAGCATATCGGACATTGGACTTGACCTATCACTCCCTTACCGCGTACAACCTCGAACATGTCCCTTGACCCTCTTTCCTCCGGAACATCGAGTGCCGTTGAGACAAGGTTTCTCGTAAAGCAGTTTGGTGATTTTGTTGCTGTCGACCACCTCAATCTTGAAGTGAAGCGCGGCAGCTTCTTCGGGTTTCTAGGTCCAAACGGCGCCGGGAAATCTACCACTATCAAAATGCTTACGGGATTGCTGGCGCCCACAAGCGGCACACTTCGAGTTCTCGGTTTGGACATAAAAGAACAGCCCATGGAAGTGAAGAGACGGATCGGCGTCGTCCCTGAGGATCTGAATCTTTTCGAACGACTAACTGGTGCGGAGATGCTCGTCTTCACCGGTCGTATGTACGGACTTGGAAAGACAGAAATTGCACAACGCGCGAAAGAACTCCTGGAACTAATGGAACTCCAGGATGAGCCAAAGAAACTCATCATTGAATACTCGCACGGTATGAAGAAGAAGCTCTCGCTTGCCTGTGCCTTGATTCACCGACCTGAGATCTTGTTTCTCGATGAACCGTTTGAAGGTGTCGACGCGATCGCTTCGCGAACATTGAAAGATCTTTTGTCGCGCCTCACTGCGAGAGGCTTAACGGTTTTTCTCACTTCGCATGTCCTGGAGATCGTGGAACGTCTCTGCTCCGATATCGCCATCATCGCGCAAGGAAAACTGTTGGCCTCAGGCGCGCTAAACGAGTTGCGAAAGGGAATTAGATTGAACGGTGACGGCCAGGGACCCGTATCACTTGAGGAATACTTTATTCACGTAGTTGGCGGAACTCGGAGCACGGGTGAAGAAGAAGTGCTCCAGTGGCTTACCTAGTTGAAAGGAACTTCATGAGACGAATTGGTCGCGCTGGTTATCCATTTATCGCCATCGGTATTGCGTTCATGGCAATCGGATTTAATGGTCGGCGAGCGTTTATCGCAATCGGCGCCGCGTTTTTAATTATTGGCTTCATCGCCCTCCGCCGTAACTAATGTCCGATATGCTTTTAGCTTGTCGGGAAATTGGAGATTTGAGATTGCAGATTGATCCTCACTCCTGGTTCTTCTGCCGTTAGTTGCAAAATTGTGCGATTCACCCAAATCTGGAATCCGCAATCTGAGATCAATATTCCCGACGGACACGTTCGTTGTCACTTGCAATAACATCCTTCAAGATGATACGTAGCGCTCATTCCTAGACATTCGGAAGGAGAACTCTATGCGAAGTGTGGCAATCATTGTTTTGAGCTTGGTTTGTTTGGTGGCCGGTTGCAGTCATCTGAAATCCCTGCACGAGGCTCGTGGCTCAAACTCCAACGCAGCAGTCGCTGCGTCGCCTGAGGCATTACCGAGCGGACGCGGCACACGCGAAGAGGCGAAAGCGATGCTGGACAAAGCAGTAGAACACTATGGCCAGGTTGGGAGAACGCAAGCGCTTGCTGATTTCAACAAGATGAAATCGCCGTTCGGCGATCGAGACCTCTATGTCTTTTGTCTGGGTTCAGATCACAAGATTACTGCGAATGGCGGGTTCTCTCAGTACGTTGGCATGAGTGTGGATGTCCTAAAAGACGCGTCCGGAAAATCGTTAGGCAAACAGATAATTGAGATGGCGGCGCAGTCCAGCGAAGGATCAATCGAATATATGTGGACCAATCCTGTCTCGCATCTGACTGAACACAAGATCGCGTTCTTCAAAAAGGTTGGCGAAGACGTTTGTGGGGTGGGAGCGTACAGTGCGGAGTAGGGAGAATTGGAGATTTCAGATTGCCCGCGGTCACCCAGCATCCTAAATCTGCATTCTGCAATCTTCAATCTGAAATGATTTAGGGCGCTTCAACGATCAGTTCGCGTCCGAAAGTAAAGTTGGGTTTCTTCCGGCCTTTCATGTACTTCGCTGCGGTCTGCGAAAGCGAAGTAATCAGAATCGGTAAAGCAATGGTCGCGTCGCACGGGACGTAGGCAGTGTGTGCGCCGCGAGCGAGCTTTCCGTAAACCAATCCTTCATCAAACGACACGGCATTCGACCTCCCACCCGGGTGTGGAGCGTCGGTTGAGATTTGGATTGCATACTTGTGCCCGTGGTGATGTTCCTTTTGGAGAAACGACGAGAGCGTCGCCTGTTGAATAAAACTCTTCGTTGTGCCGCCCCCGAGATTAATGATTCCGGAGATTCGAGCGTGAGCCATCACATTCATCATGTCGAGTACATCCTGGATGACGTCGAACATGAAATTGTTCTTCTTCTCAAAACGCCCACCAGCAATCCCGACGGCTAAACCGCTATCAGCAATTGCGGGGCAGAAGATTGGGACTCGTGCTTTGTAAGCTGAGGTCAGTACACCGTCTTCAGAAGCTATTTCCGCCAACTCGCGACCCAGCAAATGCAGAAATTCCCGTGGTGAATAAGAACGTGTTTGGTCCAGCTGATTTGTAAATCCGCCAATCCACTCCTTGGCTTCGCGATATTCTTCATCGCTAGCTAACAAATCCCACATGCGGCTGATCTGCGCTGACTCGAGTTCGGCGTCAGTCATGGTGGGATGAGCTTGGAAATGATAACGGCCCAGGGTTTCGTGGAGGTCGTGAAACAACATCGAACCGGAAAGCACTAACACATCGACGAACCGATTTTTGATCACGTATGCGAGCAGTCGTCGCATCCCGGCGGGAATTAAGGCTCCCGATCCGGCGACCATAATGGTTGTGTTATCGCCCAACATGTCCAGCCAGATTCGATGAGCCTCGGCAAGTTGGCGACCGCCAAATCCGGTGCCTTCCATCTTTTCGAGAAGTCCTGCCACCGAACGGTCACGGTCCACTTGAACCGGGCGCGTGGGAGTAGTCAGGTACTTCGATGCTTTTGGTTTTCGTTGCGTGACCATTCGGGTTGTCAACCTCTCGAACTAGTGTGATCCGTGGAATATCAATGCGAAGTGAAATGAGTTTAGTAATCGTACTTTCGTCTCGAACGACCCTTGACGCCATTGACAGCAAGATAGGTATAAGCGTCGTAACGAGACTCATAAAACTGTGCGAGATCGGCGCCTTCTGCTTCGCTCAACTCACCCTCTTTTACGCGACGTGAAATCAGACGTCGAAACCCTTCGTGTAGGAAGGTCCGTTCATATCGAGCACGCTCAGCGGCTTGACCGACAGTTGTTCCCCTGATCACTTTCTTGATTAAGTATCCCTCTTCGTCAATGTGAACATGGGCTTCATGTGGCGCGCCGAAAAGATTGTGGTTGTTTCCCATCGCTTCCTGGTAAGCGCCTACAAGCATAAACGCGAGATAGTACGGTTCTTCCGGATTCAGTGGATGGAGTTCAAGGACTTGCTTTACGTCGTGAAGGTCGACGAACTTGTCGACTATACCATCCGAATCGCAAGTAATGTCGCAGAGAGTTGTGTACTCAGTTGGCGTTTTGTTGAGATGGTGAATCGGCACAATCGGAAACAATTGATCGAGCGCCCAGTGATCCGGCACTGAACGAAATACTGAAAAATTAGTCAGGTATTTGGCGCACAGTAGACGCCGCAGTTCGCCAAACTCTTCGGAGACGTACTTAGCTTGTTGTGCATACTTGTCGGCCCGCTCGCAGACGTCCCAGAAAAGAACTTCGCCCTTCGCTCGGTCCTCCAGTGAAATCAGGCCGAGATTAAACAGCGTGAACAACTCCTCGCGATGTTCCAGCGCGTCGTGGTAATACTCCCGATAGTTCTTTACCGTCACTGACTCGCGCAGATCACCGAGTTCGATAACAACCTGGGGATCATCTTCATCGATGGCGATGGGAGTAATGTCTTCGACCACGGTCTCGATTTCATCGAGCACGTTGGTTATCAGGATGGCGTGATACGCCGCCAGAAAACGTCCTGATTCTTGAATAATCGTGGGATGCGGTACGTTTTCGTCATCGCAAACCTGCTTGATCGTGTAAATGACGTCGTTCGCGAATTCCTGGGCCGTGTAGTTTGCCGATGAATCAAAAGCTGTCTTCGAACCGTCATAGTCAACCGCCATACCGCCACCGACATCGAGGAGGTCGATCGGGACCTTCATCTGGAGGACCTTTGCATACACGCGAGCCGCTTCTTTCATCGCGTTTTTGATGCGCTTGATATCCGTGAGCTGTGAACCGATGTGGAAGTGGAGCAGTTTAAGCATGTCAACGCGATCGGCTTCTTCGAGCCGGCGAATGACTTCAAGAAGTTCGGTCGTAGTCAGTCCAAACTTAGCGGCTTCACCTCCCGATTTTTCCCAACGCCCGGAACCTTTCGAATACAATTTCACGCGCATCCCAACCATTGGCATCGGGCCCTCGTGGCGTTCCGCGACATTGAGCACATGGTCGAGTTCGGTGAGCTTTTCGATCACGATAACCACGCGCTTACCACACCGGGCGCCCGCAAAGGCCAACTCGATGAATTCCTGGTCTTTAAAGCCATTCAGGACGAGCAAGCTCTCAGCCGGCTGTTCGAGTGCGAGGGCGGCATAGAGTTCAGCTTTAGAACCCGCTTCCAGTCCGAAGTCATACCGAGAGCCTTCTCGGAGATACTCCTCGACGACTGAGCGTTGTTGATTGACTTTCATTGGGTACACACACATGTGTGAACCCTGATAGTCGTATTCTCGAATTGAACGGCTAAATGCGCGTTGAAGTTTTCTTACCTGTGCGGCTACTAGTTGTGGAAAGCGAAGCAGCACTGGGGTTGTAATGCCACGCTTGGCCAGGTCGTCGATGATCTCTTTTAGATCGGCTGACCGAGGATCTCCCTCTACGGGGCGGACGATGAGATTTCCCTTTCGGTTTACATCAAAGTAGCCAGCACCCCAGTTTTCGATTCCATAAGTTTCGAGCTGTTGCTCGATTGCCGTGGTCAATTGGCGGTCTCCTGCCTTGCGTGTGAAACTCGTTCAGTATCCATATGATTGCCTAAAACGCGGTTGTACATTTTCCCGAGTCGTGTTGCGGATTTGGGCTGGGTGGAACGCTTTTAATGGCGCAGAGTAACAGAAAACAGACGGGTCGGTCTATAACTTTTTTGTTTCGGAAAACGCCCTGATCAACCCCAAAATGCGTGAAAATAGGCGAGTTTTCACCGAAAAATAGCACGGAGCCAGACCACTATCTGAACGCGAACACACCAAATCCCAGACTACTACTCAAACCTTTTGCTAGAGATTCAATCGTTACCAATAGGGTGCGGGATAAAGGTTTTCAAGGTGCGGATCGGACAATACGGATGATCGCAAACACAACGCCAATTTGTCTTATCCGAGACTTAAATTCACCATGGAAGTGCGACTAAATCAATCGTCAGCAGGGCGCAATTGCTCGTTGGATTTGTCTCGCTTACGGAATAGAAATTTGTTATTTCATCATTATCGGAAAACGCCTTGACTTCAATTAAGTCGTCACTATAATGGCAGCTTTTCATAGCGCCCATCGTTCGATGACG
>Ga0105242_10005112_pt1 | contig 10118 bp, 10 predicted proteins | sample KBSM24metaG_FD_81521 | JGI IMG/M metagenome (GOLD analysis project Ga0105242, IMG submission 81521) | Miscanthus rhizosphere microbial communities from Kellogg Biological Station, Michigan, USA - KBS M2-4 metaG | ecosystem: Host-associated > Plants > Roots > Rhizosphere > Soil | place... | reverse complement strand
GAGCACGATGTTCACGTTGCCCCTGCCAACGCGAACCGTTTCGAACACGCGCTCGACGTAAGGATTTTGATTGATGATCGCCGCTACGCGGTCGGTGACCGCCTCGGTCTCCTTGAGCGTGCTCCCCGGCGCGAGGACGATATTGGCGCGCGAATAGTCGCTGTTCGGCGGCGGGAAGAAGGACATCGACAAGGTTCCGAACAACACAATGCTGAGCAGCAGGGTAGCGATGCCCGCACCCACCATTGTCAGGCGATGGTCCTGCATCCTTGCGCTCCAGCGGGCCCTGGCAACCGCGTACCATTCGGCGAAGCCGCCATCCGTCATGTCGACCAGGAAGGCGATAAGCTTCGCGGCGCCGTAGGCTACTGCGCTGCCGACTGCGAGCGCCAGAACGAAGGTGATCGCTCCGTTCCACCCAAGCATGCCCAGGCCCTTCATCGCAGCACCCGTGCCCATAATGAACGCTACGAACATGAGCAGGAGCATCAGTGCGCCGAGCGCATAATAACTGCCCTTGCGCGGGAGCCGGGGCAGGCGCGCCAGCAGCGCGTCGGCTTTCGACGTGTCGAGGCTCCAGTTGAGCACCTTGAGGTAGATGTCCATCCACCGCCAGGCCGCATGCGGCTGGACGCCGCGCGAGCGGAGGAAATAGGCGGCAATCAGCGGCGTAATCATTCGGGCGACGAGCAGGCTCATCAGCACCGAGAGCACGACGGTGAAGCCAAACGCCTTGAAATACTGCCCGGCGATGCCGGGCATTAGCGCCACGGGCAGGAACACCGCCACGATCGCCATCGTGGTCGCGAGCACGGCGAGGCCGATCTCGTCCGCCGCGTCGAGCGACGCCTGATAGGCCGATTTGCCCATTCGCATGTGCCGGACGATGTTTTCGATCTCAACGATTGCGTCGTCCACCAACACGCCCGCGACCAGGCCCATCGCCATCGTCGACATGAAGTTGAGCGTGATCCCCATCATGCTCATGAACCAGAAGGCGGGGATCGCCGACATCGGGATGGCAAGAGCGGAGATAGCGGTTGCCCGGATATCGCGCAGGAACAGCAGCACGACGAAGACGGCGAGGACGGCGCCCTCGATCAGGCCTTCCATGGCCGAGCGATATTGGCCTTTGGTGTAGTCGACCGTATTGAAAATCTCGGAGAAATGAACCCTCGGGTTCTCTTTCTCGATCTTCTTCATCGCTTTCCACGCATCATCATAGACGGTGACTTCAGACGCGCCCTTGGCGCGCTGGACCTGGAAGGTGACGACCTGCTGCCCGTTCATCTTTGAGATGGAGCGCTGCTCGGAAGAGGAATCCTTCACCTCGCCGAGGTCAGCCAGACGCACGAACCGGCCTCCAGGAAGCGCTATCTGGGTTTGCGACAGGTCGTAGGCGTTACGGGCGTTGCCGATGACTCGGACAGACTGCTCTGAACCCGCGATCTCGGCGCGTCCACCGGCGGCGTTGAGGTTGCTCTGGCGCAGCTGCTGATTGACCTGCGCGGCGGTGATACCCTGGGCCTGGAGGGCAGCAGGGTCCAGGATCACGCGGATCGTACGATCGACTCCGCCATTGCGGCCCACCGCCGCGACACCAGGAACCGAGAGGAGCCCCTTCGCGACAGTATTGTCGACGTACCAGCTCAATTGCTCGAGCGTCATGTCGGTCGTCTGGGCGCCGACGACCGTGATCGGTTCGTCCTCCGCGTCCACGCGCGTGATCTGCGGCTCGAGAATGCCTTCGGGCAGGTTGCCTCGGATCTGGGCGACGGCATTGCGGACGTCGTTCACCGCGCGGTCCGTCGGCGTGCCGACCGTGAAGGTCACGAATGTGAAGCTGTTGCCCTCCGAAACGTTACTGTTGATCTCGTCGACGCCGTTGACTCCGCGGATCGCTGATTCGACGCGCTGCGTGACCTGCGTCTCGAGCTCGTTGGGCGCGGCGCCCGGCTGCGACACGGAAACGATCGCTGCCGGAAAGTCGATGTCCGGCGCGTTGTTCACCTGCATCCGATAAAAAGAGATCAGGCCTGCGAGCGTGAGCCCGACAAACAGCACGATCGGGAACACCGGGTTGCGGATGCACCAGGAAGAAATGTTGCGAAAGTTCATGGCCTAACTGCTTTCCAGTGCGTCACGCGTAATGCTTAGTGAGCCGCCTCGCGCCGCGGCTTCACCTTCTGTCCAGGGCTGAGGAAGGGGCCTGCCGACACGACCACCGCTTCGCTGCCCGACAGGCCGCTTTCGATGGTGACGCCGGTATCATTCACGCTGCCGATCTTGATGTTCCGGCGCTCGACCTCGTTCTTCGAATTGACGACGTAGACGTAATTGCCGGCGTCATCGCTAAGCACTGCACTCTGCGGCAGCATCGGCGCGGTCGTCGAACCGGCGGTGATGCGCGCTTCGGCGAAGCCGCCCGGCCGGATGCCAGAGCTGTAGGGGATTGAGATCCGGACTTCGCCAAGGCGCGATTGGGGGTCGATCATCGGCGCGACCTGCCACACCGATCCGGTTACACTGGTGCCGGCGCCGACCGGGGTCACCTGAGCCGGCATGCCGACGTGGATCAAGGCAATGTCCTGCTGCGACAGCTGCGCCCGCTGTTCCATCAGCCCACCTTCGGCCAGATGGAACAAGGCTCCCGACCCGGGCCCGACGATCTGGCCGACTTCCACATTGCGCGACAGCACCAGCCCGCTCGTCGGAGCGATCACGTTCAGCTGGCCGATCTGTGCGCGAGTTGCGCCGAGCTGGGCCTGTGCAACCCGCACCTGGGCGTAGGCGGCGTCACGTGTCGCCTTCTTCGAATCGATTTCCGCTTTCGACACGAATCCGCGATCCTGGAGGGCGACTGCACGCTCATAATTCGACTGGGCGAGCGCCGCGTTGGCGCGCGCCGCTTCAACCTGTGCGGCGAGCTGGGCAGCCTGCTGCGCCTGGACGGAGCGGTCTACTACGGCAAGCACCTGGCCCGCCTGGACCCAACTGCCCGCATCGACGGTCACGCGGACCACGCGTCCGCCTGCTCCCGCGACGCCGACCGGCTGGTCGCGCTTAGCCGCGAGGGGACCGCTGGCGGTAATCATCCGGCCAACCGAACTCCGTCCCGGCACGACCACGCTGACTGTCGGGACTTGCCCGGCGGCGGCAGCGGCCGATTGGCTAGCCTGCTTGCTGCTGGAACCGCGCATCAGGATGGCGGCGATCACCAGAATCAGGAGGGCGGCGGCAATCGCACCCGCGATAAGCAACCGGCGCCGGCGCGCTGAGCCGTCGACGACGACCAGCGTGTCGGAAGAGTGGATCGACGTTTCCCTATTCATGATGTCCATGCCCGTTTCGAGTCTCGATTGCCCCGTAGGCGAACTGTATTATAAGAATAAGTCACCGCGCGCAACAGAAGTCCGTTCGAACGCCTATCGCCACCCGCTTTCGACCAACAGTAGCAGCCAATTCGCCCAGCGTGCGTTGCACGGCTGAAATGAAGTCGTTGAACGAACCTATAGAACAAAAGGGGAAAGGTCGTCCATGGAACATTACGGGATCATTGGCTGGATCGTCATCGGCGGCATCGCCGGCGCCATCGCCAAACTGCTGATGCCTGGGAAGGACCCGGGCGGCTGCATCATCACCGTGCTACTGGGCATCGCCGGCGCATTGCTTGCGGGGTGGATCGGCCATCAGGTCGGCTGGTACAGTGAGAATGAGGGAGCGGGCTTTGTCGCGGCGATCGTCGGCGCGCTGATCCTGCTAGTGATCTACCGGGTGATAGCCGGCCGCCGTCGCATCTAAGGCGTTCAGCAAGCAGCCATGGCGAGCGGGTAACCGTTAGCCTCATGGAACGACTTGCCAGGGGAACAGGCATGAAGAACGTACTTGCGGCGGCGCTGCTGCTGGGCGCAGCGGCGATGCCCACCGCTGCGACCGCGCAGCAATCGACCATCAATCAGACCATCACGGGCACCCGTCTCGACATCACGGCGACCGGTGAAGTCAGCCGGGTGCCGGACCTTGCCATCATCTCGGCGGGCGTCGTGACCCGTTCCGCGAATGCCAGTGGTGCGATGCAGCAGGCGGCAGCGCGGATGGCACGGGTGCGGGCGGCCTTGCGGGAGGCGGGGATCGCTGACCGCGATGTCCAGACCAGCAACATCAGCCTCAGCCCGAACTATCTCTACGTGAAGGACCAGCCGCCAAGGATTAGCGGCTATACTGCATCCAACCAGGTGAACGTTCGGTTCCGGGATCTCGCGAGCACCGGCAAGATCCTTGATGCCCTTGTCGCCGAAGGCGCGAACCAGATCAGTGGGCCCAACCTGACGATCGACAAGCCCGAAGCTGCGCTCGACGAAGCCCGCGCCAAGGCTGTTGCGACGGCTCGGGCGCGGGCCGAACTTTATGCCAGATCGCTTGGCATGCGGGTCGTTCGGGTGGTGTCGGTCAGCGAGAGTGGAGGCTATGCTCCGCCGCCGCCAATGCCACCGATGGTGATGATGGCGGAGCGTTCCCAGGCGGCTGACACGAGGATCGATCCCGGCGAGCAGAAGGTTCAGGTCAGCGTTTCGATGACTTTTGAACTCCAATAAAAAGAAGGCCGCGCTTTCGCGCGGCCTTCACGATTCCGTCGACTTGCCGTCGCCTAGCGTACGGTACCCCGGCGGATCAGGTTCACGATCGCCAGCAGGATCACTGCGCCGATCAGTGAATAGAGGAAGGTCTCGATCGTAATCCCGTTGTTCAGCGACGCACCGCCACCGAACAGCAGGCCGGCAATTACGGCGCCGACGATGCCGACCACAATGTTCAGGATGATACCCTGCTGTGCGTCGGTCCTCATGATCATGCTCGCGAGCCAACCACAAATACCGCCGACGACCAGCCAGATGATGATACCCATCAGCCTATTCCCTCCTGTTTTCGGCTGCCCTTAGGCGCGGGCGCCGTTCCGGCATCACAGACGCGTGACGCCAGCCGGTTGTTCCGGATTCGGAAGGGTCTGTCTACAAATTGGGTAGCGGTGCCAGCTAACTATTTGATGTTTAACGGGCCCGTATCGGGCACCGATGCAATCAATAGCGCTGCTGGCGCTCGTATTGGTCGCGATACTGCTTGAGTCGCGTGACGCGCAGGCCCGGCATTCCGCTGCGGTCGACCGCGCGCTGCCAACTGGTGAACTCCTCGAGGCTCAGGGTGTAGCGCTTGCAGGCTTCGTCAACGCTGAGAAGCCCGCCGGCCACGGCAGCAACGACCTCAGCCTTGCGGCGCACGACCCAACGGGTCGTGGAAGCAGGCGGTAACGACTCGAGCGTCAGCGGTTCCCCAAGAGGGCCGATGACTTGCGCCGGACGGATCTTCTGGTTCTCGAGCATTGTTCAGTCACACCTGCTTAATCATTGGTACTGGCCAGTGTTTAATTCGCAGCCGTTGAAAACATTCTGAAGCGTGCTGGTTAACGCGACGGTCAGTCCGGCTGACGTTCTCTTAACTTTGCCTCCTCGTACGCAAACTTCCCGCCGAGGAGCTTGACGGCTTCCCGCCAGCCCTCTGCACCGGAGAGATAGCAAGCGATCGCATCCTCTCTCGAGCGCCCGTCCTTCTCGGCTGCGTCGCCGAGTAGGGCGAGTAGCTCGCTGAGACTGATCGGCTCCTGCGCATTCGTGCGAAAGTCGCCCTCGTGACGCGCCAATCTTTGCCCCCTCGTTCATCTCTCAAGCCCTCTCACTAGCGGCGAGGAGTGAAATTCGGGTAAAGACATGAGAAAGCACGTTTTCAGATGCAGATCGATTTCCAGCTCGGCCGCCCGGCGGGACAGGCCCGGATCGTCGTCGCCATGTCGGGCGGCGTCGACAGCTCGGTCACGGCTGCACTTGCCGCCGGCACCGGGGCCGAGGTGATCGGCGTTACGCTGCAGCTCTACGACCATGGGGAGGCGGTTCGCCGCTCGGGCGCGTGCTGCGCCGGCCAGGATATATACGACGCAAAGATGGTCGCCGACCGCCTCGGCATCGCCCATTACGTGCTCGACTATGAAAGTCGCTTTCGCGGGGGCGTCATTGACCGCTTCGTTGATGAATATGCACGCGGGCGCACGCCGGTCCCGTGCGCGAGCTGCAACCAGGGCGTGAAGTTCGTCGACCTCGTCGCCTTTGCGCGCGAGCTGGGCGCCGACTGCCTCGCCACCGGCCATTATGTCCGGCGCGTGGTCAACGGCCCGCGCATCGAGCTGCACAAGGGCGCTGACCCTCGCCGCGATCAGAGCTATTTCCTCTACGGGACGACCCGCGATCAGCTCGACTTCCTGCGCTTTCCGCTCGGCGACGTGCCGAAGGACGATGTTCGGCGGATCGCCGCGGAGCTGGGGCTCGAGGTTGCGGCCAAGCCCGACAGCCAGGACATCTGCTTCGTGCCCGATGGCGACTACGCCGGCCTCGTCAAGCGGTTGCGGCCGGAGACCGAGGCCCCGGGCGAGATCGTCGACCTGGAGGGCCGGGTCCTCGGCCGCCACCGTGGAGTGGTACATTTTACAGTTGGTCAGCGTCGCGGCATCGAGATCGGCGGGCAGAAGGAACCGCTCTACGTGGTCCGGATTGAGCCGGAGAGCGCTCGAATCGTGGTCGGTCCGCGAACTGCCCTCGCCGTTGCCGAGATGAGGGTCGCCGACTGGAACTGGCTCGGCGAGGACCAGCACGACGTGAGCGTGAAGGTGCGCTCGCTCGCGCCCGCGGTTCCTGCGGTCCGCGAGGGTGAAAGCATCCGCTTTGCCCAATCCGAATATGGCGTCGCTCCGGGCCAGGCCGCAGTCGTCTATGACGGCACACGGATGCTTGGCGGCGGCTGGATCGCCGAAACCTCGGCTGCGCAAGTGGAGCTGAATGCCGCAGCCGCGTAGTGCCGGTATCCTGCTGTTTCGCCAGCGGGGCAGCACCACCGACGTTCTGCTCATCAAGCCGGGCGGCCCGTTCTGGCGCAAAAAGGATGCGGGCGCATGGATGATTCCGAAGGGGAAAGTAGAGGCGGGCGAAGTGCCAGCCGAGGCAGCGCTTCGCGAATTTGAGGAAGAGACGGGGACCCGCCTCGCGGCCGTGCCTTTCCACCTGGCGACGGTGAAGCAGGCGGGAGGCAAAGTGGTTGAGGCCTTCGCGGTGGAGGGCGACCTTGACGCTGCCGCGATCCGTTCCAACGAGTTCGAGATCGAATGGCCGCCGCGCAGCGGGAACATGGAGCTGTTCCCCGAAGTTGCCGAGGCGCGGTGGATGTCACTTGTCGAGGCGCGTCAATTGATGCTTCCAAGCCAGCTGCCGCTGCTCGATGCGCTCGAGGAGAAATTGACGGGATGACGATCTTCGCGATTCTTGCCGCCGCGCTCCAGGTCGCGCAGCCGATGGGGTGGAGCGGCGGTCCGACACCGGCCGCTACAAAGACGTGGCCCACCCACGAACAGGACGTCACCCTCACCAACTTTCGGTTCCGCGACGGCGAGTCCTTGCCAGAGGTCAGAATTCACCTGACCACGCTTGGCAACCCGCATCGCAATGCCGCCGGGCAGATCGACAATGGAGTGATGGTGCTCCACGGCACAGGCGGGACAGGCAAGCAGTTCCTTCAGCCGCAGTTCGCTGATGAGCTTTACGGCCGTGGCCAGCCGCTCGACATCAGCCGCTACTACATCATCCTTCCCGACAACATCGGCCATGGCGGATCGTCCAAGCCGTCGGACGGAATGCGGATGCATTTCCCGAAGTACGATTACGACGACATGGTCGAAGCGCAGTATCGGATGCTGCGGCGGCTCGGAATCGCGCACCTGCGGCTGATCGTGGGCACGTCTATGGGGTGCATGCATGCGTTCGTGTGGGGCGAGACTCATCCCGATTTCGCGAGCGCTCTGATGCCGCTCGCCTGCGAACCTATCGAGATCGCGGGCCTCAACCGCATGTGGCGGCAGCTGGCCATCAACGGGATCGAGGCGGACCCTGCCTGGAACAAGGGCAATTATACGACCGAGCCTATGACAGGGCTGAGAGCTGCACAGAACTTGCTGTTCGTCGCAGGATCTGCCCCGCTTCTGTACCAGGCCCAATATTCGACCCGCGCAGCGGCAAGCGCTTATGCGGAGCAGCGGGTGTCTGCGGCTTTGAAGTCGCTGGACGCGAACGATCTCATCTACCAGCTGGATTCATCGCGGAACTACAATCCGTGGCCGAGCCTGGAGCGGATCAAGATGCCGCTGACCTGGATCAATTCGGCCGACGATTTCATCAATCCGCGCAATTTCACCTATCCCGCCGAAGCATTGAAGCGGATGCCGGCCGCCCGCTTCCGGCTGATCCCCGAAACGCCAGAGATGCACGGCCATGGGACCCACACCTGGGCGAAATTCTGGAAGACGGATCTTGTCGAGCTGCTGGCGCGCTCAGGCGGCTAGGGCTGGAACTGTCCGACGATCACCGTGTAGCAGTACCCGCCGAGCACCGCCCGGTCACCGTCGCGCCGACAGTGGAGTAAACCTGAGCGGGCGCTCGCCTGCAGGGCGGTGAATTCGCTCCGGCCCAGGCGCTCGGCCCAATAGGTCACGAGCGCCGCATGCGCTGATCCAGTCACCGGATCTTCCTCGACGCCGAGATAGGGAACGAACACGCGGCTAGCGATGTCGTGGCGATCACCGCGCGCGGTCAGTACGGCCATGCGGCGGATTTGCTTGAGCGCGGCGAAGTCTAGCGCGACGGCCCGCACCGCCTCCTCGTCCGCAACCTCTATGATCGCGGCATCGTTGTAGCCGTCCGCGAGCCACGCCGGGCTGTTCGGCAGGCGCAGCGCGGCGCACAGTTCCGGTTCGTCCACCTCGGTCAGATTCGCGGCGCGCATGTCGAGCTCGAGCAATTCGTCGCGGCGGGTGACTCTCATCAAACCTGACTTGGTCGAAAAGCGGACCGAGGAGCCGGTCATCAAAACGTGCCCGGCGGCGAGCGTCGCGTGTCCGCACATCTCGACCTCGTCGGTCGGCGTGAACCAGCGCAGGTCGAAGTCGAATTCGTCGCTTTCGCTCGGGACGGTGAAGGCGGTCTCGCTGAGGTTATTCTCCGCGGCGATGGCCTGCATCACCCCATCGTCGAGCCATTTGTCGAGCGGCATCACTGCCGCCGGGTTGCCGGTCAGCGGCCGTTCGGCAAAGGCGTCGACCTGGAAGAAGGGGATGCTCGTCACCGCGCCTGCTCAGTGATCTCGCTCGAGAGCAGCGTCTCACGGTCCGTCTGGCCTTCGGGATCGACGTGGATCAGGATCTCGGTGTTGGGGAAGCGCTTCTGAAGCTCCTCCTCGGCGCGGTCGAGCCGGTCATGCGCTTCCTGGACGGTCCAGTCGGCCGGCACCCAGACGTGGAACTGCGCAAAATTATGGGTGCCGCTGGTCCGGGTGCGGAAGTCGTGAAGGCCCGCAAGCTCGGGGTATTCCTTGGCGGCGGCGAGGAAGCTTTCGCGAAGCTCGTCGGGCCATTCACGGTCCATGAGCTGGTTCATCGCATGGCTGGACGCCCTCCAAGCGCCCCACAGAAGCCAAGCCGCAATCAGAAGGCCGAAGACGGCATCAGCGCCGGTGAGGCCGAGGAGCTGGTCGAGCGCGAGAGCGGCGATGACGGAGCCGTTGAGCAGCAGGTCCGAAGAATAGTGGAGGCGATCGGTGCCTATCGCCAGTGACCCCGTGCGCTTCACGACGTGCCGCTGGTAGGTGATCAAGGCGATCGTCAGCGCCATCGCGATGACCGAGACGGCGATCCCGAGCTCCGCCTGACCGGTCTCCGCCCCGCCGATCAGCCGCTGGGTCGAGCGGAAGGCGATGAACATCGCGGAGAAGCTGATCAGGATCACCTGCACCAGCGCGGCGAGCGCTTCGGCCTTGCCGTGCCCGAAGCGATGCTCGTGATCCGCAGGCTGGGCCGCGATGCGGACGGCCATGAGGACAATCAGGCTTGCGACCAAGTCGAGTCCGCTGTCGGCGAGCGAGCCGAGCATGGCCATCGATGAGGTCTCGATGGACGCATAGGCCTTCAACCCGATCAGAGTGATCGCCATCGCGCTGCTTGCGATGGCGGCCCTCGCGGTCAGTCGCGCGCG
>Ga0105242_10005111_pt1 | contig 10120 bp, 10 predicted proteins | sample KBSM24metaG_FD_81521 | JGI IMG/M metagenome (GOLD analysis project Ga0105242, IMG submission 81521) | Miscanthus rhizosphere microbial communities from Kellogg Biological Station, Michigan, USA - KBS M2-4 metaG | ecosystem: Host-associated > Plants > Roots > Rhizosphere > Soil | place... | reverse complement strand
GTGCCATACCAAGCCAAGTGGTGGACGCAGGGAGATAGTCCGGCCGCTGCGACGTCCAGTAGCGACACTTCCCCGTGGGCACCGTTAACCCAAGCCCAAATTAGTGAGGTCGAGGCCGCAAAGACAACCGTCCATACCACCACGCATTAGCCTGCGGTTACCCTAAAACTACAAAAATACCCCAGCCAAGCAGTGCTGAGGTATTTTGCCTTTACCGTAAAGCTTTACAAATCTTGGAAAATAGTAATCTGTGCGCCCAGACTGTTCAATCGTTCCGCCAAGTCTTCGTAGCCACGCTGAATAACGTAGATGTTACGCAGGGTGCTAATGCCTGGAGCGCCTAACATTCCTAGCAGTAGCAGGCTGGCTGGTCGCAGGGCGGGCGAACAAATCACATCGGCTCGACTAAATTTGGTAGGCCCGGTAACATAAACTCGGTGCGGGTCAGCTAACTCTATCTGGCCGCCCAGTTTTGTCAGTTCGGTGTAGTAAATGGCGCGGTTTTCGTACATCCAGTCGTGTACCAAGGTACGGCCATTGGTTACACAGGCAATCAGCACAAAGTAGGGCAGGTTATCGGGGTTCAGGCCCGGATATAGGTTGGGGTGTAGCTTGTGGGCGAGTGATTTCATTTTGCCGTTATGTTTTTCGACATGCAAATCCGCTAGGTCGGTAGTACCGTTTTCGGCCTTGTAGGGTTCGCCTAAAGTAAATGGCAGACCCATCTTTTCTAGTTTAAGTAGTTCTAGTGCAATCCAGCGATACGGCACACGCTCAATAGTGATGGCCGAGTTAGTAGTTACGGCTGCGGTTATGAAGAATATAGCCTCGATGGGGTCTTCGGTGGGGCCATAGGTAACATTTTTCTTTATAAACGGTACGCCGGTTACGCGCAAAAACGGTGTGCCAATGCCTTCTATCTTGACGCCCAATTTCTGCAAGAACAGACACAAGTCCTGTACCATATAGTCGCCGGCGGCTCCCTGTATATAGGTGGTGCCAGGTGTTCGGGCGGCGGCCATTACCGCGTTGTTGGTTGCGGTGTTACTTTGTTCGTACAGTGTAAACTCGCCTGGCGCCTTTTTGTCGACGGTGGCATGGTAATGGCCTTGGGTGGCTTTAATCTCGACGCCGAATTCCTGCAGCGCGAACAGGTGTGGTTCAACAATTCGTTCGCCCAGTTTACACCCGCCAGCATAGGGAATTTTAAAGCTGTCGTAGTCGTGCATCAGGCTGCCCATCAGCATCAGTACTGAACGGGTTTTACGCGCGGCATCTTTGTCCATCTCTTCCAGCTTCAGCTTTTGCGGACGGCGGACTTCCAGGTCATTGCCATTCACCCAGCGGGTTTGGACACCAATGCTGTTCAGGACTTCTATAATGCGATTGACTTCCTCTATGTGCGGGAAGTTTGTGAATCTGGTGACGCCATAGTTCAACAGACTAGCGCACAGCAGCGCAACAGCAGCATTCTTACTGGTTTTTAGTTGAATGCTGCCGCTTAGCTCGTGTCCGCCCTCTATGCGAAGGTTCACCGAACCGCTGCCGAGTTCTATGATTTGCTTGTTCAACGCTTCGCTAAGACGGCCAAGCGTGTCGAGGCTTAAGTTTTGCTTACCCTTTTCGATCCGGTTAACCGCCGACTGGGATGTACCGAGTCGTTCGGCAAATTCTGCCTGTGTCATGCCACGTTCTTGGCGCACACGTGCTATAAATTCGCCTATTTTTTCGTTGGTTGTAGCCATTTGCACTGTTTAGTATAGCACAGAACGAATAAATGCAAGGATTTAATAATTTTGTGTTGTAAAACGCTACCGCTAGTATAGGCGCCCCCGCAACCAAATGCTAGAGTAAGAGCATGGTTTAATTTCTACTCCCCACTGGCATATACTAAAGCTTACGAAGAGGAGTAGTTCTATGGTGAAACAGACGGTTGTACTAAACGACGCAGAGATCGCGCAGCTCATAGCCGCCGAAGAAAGACGTCAGCGCGAGGGGTTAGAAATGATCCCCTCGGAAAATCACACTTCGGCAGAGGTATTACAGGCGCTTGGCTCACGCTTGACTGACAAGTATTCTGAAGGTTATCCGGGCAAGCGCTATTATGGCGGCTGTGAATTTGTGGACAAGGTAGAAAACTTGGCACGTGATCGTGCTAAAGCCTTGTTTGGGGTAACGCATGCCAATGTGCAGCCCTACTCGGGCAGTCCGGCAAACATGGCTGTGTATTTTGCGCTGGCAGATCCCGGCGACACAGTTATGGGTATGGCCTTGTACTTTGGTGGCCACATGACTCATGGGCTTAAGGTGAACTTCTCGGGTAAATGGTTTAACAGTGTGCAATACAATACAGGCAAAGACGGCTACCTGGACTATGATGCCATGGCCGCGCTTGTAAAAGAACACAAGCCCAAACTAATCTTTGTAGGTGCCACTGCCTATCCTCGTATTTTCGATTGGCAAAAACTACGCCAAATTGCTGATTTGTGTGGTGCATTTCTGGTGGCCGACATTTCGCACATTGCGGGCCTAGTTGTCGCTGGCGAGCATCCATCACCAGTTGGTAGTGCAGATGTTGTAACCACAACAACACATAAGACCTTACGAGGTCCTCGTGGTGCAATGATTCTGTGCAATGGAAATCCTTCCAATCCCCTGAAGGCGGCGGAGCGAAGCCGTGAGAATTTGCCTACACTGATTGACCGAGCGATTATTCCAGGTCTGCAGGGTGGCCCACACAACCATCAGACAGCGGCTATTGCCGTGGCCTTACACGAAGCAGCACAGCCGGCATTCAAAGAGTATGGCCGGCAGATTGTTAAAAACGCTAAGGTCCTAGCGGAGGAGTTGATGAACAAAGGCTATGAGTTGGTGACCGGTGGCACCGATAATCATTTGCTGCTCATAGACCTAACTAACAAAGGTATTATCGGGGCGGATGCCGAAAACGCCTTAGGAATGGCCGGAATTACGGCCAACAAAAATACCGTGCCGTTTGATCCGCGGCCGCCATTTAGTCCTAGCGGCATTCGCATGGGCACGCCGGCGCTAACTACCCGGGGGCTGAAAGAGGCAGAGATGCGCCAAGTAGCCGCTTGGATCGACCGAGCCATAACTGCCAATGGCCAGGAGGCTAAATTGGCTGCAGTGCATGCTGAAATCCGGGAATTTGCACTTAAGTACCCACTGCCGAGCGACAACTAATGGCCGATCGGTTCATGACTCGCGTGACAGTATTTGTCATTGTCCGCAACGAAAAGGGCGAGATACTGTTGCAGCAGCGTGGGCCTAATAGCTATCTGGGCGGCTACTGGGACTTTCCAAGCGGACACGCCGAACTTGGCGAAGCTCTGCGCGATACGGCGGTGCGTGAATTGTACGAAGAGGTTGGATTAATAGTTAAGGCCGAGGATTTGCGGCTGGTGCACATCGACCAGTATTTCATAAAGGTGGAATACATTGAGTTCATCTTTGCAGCCGACAGTTGGAGTGGTACGCCTAAAGTTTGTGAACCAGATAAATGCACGGCAGTGGGTTGGTTTGCCGAAGATAAGCTGCCAGAAAAATGTGTTAATGCGGTGCGGGCCGTTGCCGCTAGTGGCGGCTTTAGCGACGAACTAACGTACTCTATAACCGACTACAAATCCTACGAACAGTTTATGGGCGAGCCATTCAAAGAGGGCAACGTATGAAATTTGAATTTGCAATTGTTGACTGTTTGGTCGAAAAAGATGGCAAGTTTTTGCTAAAGGGGAAGGCAGACCAGGCAGGGAGGGGTTATATAACTTACCAGGCGGTCACGTAGAGGGCAATGAAACGTTGGTAGAGACGGCAGTTCGTGAAACCGAAGAGGAAAGTGGTTACAAAGTAGAGATTACGGGCTTTTTGGGTCTATACCAGACAGTATTCATGGAACGACAAATGAACGTTTGTGGTCCGGTATTTCTCGCAAAAGTGGTTGGTGGCAAGGCGCAGACCTCGGAAGAACACCCAGAGGTATGCTGGGTGACAGCCGAGGAGTTTTTAGATTTGGCGGCAACTGGAAGGTTTTGGACCAAATATCTGCCGGTGCTTATGCGAGATTATTTACGGCGTGGTAGTTACCCACTAGACGCAGTCTCGAGCGAAAAGTTAGCCTAACTCTAGTAGGGCAGTGATCCTGGTTCTCGTACGAGCGTGATGCCATAACGTTCAGTAACGGCATCTACGATCCGCTGCCTAAACGCTAGCAAGTCAGCAGTGGTTTTGGCATGTTCGTTAACGAGCACTAAGGCGTGTTTGTTCCAGGTTGCCATACCTGTTTCGGGGTCATGAAAGCCTTTCAGCCCGACTTGCTCGATGAGCCAAGCGGCAGGGATTTTGAACATGCCATTATCGCCAGGCCAGCAAGGTATATCTGGGAATTGTTTTTGTAATCTTGCGGCGATGTCGGCGTCTACCACGGGGTTGGCAAAAAACGAACCATTGTTGGCGACCTCGGTCGGATTGGGTAGCTTTGAATTGCGAATGGCAATCACTACGTCGCGGAGCACGGCGGGTGTGATTGGTTCGCTAACAGGGTAACGCTGCAGATACTCTTGCACGGCAATGTAAAAAGGCGGCATGGGATTACCAATTTCCAGATGGAGGGTGAGTGAAGTAATGAAAAATCGACCTCTGTCAGTAGATTTGAATCGAGATTCCCGGTAGCCAAATCCGCAGTCAGCTTCCGGCAGTGTAACGAAGCTATCGGTTTGCGTGTCAAATGCTTCAACACTCACCAAAACGCGGCTAATGCGCTGGCCATATGCCCCTACGTTTTGCACCGGTGTGCCACCGGCCGTACCGGGGATTAGGCTGAGCGCCTCTATGCCGGTAAGTCCGGCTTGGACGCTGCGTGCCACCACATTGTCCCACTGTTCGCCCGCGCCAATGGTCAGTGTGTGAGAGCCATCGGCCTCTGTTTTGTCGTCGTAGCCAAGGATTTTATTAACTAGTACCAAGCCCCGAAAACCGTCGTCTTGCCAGTAGATGTTACTGCCACCGCCGATCATTATTACGGGCAAGGACTTTTCTTTGGCCCAGTCTAGTGCCTCTACCAGTTCTTCCTTGTCGTGGATGTCCACCAGGTAGTCGGCAATACCGCCTAGGCGCATGGTTGAATAGTTGCTAAGACTAACATTTGGGGTGGGTTTTATCACAGGTTCAGTATACCGTATTTCGTCTTCGCTACGGCTCGCTTGCAAGAATGCGGCCCAAAGAAGTAAAATAGTGGTGTATGAACGACATGAACAAGCGGCCCCCGTACCAACCACTTGGCGCAATCTTGCGACATCTGCGGGAGCGTAACCGCGAATCGGTGGCCGAAGTGTCGGGTGCGGTTGAAATTGACGAGACCGTCCTGGGTCGTATAGAAGATGGCAGCGAGCGTCCTAGCGAAGACATTTTGCTGCTGCTCATTAGCCACTTTGCCATAGAAGACGACAAAGCTGCCGAACTGTGGCAGTTAGCCGGCTACGACAAAGCTCAGAACGAAGACGAACCACGCGAGCGTGAAAACTCTAGTCCCCGCCAGCAAACCGTTATGGTCATGATAGACCCCCGTGTTATGTACAGCGATGCTACAGAAGTTGTTGCCAACCAGAAGGGTGTGGTTATTAACTTTTCGCAGGTTGGTGGCCAGCAAGATTCGCCACTAACTATTGCCCGCATTGGTATGAGCCACGATCAAGCCAAGCAGGTTATGGGCTTACTGCACCAGGCGCTGTACGACCTAGAAAATCCTCGCCCACCACGGCGGCTTGGCGACGGTAGCGATAATCGCAACAAGTAATCCTAGCTCTCGGAACAGTTTTAAAAACCCAGAGGTCTGTGTTTAGTCTATAATTCCACTGGCCTGTCTTGATACATAGGTACATTTATGACATAATCATATGATATGTCAGTAAAATTTGCACCGGAGGTCGTGTATGATCCACGATTAGACGATACCCCCAATGCTGTTGATTTTGTTCGTCCAGACTTTAATGATTTCTTTGCGGTAGCTGCAGATCTCGCGGAAGTACACCTAGATGCCGTAGAGACTCTGAGGATAGCCTATAGCGCACGCCGGCCTAAAGGCAGGTTAGGGTATTACAATATATTTAATCAGACAGCGATCGTATATGTGACTAACTGTATTGAAGAGGCCGCGGAAACAGGCGTGCCACCCGAGGTCACTATCAACAGTACAACACTTCATGAGGTTGGACACCACTTGGTACCGCTTAGATTGCGAGGAGCACTGGGTTATGCCGCAGGAGTTGGTGGAACTATTTTGTCCTTGTATGGTCTGCTAGGGACACAGCTGAATGTTTACGACCGGGCGAGCTTAGTGTGTGCTTCGGCGGGTGTAACAAGTTTATTACTAATGGCCCAGGCCATGAATGAGGCGACCCCGGAATGTGACAGACCCGGAGAACGCATACCATGCCAACTCGAACAGCTGTTTTCTGAGCAGTATCAAGTTGTGCGCCTGAGAGCTACCCAGTAAGTTAGGGTATTTGCTGAGTCGGACATCTGTATTTGCCTATGCTTTGATTGATTCCGAGTCAATCTCGTATATGTATATTTCTAGTAGTACCTCTGGAATTTAGAGGAGGTTTGCTATAGTGAGCTTATGACGACAAAAGCATATGTAGTGAGTGCCTTTACGGCGGGTGGCAAAGGTGGAAATAAAGCAGGAGTAGTACTGGATGCGGGCGAACTCTCTGCAGACCAAATGCAAGCCATTGCCGCTGAACTGGGCTATTCGGAAACAGCATTTGTAAGCGGTAGCGACGTGGCAACGTATAAGGTTCGGTTTTTTATGCCTTCTGCCGAGGTAGATTTGTGTGGCCACGCCACAATCGCTACTTGGTCTCTGATGTTTCAACAGGGCATGGTTGGCGATGGAACGCATTCTCAGGAAACGTTGGCGGGTAAGCTGGAGGTCGCTGTAACGAGTGACGGTGCGGTGTTTATGCAGCAAACGGTGCCTAAATTTCTGGAGCAAGTTAATCCAGAAGAAATAAAAGACTCCTTAAACATTGAACTAAGCGATTTCGATGCCGACTTGCGACCCCAAATTGTGTCCACTGGTCTTCGAGATCTGCACGTATTGGTTCGCAGTAAAGACGTTTTGTTAAACCTACAGCCCAACTTTGCCAAAATGTCTGACCTCAGCCAAAAATATGATGTGCTTGGTCTGCACGTCTCTGCCTTGGGCGACGGCGAAAAGTGCACGGCAATAGCACGGAACTTTGGGCCGTTAGTGGGGATCGACGAAGAATCCGCTACGGGCACGTCGAATGGCGCACTGCTATGCTACCTCAAAAAATATGGCAAGCTGGAAGAAAAAGATTTGTATCTTGTCGAGCAGGGCGAGGGTATGGGTCGGCTTTCTAACATTCTGGGCAGATTTATTGATGGCAGAGTGTGGGTTGGCGGGCGTGCCACTGTTCTGGAAAAAAGGGATCTCGAGGTCTAGCCCTATCTCCTGTGCCTAACTGTTAGTCACCGCGCTCCTCTACTTCCAAAATCATGGGTAAATGATCAGAAATCAGCGTATCCGGTACTGTAAATTGCCTTACCAGCAGTCCTCCACGAGCAAAAACGTAGTCTGAGTAGTATTGTGGCGTGTCTGGGAACCTTTCCCATGCGTATCTATTTCGTGTGTTCGTAATGTTATATCTGCGAATAAGATCCTCGTATCCATTATCTGAAAACGTTCGTATGCTCTCGGTATCCGGAAACACGTTAAAATCTCCCCCGATAATTACTGGGCCTTCTACGTCCTCGTAAGACCTGATTAGCTCCGCGGATTGCTTCAGCCTCGTTGGATTGTCTAGCTTATGAACTGGGCGAGATACGCCATGCCAGTTGCAAATACGCGCAGTCCCTTGTCCGAGCGGCACCTCCACATCGATACCAAGGCCGGTATCTACTTGGTCTGACAAGAGAAGTCTAGAGGCAAGAATTTGCAGGTCCGGTCTGACGTAGGTGGCCTGTGGAAATTCATCTTCAGTTTCTCCAATCCTTTTGTAGGCTGATATTGTCTGAAACCCCTTGAGGGCAACTTGACATAGTTCTGCGACCTTCCCATCTGCCTCTTGGAAACAGAATACATCGGTATCTACCGCTTGCTGTTTCAGAAATGCGCTAAAGGGCTCTTCCAATCTACCAGACCAGGCATTGAGGAAGACTATTTTTAAACGTTCTCTTGATCCCGGTGTCTTATCTGCATCGGGGAGTAGTTCTGTTTTCACGCCGTTGAACCGAGAAATTGTAGTATTCACACATCCTCTTCATGTATCTAAACTAGAAGGTTTCTTCGTAGACAGTGTATGAGTTAAATATTTATAACATAACATCATGAATACTACAACTCTAAACAGCGAGATCTATGGACTTTGGGCGAGATAACAGATGAGAGCTAAAGTTTTTTTGTTGTAGAATTTTTAGTGTTGCAAAATAACGATATATCTGTTATTGTATTGTACAAACGAATTATAACTTATGCTCACTTTTGGATCAGAAGTATTAGATATTACCCCATCAGAATCCGTTCCGCTTGCAGGCTATGGATATAATCTTGGTAGAGTGAGTATGGGCGTAGCGGATAAGCTAGCCGCAACTGTTTTGGCTGTCCAAAATGGTAGAGAGCGTGTTGCTATGTGTGGGGTCGACCTTCTCTCGGTTGATCCATCTACGGTTGCAGCGGTTCAGGAGAATATTGCCAAGCAAGGAGGGCTGCCAACGACAGTTATGATCAACGCATCACACACTCATTCAGGTCCAGCAACTCGTGTTCTGCATGGAGCGGGTGGCTATAATGAAAGTTATAATGAGCAAGTTTTAGTACCTAGATTAACTGATGGTATCTTGGCGGCATTTGACGATATGCGCCCAGGCGAGATTGGCATAACAAGATCTCCCGCTCCAGGATGGAGCTTCAATCGAACCGGTGGACGGGTTCTTGATGACCGGCTTACCGCGGTCCGAGTCGACTACGAAGGAGGTAGTATTGCTGGAGCACACTTTGCCTGTCATCCAACTGTTCTTGGTCCGAGCTCGAGACTCATCTCGCCCGACTATCCGGGTTCTGCACGGGTCACACTTGCACAAAATAGCGATGCACAGGCTGTACTGTGGCTTACGGGCTGTGCGGGTGATGTCAATCCCGCCGTGCGAAAAGACCCCAATTGCCAAAGATCACTTGCCGAAGCTGAACGCATGGGTGTAGCCCTTGGCCTGTTGGCTACTGACCTTTACAGAAAAACACAAGTGAATGCAGGGGAGCTGAGTACTCATAGTACGGCCGTCACACTACCGCTTGATGCTGGCTTTGAACTTGATCCAGGGGCTGAGCTTGAAGCTTTTCGCAAGGCCCGCCGGATTCAGGATGGTGCCGACACGAGTGATGTCGAGAGATGGCTAGGAGAAATGGTCCCCATTATCAATGATAATCCAGCAGAAGCAATTGCAGTTCCGGTAACCGTATTGCGCATTGGAAGGTTGGTCTTTGTAGGTCTAGGCGCGGAGATTTATAACGGTACCGGTCTAGAGATAGAAGCGGCCTTTCCTGGGTATGACGTGGTGACAATGGGGACTACCAACGCACACGAGGGCTACGTTCCCCAAGATCGGGACTATCGCGTACAGGGATACGCTGCTCGGACCTCGGCTATAGCTTTTGGGCGCCGGCCACTTCGCAGGGGTAGTGCGAGTACGGTTCGAGACGCTGCAATTGCAGCTATAGCAAAAACTTTATAGTGTAATCTAGGTGTTTGGAGCCCTTTCGCCACCTAGGGAGTATTCCGGGTTGACCTCGCAGACGTATACCCCTAGTCTAGAGGTATGGATAAAGCCAAACTTTCTGCGAAAGCAGTTGCTAGCAAAGCTTCTAAACAATTGACCAACACGGCCAGGAAGCTCCTGCCACGGAAACGCGGCGATCTATTGCCCGAAGATGTGCAGGCAGCGCGCGACTATATTCGTTCGTACTGGCATCAGCTGGAGCGACTACATACCAAAGATGAAGACAGCCTGATAGGCTTGCCAAACGCATATTTGGTGCCAAGTTTTGATGAAGGTGCCGGCTTTGACTACAACGAAATGTACT
>Ga0105242_10005107_pt1 | contig 10126 bp, 6 predicted proteins | sample KBSM24metaG_FD_81521 | JGI IMG/M metagenome (GOLD analysis project Ga0105242, IMG submission 81521) | Miscanthus rhizosphere microbial communities from Kellogg Biological Station, Michigan, USA - KBS M2-4 metaG | ecosystem: Host-associated > Plants > Roots > Rhizosphere > Soil | place: Michigan... | reverse complement strand
GTCCCCTCACCGCCGCGATGTCCGCGACGATCCGCCCGGCGACGGTCGTAAATCGCTGGACATCGCGCGGCGGCATGTATTCAGAGTACGTCGCCGGGATGCTTGCCGTGCAGGTGCCGGTGGTGAGCCCCGTGAACCGCTTGGTGGGGTCGGTGGACTGCGTCGGTGCATGTCCCCACGGGTACAAGACGAGCTCGGAATATGAGTGAACGTCGACGAAGGACACCATCCGCTCGGTGTCCAGCAGGTACTTCACGTTCCGGGTCTCCGGCTCGCTGAAGGCCGATGGACCGCAGTAAACGTCGGAGCAAGGCGAGCAGGATGTCTGACCCTGAGCGACACCCCAGACGATGTCGTCATTCCGGTTCAGGTCGGCGCCGACGCAGGTCGTTCCCGCGTTGACGCGGCGGTTCTTGCGCCACATGTCGTCCACCGTCATGACGTAGTGGCGCCCGTCCGGGTTGATGCACGGCACCAACCAGATGTCCAGCGCCTCGACGATAAGTGCGATGTCATCGGCCGACCAGCTTCTCCCGCCGTAGGTGAGACCGGTTCCGTTGGCATGACTGAGAAAGAGGTCGATCGCAAGCTCGACGATCGCGTCAGGGTTCATGAGCTCGCGCGCATGGGTGCCACCGACGATGAGGACGCCACGCCGGCCGGCCCCGCCACCGGCCCTCATCCTGAGGGCATAGACCGGTCGACCCTCCTGCGAAGCCTCAGGCAACCGAACGCGCGTGAAAACCTGAGGAAACCACAGCGACAAGATCTGCGTCGCGGAATCGATCTGGGCAATGGTGCGATACATCACTTGCTCCCCTTCCGCGGAATCCCCTTGAGCTGACTCTCGATCCACTCCTGCGATTGCCGGTCCGTCATGATCAGTGACTTTTCGAGCGGCCCGACAGGAATCGGGGCCAGCAAGTGGACTTCAAATCCGCGCTCGAGAAGCTTGCGCGCGTCGTCAGACGAGAGCAGCACCCTGACTTTGCGATCGACATCGGGGAGCCTGTCCAGGCCAAGTTCCGATGTTGCAGCGATCGCCTTGGCGTAATTCGCGGAACCCAGGGTGGCTTCGAACCGAAGCGCTGGAGGCCCTTCACCTCGCAGAGGCGGCTTTTTTCGTGATGGCATGATCTCTCCTGTACCAACCCGCTTGTTGCGAACCACATCGAGGGCCAGAATGCGCCGAACGATGGACGCGGTCAAGGTTCGGAGTGACCACTTCTGAGGATGCATCGGCGGCGTTGCCGACGTGCATTCCAGCCGGCACACGGATCACCAGCCCTGCAACCGAATCCGTTCCCGTTGGCGACTTGCTGTCGGCTCGGGCTCCGAACCCGAGATCTTGCTACTTGCCCGTATTCGTGTACTGCACGCAGTCGCCCTGGTTCTTGAACCCCGAACCGTCGGCGCGATAGAGCGTCGTCCAGCCGATGTTCTTGCACGAGTCCTTGTCCCGAGCGACGGCAAGAAGGGCCAGCCCGACAACGACCGGATCGTGGTCCGAGGAGCGATACGGCGTCGGCTTGCAGGGGTCGGGTGCGCACGTGGCGCAGCTCGGCGCCTTGGATTCCAGGTTGTAGTCGGCCAGCGCAGCCTCGTCGGCATTGATGTGCCAATGCACTGCGCCCGTCACTTTGGCCGACAAGCTGGTGGTGCTGAGCGCCTGGTCCAATCGGCCAGCCGTGCCGTCGAACACGTACGAGTAGCCGAAAGTGTTGAAGCGCCCGACCTGGTCGACGTAGCCGCTGCTGGTCAGGTTGTAGATCGGATCCTCCTTGGCGTAGGCGTTGAAGTCGCCGATCAGAAGCGCGTGGCCACTGCCGGACGACGACTGCAGCATGGCCACGAATGTGCGCAGGCGCTGCGCCTGCTGCAGGCGCAGTGCATTCCAGCAGCCCTGTCCGTCACCGCTGTCCGTGTTGCCGGCCGCGTTCGCCTCGCCGGGCGCGGGGCAACTACTCTTGGACTTCAGGTGGTTCACCAGCAACGTGAAGCGTTCCCCCTTCGCCTCGAAGGTCTGCGCCAGGGTCGGCCGGTTGTTCACCGCGTCGGCGTCGCTGACCGGTGCGCCGACCGGGCTCAGCTTGGCCGGCTTGTAGATCATCGCCACCCGGATCGCATCGCTTCCGGTGCCCTGCGCCGGCAGCGCCGTGGCCACGTACGTGCCCGCGCCGACTCGCGCGTTGAGGGCGTCGACGAGGTTCTGCACGGCGTGGTTGGCGTTGTTCTGGATCTCCATCAAACCCAACGCATCGGCGTCGATGGCGGCCATCGCCTCGACGATCTTGGTGCGCTGGCGCAGGAACTCGGTTTGATTGTCGGCACCACGGCAGTTGCTGACGCTGACCGTGGTGCCGAGCGTGCAGCCCTGGCCCGTCCGCCCGTCGGCGGTGGTGCCGTCGGTGAACGTGGTGAAGAAGTTGAGCACGTTGAAGCTGGCCACCTTGATGTCGCCCCCGACGGGTCGTGGCGCGCTCGTGCGCGGATTGGCAATGGTGAACGTCGGCACGGTGGTCGGATGGACCTTGTAGGCGCCGGGTCCCGGGTTGCTGCTCGTCGCCAGCCCGAAGTCGATCACGCCTGTGATCGAGCCGACCGAATCGCCGGCGCGCGGCAGGGCCGTCGTGACGTCGAGGTAGGGCGTCGGGTTCGGGTTCTGCAGACTGCTGCCATCGTCGAGGATGATGCTGCGGCGCGCGTTCTTCTCTGCGAACGCTCGGGCCATGGGACCCGGTGGGTAGCGATTGGTGGGCGTCTCGAGCCGGCCGTTGTAGGCCAGCGTCAATTGGCCGTAGCGTCCCTGGAAGAAGTTCTGTGCCACGGTGAAGGGCCCGTTCAAGGTGACCAGCATCCCCTCGTATCGCTCGAGCTCGCCCAGGAACGCCTGCGGCAGGCTGACAGGGCTCGGCGCGATCACGTAGCCGCTGCCGAGCTGGCTGACGCTGCTGACCGACGTCAGCTCGGTCACGGTAGGTGTCGCCAGGGCGTTGCTCGGCAACGCACCGGTGTCGAACTCGGCGACGGTCCCGGTCACGCCGACCAGGCTGCCGACGACGACCGCGGGATAGGTCGTCGGGTTGGCGAAGACGAAGATGCCGTCCGAGGTGGCCGGGTTGCCGTCGCCAATCAAGTCCTGGATGAAGAAGCCGTTGCTGTTGATGCGAGTCACCACGCCGGTGGTGTTGACGAGCTTGCCGACCAGCGGGCTCTGTGCGCCACTGCCCTGGATGTCGTAGATCTTCGCGTCCAACGGTGTCGGACCGCCGACGCCCCGGCACGGCTGGATCATCGCGCCGCTGTTGCGCGGCAGGGGCGCGAGCGCGGCGAAATCGGCGCTGTTGTTGCCGGAGTCCAGGCAGCTGTTGCCGGCGCTGGCTCGTATCACGGCCATCGTGGTCGAGGGCGCGGGAGCCGGTGCCGTCTCGGCGCAGGAGGCCGCCGCGCCATAGCCGACGAAATCGACGACGCGCGCGTCCGAGATCGGACAGCTGCCCGTCAGGGGGGTCGTGGTGTCAACGAGCGCGACCTTGCCGGCTGTCGCGCTCAGCGCGGTGGTGCCGATGGCATCCGGCGTGGGCAAGGTCGCTGGCGTGCCGGCGCCGCCGAGCTGGACGAGGTAGTAGCCGCCGGCGGGAATCGAGCCCGTCAGGGGCGTCAGCTGGGCGCCTCCCCAGCTGGTGCCGGCGGCCGACGCGTATTGCACGGACCAACCGCTGAGGCCGACGGCGGCACTGCCGCTGTTATGCAGTTCGATGAAGTCGTTCGTCAGCGGCGCCCCTGCGTTGCCGCCGCCGCCATAGACCTGACTGATCATGACCGCGGCACTCGCCGGCACAGTCGTGGCCATGCAGCAGGCGCACGAGGCCCGGGCGAGCACGCGCTGCAGGCGGGCGGGAAGGGGCGACTGGTGGCGCATCATTGACTCCGAGCGGGTCTGTGGGTCCAAGACATAGGAGCTCACGGTGTCGAGCGAGCAGCGGCCAAGCCGGACAAGGCTGCCGCGCAGAAGGACATTGCGAGTTGACTCATCGTTGCTTCGGCGGCATGGCTGCGCGCATTGCCGCTCGTCGAGGAATTTGGAACCGTGCTCGAGACTGCGCCATCCTCAAGGCGGGGGATGAGCAAGCGAGTGACGGCTCGGGCGGTCGAGATGCTGTGTTTAGGTCACTCATCGACCCAACAGCTGTGCGGCCGGGCGGCGTTGAAGTGAAGGCGCCAGGGTGGTGTCGTCGCCGCGCAGCCGGTCATTCGGACGGCGCGTAACGCGCCACATATGACTTCGCGAGGCCAAGAAACCGCTCCACGTCGATCGTCGCTTCAGGGAAGAGTTGCTGCATGCGCCGCTTGGAGAGCACGCGCGTTTGTTCGATGTAGCTCGTCCACTCGGGAAGCTTCTTTCTCCATCGGCGCAAGAAGAACGATTGCAGCGCCGCGGGATAAAGCCACCAGAACGGCATCCCGGTATGGCACTCGATCGGAAACCAGATCGACGGCGTCTGGACCCAATACGAGCGTCCGAGGCGCCGTACTTCGCGGGCGAAGGCCTCCTGGTTGTCTGCCGGGCCGACATGCTCGATCACGCTGTTGCTGAACACGATCTCGAACGATTGCGCGGCAAAGGCATCTACGTGGCAAGCGTCACCCTCGACAAGAACCAGGTTATGAATCGAAGGGCCGACCGGTGTCGGCGGCCCCCCTGGCAAATTAAGGACGGTGATATCGAGCGGCCGATTCATGGTGCCCCAGAACGCCGGCTCACCGCCCAGATCAAGGACGCGGGCGCCGACCCTTACGGGCCCCCACTTCTCGAAGCTCGCCATGCGCTTTTGCCGCATCCGTCGCGAGAATGGGTCGAGCAGCGCATAGAAGACTTTGACGCGAAGGTATTTGAGATTGGCAAGGTCCATCACCCGATCTCCGAACTACAAGGCAGGCCCTCCGACAGCGTGCCGAACCTTTGGGCACGTTGCGGACGTTCATGAGTGACATCGAGCGTCGTCCGAGTCATCTCGTACCGCGGTTGCGGGTTGCTGATATCGATGTATAACCGTTCCTGTGATTGAGCTGGACAGCCGGCGTTCCAGATTTCGACACGTGCTCTCGCCGAACCGCTGCAGCCTGAGTCGAGCTCAGCAGTGCGGTCAGCCGATTCGCGCCCTCGCCGACTCGTCGTTCCGGTCAACCCCCTGGCACCCGCTATTGCAAAGACGTCGCCTGCGGCGCATGCTGTCACGAGCCCAGCAGGGCGGTCAGCGCAGTCGGTGCGCTGGCCTCCTCGGGCAACCAAACCAAACCGAGCGCATCTGATGATGCGCCGCGGCTTCATCGAGACAGTTGCCGTATCACACATTCGTGCGCGATCGGCGAAGGAGACAAACAATGTATTTGGAGCAAGCAGTACCCTTGTATGCGGCGCCGCCGGCGAGGCACCCCTCCATGGTCAAGCTCGGTATCGTCTCGGCATTCGCTGCGGCAGCTTTGATGCTCGCCTCTGTCCCCGCGCAAGCGCGTCTGACGCGCATCCAGATCACCACCCAGGAGTCGCCGACCTTCGGCGGTTTCTCGTGGCCCGGCGTCGGCCAGTACGAAAAGATCGCCGGCAAAGCCTTCGGCGAAATCAATCCGAGTGATCCCAAGAATGCAGTGATCGTCGACCTCCAGCTCGCGCCAAGAAACGCCAACGGCAACGTCGAATACGCATTCGATTTCTACATCTTGAAGCCGATCGATTTGTCGAAGGGCAACCACAAGATGCTCTACGAACCGCCCAACCGCGGCGGCAAGACGATCAGCGCGCTGAACCGCGGCGTCGGCGGCAACGATCCTGGGTCGGTGACGAACCCGACCACCCTCGCCAACTCGTTTCTGATGCCGCAAGGTTATTCGATCTCGTTCAGCGGTTGGGACATGTCGGCGGGCACGAGCAGCGCAAACTTCAACACGACCATTACCCTTCCCGTCGCTAAGAACCCCGATGGCTCATCGATCACCGGGCCTTCCTACGAATACATCGTGACCTCGGGCGCATCGGCGAATCTGACCTACGCGGCTGCAACGCTCGACAAGTCGACGGCACGGTTGACGCACCGAGTTCATCTCGACGACACGCCGGTCGTCGTGCCGGCGTCCGACTGGCAATACAACGCGTCCGGAACGACGATCTCGCTCGTGGGCTCCAACTTCGTCGCCAACGACATCTACGAGTTTTCCTACACCGCCAAAGACCCGACCGTGAATGGTGTCGGCTTCGCTGCAGTCCGTGATTGGAACGCTTGGCTTCGTTACGCGACGCAGGACGATTTCGGCACGCGCAATCCCTTGGCCGGCGACATCACCCGGATCTATACCGAAATCTCATCGCAGCCCGGACGCATGCTCAATGACTTCCGCGCGCTCGGCTTCAACCAGGCGGAAAACGGCATGGTCGTTTTCGACGGCTTGATGCAGTGGATCGCGGCTGGCGACGGCATCAGCATGAACTACCGTTGGTCGCAGCCGGGACGCACCGAACGCAACCGGCAGGACCATTTGTACCAAGAAGGCGTGTTTCCGTTTGCCAATGCCACGAGCTTCGATCCGATCACTGGCAAGACGGGCAGCCGCTACAGCAAGTGCGAGGCGACGAACACCTGCCCGCGGGCAATGGAGATCTTTTCGGCCAACGAGTACTGGGTGAAGGCCGCCTCGCTCATGACAACCAACCCGACCGGGACGGTCGACCTCCCCGATTCGCCCTTTACGCGAATCTATTTCATGTCGAGCATGCAGCACGGCACCGGCAACGCGGCCAATCGGGGCAGCTGCCAGCAGTTCCAAAACCCGCTTGACTCTTCGCCGGTGCAGCGGGCCCTCTTTGTCGCGTTGGACCAATGGGTAACGCAAGGTGTCGAGCCACCGCCGAGCCGGCATCCGAAGCTTGCGGACGGCACCCTGAAGCCGCCCTTGCCCCAAGTGGACATGGGCTTCCCGAGCATCCCAGGTGTGACGTATACGGGGCTGAAGACAACCCGCTACCTCTTCAATTACGGCGCAGGTTTCCAGACGACGGGTGTTCCCACTTTCAACCCGCCGATCTTCGCGGCTCCGTACCAAGACAATCCCGCAAACGGGCCCATCTACCCGAGCTATATCCCGAAAACCGATGTCGACGGTAACGACATCGCGGGGGTCAGGCTTCCCAGAGTGGCCGTGCCCCTGGCCACCTACACCGGCTGGGCGTTGCGCTCTGGCGAGCAAGCCAATGACGGATGCGAGAGCGCCGGTCAGTTCATCCCCTTTGCGAAGACAAGTGCCGAACGGCGCGCCAGCGGAGACCCACGCCTGTCGGCAGAAGAACGCTATGGCACCTTGGATCACTACAACTTCCTGCTCTCCACCGCCACGAAGAAGCTGCTTCGGGAGCGCTTTCTGCTGGTCGAGGACATGACCGCGGTCTACAACGACGCCATGACGCTGGGGCGTTCGATGTTGCCGGTCCCATGACGCTGGGGCGTTCGATGTTGCCGGTCATCAACGCGCCTCCGGTGGTCACCGCATCAGCGACGCCCACCAACGGACAGGTGCCAATTGAAAGTGAACTTCGCGGCGAGTGCGACAGACAGCGCCAGCGTGAGCAGGTTCGAGTGGGATTTTGACGGTGACGGGAACTACGACCGCACGATCAACGGCACCTCCGGCAACATGACGTTCGCCTACACGCAATGGTGTTTACGGCCGCCGAGAGAGGGGATGGCGGCGTCAGTTCGGCCAGAAGTCCTTCGGCACACCCACAGGGGCGCTCGAGCGCCCTTCAGTCGCGCAAGCAGACCTCGTCGCGCCAGCGCCGCGCGCTCTCGTCCCAACGGACCACGCGCACGTCCACAACGCCGCCGGCTTGCGGCTTGACGCAGAAGCGCGCCTCGTAGCCAAGCGTGGAACTGTCGCCGTTCGCCGGCCGCGCATTGATCTCGACGCGGTACAGGCGGGCGGCTTCGAGCGGGCGGGCCGGGCCGTGGCCGCGCCCGGCCCGAGGCAGCACCCCGTAGCGGATGCAGCCGCCGCTTCCGGCGCTGTCCACGGGCAAGCCGGGAGGATCGACGGTGAAGCCCCACATCTCCGGTGGCAGGCTTCGCCAGTCGGCGCGCTCGGTCTGTGTCACGGTCAGCGCATGGAGATGCAACGGCGGCATGTTCGCGGCCCTCGCCGCCGGGACGGCGAAGCAAGGCTGACCCTCCGCCACGGTGACGCGGGCGTCGCCTACCGAAGACGTCGCCTCGGCGGTGATGCAGGCCGCCGTCGCACTTGCCAGGATGAGGCACAGTGCCGAGGAGGATGAGTAGCGACGGAAAGTTGCGACGACCACGCGTGGCAGCCTGTTCAGTCCGGAAGATTCTTCTTGTCCGCGGGATTGGCGATAAAGTCCTTCAGCACCTGTTCATACAGCGGCAGATCCTTGCGGTGCTTCGGCTCCCACAGACTGGGCGGGTTGGCGAACTGGCTGAGTGCCCAGTAGTCCGACAGCAGGTTGCCCTGGGCTTCCATGTTGTAGTTGCTGAGATTTTTGTCGGCGCTGAGCGTATAGCCGTATCCCAGCCCGATGCGAATGGCTCCGCGCAGCGCCACCGGATAGCCGAGCTGGTATTGCCAGACATGCACCATCTCATGCATGAACCACAGCGAGTCCAGAAACGACGACACCGAGAAGTCCTCGACGAAACGCTTGGGGTTGAAGTACATCTCGCCATTCGGTGTCATGGCGGTGTCGTCGGGTTGCAGGCCGAAAGGCAGGTACTCTTCCTTGTGGACCTTGACGCGGCCGTAGTCGATAGCGTCGCCGAACAAAGAGCGCGCCATCGCAATTTCTCCTGCGGTCAAACCGCGCGCGCTGCCCTCTGCGGTCGCTTGCATGCGCGGCGCAACAGCAGCCGAGGCAGACGCGGACCGCACCGATGGCAAGTGCGCTACGTTGCCGCTGTCGATGCCGATGGGCCCCGGCAAGGCACTGCGTTGCACAAAGGCATCGGAGACTAGTCGGCGGGGATCCCCGCAGCTCGCTAGAGCGGGCGAACATCCAGCGGCCATGTCGATCCCCTTCAGTCGTCGGTTGCACGTCGGTACCGCGGGGCAATTCCCGCCGGACGGAGCAGACCCGACCGAGAGCGAAGGACGCGGTTCACTGCGGTGCGCCGCTGAAGTGCGGCTCGGGCCTGGGCCATGGTATCTAACTTGAATGACGCGGCCGAGTCCGACATCGCGTCGGGGGGAGGGGCTTGAGTAGTTCGATCACCGCAATCAGTCCAAGCGCAGCAGCCATGCGCGCCATGGTATCCGCGTGGCGTCGCTGTAGAAGAAGATGCGCGGCGAGGGTCCGGCGACACCGCGGCGCCGCCGGGATCGCCGGGTGGTGGTGATCGGCGACCGGCGAACTCAGGCCGGCAACGAAACCGGGCCAGGGTGCGGTGCGGGCCGCAGCAGGAAGTGCGACAGCGCCGGGATGAGCACGACCGCTCCGACCATGTTCCAGACGAACATGAACGCGAGCAGGATTCCCATGTCGGCCTGGAACTTGATCGGCGACAGCGCCCACGTCGCGACGCCGGCGGCGAGGGTGACGCCGACGAGGACGACGACCTTGCCGGTGAACTGCAGCGCGCGCCGGTAGGCCTCGGCGAGCGGAACGCCGACACGCTGCTGCGCGAGCTGCACCGAGAGCAGGTAGAGCGCGTAGTCGACGCCGATGCCGACGCCGAGCGCGACCACCGGCAGCGTCGCGACCTTGACGCCGATGCCGAGGGCGACCATCAGCGCCTCGCACAGCACCGACGTGATGACGAGCGGGACGACGGCGACGACGACCGCGCGCCAGCTGCGGAAGGTGACGAAGCAGAGCGCGATGACCGCCGCGTAGACGAGCAGAAGCATCTGCACCCAAGCCTTGCGAACGACCATGTTGGTCGCGGCGTCGATCCCCGAGCTGCCGGCGGCGAGCAGGAAGCGGCGCTCGGGCGTGCTGTGCTCCTCGGCGAACCGGCTGCTCGCGGCGACGACCCGGTCGAGCGTCTCGGCGCGGTGGTCGGAGAGGTACGCGATCACCGGCATCACCGAGCAGTCGGTGTTGAACAGGTCGGGGTTGTTGACGCTG
>Ga0105242_10005106_pt1 | contig 10128 bp, 9 predicted proteins | sample KBSM24metaG_FD_81521 | JGI IMG/M metagenome (GOLD analysis project Ga0105242, IMG submission 81521) | Miscanthus rhizosphere microbial communities from Kellogg Biological Station, Michigan, USA - KBS M2-4 metaG | ecosystem: Host-associated > Plants > Roots > Rhizosphere > Soil | place: Michigan... | reverse complement strand
TCGAGGCCGGGCAGAGAGCGGAGCAACCCGACGGTGTAGGGATGTCGCGGGCTCCTGATCAGGTCACGGATGGGTGCGCTCTCGATGACCTGGCCTGCATACATCACGGCCACCCGCTCACACATTTGCGCGATCACGCCGAGGTCGTGGCTGACCAGGACGATGCTCATGCCGAGCTCGTCGCGCAGTCGCTTGAGCAGCTTGAGGATCTGGTCCTGGATCGTCACGTCGAGCGCCGTCGTCGGCTCGTCGGCGAGCAACACCTTTGGGCCGCATGCGAGCGCGATCGCGAGCAGTACACGCTGGCGCATTCCGCCCGAGAACTGATGCGGGTACTCGCGGAGGCGTCGCTCGGGAAGCGCGATGCCGACGAGGCGCATCAGCTCGACGGCGCGCAACCGCCGCTCGGCTCGGTTGAGCGTCGTGTGCTGCTTCAGAGCCTCCTCGATCTGCTCGCTCACGCGCAGAACGGGATTCAGGAAGGTCATCGGATCCTGGAACACCATCGAGATCTCGGCGCCGCGGAGCCGGCGCAGACTGCGCTCGCCGAGCTCGAGCAAGTTGCGTCCGCCGTACTCCACGCGACCGGACGTGGAGACGCCGCTCTGTGGAAGCAGCCCGATCAGGGCGCGAAGCGTCGCGCTCTTGCCACAGCCCGACTCCCCGACGATGCCGAATATCTCGCCGCGCTTGATCGCGAAGCTGACGCCGTCGACAGCCTTGACCGTCTGCCGGCCGACCTCGAAGGTGACTCGCAGGTCGTGGACGTTCAGGAGCATGGCGTCCGCATCGGTCGCGACCGTCCCGTCGGCGAGCACCCCGTCCCCGGTCACGGTCACTCCGGTCGGAGTCGGTCGGCGAGCCCGTCTCCGATGAGACTGAGACCCAGCCCGAAGAAGACGATCGCGAGCCCCGGAATCGTCGGCAGCCACCAGGTCGTGGCGAGGAAGTTCTGCGCGTCGGAGATCATCTTGCCCCACTCGGCCTGCGGGTCCTGCACGCCGAGGCCCAGGAACCCGAGGGCGGCTCCGAGCCCGACGTTGTTCACGGCGTCGAGCATCGAGAAGACGATCGCCGGCGCCAGGACGTTCGGCAGGAGGTGGCCGAGCATGATCCGCCGGCGGTTGAAGCCGAGCGCACGTGCTGCCAGGACGTACTCCTGTCGCTTCGCAACCAGCACCTCGCCACGGACGATACGCGCGTACGGCACCCAGCCTACGAGCCAGATCGAGATGAACATGTTGCGGAGCCCCGGGCCGAGGATGGCGATGATGGTCAGCACGAGCACGATGAACGGGAACGCGAACACGATGTCGACGATCCGCATCAGGATCGCGTCGACCCGGCCGCCGAAGAAGCCCGAGACGAGACCGAGTATCGAACCGGTCACGAGGCAGAACGACGTCGCTCCGACGGCGATCAGGATGTCGATGCGCGCGGCGTAGAGCAGACGCGTCAGGACGTCTCGTCCGAACTGATCCGTGCCGAGGAGATGGCCGGGCGTTCCGGGCGGGGCGAGCGCGTTCAGGATGTCCTGGCTGTTCGGGTCGTACGGCGTGAGGACCGGCGCGAACACGGCGGCGAGGAACGTGATGAGCACGATCGTCAGGCCGACGATGAACGGAAGCCGACCGCGCCACCTGACCCACGAGTAGGCGGTGCGCGGCGGCCCGATCGGAACCGGCGTTCTGACTGCTGTGTCGGGCGGGAGACTCGACATTCCCTAGTCGTAGGCGACGCGAGGGTCGAGGGCGGCATACGCGACGTCGGTGAGCAGGTTGATCGTGACGACGAGGATTCCGAACACGAGAGTGATCCCCTGCACGACCGACAAGTCGCGCGTCGTGATCGACGACGCGAGCAACTGCCCGAGCCCGGGCAGCGCGAACACGTTCTCGATCACGACGGTGCTGCCGATCAGAAACGAGAGGTTGACGCCGAGGATCGTGACCGCCGAGAGCATCGCGTTCCGCAGCACGTGCCTCGTGAGCAGGCGTCGTGGAGCGAGGCCCTTCGCTCTCGCGGTGTCGATGTAATCCGCGCGCAGAATGCCGAGGATGCCGTTCCGGAGCGTGCGGATCAGGATCGCCGCGAAGCCGAGCGCGATCGTCAGCGACGGCAGGAAGAGGTTGTACAGGTGATCGACGAACGTGCTCCCGTAGCCCGCAACCGGAAAGACGTGGACGTCCAGGCTCAGCACCAGGATCAGGACCAGGCCGACCCAGAACGGCGGCATCGCGAACGCGAGCAGGAAGGTGGCGCGGACGCTCTGGTCGATCACGCCGTTCTGGCGGAGCGCGCTGAGCGTTGCGAGCGGGACGCTGATGACGACGGCGATCAACGTCGCGTAGAAAGCGAGCCACAGCGTGACCGGCAGCCGCTGTCTGATCAGGTCCGCAACCGGTGCGTGGTAGTAGAGGGAGTCGCCCAGGTTCCCGTGGAGGAGGTGGTTCATGAAGAGGTAGTACTGATCCCAGATCGGCTTGTTCAGGCCGAGGTTCTGCCGCAGCTGGGCCGCCCGCGCCGGCGTCCAGTGCGTCCCGAGCATGACCACTGTCGGATCGCCCGGGATCAGCCGGAGAACGAAGAAGCTGACGATCGTGACGCCGAGAATGACCGGGATCGCCTGAACCGTCCTGCCGCGTACGAAACCGAACCGACTCACCCCGTGCTCGCCCTCCGGCGGTGGTGGCCGCTCACGATGCGTTTGCTCCCGCCACTCCCTCGTGCGCGACCTGCCAGACGTCGAACCGGCGTCCGGAGATGCTCTGATCTGCCGTCGCGGCGAGCCGTGCGAAGCCGGGGGCGATCGCCGCCGGATCGACCCAGCCTCTCTTTGCCTCCTCGTCGTAGGTCAGCATCGACATCGGCGTGCGCATCGCGACACCCGGGTGGACGCTGCACACCCGGATATGCCAGGGCTCGAGCTCGAGCGCAAGCGTCTGCGTCAACCCCTCGAGGCCGAACTTCGACGGGCAGTAGGCGGCCTCGCCGACGAACCCCTTGACACCCGACATCGACGTGACGTTGATGATCGTCCCCTCGCGGCGGCGTTTCATTGCGGGCACGAACGCCCGGCAGTAGAGGTAGGGCCCGCGGAGGTTGGTGCGCAGGATCCGGTCCCACTCTGCCGGTTCCGTCTCCTCGATCGGCTTGACGGCGATCACGCCCGCGTTGTTCACGAGGAGGTCGAGCCTATCGTCCTCTCCGAGCACGATGCCGGCCACGCGCGAGGTGTCGGCCTCGTCGCCAACGTCGGCCTCGATCGTCGCGACCGTGAGACTCGACTCGGCGGCGAGTGCCGCCAGCTCGTCGAGCTCGGCCCGGACGATCGAGACCGCGAAGACGCGGGCGCCCTCAGCCGCGAGACAGAGCGCGACGGCCCGCCCGAGACCGGCGCCCGCACCCGTGACGAGAGCGACCTTCCCGTCGAGGAGCCCCATGCCGTTACGCGGGCGCCGCGACCGACGTTCTCAGGCCGAGCAGGTCTGCGATGTTCCGCTCGCTGCGCAGGACGGGGCGGATCCGGTTGGCGGTCGAGGCCATGATCACCGTCAGGCCGGGCCCGTAGCCGGCCCGAGGACTGTCGCCGTGAACGACGACGCCGACGCAGACCGCGTCCTTGAGGTAGCCGTTCCCCCAGCGGCTGTCGTAGTCCCGGACCGCGACGACGTCACCGAGCCGGAGCTCCTCGAGGCCGTGCTCGGCGAGCGCGCTTCTGTGATCGGTCTGGATCTGGATGCAGCCGCTCTCGTTCATCAGCCCGGAGCCGGCGCCGACGAGAAACGCGGGCACCTCGGCGGCGACCGGCACCGTGAGTGCACCCGGCCCGGCCGGCTCGATGTCGAGCACGTCGAGCAGCTGCGGCGAGATGCTCTTCAGCTGCACGTCCGTGTAGTCGGTCAGGGCAAGGCTCCGCCCGAAGGCGCGGACGAGCACCTTGTCCTCGATCGCAAGCCGCTCGAGCGTCTCGGGTGCGAAATCGACGATCACGTGCTCGGCGAACCGACCGCTCTTGCCGATGACCGTGCCGCGAGAACCCGTCGCCTCGCCGGAGAGCACGATCGCCTCGTTCCCGAGACACGAGAGAACGTTCAGCGCCTGGTTCGCCGGCTCGGTGGGAGCGCGAATGCTGACGCCGGGCTGCACCAGATCGGCGAGCCATTCGAACGCACTGTCGCCGACGCGCACGTTGTAGACGATCCCGCCCTGCGACGGCAGGAGCTGGGGCCTGCCGTCGGCGCCGATCACGTACGGCGACGCGGGCAGCGGCGGATACTCGGGCGAGACGATGTTCCCCTGGACCGAGACTCCGACCAATTGTTCTCTGTTGTCGAACATCGTCCCTCCTTAGACCGTTTCGATCCCGGCGTACGAGCTGACTGCGCCCGGCGCGCGGATGGCTTTGTCGGCAGGGTCGCGCAGGCCGAGCCGCCAGGCGATGTTCGCGTCGGCGTCCGGCACCGCGACGATCGCCGGGACGCGGGCCGACATCAGATCGAGGACGCCCGGCCCGTGGCCCGCCCAGGCCGAGTCGCCGTGGATGATCAGACCGATCGTGACCGCCCCCTCGAAGTAGCCGCGACCCCAGGTGTGGTCCTGGTCGCGGACGAGGACGATGTCCCCGAGGCGCAGCCGGTCGAGGCCGAGGCGCGCCATCTCTGCGCGGTCGCCCGTCATGAAATCCTGGTCGACGTAGTCGGCCATCAACTCGGCACCCGAGCCCATCAGGTGGCTTGGGATCTCGGCGACGACCGGAACCTGGAGCCGCCCGTCGGGAAGCGACTCGAGCCGGAGCGCGTCGAGGAGCCGCGGGCTGCACTTGTGGAGCTGGATGTCCGGGTGGTCGAGCAGCGCGAGCCCCGTGCCGTATGCCTTCACCTGGATACGATCGCCGATCGCGAGCAGCTCGATCGACTCGGGCGGGAAGTCGACCAGGACGTGCGCGTGCTCGCCCGTGACCGTTCCACGGGCGCCCCGGCACGCGCCCGACGTGACGACCGCGTCGTTCCCCATGCAGGCCAGGTAGTGGAGCGCGTGCTCCGCCCCGTCGTCGCGGTTACGAATCGAGACGCCGGGCTCCAGATGGTCCGCCTCCCAGCCGAACGCCGGATCCCCGACACGATTCTGGAAGCAGATCCCGGCCATGCCGAGCGTCACGGCCGCCACGCCCTCGGACGTCGCCTTATAGGGATCGCGGGCCGCCGCGGGCGGCCAGACCTCACCGTAGACGGCGACTTCGACCAGCGACTCCGCGTTGCTCTTCAGCATGGAATTCACCTCCCTCCCACTTGCCTCCGCAGCACGTGGAGAGCCTCCCCGTCGCGGAAGAAGCGAACGATATTCTCGAGCACGTCGCTCATCTGGTTCACGCGTGCGCCTCCGGTACCACCGCCGATGTGCGGCGCGAGGATCACGTTGTCGAGTGAGAGCAGCGGATGGTCGTACGGGACCGGCTCCTCGACGAAGACATCGAGAGCCGCGCCCGCGATCCGCCGGTCTCGCAGCGCGCGGACGAGCGCGTCCTCGTCGACGAGCCCGCCCCTGGCGGTGTTGACGAGGTACGCCTCCGGTCGCATCAACTGCAGCTCTCGTTCGCCGATCAGCCGTTCCGTCTCGGGAGTATGCGGCAGCGTCAGCAGCACGACGTCCGACTCGGCGAGCAGATCGTCGAGACCTCTCCAGGCTGCTCCGAGCGACTCTTCGAGCTCGGGCGAGAGCCGCTCTCGTTTCGTATAGAGAACGTTCATCCCGAACGCACGCGCTCGTCTCGACACCTCGGTGCCGATCTCGCCGTAGCCGACGATGCCGAGCGTCTTCCCATACACCTCGAACAGTTTGGGCAGCTTCATCCACTGGAACGCGATCACGCGCTCGCTCGTCCGCATGGGCTCGAGCCCCAGGTCTCGGTAGGCGCCCGCGGCGGTCAGCGCATGCCCAGCGACGAGCTGCTTCGAAAGCGCCAGGACAAGGGTCATCGCGAGCTCGGCCACCGCGATACAACCGCGCAGAGGCATCACGGCAACCGCCACCCCCGCCTGTGCGGCGGCGTCGAGGTCGAGCCCATCCTCGCGCCCGCCGTACTTCTGCACGAACCGGGCGTTCGGCGCGGCAGACAACAACCGCCCGTCGACCGGCACTCGCCGCGTGACGATCGCATCGGCGCCGGCGAGCAGGGCCTCTCGCTCGCCGGGCTCGTCGCCGGTCGGCGCGGCGATCTCGAATCCGTCCGGCAGCAGCTCCTGCGCGAACTCCACCTCGCCGGCCGGTTGCGGATCGAGCCACGTGATCGCGACGGGCTTCACGCGGCACCGCCGTTCCCGCCGCGCAGACCGAGACAGGCCTCGACGCGTGACATCGCCTCGGCCAGTTCCTCTTCGGGCGCGAGATACGACACTCGCATGTAGTCGACCCACTGCTCGCCGAAGCCTGTGCCGGGGAAGATCAGGACGCGGGCCTCCTCGAGCAGTTTCCGCGACAGGTCGATCGAGTCCATGCCGACCGACGCCGCGTTCACGAAGATGTAGAAGGCACCCCGGGGGTCGCCGTACGTGAAGCCCAGGCGGTCGAGGCCGTCGAGCACGACGCGGCGGCGTCCTTCGTAGATGCGCCGGTACTCCTCGACGGCGTCCTGCGGGCCTTCGAGCGCAGCGACACCAGCCCATTGCGAGACGACGGGCGCACACGAGCTCGCGAGGTCCTTGAGGCGGCGCACGCGGCGCATGACCTTGCGCGGGCCGGCGAGATAGCCGACGCGCCAGCCGGTCATGCAGTACGTCTTCGAGAAGCCGTTGAGGGTGATCGTCCGCTCGGCCATCCCCGGCAGGGAGCCGATGCTCAGGTGCTCGGCGCCGTCGTAGAGGAGCTTCTCGTAGATCTCGTCCGAGATCACGAGGAGATCGTGCTTGCGCGCGATCTCCGCGATTCGGCGCAGGTTCGGCGGCGTGATCGTTCCCGCGGTGGGATTGCCGGGAGTGATCAGCAGCAGGACGCGGGTGCGATCGGTGATCCGCTGCTCGACGGCCCCAGGATCGAGGTCGAAGCCGTCGCGCTCCTCGGTCGGGACCGAGACCATCTTGGCTCCTGCCATCTGAATCGCAACGTCGTACGACGTGTAGCGCGGGTCGGGGACGAGGATCTCGTCGCCACGACCGAGGATCGCCTGGACGAGCAGGAACAGGCCTTCCTGCCCGCCCGTCGTGACGACGACGCCCCCGGCGGGGTCGACCGTGACGCCGTTCTCGCGCTCGAGCTTCGCCGCAATTGCACGACGCAGCTCCGGCAGGCCCGCCGGGTCGCTCACGCGGTCCGCGCCGCGCTCGATCGCACGCTTCGCCGCCTCGACGATGTGGCCGGGAGTCGGCAGGTCGGGGTCGCCGCGCCCGAGCGCGATCACCCCCGTCATCGACTCGGAACGCTCCAGCAGGTCGTAGCGCTGCCGCGTTCCCTCGTCGTCCAGGCGCTCCAACTGGTTGTCGGCGACGCTCGGCGCCACGGTCTCAGCCATCGCGCGTACCTCCCTTCTTTGCGACGAGGACCGAGCCGAGACGGGCTGCGGCCTCTTCGAGGTCTTCGGACGGGCTCGTCAACGCGAGCGACAGCCAACCGGGCGCGCCCACTTCGGCGCCTCCGCCGACCCGGAGCCGCGCGTCGCGCAGCGCCTGCTCGAGCGAGCCGTTCGTCGCACCGGCGGGCCGGGAATCGACGAGCACGTGGTAGCCGGCCGCGGGCCGCGCGAAGCGAACACCCGCAGCCTCGAGCGCGGCGAAGATGCGTTCCCGGCGCTCGGCGACGAGGGCATGGCTCGAGGCAAGCGGCTCCGAAGACCCGGTGACGGCCGCGAGCGCAGCGTGCTGGGACACGGCCGCGCTGCAGATGCTCATCGCCTGCTTGAGCTGGGTCATCGGCCCGAGCAGCGACTCGGGCCCGGCCATGTACCCGACCCTCCAGCCCGCGAGGCCGTATGCCTCGGAGAAGCCGTTGATCGTCACCGTCCGCTCGCCCATCCCCTGCACCGAGCCAATACTGCGGTGGACGGCGCCGTCGTAGACGAAGGGCTCGAGGGTTTCGACCGAGACGACCGCGAGCCCGTGTGAGATCGCAAGGTCGGCCAGCGCGTCGAGGCGATCTGAGTCTGCGACAGCGCCTGCCGGGCTCGAGGGAGAGACGAGAGCGATTGCTCTCGTGCGCGGCGTGAGGCGCCGGGCGATCTCGCTCGCGTCGAGGGAGAATCCGTCGGCGGGGTCGCCGGCGACCACGCGGGCACGGCCTCCCGCGAGCCGGGCGACGTCCCGATAGAGCTTCGGCGCCGGGCCGGTGACGACGATCTCGTCGCCGCGCTCGAGGAGAACGTGAAACGCCACGAACAGCGCCTCGCGCGTGCCGCAGGTGACGAGCACCTCGCGCTCCGGATGGACCCGAATGGCGTTCTCGCGTTTCAGCTTCTCGGCGATCGCGCGCCGCAACGGGTTGAGGCCCGGCCGCGTCGTGTAGTGCGTCTCGCCGTCGTCGAGCGCACGCTTCGCGGCGTCGCGGATGTGGGCCGCGGTCGGGAGCCCGAGGCGGTCGCCGCGGAGGTCGATCAGCCTGGCATGACGCGCCGTCGGCTTCGTGCGGGCGCTCTCGGTCCGCGGGGTCATCTGGTCAATCCTTCGGTCGATCGGAGTCGTTCGGCGGCCTGCCGCAACTCGCCGGCGACGCGGCGGACGGCACTCTCGGAGAGCTCTGGATAGACGGGCAGACAGAGCAGCTCCTCCGCGGCCGCCTCCGTTGCCGGCAGTGAACCCGGCCCGTAGCCGAGGCGGTCGTACACGGGCTGGAGGTGCAGCGGCGGGACGTAGAGGAGCGCCGTCTCGATCCCGGCGCGGGCGAGCTCTGCGCGCACGGCGTCGCGCTCGCGGACGCGAACCACGTAGCTCCGGTAGACGTGCGTCCAGCCGCGTGGAACCGAAGGCGTGACGACCGCCGTGTCTGCGAGCAATTCGTCGTACTGCGCCGCGTGCGCGCGCCGCTCCGTGATCCACTCCTCGACGTGGCCCAGCTTGACCCGCAGGACGGCAGCCTGCAGCAGGTCGAGATGCGTGTGGTAGCCCTCGGCGAGAATCGCAAAGCGGCCATCCGGGCCTGCCATGCTCTCCCGCCACGGCTCGCCGTAGCCGGCCAGCAAGCGAGCGTGCCGCGCGAGCTGGTCGTCGTTCGTCGTGATCATCCCGCCGTCGCCATAGGCGCCGAGGATCTTGTGCGGGGCGAAGCTGAAACAGCCGACCCGCCCGAGCCCGCCCACGGGCTGCCCGTCGACGGTCGAGCCGAAGGCCAGGGCGGCGTCCTCGACGAGGGCGAGCCCGTGCCGGGCGGCGATCTCGCCGAGTCGGACGACATCGGCCGGGAGACCGTAGAGGTGCACGGCGACGATCGCCGCCGTCCTCGGAGTGACGGCTGCCTCGACGGCGGCCGGGTCGGCGTTGAAGGTCGGCTCGTCGACGTCCGCGAACACGATCCGCGCGCCGCACTGGCCGATCGCGGAGCAGGTGGAGATGTCGGTGTTCGCCACCGTGATCACCTCGTCCCCAGGACCGATGCCGAGCGCGCGCAGAGCGATGAAGAGCGCGGCGTGCCCGCTGCCGACGCCGATCCCGTGCGCTGCGCCGCAGGCTCGCGCGAACTCTTCCTCGAAGCTCCACAGCTCCTCGCCGCGCTCGTACTCGCCGCTCGCGAGCACTCCCTGGATCGCGCTGGTGACCTCCTCGCGGATCAGCTCGTACTGGGCGACCAGATCGTGTGCGGGGATCTCGACGGGGATCAGCGCCTGGGCTCCACTCATTTGCCAACCTTCGGTTGGACGCTCATGCGGCCACGACCCGATCGAGCGTCGTCGGCACGCCGAGGTCGTCGCCGAGGGCGGCGAGAGCCCCGAAGCGGCCAGCCTCGATCGGAACGCCGTCTCGACGGCGTTCTTCGGCGCGGCGATATTCGGGCTCGCCCGGCAGGTAGATCGCGTCGACCCCGGGCGCCAGGCGAGACGAGCGGATCTGGCCGATCAAGGCGTCCATCCGCTGCTTGAAGCCCGAGACGGACCCGAAGCGGGAGATGTCGAGTGCGACGAGCAGGTGCCCGACGTTCTGCCACTCG
>Ga0105242_10005103_pt1 | contig 10134 bp, 10 predicted proteins | sample KBSM24metaG_FD_81521 | JGI IMG/M metagenome (GOLD analysis project Ga0105242, IMG submission 81521) | Miscanthus rhizosphere microbial communities from Kellogg Biological Station, Michigan, USA - KBS M2-4 metaG | ecosystem: Host-associated > Plants > Roots > Rhizosphere > Soil | place... | reverse complement strand
GACGCTTCACCCAGTCCACCGATTTGCGTGCCGGCACGCAAATCGGTGGACTGGGTGAAGCGTCTCTACCAGGGGATGAGCAAGGCCGCGCGCGCTTTCGACGTAGCCATCGTCGGCGGCGAGACCAGCAATACCAAGGGCCCGGCAGTGATCTCCGTGAGCGTGACAGGTTTTGTCGAAAAGAAGCGCTGGGTGAGTCGTGCCGGAGGCAAGGCCGGGGACGATCTGTTTGTGACCGGCCGCCTCGGCGGCTCGCTGGCTGGCCGTCACCTCGCTTTTATTCCGCGTATCAACGAATCACGGTGGCTCACCGCCCATTTCCAAATCCACGCCATGATGGATCTGAGCGACGGTCTCGGTTCGGATCTTCCCCGCCTGGCTCGCGCCAGCAAAACGAGTTTTGAAATCGACCTTGCGTCGCTTCCCTTGAATCGCGGCTGCACCGTCTCTGACGCAATTTCCAACGGCGAAGATTACGAGCTTTTGTTTTCCCTTTCGCCCCGCGACCGCGCGCGGCTCGAAAAATCGTGGCCCAAACAATTCCCCCGCATCCCACTCACTCGGATCGGCTCCCTCAATCGAAAATCGAAAATCCAAAATCGAAAATTACCCCGTGGCTACCTACATTTCCGATAGTCCAGCCGAGACGGAAAAAACGGGACGCGAATTCGCTGCCGATCTGCCAGTCGGAAGCGTCGTTGCGCTGACGGGGGAGCTTGGCTCGGGAAAGACGCGCTTTGTTAAAGGGCTTGTCGCAGAGATCGGCGCGAAGGTGGAGGTAACGAGCCCGACGTTCACGCTCGTGCACGAATACACTGGAGGACGCGTTCCGGTTTATCATTTCGATTTCTTTCGCCTGGAGAATCGACAAGCGGCCGAGCGTCTCGGTTTGGAGGAATATTTTTTTGGCGACGGAATCTGCGCGGTCGAATGGGCGGACAAATTCCCAGAACTTATCCCGCCCGGCGCGCGCTGGATTTCGTTCCAGGCAAAATCGGAAACGGACCGGGTCATCACGATCTCGTGAAAATTCTCGCGCTCGAGCTTTCCAGTGCCCGTGGCAGCCTCGCGTGGCGGGATGGCGAGGTTCATCTCGTGCAGGAGTGGGCGAACGATCGCAAAAATTCCGGCGAATTCTTCCAGAGCCTGGCAAAGATGCAGAAGGAATTCGGTCCGCCTGGCCGAATCGTCGTTGGGCTGGGACCTGGCTCCTATGCCGGGACCCGCATCGCCATTTCCGCGGCGATCGGATTGCAGCTCGCTGCGAAAGCGGAGTTGATCGGCCTCTCGTCTCTTTGCGCGATTGAATGCGATGGACCGGAATACGCCGTCGTCGGCGACGCCCGCCGCCAATCATTCTTCCTAGCGGAAGTGCGCCATCGCATCCTGTCTGCTCCGCCCGCTCTGCAGACTCCGGACGCTCTCCGGCCCGCTCTCGCCGACCTTGGGGCGCGGATGCCAATTTTCTCGGTCGAGACGTTGCCGCAGTTTGATGGCGTGACGATCCGGTATCCGTCGGCGCGGCTTCTTGCCCAGCTTGCCGGGGACCCAAATCGCGCGTTTGTTCTGCCGCCCCTCGAGCCGATGTATTTGCGCGAGCCGCATATCACGAAACCGAGAACCAAATGACACAAACTTACCGATGCTGGGCCGAGATCGATCGCGACGCGCTGCGATTTAACGCCGCCGTGGTGCGCGAGCGAATCGGTTCTGCCGAGATGCTTGCTGTGGTAAAAGCGAACGCCTACGGCCATGGCCTTGTTGGTGTCGCGGAGGCGCTGGCGAAAGAAGTCCAGTTTTTCGGCGTCGCGAATCTCGAGGAAGCCATCGCGCTTCGTCAGGCAGGCTTGTCTCATCCGGTGATGATCCTGGGCCCGGCTTTGGCCGAGGAGAGAGCGACGATCGTCGAGCGGAAATTCATTCCAACGATCTCTGCTTTCGAGGAGGCCCAGGCGTTCGATCGAATTGGACCGGTAGCGATCAACTTCAAGCTCGATACGGGCATGGGCCGGATGGGCGTCCCGGAAAACGAAGCCCTGGAGGTGTTCCGAAAGGTGTCGGCGCTCGGTAACGTGCGGGTCCACGGCATCTCCACCCACATGCCGGTCTCGAACGAGGACGCCGACTTCACTCGCGACCAACTGGCGCGATTTCAAAGTCTCCTCGCGCAGTTTCGCGCGGAAGTTCCCGGCGATTACAAGGCGCACGTCCTGCAAAGTGCGGGCACGCTGGCGTTCAATGATCCGCCGCACGAGATCGTGCGCGCGGGAATCATGCTCTACGGAATTTCGCCTTTGCCGGAATTTCAGCGCCTGCTCAAGCCGGTCATGACCTGGAAAACACGGATCGCGCTGATTCGGGACATGCCGGCCGGCCACGGCATCAGTTACGGCCGCACATTCATCACTCCGCGGCCGATGCGCGTGGCGACCTTATCGGCTGGTTATGCTGACGGATACCCTCGCCACCTTTCCAATCGCGACGGGGCCATGCTGGTGCGAGGCAAGCGGTGCCCGCTCCTGGGCCGGGTGACGATGGACCTGATGGTGATCGATGTTTCCGATTTGCCGGAAGCCACGGTGGGGGATGAAGTCGTGCTCATGGGGCGACAAGACGGCGAAGAGATTTCGGCCACGGAGCTGGCTGAGCGGGCCGGGACGATCAATTGGGAAATCGTGACGCGCGTCGCAGCCCGGGTGCGGCGGGTGTTCGTCTAAGCGAGATCAGATCGCCCTTCCTTGAACAGGGGAGCGCGTGTTATTTGTGAGACCGATGTTCCAAATCATCTTCAACGAGCTGAGCGCGGCGGAAATGGCGGCGTTGCCGAAGTCGTTGCAGCTCGAGTTGCTGGCAGAGTTCCAGATCCTTCCCGAGGACCTCGACAACCTCGATAGCAGCCGTTTCGGCGTGATCGAGCGCGAAGGGAAAAAGCTACATCGTTATCGCGCCAGGGATTACCGGATTTATTTCGAGCGACGGCCGGAAGGCATCACGGTCCATCGGGTTCTGCACAAGAACACATTTCGAGATTTCCTTTTCCGCAGCAAACTCCCGATGGCGGAAGACGATCAGCTCGGTAAGCATCGCGAGTTTTGGAAGCTGATCGAGCAAGGCGAGCGGACCCAGAAAACGTCGTGATCGAACTGCTCGCCGCCGACGAAGAGCTCCGTCAGCGCGAATTCCCCATTTGCGCGCGGCGAATCTATTGCGCGCACGCCGCCGATGCGCCGTTGCCGCGCCGCGTGGCCGACGCGATGCACGAGTCGATCGAGCGCGCGTGCGTGGATGCGCGGAATTACGATAACGAACTGGAGCGGATCGCAGAGACGCGTGTATTAGTGGCGCGGTTGCTGGGTTGCGATACCGAAGAAATTTCGTTCACCGGGCCCACGGCAAGCGGACTGAACACAATCGCGAACGGTCTGGAGTGGCGGCGCGGCGATGAGGTCGTTTGTTATCTCGATGATTACCCGGCGAACGTCTATCCGTGGCTCGCCCTCGAACGCCTGGGCGTGAAACCAGTGGTGCTCGAAACGGAGCGCATCGGAGAAATCACGCCGGAAATTGTCGAGCGCGCCATAACCAAACGCACCAGGCTGGTCGCGCTGGCCAGCGCCAATTACATCAGCGGTTATCGCACCGACATCGACGCGATTGGCGCGCTCTGCGCCGCGCGCGGCGTGCTTTTCTCGGTCGATGCCATCCAAACCATGGGCGTCTTCCCCGTGCCGTTAGGGAATGTCGATTTCGCCAGCTCCGGCGCGCAGAAATGGATGCTCGGCCCTTCCGGCGCAGGAATCCTATTTGTGAAAGAGAGCAAGCGCGATCTTCTGCGGCCGGCCACGATCGGCGGCTGGAACGTTGTCTCGCCGAACTTCATTGCCCAGCGCGAGGTCGAGTTTGAAAGCGGCGGCCGGAAATTCGAGCCGGGCGCCTACACGCATAACGTCATCGCTGGATTACGGGCGGCGACCGAGCTGTTGCTCGAAGCGGGTCCGGACAAGATCTCGCGGCAGATCGACAGCCTGAACCAAAGTTTGCGCAGCCAAATCGCTCCGGCCGGGTTTGAGTTCCTTAGTCCGGCCGAAGAGAAGCATCGTTGCGGCATCCTGACTTTGCGTCATCCACAGGTGCCGCCCGAACGGCTTTGGCAAACGCTGACGGATGAACGAATCGTTACGTCGCTGCGTTACGATCGCGCGGATCGGGGCTGGCTGCGGGTGAGCCCGCATTTCTACAACACGGCCGCCGAAATCGAGAACATTGCGGGCCTTCTCAATCAGGAAGCGGTCGCCAATAACGCCTCCGCTCCTTCGACGATTCAACCGCGGAAGAAGTTCGCCTTCTCGATCGATCCGCTGCGCAAAAAGATTCAGCTCAGTTCCGCCAGGATGTTGATGCTTGGCCTATCATTCGTCAGCCTCCTCGCCTGCGCTTTCGGCGCGGTTTCACATTACCGCAAATCGAGCGTCGGCAATCTGGCGCAGCCAATTGGGTGGTTGCTGAGCATGCTGTTCCTATTGCTCGCGTTCTCGCGGCAGCCGCGTGAGCTAGCCGCGAGCATAAAGTCCGCGATCAAACCGAAGACGGCGTTTTTTGCCTTCTGGGTGCTGGTATTTGTCGTGTCCCACCTTTGGCACTTCCGCACTGCGCCATGGAACGGAGACGGCCTTTTCGATGAATCCGGGTGGGACCTCTATTTCCTGAAGGACTACGTCATGAGCCGGCCGTATCAGGCAGCCTGGTTTCATCTCTCGATCGCCCGGGAAACACTGTTTCATTATTATCTCTGGCCATTTCTCTGGTTGTTTGGCTTCAACATCCTTTCCTATGAAGTAGCGCTTCTGACCATCTGGTGCGCGACCTTCCTGTTCACGCTGTTGTTAGTGGACCTGTTCTTCAGGTCGAACGTCGTGACCTCGGCGGCGGCCGTGATCTTTACCTTCCTTCCGTTCGCGTTCATTTACACTTTTGTAGGATACCGCTATCCGCTGGCGACGGCGTTATGCGTGGCGTCGCTCTATTTCTTACATCGCGGGTTCAGAGGAGCCTCGGCGGTGTCTCTTTGCATGGGCGGAGTCCTGGCAGGCCTGTGCCTGGCCAGTTCCATATCGGGGAAACAGTACCTGCTGGTGCTTTTCGCTTTCGCCCTGGCCTACGCGGTCTTGCATTGGCGCAGCGTAAAGGAAAAGGCCACTTGGACCTCGGTCTCGTTGATCTTCTACGGCTGCCTCGCGGCGGCGACGCCGATCCTTTGTTTCATCGTGTTCAATCGAGAGGATTACACTCGTTACGAAGCGAGCTTCGTGCACAATTTCTTGCAGGCCGTCCGGGGCCATCCGGATCCGACTGACCTGACAGGCTATGTTAGCCAACTTTGGAACTGCTTCTTCGGGATGGGCCGCTATCGGTTTCTGTTGCCCGATGTGCTGCCTGTTCCGGTGGCCTACTGTTTCTTTCTCGTACCGGGGTTTGTTATCGCGATGTTGCGGAAGCGCTATGAGATAGTTCTCCTGGCCGTAGTCCCTGTCCTCGGGGCTTTCATCGCCTATTGCTACGAGAACCGTCTGCTCCTCGCGATTCCCTTTTGGGTGATCCTGATGGCTTTTAGTTTCGACTGGCTCATCAGGCTGCGGATCTGGCCGCCTTTTAAATGGGGTCTGTGGGCTGCGTCAGCCATGCTGGTGATCGCCGGAGTCGTTCCGTTTCTCCGTTACATAGACGGCAAAACGAAGAACCCGACGTCAATCCGCTATTTCATGCAGGAAGAGGTCGCGGCGGCCCGATTCTTCCGAAGGCTGGTTGCCGGGGCGCAGTTAGTGAGTCCGCCGCGTCGCGAACGCGATGAGCTCAATCGGATCAAGGGTCTCCCCCAGCCATCCTTTCAAACCTTCGTTTGCCAGGCGGACGCTTATTCGAGCATCCACTTGTTCCTGCATGACTACGACAAGGTGCTCTCGTTTTGTGACGACCTGCCGATGAACATCATGGATGAGCCGTCGATCTGGAGGTCGAACAAGAAAGCGGTGCTCAGTTACGTTCCGAATGGCAAAGATATGAAGTTAGTGTGGGAGAAAAATCCCAAGACCACCAGGATCACCAAAGCCTTCGAGCAATTCCGCGACCTCGGCAGCGAAGAAACGATCGGCTATACGTTCGCCGGGAGGGAGAAGCGGTTCTACGTGCTGAACGTCCCCAGCGGGAACGTGGCCGAGTTGCAGGAGCGTGTCCGGGCTCTGCCCGGTTCGGTTCCCTAGCTACTTCATCAGCAGCACGGAACGGCTGCGTTTGATTTCGCGCGTGATCTTGCGATGCATGTGCGCGGGCATGCCGGTGACACGACGCGGCAGGATCTTGCCGCTTTCGGTTACGAATTTCTTCAGGAGATCGGGGTTCTTATAATCGATCGCCTCGGTGGCGATATCGATGCGCCGGCGCGGCATCGTGCGATTGGCGCGGCGGAAAGCGGAACGGCGTTTGGCGGTTTTGGGTTGCATGACTGATTACCTCGTCTCGCGATGGAGCGTGTGCCGCTTCAAAAACGGATTGTATTTCTTTTTCTCGAGCCGGTTCGGCGTGCGCGGGCTCTTCTTGTTACGCGTGCTCATGTAACGGGAAGCGGGCTTGCCTTCGCCTTTCGCTTCCGTGCATTCGAGCGTGATGATTTCCTGGGCCATGACTTACTCCTTGCTGTCGTCGGGCTTCGCCTCTTCTTCTTCGCTCTCGCCGCCTTCTTCCTCCGTGAGGCCGAAAAGGGACGTGACCGACTGCCGCACGCGCGAAGCCTTGTTTTGCTTCTCGAGCTGCGACTGGCATTCGACCGTGAAACGCGCGAACGGAATCGCTTCCAGCCGCGCATGGGAAATTGGTTTACCGGACATCTCGCAAACGCCGTAGGTACCGAGCTCGATCCGCTTCAGCGCCTGGTCGATCTCGTAGAGTGCGTCCTGTTCCTGGGAGAGCAGGCTGAGGGCGAAATCGCGATCGTAAGCGTCGCTGCCCGCATCCGCCTGGTGCATTCCGAACGCGGAAGCTTCGCTGCCTTCGGCGCGTGAGCGGAGGTTGTCCTTCGCCACGCCGGCCATGGAATCGACCATGGCGTCGCGGAGCTGGAGGAGCTTCTCTTTCTGGCCCTTCACGAAGGGATCGAGGCGCTTCTGCTTGTGATTCTTGTTCGCGAGGATTTCGTGCGTCGCATTGGCCGAACCAAATTCTTTTTTCGCTCCGTTGGCTTTCGGCGATTTGCCGGCGCCGACTGGCTTTTTCGCGGTCTTCGCAGCAGCTGGTTTCTTAGCCGCGGGCGCGGTCTTGCGGACCGGCTTCGACGGCTTGGCCTTCGCAGCAGCTGGTTTTTTGGCCGGCGCTTTTGATTTCGCGGGCGATTTCGAACTCTTTTTCTTCGCGGAACTTGCCATAAATTTGGGAGACGCCCTGGGTTTGCCGGGCGCGAGCGGAGGCTTACTTAAGAGCATTTAGGGCGGGGCGCAAGGGGAGATTTCCCCGTTAAAAACGAGCAAAAAACCCGCTATTTTGGCGCCTCGGAGTCAGGAACTTGCGCTCGAATAGTGGCGCAGCGCAAATCGCCAAAAAATGCGGGAGAGAAAAAAGGCGATCGAGCCCGCGATAACGAGATGCAACATCAGCAAGGCCGGCTGGCTGAGCGGCTTGATCAGAAGCTTGGCCGGAATATTCGCCACGATGATCACCGGGATGATCCAGCCGAAGATAAATTGGAAGAGCCGCGGAAAAATCACGTCCGGAAAACGCGCGATGTGGAGGAAGTTAAAGTAACCGTAAACCAGGCCCTGGGCCCGAACGATCCAGAAGCTGATCGCAGCCAGCGTGAGCATGATCGAGTAGTGAATCGCGACGCCGAATCCAATCGCGATGACATATAAGATCACCATGTCGACGCCGGGCGTGACCTGAAGTTTCACCAGCGAAACAATCACGACGATCGCGCCGAGAAACGCGTTGAGCAGGCTGTCGAGGCCGAATTGTTTGGTGGAAACGGCGAACTGGCTGTCCATCGGCAGGACGAGCAGCGAATCGAGACGCCCCGTGCGGACGAGCTCGGGAATGTTGGAGACGTTGACGAAGAAGAAGGCCTGGAAAAGTTGCGCGATCATCTGGTGCGTCCCGATCAAAAGGATCACCTCCCATTTCGACCAGTCACCGATCCGGTCCACCTGGCCGAAAATGATTCCGAAAAATATGATCTGGCCGCAGAACCAAAGGACTTCGACCACCATCCAGAGAAGAAAATTGACCTTGAAACTCAGCTCACGGATGAGCGAGTTGCGCAACATGATTCCCCAGATCTCGAGATAACGGCGCATCAGGTGGCAGCATTCTCGCGCATGCCGGTTCCGAATCTATCCCAAACTGGAGAGCGCAACTTCGCCTTCACCCGGCGGTTGTAATAGCTGCAGGCACGGCCATCATTCTTCTCTCACAATCAAGATGTTCAAACGACCCATCCCGCTCATCGTCGGCGCCGTCTTGCTGATCGCGGCCGCGTTCCTTTTGCGCCGATGCACAAGCGGCGGTGGCGTGACCTATCAGACCGCGCCGGTCTCAAAGGGGCCGATCACGCAGGCGGTTACGGCCACCGGAACGCTGAACCCAGTCCAGAACGTCCAGGTGGGCAGCCAGGTCTCGGGCAACATCCAAAAGCTTTTCGCTGATTTTAATTCGACCGTGAAAGCGGGCCAGGTGATTGCGCAAATCGATCCGGTCGTTTTCCAGGCGAGCGTAAATCAGGCGGAAGGCGACCTGGCCAACGCGCGCGCGGCGTTGGAGCTGGCGCAATTGAATGAAGCGCGAACCCGGGCGCTGGTCGCGAAACAAAACTCCGCCCAGTCCGACCTCGACCAAGCGATCGCCACTCTTCATCAGGCCGAAGCCAATGTGAAGATCAAGGAAGGCGCGTTGGAGAAAGTGAAAGCCGACTTGGACCATTGCACGATCACGTCGCCGATCGACGGCATTGTCATCTCGCGAAACGTCGATGTTGGGCAGACGGTCGCCGCCAGCTTGCAGGCGCCGGTGATTTTCCAGATCGCGAACGACCTCTCGAAGATGCAGATCGACGCGAATGTCGCGGAGGCGGATGTCGGCGGCGTCGCGGTCGACCAGGATGTTGACTTCACCGTCGACGCATTTCCGAATCGGACCTTTCAAGGCAAGGTCGTGCAGGTCCGCAACGCGCCGATCACGGTTCAGAACGTGGTCACTTACGACACCGTCATCGGTGTCAGCAATCCTGATCAGAAGTTGAAGCCCGGAATGACGGCCAATGTTTCCATCGTCGCGGCGCATCGCGACGAAGCTCTCAAGGTTCCAAATGGCGCGCTCCGCTTTCGCATGCCCGACCAAAGCGCGACGGCGGCGCCGAAGCGCGATCCATCCACAGGTGGCGGCCGTGGCCCCGGGAATAAGCCCGGTGGAAATCGTCCGGAACGCCGGATTGAACGAACGGTTTACGTGCTGGCTGCGGGGGCCTCGAAGCCGACGGCCGTTACCATCAAGACGGGGATCAGCGACGGCATCACGACCGAGGTGCTGGAAGGTTTGAAAGAAGGCGATCGCGTGGTGACTGGAATGAGCGAGAGCGGCGCCGCGCCTACGCCAGCGACGAATCCTTTTGGTGGAGGCCAGCGCCGTTTTTAGCGCGAAGTTATGAGCGAGTCGTCTGATGCGGTCGCCGTTCGGCTCGAGGACGTGCGGAAAACGTATCACTCGGGCGAAGTGGAAGTGCAGGCCGTGCGCGGTGTTTCAATCGAGATTGGCCGCGGCGAATTCGTGGCACTGATGGGTTCGAGCGGTTCCGGGAAATCGACCCTGATGAACATCCTCGGCTGCCTCGATCGGCCGACGTCCGGCCGTTATTTCCTCGATGGCGAAGATGTTTCGTCATTGAGCCGCGATTCGCTGGCGGACGTGCGCAATCGCAAGCTCGGGTTCGTTTTCCAAAACTTCAATCTGCTGGCGCGCACCTCTGCTTTGGAAAACGTCGAGCTGCCGCTGCTCTATTCGGAAGTGGCGCTGACCAATGCGCAGTTGCGCGAGAAAGCGGAAGCGGTCCTGGCGTCCGTTGGTCTGGGAGGACGCAGCGATCACGCGCCGAGCCAG
>Ga0105242_10005102_pt1 | contig 10137 bp, 9 predicted proteins | sample KBSM24metaG_FD_81521 | JGI IMG/M metagenome (GOLD analysis project Ga0105242, IMG submission 81521) | Miscanthus rhizosphere microbial communities from Kellogg Biological Station, Michigan, USA - KBS M2-4 metaG | ecosystem: Host-associated > Plants > Roots > Rhizosphere > Soil | place: Michigan... | reverse complement strand
ACTCCGTTCACGGTGAACGTGGAACTGAATGGCGCGGCAGATGCATTCGCCATTACCCCTTTGCGCGTCAAATGGGACCCGGCTGTGCTGCGGCTTACCGATATCACGCCCGGTGATCTGCTTTCGCGCAACGGCGGGACTGTGAGCTCGATCAAGGACGTCCGCAACGATGCGGGCGAGGCAACGCTGAATGTTTCGCGCGCGGCGGGAGGCACGGGAGTATCCGGCTCCGGCCCGGTGGCTGTTCTGAATTTTGTGGCGGTGGCACGAGGAACGGGAGTAGTAACCATCACCGAGATGGGCTTGAAGAATCCGCAACTGCAGCCTCTGCCGGTTACGCTAGGATCTGTTTCGGTGGCGGTACAGTAGGAATAGATTTATGCAAAAGCGCGGCCAGCGCGGCATGACGCTAGTCGAGTTGATCGTGGCCTTCACGATCCTGGCGCTGCTCTCCACACTAACCGTCCCACTGGCGCGTTATAAAGTAAAACGCGACAAGGAGCGCGACTTGCGCTATGCGCTGCGTGAAGTCCGCACCGCCATTGATCGCTATAAGGATGCTTCCGATCAGGGAAAGATCCAGGTGAAGGTCGGTACGGACGGCTATCCGGAAGATCTGAACGTTCTGGTAGAGGGTGTAACGCTGGTGGGCAACGTCACCGGCGCCAAGATCAAGTTTCTGCGCCGCATTCCCATCGATCCCATGACCGGGAGAACGGAATGGGGCAAGCGCAGTTCGCAGGACGATCCTAAATCGAATAGCTGGGGCGGGCAAAACGTTTTCGATATTTACAGCACAAGCATGGAGCGAGCACGCGATGGTACTCCTTATTCAGAGTGGCAGTAAACGGCGGCGTAGGCGCGGCTACACGCTGATCGAGCTGATTATCGTGATGGCGATCATTTCGATATTGGTATCGATCGCCGTGCCGATGTATCAGAAATCGCTGCTGCGCACAAAAGAGAGCATGCTCCACAGCCACCTGTTCACGCTGCGGACCGTGATTGACGAGTACACCTTCGACAAAAAGAAGGCTCCGCAGACACTGCAGGATCTGGTTTCGGAAGGCTACCTGCGCGCGGTTCCCATCGATCCCATCACGGGCAACGATAACTGGCGGACCATCAATGAGGATTCGCTCGTTGCCGTCGACCAGACGCAGCCCGGTATTTACAACGTCCAAAGCCTTTCGGATCTGACAAGTCTGGAGGGTACTCCGTACTCCCAATGGTGAAAATCCAAAAGTAAGCGAAACTTAATCTGCGGCGTTACATCCAAGTAGGTAGCTCAAATGACGCCAACGACTGAGTTCAAAACAGCCGCCCGGGAGCATACCAGTTTCCTGGCCGCCGCTGAAAAAAGAACCCTGATCTGGATCGCGCATCGGCTTCCCACGGGGGTCAATTCCGATCATCTGACAGGGCTCGGTTTCATTTCTCTGATCCTGGCGGGAGCCTCCTATTGGTACGCCAGCGTGAATGCCTGGGCTCTGTTGCTAGTGATCCCGCTGCTGGCGCTGAATTGGTTCGGCGATTCGCTGGACGGCACTCTGGCGCGTGTGCGCAACCGGCAGCGGCCTCGCTACGGATTCTACGTCGATCATATTCTTGACGCGCTGGGCATGAGTTTCCTGATGGCGGGCCTGGCATTCTCCGGTTACATGACTCCCTGGGTGGGCGGTGTATTTCTGATCGCCTACTTGCTGCTCTCGATTGAAATTTATCTTGCAACCTACAGCATTGGGACATTTCATTTGTCCTATTGGAAGTTCGGACCCACCGAGTTGCGAATACTTCTGGTGATCGGGAATCTGTTCGCGCTATGGCGTCCGAATGCGATTATCGCTGGCCGTAGTTTCTTGCTCTTCGATGTGGGATTCGCAGTAGGCGCCATTGCACTGGCGGTGATCCTGGTGCAGGCAACCGTGAAGCACGTGGTGATGCTGTATCGCGAGGAAACCCTCCCGTAAATGGTCCGGTGGCTGAAGTTCAACGCCGTCGGGGCGATCGGCGTCGCGGTGCAACTGGGCGTGCTCGCGGTGTTGATCCAACTCGGCGTGCATTATCTGTTCGCAACTGCGCTGGCCGTTGAGGCAGCGGTGCTGCAGAATTACTACTGGCACACTCGTTGGACCTGGAAGGGACGGGAAGGCAGCCTGTGGCGATTTCACGTGGCCAACGGTCTGTTGTCACTGATTTCGAATCTAATGTGGATGCGCATGTTCACTGGCTGGCTGGAAATCCCGCCACTACCGGCGAACTTGATGGCGATCGCGCTGACGTCCACTGCGAATTTTTTGCTGGGCGACCGCTGGGTATTTGCGCGTTCCTCAACCTCATCGGATTGAACCGCGAGACTAACGGTATGGCTGGACACAAGCGATGTCGCAACAGACTCGTCCAGAGTCTTTTCTCCGTTGGCTATTCGTCCCGGCTCGCAGTCATGCCCAACAATCGCAATCGATTCGCTTCAGAAACTCAACGTGAAGGAGGCGCTGCCAAGTCTGCGTCTGCTGCTTGGTGACGATGAGAAGAGTCATTTTGGCGATCGAGTCTCGGTTTCAGACGCAGCTCGGGCAGCAATTGCCAAGCTGGAAGCGATACCTTGAATCCTCTCAGAAATCGCGCGCAAATCAGCGTAACGCGCGGATGGTGTCTTCGAGCGTTTCCTGCAGCGACTCGCGCGGCACGCTGGTGAGAAACGGTTTTACCACCAAGCTCAATCCGAAGGGAATATCCCGAGAGAGCGATAGAGACCGGCATTCGAGGTACACGCCTTCCGGCCGAGGCTCGATGAGCCAGTAGACGTTCTGGTGCCACAAGAATCCGTGGCCCGCGCCGGCGGGCAGTTCCTGATCGCCTTCCAGCTCAGCGATGCGCGTGGAGCGTGATGTCACACTCCAGCGATTGTTCCCGAGCGAGCGGTATTGGACGTCGAAATCGGCGTTCAGCTCCACCTTCAGAACTTTCTTTTTCAGCAGGCGCAGAGAGACGTGGAACAGGTCACCATCGCGCCGGAGAAGTTTAGATTCCGATACAGCTCCGCGGTAGATGTTTTTATATGCGGCATAGTTCTGTAGGGCCGCAAGCGTTTTCTCAGGGGTGGCGCCGGAAACGACAGTGGCGGCGATCCAGTCATGAATGATGCCCTCAGGTACCTCGATGGCGCCCTGGTTGCGCGCGGGGAGAATTTGGATCTGACCAGGCTTCAGCCCGGCAGGAAACCGAGGACGTCCGTCAAGCTGGGCTTCGACGAGCTTGCGGTAATCGTCAAAGGCCTGGTCGGTTTTAGGGTTCAGGTGGACGGTAAACTGAGCAGCGAGTGGAAGGGTAGCGGCTTGGGCCAGGAGTAGAATGATGGGGAACCGGAACGCCGGCAGAAATTCTCGCACGAGTCTATTAGACGATGGCTGCGAGCATCCTGATACACTAAAATAGTTCTTTCCCGAATATTCCCCGGTCGTCTAATGGTAGGACAGCGGCCTTTGGAGCCGTGAATCGTGGTTCGAATCCATGCCGGGGAGCCAGTTCCCATTTCTAGTGCTTGGAACCTCACCTAGTGTTTCGGATCCAAGATTCTTGGCGACAGCAACTGCCACCATGTCAAAGGGCTGCCGGAATATTGGGGTGAGCCGCCCGTCTGTCGCTTGCTTGCAAGGTGCTCTTGCAGGATGCCCGTCGTTACGGTTGTGAAGTCTGCCTGAGCAAGGAGGGCGACCCTACCAGCCAAACCTCTGCCGCGGCGTGTCTTACGTCCAGAGCCACGTTGTTCTTTACAAGATGCTAGGTCCCGGGTCCAACCTGGACAAGACTGCCATTAGCCCTCGGCCAGGTTTCGGAATCCCGGTTAATCTCTATAGTTCTGCCGGACCTCATGGTCTGGACCCGAAGCCATTTGCTACTACATCGTATCCGGAAGAGAAGGGTGACACTGAACCGAAACTGCGGCCCACGCCAATCGATCTGTAATCTTCCAAGCTGGCTGTCACCCACGGCTTGTCATGCAACCGGACGGTTACATGACGACCGGGCTTCTAGGTCTGACAGGTTTTCGCAAGGTCCTTCCACCCTCGGACACCAAGGCCGCTCCCACCTGCAAGTGGTCTACCTTCTCTCCGCTCCGGTGGTCTAGTTTTACTCCTCCTTTGACACATCTCGGCATCGCCCGGGCAATTGCGGTAGACTCGAATCGGTTGGGCTTCCACGTCACGTGCAGCCCTTTCGACCCCGCCTGTCTCCTCTACCCCGTTGTTTCATCTGGTTCTTAAATCCGGGAGGGAACAATGATCGCACCACCCCTAAGGCTCGCGGGCAGCCTGGTCTTCTTCACATTTCTATCTGGGACGGAAGGGGGCCAAGTCATATCCATGCGCGAGGAAGGCATCCCTGTCATGGATCCGCTGGTGATCGCGAAATGCGGAAACTGTCACGCCCGCGACGAGCGCGGAAACATGGAGCGTATCTCCTGGGCGCGGACCACGCCGGAAGCCTGGCAGGATGAGACAAAGCGAATGATCCTGGAGTTCGGCGTCACGATGACTCCGGCGGAGGCCCGGTCGATCGTGAAATATCTCAGCACCAACCACGGACTGGCGCCCGAGGAAGCGAAAGCTGTGCTGTACGACGCCGAGCGCAGGGTCCGCGAAGAAACCAACTTGCCGAGCGGCGGGCTCGATAAAGCCTGCACCAAGTGCCATGCGTGTGCCCGGGCGCTTTCCTGGCGTCGCTCGGCCGAGGGCTGGAAGCAGTTTGCTGAATCGCATGGCGCCCGTTACAAAGTTTCGAGCCAGGCAGCAGTCGCATTTCTCGCCAAAGCCGCTCCGCTTCACACCCCTGAATGGGACGCCTGGAGTGCAGGCAAGCCGACGTTGAATCTTGCGGGACGCTGGCTGGTGAGGGCCTCGATGGCGGGCCATGGAAAGTATTTCGGTGAGATGCAGGTGGATGCGGCTGGTGACGACGAATTCACCACGCGCGTGACACTGACGTCGGACCGGGACGGCTCGACCATCGCGCGCTCGGGTCGCAGCGCGGTGTATGGAGGCTACGGCTGGCGCGGGCGCTCCAAGGGTAGCCAGCCGGCGAGCGCCGCTCCGGACGATCTTGCAAGCGAAGCACGTGAAGTGCTGTGGATCGCACCGGATCAATCCATGGCCGAGGGCCGCTGGTTTTGGGGACAGTACCAGGAATTCGGTTTTGATGTGAAGCTGTGGCGAGCCTCTTCTAATCCCACGATCATGGCGATCGACAAGATGTCCCTGAAGACGGATTCCCAAGCTAATCGTATTCGGATAATTGGCTTCAATCTCCCGGCTGAGGTCGTACCGGCGGACCTGAGTTTCGGAGCCGGTGTGATCGCGCGCAGAATTGTTTCCCACACCCCAAGTGAAGTGGTCGCGGAAGTGGATGTTGATGCCGATGCGCCCCTCGGCAGGCACGACGTTGTCGTTAGGGGTGAAGTGATTCCCGGGGGGCTTGCGATCTACGATCGCCTCGACTATGTCAAAGTGACGCCCGAATCGGCTCTAGCGACATTCGGCGACGCCGCCCACGCGCTGGGCCACCAGCAGTTCGAGGCGATCGGATACCAGCGCGGCTCCGACGGAAAGCTACACACTGCCGACGACGTAGAACTCGGTCCCGTTGACGCGACCTGGTCCCTCGAGGTATTTTACGCGGCCGATGGGAGCAGCACGGATGTCGTCGGCAAGGTGAGCCCCACAGGTCTTCTGACACCGGCTTCCCCCAGCCCCGGGAACAATTTCGATGTCTGGGTGGTCGCTACAGCCAGGAACGAAAATGGCCAAAACGGCAAACCGCTGGTTGGCAAGGGTTACCTGGTGGTGACCGTTCCTGCATACACGTTCAATGGACGGCGCTATGTCCGGGATCTGAATAACTGGATCGACGATGGGCCCGTGTCACATGCACAGTAGGAGAAAACGGTGAAATACACTTTGTCGACGTTCACGATCATGACTGCGGGCATGCTATTGGTCCCTGGTCCAGCGGAAGGACACCACGGATATGCGGCGTTCGATACGAAGGCGGAAATAGCGTTGGCGGGAACCGTAACCGGCTTCCACTGGACGAACCCTCATTGCATCGTGGAATTCGATGCGATGGACGACACCGGCAAGGTTCGCACATGGCGCGGTGAGCTGACGAGTCCGTCCCATTTGGCTCCGAGAGGTTGGACTGCTGCAACGCTGGAATCCGGGGACAAGGTCACCATCAACGGTTTTGCGGGTAAGAATAATGTGCCTTCTATCTGGATCACCAAGATTCTCTTGCCAGATGGCAAAGCGCTTTCGGTGCAGCTTGAGAATTCAAAATAGTGAGCCACTAAAGACACTTGCTGAAAGGAGCAGGAGAGATGCAATTATCAACCGGTAAGCCGCTGCTGGCGGTGTTGCTAATGTTAGTCACGCCACTGGCGTGGGCGGCCGACCCGCTCGCCGGAAACTGGCTGCTGAAGCATCAGGAGGTCGCGGGCAACCAAACCGATTCAAACCCCCTCATGCTTGCGATCACGGCATCGAGCAGCCGGCTGGACTTTGCGTTTATTGTGACTGTGAACAACGCGCCGGTCGTCAATTTGAAATTCAGTTCGTCGTTGGACGGGACCGAAACCGAAGTCAGCGGCGGCGACGGGAAGAAAATGGGAACAGCCAGAGTTTCGAGAGACGGCGTGGCTTACAAGATTCTGATGGAAGGCCCGGGGCGCCCCGCAGTCACAACCCGGCTGACTCTCTCGGCCGACGGGAAGACATTGGTATCCGAGTCTGACGTGCAGACCCCCAGGGGAGAAAATCTTCATACCAAGCAGGTTTTCGCCCGCCAATAGGGCTGCCCGACCTGGCGATTCCTCCCTCCCCGAACGGGGTTAACCTTCGGGCACGCAACGTATTACACTAAGAGGTGCTGTGCCTCGTGTCGCACACATCTTCGCCCTCGCCGGCGTGCTCATCGTGAGCGCTGGTGCATGCTACTCAGAGTCTATACCGGCACCCGCCACACCGCTACACGAAAAGAAGCTGGTCATTTTCCTGAAGTCGGACTCGGTGATTGCTCCTAGCGCTTCGACGCAAATGAAGCGGGAATTAGGCGCCCTTCTGCAAGCGGCGGCCATTCACGTGGAATGGCGAGATCCCTCGGTCGACCAGGGCGGTTCGGAAAACGATTACGCCGCCGTCGTTCATTTGCGAGGTTCGTGCCATCCTACCGAACCGGATACGCGTTTCCAACGCTCAGCCAGCGGACCGTTCACCCTGGCTTCGAGCGCTGTAGCCGACGGGTTAATTCTTCCCTTCGGCGACATTGACTGCGGGGCTCTAAACGCTTTCATCGGCCCGTCGTTGTGGCGCGCGCCAGACAAAGAACGGCAACTTGTGTATGCTCGCGCCCTGGCGCGCCTGGTGGCGCATGAGCTTTATCATGTGATAGCGCAGGCACACTCGCATGCCCGAAGCGGCATTGCCGAGCCATCTTTTACACTTGCCGAGCTATTGTCCGACCATTTCGAATTCACCGAAAGTGCACTGACCGAACTTCATCCCGAAGGCGGCGAGTACTCTGGGCGAAATGATTCCGGCGAAGTTTCGGGCAAGTAAACTCTAACTGCTGTAACGCTCTAGAACGTACAACATCATCGCGAGTTCATTCAATCGTTGACAGACTTGGTTGGATGGTGGTATAAATCTTAACAACCAAGTTCATCCTTCCTCGAGTTATGGGAGGGATTTTCTAACTTGCACCGTTTCTGGGCAAGTATTCGTCCATCGTCTGGACACTATCACGTACAAAATGTTCCATTAGCCGAGGGCGGCGTTTTTGCGTCTCCACGGCTCTAACTTCTCATTTTGGGGGTGTGGAGTGTCTCATTACAATTCAGCCGGTTCACCTACGGGGACCGGCCTCATGCACAGGACAACGGGAGCCTTTCTTGCGGCTTCCTTGATGTTCTTGCTTTTCGCCGCTCCGGGTTTCGGGCAGTCTACGTTCGGAACCTTCGTCGGCACGGTGCACGATTCCTCGGGAGGGCTGGTCGCGGACTGCATCGTTACTCTCAAAAACCTAGGGACTTCGGCGCAAAGATCTACGGTCACGGACAAGACCGGAAACTACGTTCTGGTCAACATCGAACCGGGTGCATATCAAATCACTATGACGGCGTCCGGATTCCGTCCGACGACCTACGACAACCTGCAGTTACTTTCGCGGCAGAGCGTCCGGGTGGATGGCACCGTGAATGTCGCCACGGTAGTTGAGACTCTGAACGTCAGCGCATCCTCGGAAGCCGTGATCACAACGGAGGTTTCAAGTATCGCGGAGACCAAGACCGGCCGCGAGCTTCTCGATCTTCCAGTGGCGATCGGCTCTCGCGGGCTCGGGTCCACCAGCGCGATTTCCACGCTCACGACGCAGGCTGGTGTGCAGACCGACAACGCCGGCGCGATTTCGGTCGCCGGTTCGAAGCCCAGTATGCTCTCGGTCACCATCGACGGCATCAGCACCATGGGCGTTCGCAGCAATGCGGCGATCGGCGAATTGTTTCCGTCCTTTGGAGCGATCGGCGAGATCCGGGTCAGCGAAATAAACAATGCCGCCGAATATGGCGGCGTCAGCGATATCACAACGGTCAGTAAGGGCGGCACTAATGGGCTCCATGGAGGCTTGTTTGAGAATTTGCAGAACACGGCGATGAACGCGCGCAATCCGTTTAGCACCACCACTACCAAGACGCAGATGAACAACTATGGGGGATTCGCGGGCGGACCGGTAGTGCTTCCGCACCTCTATAACGGCAAGGACAAGACCTTCTTTTTTGTAAGCTACGAGAAGCTGAAGTTGCCCCGGCAGACCTTCATCAACCAAAGCGTTCCTTCGCTGGCCTTGAGGAATGGGGACTTATCCTCTTTGCCGGGGACAATCCTCGATCCCACCACGGGTACGCCGTTCGTCGGCAAGCAGATCCCCTTTGACCAGATGTCTCCGGTGGCCTTGGCTGCGTTGAAGTACCTTTTCCCGCTGCCGAACACCGGACCAGCGAACGCCATCGCGAACAACTATTCGGTCAATTTCCCGACGCCGATCACCAGTAACCAAGGTGACTTCCGGGTGGATCAGAACTTGGGAGGTCGGCAGACCGCATTCGTCCGCGGCACCTATAAAGCCCGGGAAGTTGACAATTCGCCGGTATCCACGGGCACCGTTATGGCCGGCGCATTGCACCAACCTGAGATCGACTATGCGTTGGTGGCCGCGCACAACTTTATCATCTCGCCGGCGCTGGTGAACGAACTGCGCCTCGGACTCAGTGGTCAGCGGATCCTCACCACCACGGATGCTGATGCGAAGGCGCTGGTCGCCGCGATCGGAGTTCCTCTTCCAAATCCTCCTAGCGGAAACCAGACGCCGACGTTCACCATCACCGGATTCCAGCCAACCAGTTCTACCGGGTCTTCGGTCAATCGATCCCGGACCTGGCAGTTGCTGGACAACGTTACATGGAACAAGAAATCCCACACTGTGAAGTTTGGCGGTGATGTTCGTAGACTCTCGGCGTATTTCAGTAACGTGTTCTCGGCGGGTCGAGCAGGACAGTACACCTTCAATGGTTCGGTTTCAAACCCCATCGTGGGCAACCCCTACGCGGGGTTTCTTCTGGGGATCCCGGACCGGACCCAAGTGAGTATCGTGAACCAGCCTGACTCGAACGGGCATTCCATTCACTCCGCCTATTTCGCTCAGGACGACTGGAAGGTAACGCCGCGCCTGACCATCAACTATGGGATGCGGTGGGAATATCATCCGCCGTTCCTCGATGCGCTGAGCAACATTGCAGTCTTTCTGCCGGATGTCTACTCGGTGATTAACGGTGTGGGAGTGCATGGAGCAGTCGCGGTGCCGGATGATGGATTGCCGCTCACCAACGCGACGTTTGCGGCCTCTATTGCTCCGACACCCATCTATACAGCCAGCCAGCTGGGTATGAGTCAGACGCTGCATCAATCGCAAAAATCCAGTTTCGCTCCCCGCGTGGGCTTCGCCTGGCGTGCCACTGCAGACGGCAAGACCGTCATACGTGGCGGCTACGGAAGGTTTATCGAAGCCATGCTCGGCACCTTGACTAGT
>Ga0105242_10005101_pt1 | contig 10138 bp, 16 predicted proteins | sample KBSM24metaG_FD_81521 | JGI IMG/M metagenome (GOLD analysis project Ga0105242, IMG submission 81521) | Miscanthus rhizosphere microbial communities from Kellogg Biological Station, Michigan, USA - KBS M2-4 metaG | ecosystem: Host-associated > Plants > Roots > Rhizosphere > Soil | place... | reverse complement strand
CTGCTTGGCTTCGCCTACGGCGGTGAGGATCGCGAAGAACTGGCTGTTTTGATCGGTCATGAGTAGATGTCCATCGTGTCGATATGGTGTTCGCGGCCACCGATGCGGTACACGCCGCTGACGTCGATATCGCGCTGGGTCGGTGGGTAAACGCTGAGTTCGTCGCCTTCGTAAACGCAGGCCCCGATAAACACGGTGCCGGTGCTTTCCAGGCTGATGGCCAGGCCAGTCAGTGGGCGGGTGAGCGGTTTGGCGTCATCGATCAGCCAAGTCAGCTCCAGGTACATTTCCTCGGTGATGCCGGTGTCCAGCACGCCGACCTTCAAGGCAAACGTTCCGGGCACGCCTTCCGGTACGGTCTGCCACCACTCCACCACCTCGATCAGATAGCCCAGCGGCTCTACCACGCGACGCAGGGCGCCGATGGTGCCTTTGTGTGCGTGGATGTAGCGGGAGGAGCGAATGGCCGCGCGCTTGGTGGCCTCGGGCCAATTGCTATCCCACCGGTCGACGGAGAAGGCCCAGGCCAGGTAGGGCAGCACTGCCACCGGGCAGGTGTTCGGATTGCACAGCTGCCGCAGCGGGATCGGCACGCGCTGAATCTCCGCGAGTGCTTGTGCAGCCTGGCGCTCAAGCGTTGTGGAGTTGCTCGGGAGCAGCTGCTGGGCGCCCATTACTCAGCGCCTCTTGTGATGGTGACGCCGGTGCAGAAGGGCGCCTGTTCCTTGGTCGCGACAATATCGACCCAGTCTTCCAGCACGACCTTGCGTACACCTTCGACGAACAGCGCCGCGTGAAGGGCGGATTCCGACACCTCCATAGCCAGGCGGCGACGTTGGTTCACGTAGGCCCGTAAGCTCTGTTCAGCCGCAGCAAGAATTGGCTCAGACTCGGGGCCACTGGTCAGCAAGTACAGCTTGGCTTTCACCTGGTACCGAATGATTTCTGCGGGCTTCACGGTCAGGCGGTCGGCCACGGGCCGGCGGTCATCGTCGCTCAGATACTTCTTGACGGTGGCGACCAGGTCGGCCGATGCGGTGCCATCGCCGAGCAAGGCCTGCACGGTGACGACTGCCACGGCGGGTGATGGGCTTTCAGCTGTCGCATCAGCAACGCGGCCATCAGCCCCACGGGCATGGAAAATGTAGCTCTGGCGCGGGCCGGCGGTGCTCAGCCCCTCCCAGGCCATTTGCGCCCGTTCACGCAAACTATCGTCGCCTTCCATGATCCGCCCGACAGGCGGGACGGCCATGGGCTTGGCTTCCTGAACCACCAGGCGCGGGACGTTGAAGTTGCTCGCCAGTTGCTCCAGATCTGGGCCTTTGGCAAAGGCCAGCAGGTTCGCCATGGACGCCTCATTCACCCGCTGACGCCAAATGGTTTCGCGGTAGGCGTTCTCCTGCAGCAGCTTTGCCAATGGCTCCGACTCCATGTCGAGGCGCGCGGCAATCTGTTCCTGTTCCTCGATCGGCCACAGGCTGATCATGTAGGCCTTGCGCTCGGCCAGGATCAATTCGAAGTCGATCTGCTCGACGATCTGCGGCGCCGGGAGCTGGCTGAGGTCAATCGCGGCGAAGGAATTCATACGCTTCCCCCCAGTTGCAGCGGCAGGCTCAGGCTCAAGGGTTCATTGGTGTCGACGACGGAGCCTTCCAGCTCGAGGACGGACTGCCCTTGCAGGTTCGCGCCGAGGAACTGCACGCGACTTAGGCTGATACGGGTCTCCCAGCGCATCAACGCCATGACCGTACCCGCGTATACGCGCAGGCGCGTGGCGTCGTTGAAGGGATGGTCCACCAGCTCGGGTAGCAGGCTGCCGTATTCGCGGCGCATGATTCGGGTACCGATACGGGTGGTGAGGATGTCTTCGATGCTTTGGCCGATGTGGCCTAGATCGGTGATGGCTGCGCCAGTTTCTCGGTTCATTCTGGTTTCCCCGTCTTCGCGCTGCCCACCAACACGCCGCCGTGCAGGTGCTTGACCAGGCTGATGGTCGCCGCAACCACGTCTTCGGAGACGGTCACAAGGCCGACCACGTTCTGGTTTCCAGTTTGGTTGTAGTCGCCTTGGTGGTTGATGGGGCCAATGATGTTGATTCCTCCCTTGCTCACCAGGCTGGTGGTGCCGCCGTCTGGCAATGTGGCGCTCAAATGGTGGTTGGCGCTGTCGTACTCGATCACCGCGCCGTCCGCGTAGGTGCGGCGGTGAAGGCCGGCGCGGTTGCCGTTCGCGGGGATGTGGTCGCTGAACAGACCGGTTACTACGACGCCGTTGGCCAACTGACCGGACGGGCTGAGCAGGATTACCTGTTCGTCGACGGTGGGCGGGTCCCATTCCTGGTCGGCACCCGCACGCAGGGCGAGCCACGGCAGCCAGGCGGTGGTCATCTTTCCGGTTTTAACCTGCACGCGTGGGGGCTCCATCTGCACGGCGGCGATGACGCCGAAGCGGATGAGGTTTTCGAGCATGCGGGAGAGGGCGGCTATATCGTTCATGGCGCGATGGTGGAGTTGCGCGCGTGCAAGCGCACGACGGATTATTTGTAGTGATCCCATTTACAAGCAGGGAATGATCTGGTTAGTTTTACGCATTAAAAAATAAAGGAATATTTGTTATGAATCCGGCTACAAAAATTTCACTCTCCACGATCCGCCTCGAATGCTATGGGCCAGATGTTGGAAGTATAGGTACTGGCTATCTATATTTATATCAGTTCACTGAGGAAGAGTTTATTCCTGTGATTGTAACGAATAAGCACGTGGTGAAAGGCGCAACTCAGCTCAAGACGGTTTTTACAGTTATAAAGCAAGGGGTTGATGTCGGTGAGGACGGAACAGCTGATGGGGAGGAGCGTTTCCCGGTTGTTATGGATAATTTGCAGCGACATACTTTTTTGCATCCGGACCCAAGCATAGATCTTTGTGTGATTCTTCTTGGTGCTACACTTAATAGTATTCGTGAAGGGTACGGGGTTAAGAATGTCTTCTTAAGCAACTCTTGGCACGTTGGGCCGGATCTGGCCCCTATAATTCGTCCCATTGAAACGGTAATTATGGTCGGATATCCAAGCGGAATCTGGGACGAAGTTAATAATAGGCCAATTACTCGTCGAGGTTTAACGGCGTCTCATCCACTCAAATCATGGAATGGAACTCGACAATTTGTTGTTGATGCTGCTTGTTTTCCAGGCTCCAGTGGCTCCCCTGTGTTTCTTTATGAGGATGGGATGTTCAGAGTTCGTGATGGTGCATTTACCCCAGGCACGCGGGTGAAGCTGTTAGGAACTCTTTGGGGCGGGCCTACAGTAGATGCGCATGGGGTTTTAGTAGATAAAGAGATTCCCACCTCAATACCCATTGGAAATGAAAAAATCCCTGTGGTCAAAACCATGATGAATTTGGGGTATGTTATTCATGCGGATGCGCTAAATGACTTTGTTCCGCTCATTCAGGAATTTATGGAGCGTTATAAGTAAGTAGGTATATCGCTTTGACGGATTGGTGGGTTGTCATTTTATTAGATGGGCCAACAAACTGTCTCTTATTAAGTCTAGATCTGCTTCCGTGAAACCCAGTGTTTCGCGTTGCTCATATCGAACATCTGGAGCACCACGCTCTGCTCGGTCTTTCAAGCCATATTGGTGAACCCTAGCAATCCGGGCGATGCGCCCGGTAAAGCCCATCGCTACTCCATTGCTATCACCACGGACCTTCAGGTACGACGCGGTCCGCAGCTTCTTGAACATTGCCAACTTCCGACGAACCCGGCCCTGCTTTCCGCGAAGGTTCCGCTGCTTACGCGGCGCAAACTTGCTCCCGTCCGGGTTCTCCTGAGCCATCACGCGCTTTTGCTGACTGCGCCGCATCTCTTGCCCAATGCTCCTAGCCAATTTGCCGCGCTCACCTGGCTCCAGCCGATCCAGCAGCACCACCGCCCAGGTTTCCAGCGCTTCCAGGTTATTCGCCACCAGACACTCTCCACTCACTGGTGTTGCCCTGGGCTCCAGGCTTCCAGTTTGGATCGAGGTAGCCCGCCACGTACTGCGGTTCGTTCGGATGCTTCACGGTGGTGTTGCCTTGGTCATCCTTTCCGACCACAACCCGTTCCGTCAGCGGCAGGGTAATGCTGAGGTCCACCTTGTTCTTGTCCAGGATGTCGGCTTCGAACTGGATGCCGTCTTTGACCCTGTCGAGGTTTTCCAGAAGCTCGGATTGGTTGACGCTCAGCCAACCGAGAATCGGCAAGATCACGCTGTCGGGATGACCGGCGAACTCGGTAAGGATGATCTGCAGGTCAAAGCTGTATTCGAACGACAGGGTGTGGGCAGCAGTGCAGCGGACCTTGCCGTTGTCGATGAAAATCAACAGACGGTCGGGGTTGTGCTTGAACTCGGCGACGGTGGCCAAGAGGTGGGCGCGCAAGTTTTCCGGCTTATTCATGGGGTGGCCTGCTGGTGTTTGTAGACTATGTCGACTTGCGCCGCGCAGTCAGCCCAGGCGGCTTCGGCGCGGTCTTCGTCGGTCAGGAGGTCACCGTTATTGAGCGGGCTTGTCGCCGGCAGGTGGCAAGGCACCACGGCCGGACAGCCAGTCACTATAAGCGGCGGCGCCGGTGATGGCGGGGCGCTCGCGCAGCCGGCGAGCAGCGTCAGGCAAAGGCTGATCAGCCCATTTCCGAAGGTCGTCATTTTCACGTTTCAGCTCCTCTATTGTTCGCTCGCGTTTGGCCAGGCTTTGGCGCAACAGATCCTGTTGGGCGCGCAGGGTGCTCTGTGCATCGCGTTCCTGCTTAAGGGTGTCGGTGAGGGTGTTGGCCGTCTCCAGGTTGCGGTCTGCGTCCTCGCGGGCGGTCTTGGCCGCATCCTGCGCCCGTTCGGTTTTGCCTTCAGCGATGTCGATGCGTGTTTCCTGAACCCAGATCAGCAACACCAGGGCGCCGAGCAGGGCGAGCCCATACAGGGCCTGGCGCAACGTGCTCACGCGCGGTACCAGCCGAGCTTGTTCATGGCCGAGGTGTCGAGCTGCTTGATTGGACCTCGCACGATCACGGCGCGAGCACCGTTCATGATCTGGATGGATTCGGCCAGCAGCTCCATGTCGCTCTGTTCGGTCGACTCCGGCACCACGAGCAGATCACCGTCCTCTACCCGCAGCTTTTGCAATGCGTCGAAGTCGATCATGCCGCCACCCCTTTGCCACACTCGCAGGCTGCGTGCCGATCGTAGGCGCGCTGGAGCTTGGTGTCGTAGAGATTCCGCAGATAATCCGGCCCGTTGTAGAGCCTGGCGAACTCGGCCCATTTGCGGCCCTTCAGCGCCTTGTGCAGCACCGGGTCGGTTTCGATGAAGCGGGTGAAGGCGTCGAGCTGCTGCGATTCGCTGGCAGCCATTGCCGCGACGAAGGCCTGCACGCTGGCGTAGCCGAGGCGCTTCCAATGAAAGCCCATGATCTGGAACGCTCCCCAGGAAGCCGACTCCAGTGCGGCTGTGTCGTCGATCAGGCGGGCCATGGCCAGGCGCTGGTGTTCGGCCGTACCGCCGATGTATCCGCCGGGCTTCGGGTTGACCAGGGCAGGGTTGGCGGTGGCGAGCTGGTCCGCGTGACGCTTGAGTTCGGTCGCGTCATCGCCGGCATGTCGCGCCGTGGCGAGCTGGCGGTACATGATGTGCCGTTCGAACAGGATCACCGGCTTGCCGTTGTCGAGAAAGCCCTTGCCCTTCGATTCCACTTCATTGACCGCATAGATGCTCGCCAACGGAACGTCGAGGCGTTCGGCAGCGGCCACCAGGTCATAGTTGCGCAGCAGCTGGGCGCAGTCGCCACCGGCAAGGCTAATTTGGGTCTTGGTACCGGCGATGCCGTCGGCGACCAGGCCGACTTTGACCTGGTAGGCACGGACGGCAGCTTCGGTTGTGTCGCCGTAGTGCCCATCCGGCACCAGGGCGGCACCCTGCTTGTTGAGGTTCTTTTGCAGCATCAGTACTGCTTGCGAGCGGTCGCCGTGGCGAAGGGTGGTGGTCATGCGCTGGGCCTCAACAGGGCGGCGACGTTGCCGCGTGAACGGAAAATCAGGATGCAAAGCAGCACGATGGCAGCGGCCTGCCCGAGGCTGGTGGGCTGGCGTTCCAGCAGGATCTCCAGACCGCAGATGCACAACGTGGCGCCAAACAGGCTTGCCAATAGCGAGATGCTGCGCCGGTACCGCGCATCGCCTCGGGTGTAGCAGGCCAGGCGCAGGGCACTCAGCAGGTAAGCGATCGCCGTAATCAACTGCACGGCCAGTTCGATGTTCGGCATATCAGGTGCCCCCTCTGATGCGACGCCATATGTCCCAGATGTCCGCTTTCTCCACCCACACCATCAGCTTGATGCTGATCGGGATGACCACCAGGGCACAGACAAATGCACTGCCGCCGCTGGTGATAAACGGAATTGCCTGTAAAGCCATAGGCGCGAACAGATAGCCCACGCCGGCCGACAGGAACAGTGAGCCCAGCCTCTGCCAGACTTTAAGGTCGCGCTTGGTACTGGTAACCAGCCAGGCGCCGAGGATGGCGCCGAATAACGCTCCGTCGTCGATGACGGGCGTTACGGTGGACAGGCCCAAACCAATGAGCAGGCCAGTCACAACGCTGGAAGTCGGATCAGCCATGGTGTGGTTTTCCTTGGATGCAGGGGGTCAGTTCCATAGCTGCACCATCTGCCGCTGGGGCGCGCTGGTTTGGGCTTCGGGCATGTTGACGACAAGGCCTTGCGGCAGGATCGGACCGTGCTCGGCCAAGCCGGGGTTGGCTTCCAGCACCGCCTCGGTGACGCCGGCGGTGCGGCCGTAGAATCGCCAGCAGAGGGCGTCGACGGTGTCGTTTTGATTGGTGCGAATGGCTACGGGCATCAGATCAGCTCCACTGTGGTGCGGCTGATCCCGAGGAAGTCGCGGACGGCCCAGCGCAGATCGCGGCGGTAGTCGTCGATGGTTGGGGTGGTTTCTTCCGCTTTGTCGCTGCCGGTGTTGGTCGCGCTGTAATCGCGGTACCGCTCGCAGACTTCGGCGCCGGTACCAGCCTCGATCGCGCGTCGGTACAGGTGAGCCTGGACTGACACGTCGTTGATCATGTCGTCTGGCACATCTGCCAACGTGGCGTAGCCGGCGGCCTGTTGTTGAGCCTTCCACAGCTTCAACTCACGGTTGAGGTTGATGGCGGCAGCGATCACGGCAGTCTCCAGGCGGGCCGGGGTGACGCTGGAGTCGATGCGCAGGGTGGCGCGCAAGTCGTCCAGGTCGATCGAAGGCCAGAATGGATCGGTGTTGATGTGACCGCCGGTGACTGGGCCGCTGGCTACAAATGCGCTCATGGAACGGCACTCAAAAATAGGTCGCCGGTGGTCGGGGCTTCACGTTCAGGAGGAGCGGCCTGGCCGATCCGCCCCGAGCCGGCGGGGTGCGTGGGGACGCTCGGTTAACTGCCGGTGGCAGTATGTTTTTTCAGGAGGCGTTCGGCGCCGTCCAAATCCTTCTTGCCGCCGCAGCTGTCGTGCAGCTCGATGGCGCGCTTGAGCAGGTCGATACCGGCTTGAACCTGTCCCGGCTGGCCGGGTTCCTCCGCTGTAATGCCGTGCACTGTGGCGCGGCCCGTTGCCAGGTAGAGCTTGGCGCGCGCTTGGTCTGGCATGTCTTCGTCGTCGGTCAGCTCAACGGTGCGATGCAAGATGTTCAGGTCGAAACTGCCGTTGGCCTTTTGCGCTTTCAGTGCGGCCGTGGCGATTTCTTCCGCCACCAGGCAACCGGTGGTGCGTTCGAAACGGTCCGGCATGATCAGCTTGTGCTTGAGCACGTAGTCGGCGATGTCCAGGGCACCGCTGTAGTCCTCGACGTCAACGCGCCAGACCATGACGGTGGTCATGACGTCGTCCTGAGCACCGTTGCCTGCTGCAAGTACTCCCTCGACATATGGGATGTACTCGGGCAACAACTGTGCCTTGAGTGCAGCCTTGCCCTCGTTGGACTGGATTGCTTTCAGGCGCAGCCGGTCTTGCAGCAGCTGATTCAGCTGGTGCTCGTACGCTGTTGCACCGGCCATGGATTGCTGTGGTGCCGTTTTCGCTGCCTCCATGGCCGCGCGTGCGCGGCGTTGGTGAGCTTGGGCGATGCTGAGTGCCATGGGGTTAACCCTCGTTGCCTGCGTCTTCAACCGGCGTGATGTTTTCCAGCAGGCAGCCCAGGCCGTATTCCTCGACCACATAAGCTTCGTTCGACGATTCGAAGTTGCTCACGCGGTTCCATTCCGGCTCTTCCTTGAGGTAGCGGCGGCGACCGCCGATCTGCCAGTACACCGACAGGTTGGCGAAGGTGGTGATGAGGATCGTGCCTTCGGGGATGTACGGCACCTCGTACAGCGGCAAACCACCGACGCGGCGTTGCGAGATGATCAGGTCGCTCGCCAGGGTGTTGGTCGCGTCCTGGTCTTTGTTGACCAGGGCCAGGAACTTGTCGTGGACCAGCTCGCGGCCGGTCAGCACCACCAAGCCAGGGTTACGGCGGTACCAAGGGTCGAGCAACTGGATGGCGTCGTAGACCAGGGCGTCAATGTTCTTGAAATCGCCGGTTTTGCCAATGGTGATCTTGCCGGCGACGGCGCCTTCCTTCAGCACGCGGTCGGGTGCGTGGGTGCGGTACTGCTGGAGCCAGCCGATGTTGACGTCTTCCAACAGCGGGTGTGCGGTGCGATCGGTCTGCTCGGCAGCCGAAGTGCCGTAGAAACCAATCTGGATACGGTCGAGCGCCTGACGTTGGGCGATGGCGCTGGACAGACGGGTTTGGAAGTCCGGGAACTTGGCCCAGGCGTCGAGCTGTTTGTAGCTGACGAAGGTGTCGAAGTCGGTTTGTTCGGCCTTGTACTTGTCGCTCGACAGAGCGCCAATGCTGCGCGGCTCACGTTTTTTGACGTTGGTGTTGGTACGGCTGGCAACGGTGCCGCCCACGCCCAGGCCGACCTTTTCGCCTTCCTGTTCATCGACGCCGATTACGTTGACCTTGGTCAGGAACTCGCTCGACTCCTGAATCTTGGTTTCCAGGCGCTGCTGGATGGTTGGGTCGACGCTGAATGTGGCGGTGGCCGATTCAACGCCGTTGAGCAGTGCGACCTGGCTGAGGTAGCCGGTGAAGAGTTTTCGAGTATCGTTACGCATGGGTGTCTCCGATAGTGGGCTGGGCGGTGTAGGCCGCAGGTCAGAACTCAGCCAGGGCTTGTTTGCCGCCGCCGGTTACCGGTGGGCGCTGGGTTTGGGAATGGTCTTGGGTTTTGCCGAGGGTGGTTTTCAGCTCGACCAGGTCCTTGCTGAGCTGCTCAACCTTGGTGTTCAGTTCACCGGAGAATTTCTTCTCGGCAGCCAACTGATCGGGCAGATCCTTGACGTGATCGGCAATCGCTTCGACGGCCTGGCCGATTTGGGCGAACTCGGCGTCGTCTTTTGCCTGTTTGCCACCGAGTAGTGCCTGCACCTTGCTGAAGAGCTGGGCGCCGAGGCTGGGTTTGTCTTCGATTTCCTCAAACTGCAACTCGGTTTCCACCGCCTCGGTGAACATCGACGTTGCGGAGTAATGACGGTCTTTGAATGGGCTGGATTCTGGCTTTTGCGCGGAGAAAGACAGTACGTCGGTGCCCAGGCTGGCCGGGGAGTCGGTCACCGCCAGGCCGACGATGTAGGCCTCGCCGGTATCCGAGAAGCTGTCGTCGATTTCGATCGAGGTGTAAATCTTCTGCTTGGCCTTGTTCATGGCGATCAGATCGGGCGTCGGCTCGACCTGGGCGAACAGGGCCAGCTTCTTCTGGCCGTTGATTTCCACTTCTTCGGTCTTGACAGCGAGCACGTCACCGTAGGCTTTGAAAGGGCTGTCGGGCAGCAGGCTACGGAAATGCTCCAGCCAGATGCGGGCACCATAGGTGGCTGGATTGAAGTTCTTCGCCGCCTGTTCCAGCCAGCTGCGTTTGATGGTGCGCTTGTCAGAGGTAGCGCCCTCGACGGCGACGCGGAACCAATTACTGCGGAATTTCTTCATGCCGGGAATCCTCAATGCGTTGGGCGCTAAGTGCGTTGCAATGAGGGGCATGGTCGTGACGCGCGCGAGTTGCGGCAACGGG
>Ga0105242_10005100_pt1 | contig 10139 bp, 8 predicted proteins | sample KBSM24metaG_FD_81521 | JGI IMG/M metagenome (GOLD analysis project Ga0105242, IMG submission 81521) | Miscanthus rhizosphere microbial communities from Kellogg Biological Station, Michigan, USA - KBS M2-4 metaG | ecosystem: Host-associated > Plants > Roots > Rhizosphere > Soil | place: Michigan... | reverse complement strand
GCGAGTCGGGTGGTGAAGACCATGCCGTTGTCGGTCAGAGTAGAGGCCGGAATTCCCTGCGCGGCATACGCATTGCGGAATGTGTCCAGGACGATGGTGGCGGTGACGCGGCGGTGTGCGGTGACCGAGAGCGCGTAGCGGGAGTGGTCATCGAGCCAGGTCAGGATTTCGGTGTGGGTTTTGTCGGCGAGCCACCAGTGAGTGAAGTCGGCCTGCCAGCGTTCGTTGGGTTGTTCGGCGGCGAAGCGGATGTAGGAGGACTTGGGACGTTTCGCCGGTGTTGGGGTGACCAGTCCAGCCGCGGCCAGGTGGCGGCTGATCGAGGCGACCGACACCTGCAGTTGGTGGTGATGTTCCAGATGCCAGGCGATGGTGTGGGGTCCGGAGTCGAGGCCTGCGGTGCGCAGTTTGTTGCGGAGTTCGACGATCAGATCGACGGTGGTCTGCGGTAGTCGAGTCGGGCTGCTGTGCGGCCGACGTGATCGTGGCTCGAATGCAGCCTCGCCCTCGAGCCGATAGCGGGTTACCAGGCGGGAGATCCAGCCCTGCGAGACGCCGTACTCACGGGCGACCGCCGACTGGCTCCGGCCTTCAACGACAACAGCGGTGATCACTAAGCGGGCTTTCGACATCCGCCGAAACTGGCCGACTCAGGCTATTCCGATGTCTTGCGACACCCCATTCGTATGTCCTGGATCACCACACTGTCCCCGCTACCAGCGGAAACGGCCCCCGGAGACACCTCCGGGGGCCGTTTTCATTGGGCTTGGGAACGTGATTGGGAACATTAGACAGTCTCATCACTTTGTGAATTATTTGCTTCACCCAGACCCCACCCCTCCCCGAGAAGGAATGTGGCGGCCTGCTCGGCGGCGTCTCGGTCATCGTTTCCGAGAACGTGCGCGTAGGTCTGCCCCGGATCTCCTGCATCCGCCGCCCCGGCTTACTCGGGTGCGGCACCCGCATGCACGCCTCCAGCGTGGCCTTACCAAGATCCAGCGCCGCCACCCGCTGCACCACCAACTCGACCTCGTCGACCTCTTCCATTCCCGGTGTAAGGTCGGAGCAGTCGGCGGCCCAGCGGAACGCGGCGCGCAGATTCGCGAGTTCGGCGGTGACCCAGGCGTAGGCCTCACGCTGCCGGGGACTGTCCATAGAGCCAGGACGTCGGCTTCACGCCCGGCGAAGTAGCGGGCATGTGCGCCCCGAACCTGATCTGCCGCACCGGAGGCGGCGAGTTGTTCCGCGGCGAACTGACGGATCGTCTCCAACATCGAATAGCGGGTCCGCCCGGAAGACCGATCGGCGATCAGCAGCGACTTGCGCACCAGGGCGTCAAGCAGATCGAGGACGGCGTAGTCGTCATCGGAACCTGTGATGGCGCAAGCGCTTTGGAGGTCGAATCCACCGGCGAACACCGAACACCGATCCAGCAGCGCCTTTTCTGCGCCGTCGAGCCCTTCATAGGACCAACCCACCGCCTGGCGCAGCGTGTGATGGCGTTCCTGGCCTCGTTGGGACCCGACCAGCAGCCCGGAATCGGTGATCGAGGCGATCCCGCACTTCGCTTGCGGTCATCGACACCATCCGGGAGGCGGCCAGTTCGATGGCCAAGGGAATCCCGTCGAGGCGCTGACAAATCTCAGTAACTGCGGCGGCTTCATCACCGCCGACTATCGAGAAGCCCGGTGCAATGCCTTGAGCGCGTTGGACGAAAAGGCTCGCCGCCGCAGAGTCGATTCCTGCGCCCACGTCCAGCGAGGGCACCAGCCACAGTTGCTCGTCGGCGACCCCCAATCCTTCGCGGCTGGTGGCCAGGATCCGCACCGTCGCCGAATGCGCGAGTATGGCTTCGATCTGGTCGGCGGCAGCGGCGAGCACGTGCTCGCAGTTGTCGATCACCAACAGTCGGACCCGGCCCTCCAACGCAGCGGCCACCGACTCGCTGACGGTCTTGCCGGGTTGTTGGGTGATGCCCCGCACCGCGGACACCGCGTCGGGCACCGCCGCCAGATCGGTGACCGCAGCCAGTTCGAAAAACCAGACACCGTCTAGAAACTCATCAGCTAGCCGCGCCGCGACCTCGGTGGCTAGTCGCGTCTTGCCGACCCCCCCGACACCGGTCAATGTCACCAACCGATGTTGGTGCAGCGCCTCTATCACCTCGGCGACTGCCGATTCGCGCCCGACGATACTGGTCGCCTGAGGCCGCAAGTTACCGGGACTCGTATCCAGTGCCCGCAATGCCGGAAACTCCGTCCGCAGTCCGGGCGCTCGAACTTGGAACAGCCCGACCGGCGTCGGCACGTCCCGCAACCGTCGGGGTCCCAGATCGATCAGATCAACGCCGCTCAGCAGGCTCGCCGTCGAGTCGGCCACCAGGATCTGGCCGCCGTGCCCGGGCGGCCATCACCCGCGCAGCGCGGTTGAGCACCGCGCCGAAGTAATCCCCGTCGCGCAGTTCGGCTTCCCCGGTCGCGATCCCCATCCGCACCGGCAACTCCAGTGCCCGCTGAGCAGCAAGGGCCGCATCCACCGCAGATTTGGGCGATGCGAAAGCGGCGACCACCCCGTCCCCGGTGTGGCTGAACAAGAACCCGTCGTGGGCCTCAATCGCCGTTCGCAACACCTCATCGTGTGTGAGAAGCGCCGCCCGCATCGCGTCTGCATCGGACTCCCACCGACGGGTAGACCCCTCAATATCGGTGAACAAGAACGTCACGACCCCCGAAGGGGCAGCCGCCGTTACGGCATCGCCTCGGCCCACGCCATGTGTCCTTCGAAGCCGAGGTCTGTGGCCATGGCGCGGTAGCGATCCCGATAGTCGCGATAGCCGGTCTCGTCTCCGCGAGCGCGGTCGAGCAGCGCACGCATCCGCAGCAGCCAGATTTCACGGATGACCAGCCCGTCATCAGCTGGCGCGGCCACCAACCGGGTGATCGCTGCCTCAGCTTCGGCTAGGTCACCGGCGGCACCGCGCTCCAGCAGCGTCTCCACCAAAAAGGCGGTCGCCGGGATGCCGTACCAGAGGTGTCCAGAATGGAACAAATCGTCTATCGCGGCGCGCATTTGAGATATAGCACTGTCGCGGTCGCCACACCTGGCCCGTTCCAGCGCGGTGTAGATGTCCACGGCCGCGAGCGAGAACCGGTAGAACCGCCCCTCCAGGCACATCTCGCGGACCTGCCCCAGCACCGCCAGCCCGCGCTCACGCTCCGCTGGGGACGCCCGGTGCGCCAGCGCCACACCCAGCGTGAACCGAGCTCGGCCCAGCACGTAATCCTCGCTCGAGCGCTCGGCGCTCTGCAGCGCCGCTTCGATTTCGCGCAGCGCTGCATCGTCGGCCAGCCGCACCCCGCCGGCTGTCGCGAAACCGTAGGCATACGCGATGACGGCGGTATGCGACATTGGGTCGCCCCCGCGCGTCATGGCCAGCGCCCGGTCGAAGTCGTCGCGCCATCCCGCACGGCCCAGCGCACATCGAGCGGTGCCGCGGTATGCCAGCGCCACCGCCAGCGGCGACCCGTGAATCCCGTTCCATTTGACTGGGGCCAGCTCGATGAGAGTCTGCGACCAGCGCAGCGCTTCGGCCATCTCGCCGACCAGAAACTTCGTGCTGATCGTCGCGAGGGACACCCCGACCGTCAAGTCCGGCTTGCCGATCGACTCGACCAGCGCCATGGTTTCGGAGGCCAGCCGCGACGCCTCGCGCACCCTGCCGTGACGCAGGTGTTCCGCAATCAGCCCGGCCATGCCATCGACCAGCGACGGCTTGTCTCCGGCCGCCGTGCACAACTCTTGCAGCTCCTCAAACAGGCTGTCGGAGATGTCCACATGAACCCGGAAGGCACTGGCGCACAGCCAGGCGCGCGGAGCGATCCGTATCGACAACCGGTCCGAGTCGTCGGCGGGCAACGCGTCGGCAACCTGGCGGGCCCGCTGCCAACTGGCCCACGCCGCCGCAACGTCGCGGGTGAGCGCCCATACTCCGGCGCGCATGTGCCAGCCGTAGGCGGCGTGCAGATCACCGGCGGCCTCCAGATGTTCGGCGATCAAGGCGGCGTTCTCATCGGCCGCCGCCGGGTCCGGTGATTCGATTGCGGCCGCCACCCGCCGGTGCACCTCGGCACGATCGGATTTGAGCTGTGATTCGTAGGCCACCGCACGAATCAGTGGATGGTGGAACCCATACTCGGGTCGGCCGGTAAACCTGACCTGATCGATGAGTTCGGCGGCCACCAAGTCAGCAACCGCCGGTTCAACCCCAAGCGAAGTCAGCAGGTCCAGGCCAAACCGCGAGCCGATGACCGCTGCCGCGCCCAACGTGCGTTTGGCTTTCGGATCGAGTCGATCGATGCGCGCGGCGATGGTTGCCTGCAGCGTGGCAGGCACGCTCACCTCAGCAACCCCTGCCGCCGACATGTATGCGCCCCGCTGCCCGCGCAGAACACCGCGCTCCGCCAGTTCGCGCACGATCTCTTCGGCGAAGAACGGGTTACCGGCGGCCCTAGCGGCGATCGTGTCGGGTAGCCCTCCGAGCGAGGGGTCCTGCCCGAGCAGCTCGGAAACCAGGGCTGCCGTCTCCGGATCAATAAGCGGCTCAAGGGCTATCGTCTGCTGCCCGTGCGCCCGCGTGAGCGCACCGTCATACTCGCGTCGGTACGTGACCAACACCAATGAGGGCGTCTGCGGGATCACCGTGAGGAAATCGGCCAACATCGACTCGCTGACCTCATCAATCCAATGGGCGTCCTCAACGACATAGACCGCCGGGGTCTTGCGGGCCAACGATGCAGCATTCACCAGTGCCGTCAACCGCCGCCGACGAGCATGCGGATCGATCTTGGGCAGCGCCACCTCGGGATCAGCGATGCCCAACAGATCATCGAAGAGCAACAAGTCCTCCGGCTCGGCATCGGGCACCCGAGCCCGCACCTGCCTGCGGGCCGCCGAGGCGTCTAGATCACCCACGCCGGTGGCTGCACGCAGCAACCGCGCCACAACGCGAAAAGGGATGTCGCTGGCGTGTGATTCGCAGAACGCGGTGAACACGTCGACACTCCGGGCCGCTGCCATTGCGGCGACCTCGCGTACTAGACGGCTCTTGCCGATGCCCGGTGATCCCACCACGCCGACCACCGCCCCGTGGCCATCGATTGCACGGTCCAGCAAGCCTTCAACTGCGGACATCTCCCGCCGCCGACCGACCAGAGTCGACTCAGCACGCCCGACGGTGTGATGCCGTTCGCCGATGCCCAACAGGCGGTGCGCGCGCACCGGCTCGTCAGCACCCTTGATGCGGACCATCTGCGGTTCACCGAGAGCCGCTGAGCCATCAACCAGTCGTGCGGTGGACGCGCTGAGCATCACTCCACCCGGCGGAGCGACCGACTCCATGCGCTGCGCCATTCCGACGTGTTCGCCGATCGCGGTGTAACCCAAAGCGCCTGAGCCGATCTCACCGGCGATCACCTGACCCGAGTTCAGGCCGACCCGCAGCCGCAGGTCGATCCCATCGCGGTCTTTGACCTCAGCGGCCAATCGAACGGTCTCATCTTGAATGCCCAACGCCGCAAGACAGGCGCGGACCGCGTGGTCCTCCATTGCAACCGGTGCGCCGAAAACCGCCATGATGCCGTCGCCGGTGAACTGGCTCAGCGTCCCGCCGTAACGCTTCACCACCGCCGTGGAACGGTCCAGCAGCTCGGCCATGATCTCGCGCAGCCGCTCCGCCCCGACGGCCGCGGCGATGTCCATCGAATGCACGACATCGGCGAACAGCACCGTCACCTGCTTGTACTCCGCCGCTGTCGCGGCTGGCCCGACCGGCGCACCGCACCTGTTGCAGAACCGTGAGTCCGGCGGCAGCTCCGTGCCGCACGACCCACACAACAGTCCCGTTGCTGTCACCGCAGCGCGACCGTCCCCAGTGCCGCCCACGTCAGTATCGTGTCACCGCAGGTCAACGATGTCCGTCATATCGCCGAGCCATCTCCGAGACGAAGTTTCCAGACTCTCGAATGTCGTGGATCTCACCGCTGTCACGGCATCGCCTCGGCCCACTTCATGTGTCCTTCGAAGCCAAGCGATGTCGCCATCGCGCGATAGCGATTCACCAACTGGCTGCAGGCGTTGTCGTCGCAGCGGGCACGGGCAACCAGGGCGCGCAGCCGCAGCAGCCAGATGTCGCGCACCGCCAAACTTTCGTCTGCGGCCAGGTTCGCCAACCGGTTGATCGCTTCATCGGCTTCGGCCACGTCGCCCTCGGTGCCGCGGTCAAGCAGAGTCTCAACCAGAACACCGGTGGCACAGACGACGTACCCGAGCAGTCCTGCTTGAACCAGATTGGCCACGGCTTTCCGCATCACCCGTATGGCATCGTCACGGTCGCCGCGCCTGGCTATCTCTCGCGCGGCATATACCTCGACGAACGGTACCCAATTGAGGAAAGAACTCTCGCGCACCCATGTGTCGCGCAGCTCCGCGAGCACCGCCAGTCCGCGCTGGCGATCCGCCGCGGCATCCCGATGCAATAGCGCACCACCCAGCATGCCCCGGACTAGGTTCAGAGCGGTATCGTCACTTAATACGGCGGCGGTCTGCGCAGCCTCCTCTATCTCGCGCAACGCGGAATCGTCAACCCGGAGCACCCCGTAGGGGACCGCAAAGCTGTACTTATATGCGACGACTGCGGCGTGGGTTGCCGGATCGCTGCTTCGAGCCATCGCAACGGCGTCGCCGAAGTCCTCACGCCACCCGGAACGGCCCAACCAGAATCCACCGATGCCGCGCCATACCAACGCCACCGCTAGCGGTGATCCCACGCCGTAGGCGGATCCCAAGGCGGGGTCACCCCCGGCCAGGTCGACCGCGGTCTGCGACCACCGTAAGATGTCGGCGAATTCACCGGTATCGAACCTGATGGCCATCGCCAAGAACCCCACCCCAAGGGTCAGGGTCGGATCGCCGATCGACTCCAGCAGCGCCATCTGCTCGGATGCCAGCCGCGACGCCTCAGGTACGCGCCCAGACCACAGGAGCTCGGCTGCCAGCCCGGTCATGCCGATGGCCAGCGAGGCCTTGTCGTCGGCGAGCGCGCACAAGTTCCGTAGCTCCTCGAAAGTACCGGTGACGCTGGCATGGACACGAAAGGCGGTGCCGCACAGCATGGTGCGGGGCGCGATGCGCATCGCGGTGCGGCCCAGGTCGTTGTCGGGCAGCGCGTCGGCGATCCGGCGGGCCCGCTCCCAACTGACCCGCGCCGCGCCGATGTCGCGGTTGGTCGACCAGCCGCCGGCGCGCATGTGCCAGCCGTACGCGGCCTGCAGCTCGCCGGCAGATTCGAGATGTTCGGCGATCAGTGCCGCGTTCTCCTCCGCCGATTCTGGCTCGCCGGCTTCGATCGCGGCGGCCAGCCGCCGATGCAATTGGGCGCGATCGGATTTGAGTTGAGCTTCGTACGCCACCGCGCGGATCAGCGGATGATGAAATTCATACTCGGGTTGGCCAGTGAACCTCACCTGATCGATAAACTGGCCCACGACCAGATCATCAACGGCGGGTTCGACACCCGAGGCGGTCAGCAGGTCAAGGCCGAATCGCGCGCCGATTACCGCCGCCGCGCTCAATGTTCGCTTAGCCGACGGATCGAGGCGGTCGATGCGCGCGGCGATGGTGGCCTGCAGCGTCGCAGGAACACTAACCTCGGCGATCTCTGCCGTCGATAGGTATGCGCCCCGCTCCCCAAGCAGCACACCACGCTCGGCCAATTCGCGCACGATCTCTTCGGCGAAGAACGGATTACCGGCGGCCCTCTCGGCGATCGTCTGGCCAAGCCTACTGGTGGATGGGTGCTGCCCGATCAGCTCCGAAAGCAGTGCTGCCGTCTCCGAACCACTCAGCGGCTCAAGCGCAATCGTCTGTGTGCCGTGCAATCGCGTGAGCGCACCCTCGTACTCGGGCCGATAGGTGAGCAGCACCAGCGAGGGTGTTTGCGGGATCACGGTGAGGAAGTCGGCCAGCATCGACTCGCTGACCTCATCGATCCAATGGGCGTCCTCAACGACATAGACCGCCGGGGTTTTCCGCGCCAACGACGCTGCATTCACCAGGGCGGTCAACCGCCGCCGACGGGCATCCGGGTCGATCCGAGGCGGAACAGCATCTGGATCGCTGATGCCCAGCAAGTCATCAAGCAGCAGCAAGTCCTCCGGGTCGGCGTCACTCACCCGGTCGCGCAATCGATCCCGGGCGTCCTGCGCGCCCAGACCCTCAACACCGGTGGCCGCGCGCAGCAGGCGCGCGACGGCATGGAAGGACACCTGGCTGGCGTGCGATTCGCAGAAGGTGGTGAACACGTCCACGCCACGTTGGCGCGCCATCGCCGCCACGTCGCGCACCAGACGGCTCTTGCCAATGCCAGCTGGCCCCACCACGCCGACCACCGCGCCGTGGCCATCGACCGCACAGTCCAGCAACCCCTCGACCGCCGACATCTCCCACCGCCGACCGACCAGAGTCGACTGTGCACGCCCGACATCGCGATACCGGTCGCCGATGCCCAGCAGGCGGTGGGCGCGCACCGGCACGTCGGCACCCTTGATCTGAACCAACTCGGCGTCGCCCAGGGCCGCCGAGCTATCAACCAGTCGCGCAGTGGAGGCGCTGAGCATCACCGCACCGGGCGGGGCCACCGACTCCATCCGCTGCGCCATCCCGACCTGTTCGCCGATCGCGGTGTAACCCAAAGTGCCTGAGCCGATCTCACCGGCGATTACCCGACCGGAGTTCAGGCCCACGCGCAACTGGAGGTCGATACCGTCGCGATCTCGGGCATCGACGGCGAGCCGCTTCGCTTCCTCCTGAAGGCCCAGGGCCGCCAGGCAGGCGCGAACAGCGTGGTCCTCTAACGCGACCGGTGCGCCGAACACCGCCATGATGCCGTCGCCCGTGAACTGGCTCAGCGTTCCGCCGTAGCGTTTCACCACGGTTGTTGAACGGTCCAGCAGGTCGGACATGATCTCGCGCAGTCGCTCCGCACCGACCGCCGCTGCGATGTCCATCGAATGAACGACATCGGCGAACAGCACCGTCACCTGCTTGTACTCCGCCGACCGGGTCGCCTCCGTAAGCCGCGCACCGCACTCGGCACAGAACTTGGCCGTGCGGCCTGACTGCGCGCCGCAGGAGCCACAGAACAGTCCCGTCGCGGTCGGTCCGCCGCCATCCGCGCTGGGGTCCACGTCAGTATCGTTTCACCGCTGGTCAGCGATGTCCGTCATATCGCCGAGCCATATCCGAGACGAAGTCTAGAGACCCTCATATGTCGTCTATTTCGCGACAAAGTGGGCGGTTACCCCGTGCGGATCAAAATGACCAACCCCGACCACAGTGCCCTTGTTGGGATCGGTAGCAACACAGGCGGTCCCGAATCTGCTTGTGTCTCGACGTCGATCATCGCCGCGGGGCAGGGTCACCGACTCGCCCACCGGCACACCCACACGGAAAGGAAAACGCAAATGTTCTCTCATTGTCGAATCGGCACGCTGGCCGCGCCCGCTATCGCGAAGTGCCAGTGCGGTAAGTACTACCTGCTATCGCAGAGGAAGAAGTAATGGACACGTGGGAGGCCAGCCTGGAGAGCTACTTCACCGGCTGGCGTGACGGCTACGCCCAGGCGCTCGACGATGTCGACAGCGTGATTGACGAGCAGCGCGACGGCGGGTGAGAGGCTGCTTGTCTGCAACCGTGTCGTGCCGGGGCTGGAAAGCGCGACGACAGCGTGCTCGTCAGGTCCGGCAACAGCCGCCTTGGGGGTTGGGGATAGTCACGGCCGACATTCAGGAACTGAGCGCCACAGCGTTCGCCCGGGCGTAGACAGCGTCTAGGGCCGCGGCTTCGGCCTCCTCAATTGCACCCTGCGCGAACGAGATCGCGTCCAAGGCGTAGGCCTCGGCGTCGTCGGCGTCCCGCGCGGCGGCCTTGGCATCATGTTCGTCGATCTTCGCGTCGATGTCTGACCGCACCTTGGCGACGTGGGCCTTCCATTTCCCGCGAACCTCATCCCATTGAGACGAGGCCCTTTCTGAGGCGTCCACCACCTTCTCCTCGAACTGGTCCGCGGTCGCGGTGGCACGCTC
>Ga0105242_10005099_pt1 | contig 10141 bp, 12 predicted proteins | sample KBSM24metaG_FD_81521 | JGI IMG/M metagenome (GOLD analysis project Ga0105242, IMG submission 81521) | Miscanthus rhizosphere microbial communities from Kellogg Biological Station, Michigan, USA - KBS M2-4 metaG | ecosystem: Host-associated > Plants > Roots > Rhizosphere > Soil | place... | reverse complement strand
GCAGATTGTTGATGCATATTTTAATGAAGACTGGCGTGATAAGCATATAAAGCCATTGCTACAAAGAGTGCATTGGTTGGAATATTGTTTTAATAAAGTTGTTAACAACAATGTAACATCTTCATTTTTTCCCGATCCGACTTTTTTTGTAAAAGAGCATGAAATGATGGAGCATGAAAATGGTAAATTAAGTGCGGTGCCATCATGTTTGGCTGTAAAAGATTCTTTGTATGATGGGCCTTGTCGAGCTGTGCGTAGACCTATACAAGATTCTCATTGGGTGGTGTTGCGTTCTAAAAAAATAGATAATGATTGGGAGCATTGTATTACATGTTTCGAGGCGGTTGATTCTATAAATGAACAACCTGATAATAAAGTGGTAATATGGGCTATAAATAACAGCAATAAAGATATCACAAAAACAGTTGTAGAACATAAAGATGCAATGTTACAATCTTTTTTTAGTAGAGACGGTAAGTATGTCGTGACGCGATCGAAAGAAGATGTTTTTGTATCAAAAATTATGCATAAAGAAGATGGCTCATCTGTTATTGATACATATTGCGTAGGTCATGATAAATATATTATGGATGTATGCTATGGTCATCAGTCTAACCGCTTGATAGTATGTTCTTCTGGTGAAAATTATGGTGGGAAAGTGAAATTACTGGATATTTCTGGCACAGGCATTGCGTGTATTGAAGGTTGTGGAGTTATTGATAAGGCTGTTTTGAGCCCTAATGGGGACAAGTTATTAATTATTTCTGGCGTAGATAAAAAACAATTAATAGCTTTATATAAAGTCGCTAACTATTTTCATCATTATAAAACAATTACTATACCTGATGAAGCACATTTAACACTTGATCGTGTTGTTTGTAGCCCCAATGGTAACTACTGGGCACTGACGACAAATAATGGAGGACTTTTACTTATTCCTACTTCTGGTGATCAGTGGGGTGGAGTAGTTGAACTAGTAGAGAATTCTGTAATTAATCAAGATAGAAGTATGAAAGTGTTATTCAGTTCTGATAGTAGATTTTTGATTTCATTAGTTCAAGAAGCTTTAAAAGAGCCTATGATTGAAGTATGGTCTACGATTAATGGTGAAAAAATAGTGTCTTGGAATTCTTTTATTAGCAAAGATTTTGATTGCGGTATTGGATTAACACCTAATCATCGTGAGTTAGTGCTGTTTTCCAACGATCAATTTATTTATAAAAGACCTTTTTTTCGTGAGGATGATGATAGGATATTATCGCATTTATTTAGTTCAACAACAGTGTATGGATTGAGTTTGCTGCGACGTTTATACTTAGCGAATAAAAATAAAGAGAACATAGAACTGTATGAAGAAGAGCCTGCGTATAAAGCATTGATAAATATGCAACAAAAACCGCTTGATGTAGCAGCATTTGTAAAGAAATATTTATCATGGAAAGTTATTGATAATAAAAAAGGTGCAGTGCAGTTATTGCAAGAGACTTGGAAAAATTTTTCATTCTAGTAGAAATGTATGGGGCTTTTTACAAAATAAAAAGAAAAATTCTTTAAAATTAAATGGTTTGGCACAGCTTACGCGATACGCTATTGCATATAAGAAGACTTTATGTGCGCACTCCAAAAAAAAATTAATTAATGTAAGAAGCTGATGCCATAAAGGCGCGCTTGTGTGAGGGCTTTGGGCTGTTCACGTCCTTCGAAGCTTTAGCGAAGTAGGACAGCCTTGTGAATAGACCATGGGGCCGAGTTCGCGCCGCTAAGGGATCAAACGGAACCGTTTGTGTGCGAGTGCAGAGGGGTCACAAGACCCTTTTGCATTAAAACCGTAGTTCTTACGCAGGTTAATTCTTCATCCATAGTTGAAGCTTCAATTGTGATTATTGTAATTAATAACTTTTGTCAAATTTACGTTATTTAGTTAGTTTTCCTGAGATTAAATCTTCTTCTAGTTGATTTGTTTTTCATGGCATTTCTTATTGCGACATAGTAGCAGGGACTACTATTTTGACAGGTCATGGCCTTGTTGCGGTAGAAAATATTAATGTTGTTTTGCTGTTTGGTTATTCATTGTTGTTTGTATGATTTTAAAAATAAAATCTAATGCTTGATACCGAAGGCCGTTTTGTCCAAAATTAAGGCCATCATATTCGCCAATAGTGCTTACATTTAATCCTTGGGTAAGGCCGGCTGATTGTAAAATTTCTTGTTTGTGAGGCGACATTTCATTTGAAGCAACTTGAGACATAAACTCCTTCATTGTTTCTAGTTTTTCTTGATTTGGTAATAATTTTATTTTATTCATATATTCATCGATATATTTATTTCTCAGAGCATTGTTTAAAAAGAAAGTTTTTTGCTTATCTGATTCAAATTCATTTTGTAATTGTGCGATTTGTATTAGAGATGGATTTTGAGCTATTAATATATTGGATATGGTTTGCATAGACGCTTCATATGCATCTTCTTCTGTATAAACAGTACGAGGCTTAGAGTCTTTTTTGGGATTAAATTCACTTTTGTATAGGCGATTGAAATATGTAATCCAAGATTCGGTATCTTGTTTGGTGAATATTGCTTCAAGAGAGGGTTTTGTTTTCTGGGTTTCTTGGAATTGTATTCCAGTGTTTGGCAGATTAATTGCAATAATCTCTTTTTTTTGGGGGTTTTCTTCGGCCTGATCAATAAAACCGTCTATCAATGCTGTGAGCGTATCCTTATTATATAGACCTAAACCGATTAGAATGGCGATTCCTGCACCGATTATGGTTAATATTTTATTGGTACTCCATGAGCTCATCGAATTGAATATAGATACAGGAATATTTGTTATGTAATTAAGTGTTTGACTGGTATGTGTAGTTAATGTTTGATATGCCTTTTTTGGTGCCCAAGTTAAAGTATTGCCTAAGTTACTCCAGCTAGTGGGTGCGTCAGCACAATAATGTATGTTTGAAGAAATGCCTAAACTGAGGGTAAGAGCCATAAGAAATTTATTATATTTCATTTATTTGCCTTTTATTAAAAAACAACGCGGGGCTAATTATTCAATTAGAGTATAAACGATAGTGGGGGCAATAAGTCAAGTTTTTTTAAATACATAAAAAGACGCATAGAAAATAGTGATGTAGGTTTAGCGTTAATTTTTTTTAAAGAGGTTACTGGTTAACGGTATAGTATATTAATTGTCGACTCAATTAAAAAAGTTTTTAGGGTATAATAAAATAATCAATGTTTGTGGAATGTAGAAATTAAAAAAATATGATTGCACCGGGATACAAAAAGGATTTTTCATGAGCGCTATAAAAACTATTTCATGGCTACTGCCTTTTTTATGGATAAAAGATACAAAAATTCGTGTAGGCATTCTTGCATCACTACTGTTTACGGTATGTGCAATTTTTCTTAATACCTGTATCCCATTACTTTTTAAAAGTATTATTAACCATCTTACAGTGGATATTCCTGCTGATGGCATGGCGCAACTACTTTTTATATCATTCGGCGTTGCGTGGATTTTTAATCAGGCGGTACAGCAATTAGGCTTTGTCTGTATTATTGCGGCATTAGAGCGTGGCATGCGCATGCTCAATTTACGTATATTTGAACATTTGCAATCGCTGTCTATGCGATTTCACTTGGATAAAAAAACTGGCAGTATCACGAATGCAATTGATCGTACACAAACAGCCTTTGACGCGATTTTTTGGGCGTTATTTCTTTTTATAATTCCAACAATGATAGAAATGACCATTATCGGTGTTATTTTTATGCAGTTATATGGCATATATTATAGCAGCATACTATTGTGCACAACGGTGTGTTATATGATGTTTTGTTATTGGGGTATGAATATATTGGATAGCATTCAAGAAGTGTATAACCAGAAAAAATCACATGCCAGTGAAGTGTTTGTTGATAGCATAATTAATATTGAAACGGTAAAATATTTTCATAATCAACGATACGATTATGAAAAATGCGATCGAATTTTACGACAACAAGAAATGGTTGGTATTAAGCTCCACTCTTTTGATGCATTATTCCAGTGCGGTCAAAAAATTATCATAGGAATTGGTTTGATGGTTTTAACAATAAAATCGGGCAATGCAGTTCTTGCAAAAACGATGAGCGTTGGCGATTTTATTTTAGTTAATAGTTATCTTTTACAATTTACCGCGCCACTTCGTTCTTTTGGGTATGTTTTCCGTCAAATTAAAAAAGGTCTCACTGATATGAATGATATCATAAAGCTCTTTGAAATTGTTCCTGAAGTGCAGGATGCTGAGTGGGCGCGATCAATTAATCCTGCACGAGCTGATGTCACATTTAATAGGGTAAATTTTGGTTACACCGATGAACGAGCAATTCTTAAAGATGTTTCTTTGCGCATACCATCAGGTAAGACAGTTGCAATAGTTGGTTCAACGGGATCAGGGAAATCAACTATCACGCGACTGTTATTTCGTTTTTATGATGTTGTTAGTGGATCTATTTTTTTTAATGATCAAGATATCCGTACTATTACTCAGCAATCACTTCATCGGGCAATTGGTGTTGTATCGCAAGACACCAGTTTGTTTAATGATACGTTGTATTATAATATTGTGTATGCGAATGCCGCTGCTACAAAAGAAGATGTAGAACGTGCTGTTGAGCTTGCACATCTTACTGAATTTATTGCACAGCTGCCTGATGGATATAATACCATTGTTGGTCAGCGAGGGCTTAAGTTATCAGGTGGTGAAAAGCAACGGGTCGCTATCGCGCGGGTGATTTTAAAAAATCCGGCACTGTATATTTTTGATGAGGCAACTTCAAGTCTTGATAATAGCACTGAGCGTTTGTTGCAACACAATCTCAAAACTATTGCGCAGGGAAAAACAACATTAATTATTGCGCATCGTCTTTCCACCATTGTGCATGCTGATGAAATTATTGTTCTTGATAATGGTGTTATTGTTGAGCGTGGTAATCATACGCAGCTGCTTGCTGGTGGTGGATTATATTATAAGTTATGGAATAACCAAGCCCGAGTAGCAGAATAATAAAAGTTCCTATCCTTCGATACATCCTCCTTTGCTAAAAGCTTGCGGAGGACACTCCCTACTTCGCCCCTCTTTCGCATAAAGCTTCAGAGGACTTGCGCAAGGCTTCGTCGGACACTCAGGACGAACGGAACTGTTATTCTTTTGATGATTAATTAAATTATTTTAAAAGAACAAATTTAATGCTTAATATTCTTATCAGATTAATATATTAATTCCGTTCGTCCTGAGTGTTTTTGTCTTCAAAAATGTATCGAAGGATAGGAACTTCTTGCTTAATGTTATTTATTCCTTTGTTATCCATTTTTCTGCATCAACAAGTGCTTCTAATTTATTTTTGATACATCTTTTTTTGTGTTTAAGATTAGATGCAAAAGTCGCTAAATTGTGACATTCTTTATGGTCTGTTTTAATCATGCGATTAGGGTTATAAATCATTTTATATCGTCTTAATGTTTCTTTTTCAATAGTATGCAGTATAGACAAATCATTTGTACAAAATTGTATGTGTTGAGCTCGATTGAAATAACTTTTGTCTTTTAATTTTAAATAGGAAAGTCGATTATTTTTTGCGGTAATTTCATTAATATTATTTTTGTTATCAGGATAAAGATTTCTACTGCAATAAGGATTCCAGCAAGGCTTATTAGTTCCATATCCTTCAGAACATGCCCAGATATCAAGATCTTCTACCGCCATACGTAGTTCATCGGTGCTTATATTTTTTATCTCTTCAGATTCAATTTTTTTATAGAGATCATTGATGTTTATAATGACACGATTTTTGTTTGAAAAGTTTTTTATTCTATTTGTTTGTGTTTTGTTTTGTAATTGTCGTGTAATAGCAACGATATGCATTGATACAGTTACTGATACATTTAATAAAGATGCCGTTAATATAAAAAGAGTGCTTTTAAATTTCATTGTTTGTTGCCTCCAAAAATAGTGTTTTTAAAAAGAAGCGAGTAGCAGAATAATTTTCTACTACTCGAATCTTGATTATTGTTTTTTACTAGTTATCTATGCGGTCTGCCATCAGGGCTTTCAAAAGCTTTAATGCCATTACCCATTGTTAAAGTTGTTGCTGTACCAAGCTCAACTATGTGCATGAATCTTCCTTTACTGCAAGTATACGGGTCTATTCTGTCCTTCATTGCCTGCGATACCGCCACCCATTGTTAAAGTGGTTGCTTTACCAAGCTCTATATCTGATTTCTGAGAGAAAAAACCTACCGGACGAGTTGGAGATTCAGTACCTTGACCATTTTGTCCCAAAGTTAATTTTGTCGCTTTACCAAGTTCAACTACAGTAACTATTGAAATTATTGTTGGATTTGTTTTCATTCATCTTCCTTTTATTGTAAGTATACAGGTCTAGGGTTGTTTAAAGTGCCTTCATTGCCTCTAATGCCACTGCCCATTGTTAAAGTGGTTGCTTTACCAAGTTCAACTACAGTAACTGCTGAAATTATTGTTGGATTTGTTTTCATTTGTCTTCCTTTGTGTTTAAAATATATATAATTATTCTCGTTTTTTTTTGTGTTTATCTACCATGTTTAGGAAAACCAGGCCTACCCCATTCATAATTGTGTCGTTCAGCTCCTTGTGTCAGCTGTGAGGCGACACCGAGTTCAATTGTATGCGATTGCGCTTGTATCAGTTTTGTGTTGTTCATGATGGCTTTCTATTTTTACTTATACTGTCCACTTGGCCTGATATATTCGATAACTTTACCATCACCACCTAGGGTTAGTTGTGAAGCATTGCCAAGCTCAACTATTAAATTTAATTTCATTATTTACTTGGCATAAAGGGTTTTAATGTGAATGATTCTATTCCAAAACTACCACCACCCCTTGTTAAAACTGTTGCTGTGCCAAGATCAACTATTTTATTTAAAAATGTTGTGTTTGTTTTCATAAAATCATCCTATTTTTATGTTATTTACTGACCACGAGGTCTCCAGCTTCCTTCCCACTCTTTTAGTGCTGTTCCCATTGTTAAACCTGTTGCTGTGCCAAGTTCAACAATTACATAAGAAATTACGGTGTTTGTTTTCATGTAATTATCCATTAGCATTATACATATGCTGGTTTAGTCAAGCATTCGCAGCCAGCACTACCACCACCCATTGTTAGGCTTGCAGCGTTACCAAGTTCAACTTCATAGGCTATATGAGAATCTGTTTTAGATTTTTCATTACGATATTGTCCGGATCCAAATGGACGATTTTTTGTTTCAGAGCCACCAATACCGCCACCCATTGTTAAAATAGTTGCTTTGCCAAGATCAATTATTGCATTTAAAAGTGTTTTATTTGTTTTCATGAAATCATCCTTTTTGTTAAAAAATATAATTATTTATTCCATTGATCAAGCCAGCGTTGCGCTGTTAAAAAACGTATTACAGGCCAAAGATTATCTATGTGACCATGACGAATCTTAGCCATCTCTTTGCAAAACCATTGTTTATTAATAATGCCGCTTGTGCCAAAATATCCATCCAAGATCATATCTTGAACATGACCAGCATTGGCAGCAAAAGATTTTGCCATAGAACTATTTGTGTCTCCTTTTATTGTACGCCACAAAGCGTGAGGTTTTTTAATGCGACTTACTGAATTTCTGAAAAAAATTCTATCAAAGCCATTGTTAAATGATTGATATGTTGGAATGCGCAACCCTAATTCAACAATTGGCTGAGAGAGTAATGGGTGCGTTATAGTTCGTCCTGCAATGCGTTGATCACGATCTGCAAACGCCACTCCATGAAACAATGATTTTACATGAGTTTTTTTTGCAGGATAAAATTGTGCGATACTTTTTTGTAAATAAAAATCTTCTTCCTTCTTGTTGTGCATAAAAGCTGGATCAAAATAAATACCGCTTTCATTATTCAAAAGCTTGTCGTCATGTGTTGTATAATGTTTAAAGATATTTTTTGTTGTATCGCGCACAAGCATCCACCATGGCATGCGATTTGTATTACTCAATTCTGCAAGTGGTTTGGTGATGCCACGTAACCCTTTATCAAGCCAGTAGTCAGCAAGAGAATCAATTGGTTGTGGTGCCAAAAATACGTGATCCCCACCTTGTCCATTCATGATTTCACTACAACCATGTTGTAATGCAAAATCGTGTAATTGTTGACCTGTTTTATTAAACATAAGAAATGTTGTTGGCTTGTTGGGGCGCCATGCGTGTGGTAATGGATCGAGCAATGAAGCATCTTGCCAATCGATAAAATGTAACTGCGCGTTACACATATCAGCAACTTCTTGTGCGTGTACTATCTCATTAGAGCTTGGTGTTTTGCTATCGATATAATTAATGCCAATAATATTTTTGTGTTCTGGTAAAATATCACGCAACAGAATCATAAGGCCAGAGGAATCAGCACCGCCAGATAATTCAAGGCATACGCCAGCGCTTTCACCAACCCACGCCTTCAGGCACGAACGCATGGTATTGAGTAGTGTGTGCTCAAATGAATCAGTATCGGCAATAAAAGATCCACCACATTCTGCTACATTCCATAATTGTTCAAGAGAACAGCTGCCATTGGGTTGTATGTGCAAGCCCATACCGGGAAGCAGTTCTAAAATTCCATTAAAGGGGGTAAGTGGTGATGAATAATTGGTACCACTGATATATTCAGCAAAATAAGATTGATTGAGTGACGGTGTTTTTTCAAGAGTATCATGTAATAATGCAAGATCCGTGGAAAAAATAACACCACCGCCAATTATTATGTAAAATAATGTTGATAAACCTTGAGGATCGCGTACTAATGTACAACGCTGCGTTGTTGTGTTGTAGAGCGCTCCTGCATAGCGTCCCCACCATTGTTTCATTACCATTTTTGGATTGTGTGTGATAGTGTGTGCATCGGTAATAGTAAATGCCGCGGGCAAAAAATTTTGATTATCAAATAATTTACCAACAAAAAAACCATGATTTTCTGGCAATGATATAATCGGATCAGAAAACGGTGATTCATCATCTGTTTGCCCAGCACAGATAATTCCATTGTTTGTAATAATCGTCTGAACGGTTTTACTGCGTGCATGGTTTGCAGCGATTGAAGCGAGATGGCTTTTTTGTGATGACTGTAAAAATGGTCCAAACATTCCTAATAAAAATGGCATAATTTAACAGCCTTCTTGGTGATAGGGTTGTTGTAAGATAACTGCTAATGCTTGTGCAATAAGAGGATCATCGTTTACCACCGTGCCTGCATCTGTTTCAGCCCATGCATGAGCATAAAATGGATTTGTCTGTACACCGATAACAAAATGCATTTTCCAATTTTTACGTAAAGCACAGATCACCAATGTTGCAGCCCACGCTAAGCAGAGTGTTTTTTTTGGATACAGCAATGATGCAGCATCAACGCTTGCAGATAATTTTTCTATCTGTTGTGATGAAGGGAGTAAAGGGTTTGTACGTGGTGTGTTGTTTTGTATGAGTTTAATGATTCCCAAAATGCCGTGTTTTTTGATAGTTCTATGCACGCGAGCCAATATCCAATAGCTTTTTATAACATCAATAATTGGCGCAACAGAGAATGGAGACCACTGTTTTTTTGTATCCCAACGGTAGCCAATTAAGCCACCAGATTGTAAAGGGTTTTTTAGTTGTGTTGGTTGAGTGTGAGTGCTGTGGGTGATAAATTGCCTATCAATAAAGTATGATATCCAATAATTATAATCATTGTTTTGACTGTTTTCATTGTTTTCATTGTTTGTATCTGATTTTTTGTGCGTAGTAGGGTGATAGGTACCATCGCTGCGCATAATAAATTCTTGTTCTAAAATTAAACGAAAGAATGTAGCTGCATCATCAATTAAACTGAGATATTTATCAGCCTTACTATCAAGAATGATGATTGAATTTTCAAATGGTGCGGCGTATAGATAGGGAGTCAAAGAAAAGTAGACACTGTTTTTGCAAGAATTTGTATTCATGATAAGCTCCTTTTTTTTATGAATATTTTGATGCTGTGAGAGCACTTTTTAATTGAGCAGAACAATAACATTTTTTTTTATTGGTAGCAAGAAAATTTTTTATCGCTATTTTTATTTTTTATATGTT
>Ga0105242_10005098_pt1 | contig 10141 bp, 6 predicted proteins | sample KBSM24metaG_FD_81521 | JGI IMG/M metagenome (GOLD analysis project Ga0105242, IMG submission 81521) | Miscanthus rhizosphere microbial communities from Kellogg Biological Station, Michigan, USA - KBS M2-4 metaG | ecosystem: Host-associated > Plants > Roots > Rhizosphere > Soil | place: Michigan... | reverse complement strand
CCAAAACATCACCTCCTTAGGGTCCGCCCGTTGATATCGTCTCTAGCAGGATGCTGAGAAAGTCAGCCGGCCTATCTCGTCTGTTTAGTTCTGTCTCGTTTATTTGGTCGTTCGGTTGCTCTGAGTCAAACAATAAAACAAACCAGATAGACCAGACCAACCAGATAAACCGATATTAGGAGGGCAGGGAAGGGGAAGTCAAACCATGATGGGCCGCCTGCCGTTTAGCAAGCTTATACGTGGCCATACTCTCATACCGCTTGGCTAGCGACTCCGTAGGAGTTTATTTGCGGCTCGTCTTCAGTGTCTCAAAATGCCAGTATTTGTAAGGCGATTCGGCCACTCGATGCTTGACGGAGTTCATGAATCAGCTGAGAATACGGCCCGGGTTTTCTCCGAATATGAACATCGAAGAGCTGATTCTCGATCGGTGTCTGTACACATTCTGAAAGGAGTTTTTCATGGCGAGGAACAAGATTCCAGCAGGAAGAAGGAAGAAACTTGGCGCTGCGACAATTCCCAAACGCAGTGCAGTTCCTGATCGCCTCGATCTGCGCGACAGACTGTATCTGCCGCCGGTGGCAGTGGTGCCAGGCGTGACGTTTGCTCCGAAGACCAACATCCCTGTGCTCGATCAGGGACAGACCAACGCCTGTACAGGTTTCGCTCTGGCAAGCGTCGTGTACCAGTTACAACACAGCGCGAAGCGCAAGCAGATCGACTGTTGCGTGGCCCCATTTATGTTGTATTCGATGGCACGGCGCTATGATGAATTTCCCGGCGCCCCAGATGTCGATACCGGATCGAGTCTGCGCGGCGCGATGAAGGGCTGGTACAAACATGGCGCCTGCTCGGACAAGCTGTGGACCACTGAGAAAATGCCGACGGCCCAAGGGAAAAAGTCAGCAGACGACTGGTGGCTTGATGCCGTGCAGCGTCCACTCGGGGCCTATTACCGCGTCGACACGCGTTCGGTTACCGATATGCACGTGGCACTCAACGAGATCGGCATTCTCTATGCCAGCGCTGTCTGTCACTCCGGCTGGGATGAAGGATTGTCGAGTACATCCCGCACGACAGGCGGGTATTGGATAATTCCGTGTCGGAAGGCAGCCCCCAGCGACGGTGGCCATGCTTTTGCGATCGTCGGCTATAACCAAGATGGGTTCATCATTCATAACTCGTGGGGGAAGCGCTGGGGGACGAAAGGCCGCGCAGTGCTACAGTATGAAGACTGGCTCGACTGTGCGATGGACTGTTGGGTGGCACAATTGGGCGTGGTCACCGAACTACATCTGGAGATCGCACGGTCGAAGACGTTGCGTCTGGATGCCGGCAAAGTGCAGCTCGCCAGCGAATCTTCGTTGCGCACGCGCGAGATCAGCCCCTTCATCATCGATATGGAGAACAACGGTCTGCTGAGCAACACCGGTGACTTCCGCACACAGCAGTCTGATATCGAGGCGCTTGTCACGGAGCATCTCGGCATGGCGCGGACAGCATGGGGCTTGGGTAAAAATGATCCCGTGGATATCGCCATCTACGCGCATGGCGGTCTCACGTCCGAGGATACTGCGGGAGAAACTGCAGCGAAGTGGATTCCGGCGTTGTATGAACACAAGATATTTCCTATCTTTCTGATGTGGGAAACTGACCTCTGGTCCACGCTCAAGGGCCGCCTTGAGGACGTCTTAGAGGGCCAGCCTCGTCCGACCGGCGGGTTCTTCGATAGAGTCATGGATTGGTGGAACGAACGGCTTGAAAAATTACTGGCCAAGCCGGGGACGGCGATCTGGAGCGAAATGAAACAGAATGCGGACGCGATTTCCAATACGGCCGAGAGTGGAGGAATGAAGCTCTACAAGGCATGCCAACAATCGCCGTACTTTGCCGATCTAACCAAGGTGCGCCTGCATCTAGTCGGTCACTCGGCCGGGGCGATTCTGCACAGTCATGTCGTCGATCGCCTGGGAGGACGGGGCTGGAATTTTGAAAGCGTGAATTTCATGGCGCCGGCGGTACGCATCGATCTCTTCAAAAAGACCGTCGTCCCCGCCATCACAAGCGGCAAGGTCAAGCGTTTCAATCAGTTCCATCTATCCGACGACATGGAACAGAAGGATCCGACGTGCAAACCGATTCTTGGGTACAGCCGATCGCTGCTCTACCTGGTGTCGCAGTCGCTCGAGCAAGGACAGAAGACGCCGATACTCGGCATGGAGAAGTATTTCAACGACGCGATTGCATCGAAGAACTTGCCAAACGTCTCTACGTGGGCTGCACCAGGCAAGGAATCGAAGAGCACGACGCACGGCGGATTCGACGACGACCAAGTCACGATGGCAAGCGTGATTGCGCTGATGAAGTGGAAGACGCCATAACCCACATCATTCACGAAGGCTCCTGCTGCAATCGCGGTACATTGCTGCGATGCTGATCCTGTGCTTCTAGAACAGAAGAGGGGGATGGATGCTGATGATCTTCTGTGCTCGCGCAGTGCGCGGCCTCCGAAGGATGGGACGGGCAACCTGGTCGTCCTTATGCTCGCGGAACGCGCAGGATAAAAATGTGCTCGTTCGACGTGCGCGATCGAGGATCGGCCAGGCCACCATCAATGGCCGAGTCTGATATCCGGCCAACCCACGACGAACTCATTCAAGGTAAAGCTGACAAATCGGAAGAACCATCCTCTTGATGGATCGGGATGACTTGGCCTCTTCTGGTAGCAGAGTCACTTCGGTCTTCGGCAACCCGCTCGCTCGTCCCAAGTATATCCGTTCTCGAGAGGGCATACGGCGTGCGACATGGCCATACGAGTCAGAGAAATAAGTGCCTGATCCGGATTCGTGACGGGTGCGGGATATGTGGCAGTGCCGCTCCATCGTATCTCACCAGTTTCGATACTGACATTCCTTACAGAGACACTGAGGTGATACACCGGTTGCGCTTGGCTACCTCCGCCTGAGGCGTCCCCTGGTGTTCTACGATCTTCTGCAGAGTGTACCGTAGCGTCGGCGAAGACAATCCAGTCGACTCCGAGCAGCCGTCCTACTTTAAGTAAGTCCGCTTCACCGTCGGGTGCGTTCGTGAGACGGATCTTTTGCTCGTTCATGATTTCCTTGAGTCGGGCGCGTTCAACAACGCGCACGTTCGTTTCCTGCATCGCTTGGATTACCGCGTTCACAACAATGGGATGATTTCCCCAGACAACGGCTTTCCGGGGTCTATCGGGACTCACTTGTTCAATTTTGGAATGGGAGCCGGTGGAGACTGGGTAGACTGGGTCGACAGTATTGGCACAGCCAGTAGAGAAAATGACTGCCAGGCCTAATGTGAGAATGGTAGCAGGCAGACGTATAGTCATAATCAGGTTTCCTTTGACAGAGCCAGTCAAGTAACGAGTCCGGTGAGGCAGATGAATGCGTCGCTTTCCCGGCTGGGCCGCAACGGCGTTGCTTGCCCCTTCTCGCCAGCGTAGCGGTGAAAGTCGATTGCACATTCGATATCTTCCTTCATACAACAAAACCATTCCACATCGAGCTGTGAGCTCTAATGATAAAACGTCGTTGAATCTCGGTAAGAGAGAGCGGATGCTAAACCGTTGGTGGAACTTCTGCAACACGGAGCAATCTCCGTGCGAGAATAATGACGGGGCAAGTGTACGAGCTACTGGTGAAGTTCTCAATCTGAAACAGACATCAAGGATTTGCTAAACCATGAATGAGTTTCCGAAGGGTTCCACCTGGCACAGTCCGAAAGGGCCGTTCCGGCAGGCGCTGAAACGAAGGGCTTTAATGCACCGTTTCTGCTTGGTTTGATTGATTCAGTGGGTTGAGTGAAGAGAGTCTGTGCGGGTTACGATCAGGCTGCTTTGTCGATCTGCTGCGCGACAGGTTGGGTGGCTGCGGCGTTGAGGGCCTCGTTGTCCTCTGTCTGCATCCTCAGATGCTCATTGATCTGCTCGAGTTCGCGGATACGCCGATCTCGTTCGGCGAGCTGTCGCTCGACTTCGTGGAGTGCGATCCGATGTTTCTCATCCCGTTCAGTGAGTTGTACGTCTAGCCACTCAACCAATCCCCCTGCCGCCTCCGATTCCTGAAGTCGCGTGTGAAGTCGATCGGTATCGACACATCGATTTTCTATGCTCCTGGAACGCTCATGCGAGGAGAGGTCTTCTTGGCTGGAATGGCTGAGCGTGTGCGGTGCCATCTGCTCACTGTCTAGCGGTTGCATCTTCGAGGAAGCGGCTCTCAACTGATACCGCGCCTTCTCCAGCATCTGCTCTTTGAGGTGCATCATGGCAGTGACGTCGGCGAGCAGCTGCGCGCTCTTGTCGGCGGAAACGTGTCTCAGAAGCCAGCCGACTGTTCCGCCGATTCCAGCCGCGATGATGAGACACCCCAGCATCTGGTTGATGAACAGGCTCATAGCTCCGGCTGTCCTTTCACGCGTAGTTCGATGCGCCGGTTGCGTTGGAGACCGGCCCGATTCTCTGCCACCGACATCGGTCGTGAGGCGCCATAGCCTACGGCAGCGAATTGCTTGGGCAGGCCGTGCTTGGCAAAGTAGCGCCGCACGGCATCAGCACGGCGCTGGCTGAGTCGAAGATTATATTCCGGCTCGCCGTACTTGTCCGTATGTCCGCCGATCTCTACGTCCGCGCGAGGGGACCGGCGTAATTCGGCAATCAGCTGGTCCAGTGTGGCAAGACTGGGGGGAGTCATCGTTGTGCTGTTTGATTCAAACTCGATGGACGAACGAGCGAGGATTTCATTCAATCGCTTTTGCAGTATGGCAGGAGAGACTTCAGTGACTGATGGAGTTGCCGGCAGAGATGGAGCCTTTGGGGCTAGGGCCGCCACCAAGGAGTGGGTCTTCTGGGATGGAGCAGCGGGCGAGGGAGCCTTCGAAGCTTCGACTGCCGCCTGGGAAGGCGTCTTCAGGGAGAGAACCTTCTGGGATGGTCCCGTGGTAAATGGCACATTCGGAGATGGGGATGCCACCTGTACGGGAGTCTTTAGAGATGGAGCTTTCTGGGATGGAGTTGTTGGAGAAGAAGCCTTCGTGGGGCGGCCCGCCCTGGATGAACCTGCCAGAATACGATCTTCCAGTTCCAGCCCTGTCTGTGTCAGAGGGGCAATAACTTGTAGCACGGCTGCCTTGGCACGATTGTCGCCGACGTGGCCGCTGACGACAAGTGTGTGACCGTCGATGATGATGGAGCCTCGTTCCGTCATGTGACCTAGGACAGGGAGGACCTGGGAGACGTTGTCGGCCCAGGCGACAGGCCCCACTCTCGGATCTACCGCCAACTCATCGACAACGCGGCCTGGCGTTGCTCCATAAAGTTCTTGGGCTCGCTGAAGGATTGCGGTCTTGCTGGTCTCACTGGGAAGTGAGCCACGGAGTATCAACATTCCATACTCGACACGTGCATGAAAGTTGGCAGGGATGGCGGGGCCCGATACTGTAGCCGGGGGAACGTGGCGTGGCAGGCAGAGCGCGGCAAGGAGGCCAAGTGCAGCAATACCTGCGGCAAGAATCGCTGCACTCTTCATGGTTCACCTCTTGGACCGGCAGGCACCCGCATGTCTTAGTAAAACCTAGCAGATAAGTGAAAAAAAGGTGTCAGGAGTCACCCCTCCAAAGTAACTTTTCCAGTATTTGAATCTTGGACAGTAGGCGATTGGAATGCCAGGTCTCTATATAGAGTGGTGGAGGCCCCAAAGGGCTCTGGGAGCCATGAATTCACGCACTTTGCGACAGATCTGTCTTACGGGGAGGTTCTCCATGGGCTTTTGACAGAATCTACACGGCCAAGAGTACGCAAGTTAAAATTAGAATATATCACATGTTATTTCAATGAGTTACGGGCAAGAAGGCACTGGTTAAGTCCTATTCGTGAACAGCAGTGGCCAGATACCCGTATCTGAGTTCACGAAGGAGATTCTGAAGGATTTCGCCTGGCCCAGTCCGAAAGGGCCGTTCCGGGCTAAAGCGAAGGGTTCCGCCGACCCCGGTCGCTGCCTGATGGAGAAGAAAAAGTGTCAGGTCGCGCCCGGGCGGCAGGCGTTGTATGCGAGAAACGCTTCACGATGGGAGTGCGCTCGGTAGCCCGCATTATTCGTAAATGTTCGTCGCGAAAGCGTACAGACGCGAAGCGAGACGGGCACTCGGAGCCGTGAAGGCCTGAGGCATACTCTTAAAGTATGTCGAGGGGCTGAAAGGAAAGACTGCTCGTCACAGCCGCGTATCCGTACTTGCAGCACAAGCTTCATAAATCATGCGGGCTAGAGTCGCTTGCCGTACTTCTGCGCATGGAGTTTTTTAGCTTCGTCGATCCACTTGTCCCGCTTGATCCGGTCGGGGGCGGTGTAGAGCTTCTTCGCGACCTTGTCGATATCCTCTGACGTCCAGCGCGCAATCTGGCCAAAGCTGTACAATCCCATCTTGTTCAGGGTCCGCGCAAAGACAGGGCCGATCCCGTGAATTTTACTCAGATCGTCTTTCGGGCCGTCTTTCGCCGCTTTGGCCTGTACTATTTCCAGGCTCAGTTGACTTCCATTCTGACGGGTTTTCTGGCGAGGAGCCACGGCCCCCCCATCGGTCTTGATGCGGAGTGCGGCCCGCACTTCGATCAGGCGCTTGCGGAGGCGGTCGATCTCCTCTTGTTTTTCTGCAGCCGTTTGTACTTGATCCGCCAGGCCTTGCTGTTGCGCTTCGAGTTCTTGAATCCGGTGTTTCAGGCCGTCGATCCGTTTGGCTCGCTCATCGAGGAGTTGTTTATCGAGCAGGAGCTGGGCTTGGAGTTGGTCCTGCGCCGCGAGCTGTTGTTGTAGCTTGGCGATCTGCGCTTCGTATTGCATGAGGGTGTGGGCATATTTCGTTTCCCACTGTGCCAGTGCCGCCTCTTGCTCCTGAATCCGTTGGGAGAGAGACTCCAGTTGGCCGATGCGCCTGTCTCGTTCGGCCAGTTGGCTGTTGAGTTGGTGTAGTGCGGCTCGATGCTCGGCCTCTTGATCGGAGAGTTGCACTTCCAACCAATGGACCCGTCCTTGGGCAGGTTCGAGTTCCTCCACGCGCGCGCGTAGCTGATCGGCTTCTGCGACGATGGTGTCCAACTTGGCGAGGCGGCGCTGAAGATCGCGGCCTTCTTGCTCGTTCGACTCGAGTGTCTGTTGGGCCGCCTGGCGCATGAGTTGGAGTTGCTGGGCTTCTTCCGATTGCGCGGAGGCGGTCGCGTCATACTCGCTCGCGCGACGGCGAACAGAGGCTTCTTGCGCTTCCAGAACCGTCAGCCGCTGCGTCCGAACGGCCAACTCCTCTTGAAGCGCCTGGAGGCGGTCGTTTCGTGCCGAGAGTTCCTGCCGGGTGGATTGGTTGATCTCGTCTGATTCGACGATCTTGCTTTCGAGCATCTGCATCGCAGCGGCTTGGACTTTCAGCTCATACTGCGCCCTCTCCAGCATTTGTTCTTTATGGCGGAGGGTGGTGGTCACGTCCGTGAACTGTTGTGCGAGTTCGCCGGTAGATAGTTGTCGCAGCAGCCATCCGACCACGCCGCCAATTCCTGCCGCGACAATAAGACATCCCACGATTTGGCCGATGAGTACGATCATTGGTCACTCACTCCTTTCACGCGTAATTCGATGCGCCGGTCGTGCTGGAGACCGGCCCGCGTCTGCGCTACCGACAGCGGTCGTGAGGCGCCATAGCCGACGGCGGTGAACTGGTTGGTCAGGCCGTGGCTGACGAAGTAGTGCCGCACGGCTTCAGCTCGGCGGCGACTGAGTTGAAGGTTATAGTCCGGCGCGCCGTATTTGTCCGTATGACCGCCGATCTCAATGGCCGTGCGAGGGGCATGACGTAGCTGGGTAATCAGCTGGTCCAGTGTGGTGTGACTTCGGGGAGTCATCGTGGTGGTGTTCGAATCAAATTCGATAGAGCCGTGCGAAAGAATCTCATTCAATTTCTTCTGGAGCGAGGGGGAGGATGCCGAGGACGGAGCCGCCAGAATGTGATCTTCCAGTTCGAGCCCCGCCTGAGTGAGAGGAGCAATATCTTGCAGCAAGGTGGCTTTGGCACGATCGTTGTTGACCCGGCCGCTGAGGACAATCGTGCGACCGTCGATAATGATGGAGCCGCGTTCTGTGATGTGTCCTAAGACAGGGAGAGCCTTGGAGACATTGCCGGCCCAGGGTGCAGGTCCCACTCTCGGATCCACCACCAACTCATCGACTACGCGACCAGGTGCAGCTCCATACAGTTCTTGGGCTCGCTGAACAATTGCGGCTTTGCTGATCTCATTGGGTAGCGAACCACGGAGGGTCAGAGTCCCGTGTTCTAAACTTGCATGTAAGGTGGCAGGGGTGAGGAAGCTCGATGCGTTCGACGTTGGAAGATGGCGCGGGATGCAGACCACGGCAAGAAGAGTAAGTGCGACAGCGCCTGCGCCTAGAATCACTCTGCGCATCATTCGTCGACTCTCTGGTTGTCGTTGGGGTAGGACAAATAACCGTATCACATTCGTCAAGGGCGTACTAGCGCTAATATCAGTCTCCAGCACAGGCTCGGTGAAATTCTCTGTTTTCGTACCCATAGCCCCGGCTGATGGTGCTTTCTGCAGCAGCTGAGGTTTGCCGTGAGTCTGCTCCGGCTTTCGCGACACAAGAACCAAACCTGGCCCTGCTATTAAATAGTGATTACGGGTGGGAGTGTGAGACTGGGCCGGCCCTGGCTCAGGCATTTGCGGCGGCAGGACCTTCTCTCTTCGCCACGACAGAACTCGTTCGAGTTTTTACTGATCTTCATTGCCTTGAACTTGCCTAATCCATCTGTTATTCTTCGCCCGCTTTTCACGGATTGGTCATTCTTTTCTGACTCACGAACAAGTTGTAGGAGTTCAATATGGCCGGCATCACGCGGGCGCTGATCAGCGTTTCTGATAAGACTGGAGTCGTCGAGATGGCCAAGGGGTTGACAGCCCTCGGCGTGGAGATACTTTCCACCGGAGGCACGGCAAAGGCACTTCGGGATGCCGGGTTACAGGTGACAGACGTGGCGGCCTACACTGGCTCACCGGAAATTCTCGACGGCCGCGTCAAGACACTGCACCCCAAGATTCATGGCGGCTTGCTTGGACGCCGTTCGGTGCCTGCCCATGTCGAGCAGATGAAGCAACGGGACAGGGGCCCCATCGATGTGGTCGTGGTCAATCTCTATCCGTTCGAGGCGACGATCGCGAAACCCCACTGTCTCTTCGAAGAAGCCATTGAAAATATCGATATCGGCGGGCCGTCGATGCTGCGCTCCGCAGCCAAAAACCACGAAGATGTCTTGGTGGTTGTAGACCCGGCTGATTACCAGCGCGTGCTCAATGCGGCAAAGGCAGGAACGGTATCGCATGAATTACGTCGCGAGTTGGCGATGAAGGTCTTTCAACACACGGCGCGCTACGACAGTCTGATCGCCGGGTATCTTGAGAAGCAGGTACAAGGCAGCGAGGTCAAGTTCCCCAAAATATTGTCCTTGCAGTTCGAACGGGCAGAGATGCTCCGCTATGGAGAGAACCCGCATCAGCAAGGGGCTTTCTATCGAGAGCTGCATTCGACCGAGCCATCGGTGTCCCGTGGAAAGATCCTTCATGGCAAGGCGATGTCCTATAACAATTTTCTCGATGCCAATTCGGCGCTCGAACTGGCGAAAGAATACGATGAGATCGCTGTGGCCATTATCAAACACAATAATCCCTGCGGCGTGGCGTTGGGCGCAACGCCCGTCGAAGCCTATGTGAAGGCCAGGGAGACTGATCCCATCTCGGCGTTCGGCGGAGTGATTGCATTCAATCGCCCCGTGGATTTGGCCGCGGCGAAGGAAATTACCTCCACATTCGTGGAAGTGGTCGTTGCGCCTGGCTTTGCCAGTGAGGCGCTTGCAGAGTTGAAGCGCAAGAAGGATCTGCGTTTGCTCGATGTCGGTCCACTCACTAAGGTGAAGCAAGAGGGATTCGATCTCAAGAAATTGGTCGGCGGATTGATCATTCAGGATCGGGATCTCGGTGTCTTAACCGATCTGAGAGCGCTCCACGTACCGACCATGCGCAAGCCGACGGATGAGGAGTACGCAGCCTGTGCCTTTGCCT
>Ga0105242_10005097_pt1 | contig 10143 bp, 10 predicted proteins | sample KBSM24metaG_FD_81521 | JGI IMG/M metagenome (GOLD analysis project Ga0105242, IMG submission 81521) | Miscanthus rhizosphere microbial communities from Kellogg Biological Station, Michigan, USA - KBS M2-4 metaG | ecosystem: Host-associated > Plants > Roots > Rhizosphere > Soil | place... | reverse complement strand
GGTCTTGGCGCGAACGGTCTCGCCGCGATCCTCACGGCGCCGGTTGCCGGCGAGAAAGCCGCGCGCCAGCGGGCTCCAGGGGATGACGCCGATGCCTTCCTCGCGGCAAAGCGGCAGCATCTCGCGCTCTTCCTCGCGGTAGACCAGGTTGTAGTGGTTCTGCATCGAGACGAATCGCGTCCAGCCGTGCGCGTCCGACGTCGCCAGCATCTTCATGAATTGCCAGGCGTACATGCTCGACGCGCCGATGTAGCGCACCTTTCCCGATTTGACGATGTCGTGGAGGGCTTCGAGCGTTTCCTCGATCGGCGTCTCGTAGTCGAAGCGATGAATCTGGTAGAGATCGACGTAGTCGGTGCCGAGGCGGGTCAGCGACCCGTCGATCGCCTCCATCAGATGCTTGCGCGACAGCCCGGAGGTGTTCGGGCCGTCGGTGACCGGGTAGAAGGCCTTGGTGGCGATCACCAGCTGATCGCGCGGCTGGTCCTTCAACGCCCGGCCCAGCACCTGCTCGCTGACGCCGCGCGAGTACATGTCGGCGGTGTCGAAGAAGTTGATGCCGTGCTCGAGCGCCCGGGCAATGAACGGGCGGCTCGTGGCTTCGTCGAGCACCCAGGGCCGCCACTCCGGCGTGCCGTAGGTCATCGCGCCGAGGCAGAGGCGCGACACCTTCAGGCCGGTGCTGCCGAGTCGGAGATAGTCCATCAGGATCTGCGGATCACTTGACGCCCAGGAGCTCGACGTCGAACAGCAGCGTCGCGTTGGGCGGGATCGCGCCGCCGGCGCCGCGCGCGCCGTAACCGAGCTCGGAGGGGATCACCAGCGTGCGGGTGCCGCCGACCTTCATGCCGGCCACGCCCTGATCCCAGCCGCGGATCACCTGGCCGGCGCCGAGCTTGAACTCGAACGGGTCGCCGTGATCCTTCGAGCTGTCGAACTTCTTGCCCTTGTGGTCGGCGGTCTTCGGGTCGTACAGCCATCCGGTGTAGTGCACCGACACGGTCTTGCCGTTGGTCGCCTCGGCGCCGGTGCCGACCTTGCCGTTCGAAATCTGCAGGCTCGTGATGTTGTCCATAAGCGATCGATTGTACACAAGGTTCTACGTGACGAGCAGCAGCTTGCCGATGTGGGCACTCGACTCCATGACGCGGTGCGCCTGAGCCGCGTCGCGCAGCGGGAAGGTGGCGTGGATGATCGGCGTCACCGCTCCGGACTCGAGCAGCGGCCACACCTGCTGCTGCAGCTCGGACGCGATCGCCGCCTTGTCGGCGACCGGGCGGGGCCGCAGCGTCGAGCCGGTGATCGTCAACCGCCGTCCCATGACCGCCTGGATGTTGACCTCGGCCTTCACCCCGTGCAGCGTGGCGATCTCGACCAGGCGCCCTTCCACGGCCAGGGCGTCGATGTTGCGCGCAAAATAATCGCCGCCGACCATGTCGAGGATGACGTCGACGCCGCGGCCGCCGGTGAGCGCACGCACGGCCGCCAGGAAGTCCTCGTCACGATAGTTGATGCATCGCTCGGCGCCGAGCCGCTCGCAGGCAGCGCACTTCTCCGCCGATCCGGCGGTCGCGAACACGCGCGACCCTCTCGCCTTCGCCAGCTGAATCGCGGTCGTCCCGATGCCGCTCGAGCCGCCATGCACGAGGATCGATTCGTTCGGCTGGAGACGCCCGCGCTGGAACACGTTGGTCCAGACCGTGAAGAAGGTCTCCGGAATCGCCGCGGCCGTGGGGATCGGCATGCCGCGCGGCACCGGCAGACACTGAGGCGCGGGCGCCACGCAGTACTCGGCGTAGCCGCCGCCGGTGACGAGCGCGCACACCGCGTCGCCCACCCGCCAGTGGGCGCCCGGACCCACCGCTTCGACCACGCCGGAGACCTCGAGCCCCGGAATGTCCGACGCGCCCGGTGGCGGCGCATAGTGCCCGCGGCGCTGAAAGACATCCGGACGGTTGACGCCTGCCGCCGCGACGCGGATCAGCACTTCGTCGGCCGCCGGCACCGGCGTTGGACGCTCGACCGGCACCAGCACGTCGGGCTCGCCGGGCTCACGAATTTCAATCGCGATCATCATCTTGCGGGGTTCGGGGTTCATGGTTCCGGGTTCATGGTGCTGGTTCAGGGTTCAGGGTTCAGGGTTCGGGGTTCGGGGTTCGGGTTCAGGGTTCGTCGCCGAACGCAGCCGCCGTCGTCGCCGGTTCCAGGACGAGCGACGCGAGAGCAATGCCGAGACCGAGGGCGAGCGCGAAGACGGCCGGCAGCGCGCCGGTGCCGGCCACCATCGCGGCGTCTGCCAGCAGCAGCACCGCCGTCAGGCCGTCGAGCCACATGAGGGGCCGCCGCGTCCGGCGGCGCTCGGTGGTCAGCCGCGGATAGTTCATCACCGAGGTGAACACGAAATGGCCGCGCAGCACGCCGCCGATTGTCGCGGTCGCGCCCAGCGCGAGAAAGATCGAGACGGTCACCGGCGTCTCGACCCACTCTTTGATCTGCCACGCGAACGTGGCGCCGGCGATGTAGAGCAGCGTGATCACCACATGATGGACGCGCCACCAGGTCGCATGGCGCGCGGGCTCTGCGGCGTCAGCGCCCGCGGCGTCGAGCGCGCCGAGCAGCTCGGCCGCCGACCCGAACCGGCCGGCCGGCGCCTTCTGCAGGCAGCGCGCGATCACGTCGGCCAAGCGGCTGGGAATGTCGGCCCGCGAGGCGAGCGGCCGTGCGTCGCTTTCGAGCACGCGGGCCACGGTCGCCAGCGCGGTTGACGCCGCGAACGGGTGCGCGCCGCAGGCGTATTCGTACAGCAGCACGCCGAAGGCAAAGACATCGGCGCGCGCGTCGACCGGCAGGCCGTTGATCTGTTCCGGCGCCATGTAGGCCGGCGTGCCGATGAGCGTACCCGGCTGCGTCATCCGCGGCGCGGCGTCGGGCGCGCCGACGCCGATTCGCGCCAGGCCGAAGTCGAGAATCTTCAGCCGGCCCTCTCGATCCCGCATCACGTTGTCCGGCTTGAGATCGCGATGGACGATCCCCCTGGCGTGCGCGCTGGCCAGCGCCGCCGCCAGCTCGCGCGCCGTCTGCCAGGCCTCGTCGCGGGTCGGCTGGCGCCCGGCACGAATCTCTTCGCCAAGCGTGTGACCGTCGACGAATTCGGTCGCGATGTAGAGATCGCCGTCGATCTCCTCGAGCGCGTAGACGGTGCAGATGCCCGGATGGGTCAACGCGGCCGCGGCCCGCGCTTCGCCGCGCAGGCGCTCGCGCTGCGACGGATCGCGCATCAGGTGCGGCGCGAGCGCTTTCAGCGCGACCGTCCGACCCAACCGCGCATCGGATGCCAGATAGACGCGCCCCATTCCGCCGCGCCCCAGCTCGCGGACGATGGTGTAGTCGCCGATGCGGGCGCCAGGGGCCAGCGGCTCGTCGTCCATCAGCAGATCCGCCGCCTGCTCGACGATCGGCTGCGCCAGGAAGGCGCCGGCGCGTGAGTGATGGTCCACGAGCGAGAGCACCTCGGCGCGCACCGCGGAATCGTCCGCCGCTTCCCGCGCAACCCACGCCGCGACGTCCGTCGCATCGCGATCCATCGCCGCCTCGAACAGATCGCGGACGCGGCGCCGCTGCTCGCCCGTCACGTACCGCTCATCTCGCGAAAGAGCCACGCGCGGGCGAGCGCCCAGCGGCGCTTCAACGTCGCGGGCGACATGCCGAGCGCATCGGCCGTGTCTTCGATGCTCAGGCCGGCGAAGTAGCGCAATTCCACGATGCGCGCCTGCTCCGCGTCGATCGCTTCGAGCCGCGTGAGCGCTTCGTCGAGCGCCGGCAGCATGACCACCGGCTCGGAGGCGACGGCGAGGGCGTCGGTCATCGACACCCGGTTGAGACCCGCCCAGCGCTTCTGCGCGCCGCGCGCACGGGCGCGCTCGACCAGGATCTGCCGCATCGATCGCGCGGCGATCCCGACAAAATGCCGCTCGTCGTGCCACGGCGTGCCCGCGCCCGCCAGCCGCATGTACGCCTCGTGGACGAGCGCCGTGGCCTGCAAGGTCTGACCGGGACGCTCGCGCCGCATGTACGCGGCGGCGAGGCGGCGCAGCTCGTCGTACACCACCGGCGCGAGGTCTCGAGCGGGCGGCGGCTGAGGATGATCGGCGCTCATGAGCCGGGCCGAAGACGGCCCGCGCCCATTATCCACGCGTTCCGGTCCGGGCTGCTAAGCTGCGAGGGTGGTGGTGATCATCATGGGCGTGGCCGGGGCCGGCAAGACGACGATCGGGCAGCGCCTCGCGGCCGAACTCGGCTGGCGCTTCGTCGAGGGGGACGAGCTGCACACGCCCGCGGCGGTCGAACAGATGCGCAAGGGCACGCCGCTGACCGACGCGGACCGCGAGTCGTGGCTCGTGGCGCTTCATGCGATCGTCGCGGCGGCCGCCGATCGGCGTCAGCCGCTGATCCTGTCCTGCTCGGCGCTCAAGGCGCGGTACCGGCAGACACTGCGCGGCGATCTGCGCCGCGTGCGCTTCGTGTATCTGGAAGCCGATCCGGAGACGCTGGGCCGCCGGCTCGCGAGCCGCGCCGGCCACTTTGCCGGCCCGGCGCTGCTGCCGAGCCAGCTCGCGGCTCTCGAACCGCCGGCCTATGAGATCACGATCGATGCAACGCGGCCTCCCGATCAGATCGTTCACACGATCCGGCTGGAGCTGGGTCTGTAGCCTACCCGCTCGTCCTGAGCCTGTCGAAGGACGAGCATGACGCGCGCTCGTGGTTCGACAAGCTCACCACGAGCGATGTCACGCGATTTCGGGCAGATGAGACGAGGCGGTTCAGGTCTCGAGAAACTCGCGCGGCTGGAGGGCCAGCACGGGATACCGGCGGCGAAGATCATCGACCCGGCGCGCGTATTCGATCTTCGGAAACGCTCCGCCGAGATAGCGTTCGCGCAGGCAGCGGATCTCGTACTTGTACAGGTCCCGGACGAAGGCGCGCACCAGTTCCGGTGGGGTGTGACCGCGCGGTCGAACGCCGTGCACCAGCAGCTGCTCGAGCACGTCCGCGCGATAGCGGACCCGCTCAGCCATCCAGCATTCCCAGCAGGCGATCGAGCGACGCGCGAATGCGGATGATGTGCTGTGGGCCGTTGAGCGCTTCGGCGAGCGCCGGAGGCTTCTCTACCGGGCGCCCGATGATCGGCTCGACGATCTCCGCGAACTTCGCCGGATGCGCGGTCGACAGAAAGACGCCGATCTTCCCGTCCTGCCCCTCCCGCCTATCCCGCCCATCCTGCCCTTCCCCACCGTCCCGCCCGGCCAGCCCCATGTACGCAATCGCACTGTGCGGGTCGAGCAGGTAGCCGCGCTTCTCGTAGACCCGTTTGATCGTCGCGCGTACGTCGTCGTCGCTGAACCGGCAGCCGGTGACGTCGCGGCGCATGGCGTCGAGATCGCTGCCGTAAAGCCACAGCATGCGATCGAAGTTGCTGGGGTGGCCCACGTCCATCGCGTTCGACAACGTCGCCAGCGACGGACGCGGCTCGAACCGGCCGGTCTCGAGATACGCCGGCACGACGTCGTTCGCATTGGTCGCGGCGACGAACCGCGCGATCGGCAGCCCGGCGCGCTTCGCCATCAGGCCGGCGGTCAAGTTCCCGAAGTTGCCGCTCGGCGTCGAGAAGGTCAGGTCACTGACCTGCCCCAACTGCGCGATCGCGTGGAAGTAATAAACCGACTGAGGGAGCAGACGGCCGACGTTCACCGAGTTGGCGGAGGTGAGCCGCATGCTGCGCCGCAGATCCGGGTTGGCGTACGCCTCGCGCGTCAGGCGGTGACAGTCGTCGAAGCTGCCGGCGACGGCGTAGGCGCGGACGTTGCTCCGCTCGCCGTTGAAGATCGTCAACTGCGCTTCCTGCGTCGGGCTGACACGGCCGTCGGGATAGAGGATCACCACCCGGGTATTCGACACGCCGTGAAACGCGTGGGCGACGGCACTGCCGGTGTCGCCCGAGGTCGCGGCGAGGATCGTCAAGGGATCGTCGCCGCGGTGACGCGAGGCCATCAATCGCGCCATCACGCGCGCGCCCACATCCTTGAACGCGAATGTCGGACCGTGGAACAGCTCGAGCGAGAAAATGCCGGGCTGGACCTCGACGAGCGGGATCGGGAAGTTCAACGCCTCGACGACGACCGCTTCGAGCGTCGCCGGATCGAGATCGCCGCGCGTGTAGGGCCGCAACGCGCGCAGCGCGATCTCGGTCAGCGTGCGGCTGGGCAGCCCGGCGATTTCGTCGGCGGCCCACGGCTCGATCGTCTCCGGCACGTAAAGGCCGCCGTCGGGGGCGAGGCCGGCGAAGAGCGCCGTGGTGAAGGGGACGGCGGGCGAAGCGCCGCGCGTGGTTACAAACTGCATCGACCGCTACACATGGAGGGCGGGCCCCTTCGGACCGGCCGTCGAGATCACGCGCGCCCCGTGCGCGGCGATCGGCGACACGTAGGTCTGCGGTTCCCCGCCGATATGCTGCCTGACGGCCGCCGTCATCGCCGCCGCGACCGCCGTTGCCGACGCCGCGTCGCGGCACAACGCGAACAGCGACGGCCCCGAGCCCGACAGGCTGCAGCCCAACGCGCCGGCGTCGGCGGCCGCCCGCTTGATCTGGGCCAGGCCCGGCACGAGCGGCGCGCGCCGCGGCTCGGCGATCGAGTCCTCGAGCGAGCGCGACAGCAGATCGAAATCCGATCGGTGCAGCGCGTCGACGAACGCGCCGAGGTTCGCCCACTGGCGGATCGCATCGGCGAGCGGCACGGTCGTGCCGAGCAGCGCGCGAGCACGTGCGGTCTCGATTTCCAGATCGGGATGCACGACCACCGCCGTCAAACCGGCCGGCACCGGCAGCCGCACGACGTCCGGTGGATTGGGGACCCGGACCAGCACGAAGCCCCCGTAGACGGCCGGTCCGATGTTGTCGCCGTGTGCCGATCCGGCGCCGATGCGTTCCCCTTCGAAGGCGCACGCCATCAGTGTCTCGAGCGGCGTGCGCGCGCCGAACAGGCCGTCGACCGCGACCACGGCCGCGACCGCGCTGGCGGCGCTGCCGCCGAGGCCGCTGGACAGCGGCAGCCCCTTGCGAATCGTCAGCGCGACACCGCGTTTCTCGCCGAGGACGTCGAGCAGCGCCTGTGCCGCGATGCCGGCGGTGTTCCTGCCCGCATCGCGCGGGAGGCGTCCCTGATCGCCGGTGATGTCGGCGATGCGCACGCCGGCCGCGGCGAGCGTCGCGGTCACCTCGTCGCCCGGTTCCTGCAGCGCGAAGCCGAGCACGTCGAACCCGCACGCGACGTTCGACACGGTCGCCGGTGCAAACGCAGTGACAGCTTCCATCGCAGCGATCATCTTAACCTGCAACGACGGCCATCATGGAACCGCCGGCGTCGCTGTTTCGCAGTTCTGCGCGAAACGTCGCGCCTCAACGCTGATAGCGCAGGCGGATGGTCGGAAGCAGGTAATCGCGGAACGCCCGATCGAAGTCGTAGACGGGATTGAATCCCCAATCGCGTCGCGCCGCGGAATCGTTCACCGCCGCGGGCCACGAGTCCACGATCCCTTGTCGCTTCGGATCCGCCTTGTAACGGATCGTCGCGTTTGGAAATCCTTCAACAACCACGTCGCGGATCTCGGCCGCCGAGGGGTTGAACGCCGCGAGATTGTAGGCGCTGCGGGTCAGCCGATCGCGCGGCGCCGCGGCGAGCGCGAGCAACGCGTCCACGCCGTCCGGCATCGCCATGAACGGGATCGTGGTGTCGGGCCGGACGAAACACTCGTACGGCTCGCCCTTTGCGGCCGCGTGGATCATCTCCGGCGCATAGTCGGACGTGCCGCCCGAAGGCAGGGTCATCGCCGAGATCAGGCCGGGAAACCGGACGCACCGGAAATCGACCCGCGCAATCGCGTCGGCCGACAACTGCTTGTAGTAGCGGGCGTAATAGTGGCCGAGTTGCTCGCAGTACAGCTTGTTGCACCCGTACATCGTCGTCGGATGCGCGAACTGATCCTCGGTCACCGCCCCGGCGCGCGTCTTGGTGTCGAGGTCGGGCAGGCCGTACGCCGCGATCGACGAGGGATAGATGAAGGTGACCGGCCGGCCGTGCGACTCGCCCTGGTGCTGCGCGAACTCCAGCAGGTTGAGCGTTCCCTCGACGTTGACGTGATGCGCCGTGACCGGCGTGAACTCGGATCGGGTCGAGAGCAGCGCCGCCAGGTGGAAGACGCGGTCCACTTCGAACTCCGCGAGCACGCGATCCAGCAGCGCCAGATCGGTGATCGATCCGACGAACTCGCGCGTGACGAGCGGCGCCAGCGAGGCGTCCAGCGGGCTGACGTCGAGGGTGATGATCAGCGATCCGGAGGCGGCGAGACGGGTGACCAGGCCGTGGCCGATTTCACCGCCGGCGCCGGTGATCAACACGACCGGCTTACGCATGCGCGACCCCCGTCTCCGGCTGCTCGGCCCGTGCCGTCATCAACATGTTCAACGAGGTGTAGACGACCACGACCACGACCAGCCAGCGGACGGCGTCGAGCGACATCGACTGCACGAGGTAGGCGGCGATCAGCACCGCCGGAAGGCCGCCGAGGGCGAGGCCGAGCGCGGCGCGGACATCGTAGGTGCGGGTCCGCACGAAGCGGACGCTGCTGATCGGCATCAGGAACGCGCAGGATCCCATCATGATCGGGAACGCCGCGGTCGGCGCCATCCCCAGCAGGCTGACGAGAATCATGCACGGCGCATAGAGGCCGATGCCGAGCATCATGAGAATGCCGAGCACGAAATTGCCGCCCAGCCCGATCCAGAGGCGCAGGCCGGACAGGCCGAGCGCGTCGCCGCCGCCGGGGACGATGTTGAGCTGGGTCATGAGCATCAAGGCCGCCGCGCCCAGCAGCGCGATGCCCATCCCGATCTGAATCTTGCGCCGCGGCCAGTGCACCACCACGCCGACGCCGACCCACGATCCCACGGAGGCTGCCGCAATCATCAGGATCAGCGTCATCGGATCAACCGGCACGAGCTTGGTGTAGATGAACGCTTGCGCGATCGTCGACAGCGCGTGCCCTACGTTGAGCGTGCCGGGAATCAACTTGACCGGCACCATGTTCCGCAGCTTGTAGACCGCGGTGGTCGTCGCAAACGATCCGATGCCGAGCGTGTCGAAGAACGCGGTGACGAAGCCGATCAGGGACTGCAGCCAGGTCGGTGCGAGAAGGCCGCCGCGGAACACCGTCACCGAGTAAATCACCAGCATCACACCGAGGCCGACCAGCAGCAGGGTCCTAGCGTCCATGAATGAATTCATTGGTATACGTCTTCGACACGTCGATGGTCGCGGTCCGCACTTTCTCCATCGAACCGGCGAGCAGGGTCCGCACGACCTCGGTCCCCTCCGCCGCCATCACACCATCGGGCGAGAACATCGGCATCGAGGCCTTCAGCGCCTCGACGTAGAGCGCATCGTCTTCCCCGCGAAACGTTTTCGGGGTCTTGTCCGCGATTTCCTGTGGGGTATGCGTCTGCATCCACGCCAGCGTCCGCGTGATGGCGCGCGCCAGGCGCTGCGTGGTGTCGCGGTTGGCGCGGATCCATTCGCCCTTCGCGTAGAGCACCGAGGCCGGATAGGCGTGGGCGCCGAGGGCCGCGTTCACGCCCTCGGCGGTCCGGAGATCGGCAAGCACGCGCACGCCAGGGTTACGGCGGTGCACCAGGGTGAAGGCGGGATCAGCGACCATGCCGACGTCGACCTTGCCGTGTTCGAGCGCCGCGATGGCGGTCGCCGCGCTGCCAATCGCCGTGATGCCCACCGCGTCCGCCGCCACGCCGTTTCGCTGCAGCATATACGTCAGCAGCATCTGCGACGAGGAGCCCGCCGTCGTCACCCCGGCGATGCGGCCCTTCAAATCGCCAATCGTCTTCAGCGCGTCGGCGCTCTGCGGTGAGGTGACGAGCACCAGGCCCGGAAACCGCAGCATGGTGACGAAGGCGACGAACTCCCGCCCTTCGGCCGCCATTTGAATGGTGTGATCGTAGAAACCCGAGACGACGTCGGCGCTGCCGCCGACGAGCGCCTGCAGCGACTTGGCGCCGCCCTCGAAGTCCTGCAATTC
>Ga0105242_10005095_pt1 | contig 10144 bp, 4 predicted proteins | sample KBSM24metaG_FD_81521 | JGI IMG/M metagenome (GOLD analysis project Ga0105242, IMG submission 81521) | Miscanthus rhizosphere microbial communities from Kellogg Biological Station, Michigan, USA - KBS M2-4 metaG | ecosystem: Host-associated > Plants > Roots > Rhizosphere > Soil | place: Michigan... | reverse complement strand
TACATATGTCCATAGCAATGGTCACGCCCGGCTGACTCGTGGCGTCACCCACCTGAACCACCACTTGCGTGTCACAGTCTTGGCCGGTCGGGATCGGCACCTTGATCTGCATCACGCCCGGGAGAGTTCCCTTGTCGACGGATAGCGGCATCACCGCTAGATTGTAACCGTGGATAGTGACGGCGGATGTCGACTGGCCTACGCCGGTCACGAATAGGGTCATAACGTCGCCCCAGTGGGCGGCGGTGTTGACTAGACCATTTTGATTGACAGTGGCGGCGTGTCCCTGCCCCGTCGAATCCACGGTGAAGATCCCCGGCGCCGCGAAAGCAACAGGAACCGGAAATGCAGCCGACGTCTGGCCCTGATAGATGACTGTGACCTGCACTATGCCAGCAATGGAGTCCGGGACCACAGCGGTTACTTGTGTCGCCGAGGTGGAGATGAGCGGTACGGGCGTGCCGTTGACCAGCACCGTGGTTCCCGCGAGTTGAGCAGAATAAAGACCATTGCTATCCGGAGTGGCCGTAACTACTTGCGCGGGGCCAAGTCCGGACCCGGCGACGATAACAAGCTCTCCAGGCGCGATTGCCCCGGCAAGATGACTGGCACCGTTTAGGACGCCGTTGACGACGGTCGGGAAGCTACGGTAATACTGCACCCACTGTTCCGCGGAAACACTCTGAAATCCGTTGCCGCCGCCCGCCACTATGATCTGTTCCATAAGGCCGGGGCTAATGGACCCCACCACGCCGAACCCACTGGGTGCGCCCTGGAATGCGGGCAGGTATTGCCAATACCAGGCCCACTGCCAGAAGTTTTGGCTATCGGAACCCGCCGCGGTTTTGATGGTAGCGATCGCCAGATTCCACGGATCGGGCGGTTGAGTCACCTGACGAAAGTACAGCATCCACTGTTCTGCGGAAACGACCCGAAACCCATTGCCACCGCCTGCCGTGATGATCTGTTCCATGACAGCGGGGCTAATCGAGCCCACTGTTCCGAATCCAACGGGCGCGCCAGGGAACGCCGGCAGGTATTGCCAATACCAAGCCCACTGCCAGAAATTTAGGCTGTCGGAACCCGCCGCGGCTTTCATGGCGGTGACGGCCTCTTGCCAGAGGGCTTCCGTGACTGGAGGCAAAACATCGACGGTCCTAAAAACGCCGCTGGGCGTGGCCGCGTAAAGCGTCGTTGTCGCGCCTGGAACAATCGCCAGGGCTCGGATGTTCAGGTCCGTCAAACCATCATCGAACCTAATCCAATTGCGGCCGCCGTCGACGCTCTTGTAGATTCCGTCCACAAAAGTTGCCACGTAAAGGATGTTCGAATTTGGACCAATGGCGACTGAGGACGGGTTTGCGTTTACCAGGCCAGTCGCTATCCAGCTGGCCCCGCCGTCCGTGCTTTTGAATAGACCGCGATTAGTGGCCGCATAGAGGATGCGAGGGTCGGTCCGACCAATGGTAATTCCTGTGACGAACGTGTCCTTCAGCGCGGTTACGTTCCAGCTCAGACCACCATCCGTGCTTTTATATACTCCGGTGTAAAGACCCGCATAGAGCGTGGTTGGCGTGACGGGATCGATCGCGAGCGCATTCAGTCCGGATTGCAGTCCGTTAGCGGAGTTCCAGACGCTGGTCCACGTGGCCCCGCCATCCGTGCTCTTCACTAGCGCATAAAAACCGTCATCACTATCGTTTTCACCTAAATATAGGATATCGGGATTCATGGGATCCATTGCCATCAGAGTGGAGGATGCGAGGGCGCCTAGAATACACCCGCTGGCTTCTGGGCTGACACCATCGCTCCAAGTGGCGCCTCGGTCCACGCTCTTGAAGACGGTTTTTTCGTCAATGGCACACCCATTGACTGGTAACGTTTCTACGTAAAGGATGTTCGGATTCTCGAAATTTACAAGCAGCGAACGAACGTTGGTCAGGCCGGCGCCTAGATATTTGGAGGAGATGTGAAAGTCCGCCAGGTTGCTCCAGTTCCCTCCAGCATCGTCGCTTTTGAACACGCCGCCAGCTCCGCCGGTATAGACGGTATTTGCGCTGACAGGATCGATCGCCAATACGTGCAGATCATAATAAGCTAGACCTTCATTGGAAGGTTGCCAGCTTATCCCGGCATCTGTACTCTTAGAAATGGTTCCGGTATCAAAGAAAGTAGAATAGGCTGCATAGATTGTCGAGGGAGTTCGCGGGTCCACGGCTGCTTCCACATTACTGGAGCCGTAAAGGTTGATGGTGCTGATCACGGCCCAACTCTGTCCGCCATCGATGCTCTTGAGGATGCCTGCCACGCCGCCGCCGCTATACCCGGCGTAAATCGTCGATGGTGATGCAGGATTGAGCGCCAAAGACCCGACGGACGCATCGCTGGGGATGCCGGCACGGATCGTAGTCCAGGTTTGCCCTCCATCCGTACTTTTGGAGATGGTCCCGGTCCCGAAGTCTAGTGGAGGAACTCCAGGAGACGAGGAGACGCTAGCCGCCGCGAAGGAACCTGCGTACAGCGTGGATGGCGTTCGTGGATCGATAACCAACGCGCCGGCGGTGTTGAAGGTGACCAAGGTGATGCCAGCTTTCATCGTCACCCAGTTCTCGCCGCGATCGGTGCTCTTGATAATCGCGGTGGTATTGACACCTGCGTAGATCGTCGATGGAACGATGGGATCGATGACCAATGAGCTTGCGACGTCGGCACGAATCTGTTTCCAGGTAGCTCCCCCATCAGCGGTTCTAAAGATCCCGCCATTGGAAAGACAATACACTGTCGTTGGTGTGATCGGATCAATCACCAGCTGGAAGCAGTTATCCGTCAGATTGCCGTTTGCCGCGTTCCAACTCTCGCCCCCATCCAAGCTTTTGACCACGCCATTTTGGGTGGCCGCGTAGAGAGTCGCCGAATTGTTTGGATCGATAGCCACGAAGGACAAACCGGCAAGACCGGTGACCGCCTTCCAGCTTGCCGCCGCATCGGTGCTCTTGAACAGACCTCCTTGAGGCGCATAGGCATAGAGCGTCGAAGGCGTCGAGGGATCGACGGTTAAAGTGGTTATGCCAAAGGATGAGTGCTGAAGGCCGGTGTTGATGGGCGTCCAGTCCGCGCCGTGCATCGGTCTCAAAGTTAGGAGCGACATCATCGCCATGATTCCAGGCCAATATCTTACTCGACGTTTCGAATGTTTCATAAAGCCCCCAAAAAGAAAATCATTGTTGTGCATACGGCCAAGAGAAGCGCAAGGAGATCACCGAACCGCAGCGTCGCGGCCTTTGGCCGTGACCCGGACTGAGCTTAAGACCGGAGCATTCCCATGATCAGTGGACGTGCACATCACCGAGGAGCAATCGTAAAGAGTGAAGGTGTAGACAAACCCACCCCCTTGAATCCATGGAGCCGCGCAGGCGGTGCCCGAACAGGAAACAGCGGTCGCAAAAAGCGAGTCGGGCCCGCTGCCCACCGTTACCCAAACTTGAGCGTTTGAGACGCCGGTGGTGCTCCACGTAATGAAAGAAGTGCACAAACTACTCGAAAGCACGCAAGGATTCGGGCTTGCTGAAATCGAGGCTGCCTGACGATAGTACAGCGCCCATTGTTCGGCGGAAACGATCCCAAACCCATCGCCGGCACCCGCCACGATGATTTGCTCCATAACACCGGGGCTAATCGAGCCCACTTCGCCGAACCCAGCGGGCGCGCCAGGGAATGCCGGCAGGTATTGCCAATAATAGGCCCACTGCCAGAAATTTTGGCTATCGGAACCCGCCGCGGTTTTCATGGCGGTGACTGCCGCTTGCCAGACCGATGATTGCGGATGATAAATTTCGGCGGCGTTGGCATCGAACACGGGGTACCGCTGGCCGCCAGCTACCAGCACCGTACCATCCGTCAGCAGGGTGGCCGTGTTGCCGAACCGGGATGCGCTCATCGGTCCTGTACGACTGAAAGTTCCGCTGGCGGGGTCGTAGAGTTCGGCTGCAGGGTCGTTACCGCCACCGGCGATCAAAACGTTACCGTCGGGGAGCAACGTGGCCGTATGCCCCTCGCGACTGTTAGTCATGTTGCCTGTAGCAGTGAACGTTCCCGAGGAAGGGTCATACAGTTCGGCGCTCGCGAAGACAGTGTCTGTGTTCCCATCAAACGCAATATCGCCACCCGCAACCAATACCTTGCCGTTCGTGAGCAAAGTCGCCGTGCGGCCTACTATATACGGGACGCGCTCTCCCATAGCGCCCACAAGACTCATAGGACCCGTAAGACTGAACGTGCCGGTGCCCGGGACGTAGAGTTCAGCGGTGGGTTCCGAGGTGATTAAGACCCTACCGTCGGGAAGCAAAGTGGCTGTACTCCCAAACAGCCCATCGGATCCGAACACAGACCCGGTACCGATGTGGGCATAACCTCCGGTAGTCGTAAACGTGCCGGTCGAGGGATCGTATAGTTCAGCGCTGCCATCAGTCGCGGGCGGCCCCATCAGAACCTTTCCATTACTCAGCAGGGTGGCGCGGTAATAAGAAGTGGACATGTTACCCGTGGAGGCAAAGGAGCCAGTGGAAGGATCGTAAATTTCTGCGCTGGCTAGGACGATACCTCCTGGTTTCCATCCACCAGCGATCAGTACTCTGCCGTCAGGGAGCAACGTGGCTGTGTGGTCCGCCCGAGCCGTGACCATGCTGCCTGTCGCGGCAAAGGTACCCGTGGAGGGATCGTAGATCTCAGCTGTGTCGAGAGGATCCAAGCTGAACCTGAAACCCTGGCCCCCCGCAATCAGAACCTTGCCATTGGTAAGTAAGGTTGCGGTATGGTGCCAGCGGTCCCCGGTCAAGCTACCGGTCGGGGTAAACGTGCCCGTTGCTTGCCCCATTGCAATGGGTGCGAGGCCAGCTACTCCAAAGAGGAGCAGAAGAGCAGACCCAAACTTTAGCGACGTTGCGGTCTTTTTAAGAGCTTGTCGAATCATCTTTCTCTCCCCTGGTTTGCAGACTTTTTCGGTTGCGTTGTTCCAGCTTCGAATTGTTTCTCCAGCACCAGGCGCCGCTCGAAGCGGCGGCCGTCGGTTAGCTGTTCCGTAATCTCCAGGAACATTTCCATTGGCTGTGTGGACAATCGCCGGACGAATCGTGTCCAGTCGCCGTTCGCGCAGGTGCGCAGAATCTCCACCGTCTCACTGTCCAATCGCCGCGATGCTTGGGTGCCCGAACATCCAAAGCCCTGAAAGTCCCGGGGTTTGCTGTCGAGGTAGAGGATGGTGCTGGAAGTCGTAGACCGGCCGTCCCCATCAACCCGGTTGAGAGTGAACACTTCTCCTTTGCCGTGTAACTCAAACCTCACGGTGAGACGCTCTCCGGAGTAGCGGGGGTCTGTGGAGCTGGGCGGGGTGACCTTCCATAACCCAGCTACATCTCCAGCCCAACTCGGAATCGCACCGTACGCGCCGCCTATCATCATCAGCAGTGGAACGAGTCGCATGAGGACACGATGTTCCCCCTCATGCGCTAAAACAAGTCCAGGCATGTTGGAGGAGTGTTTCATACATTTGCACAGCACTGAAAACAAGAGGTATGCTCGAAAAATGCCCACCGCGGAATCTGATGTATCTGCCGCGCGGCAGCAATTGGAGCGGGTGCTGGCGAGCGCCGGGTTTCTGCGAAATGAGCGAATGGCGCGATTTCTACGCTTCGTAGTCGAACAGCACCTGGAAGGCAAGGACAGCGAGCTCAAAGAATCCGTTATCGCCATCGAGGTGTTCGGGCGGGGATCGGATCATGATCCCTCGCAGGATTCGATCGTGCGTACCGAAGCGGGCCGGCTCCGTGCTCGCCTCGCCGAATACTACGCGGGCGAAGGGAAAGGCGATGCGCTGGTCATCGAACTGCCGAAGGGCGGGTACGCGCCCGCGTTGCACCGGGCCGCCGCCGCGCTCCAGACAACAAATGACCAGTGGAAGAGGCTCTCGCGGCTTGCCCTGATTCTGGCACTGGCAGGACTCGTGGTCGCTCTGGGCGTGACAGTTTGGTGGCGAGTTCAGCATGCAACCACGCCCATCGGTATCGCAGTTCTGCCGCTGGAAAATTTGAGCCACGATCCAGCCGACGATTACTTTGCCGACGGCCTTACCGATGAGCTGATCCGCAACCTGTCCATCATCGACGGGCTGTCGCCGCGTTCCCAAACCTCCTCCTTTGTCTTTAAAGGCAAGCCACGGAACGTTCGCGAGGCGGGAAAGGAGCTTGCGGTGGATTACATCCTGGAAGGTTCCGTTCTTCGGGCCGGCCAGCAATTGCGCATCGACGCTCAATTGATTCGAGTACGCGACGACGTGCCTATCTGGTCGGGCAAGTTTGACCGAGAGCTGACCGATGTGTTCGCCATCCAGGACGAGATTTCCCGCGGTATCGTCAATAGTCTGCGGTTGAAGCTCGGGCGCGGGCGGCGCCGCTATGAGACCAGCGTCGAAGCCTACGATTCCTACCTGCGCGCCCGCAAGCTGATGCAGGGCGGCTATCGCGGCAAGTCCCAAAGTATCGGCCTCTTCGAAGAAGCCATCGCCAGAGACCCTTCATTCGCACCGGCGTACGCGGGTCTCGCCTCCGCTTACGTCTATACTTCGGCTATGTTCGAGAGCCTGGGGCACTTCGAAGATTTGAAAGGGAAAATGCGAGCCGCGGCCGAGAAGGCGATTCAGTTGGATCCCTTGCTGGCTGAAGCCCACGCCGCGCTGGCGATGGCCTATGCGCGCGACGGGCAGTGGGAGCAGTCGGAACGAAGCTTCCGCCACGCCATCGAGCTCGACCCCAGCCGCTCAGCGTCGTACGACGATTTTGCGATGTTCCTCCTTTTGGTACTCGGCCGGAGCGAGGAGGCCCTCCATCAGTTGCGGGTTGCGGAGAGCTTCGACCCGCTGTCACCGGAAGTTCAAACCAGCTTAGTCTATGTACTCCTTTCGGGCGGCCACTTTGATGAAGCGGCCAGCTATGCCGAGAAGCTGCCGGCAGACCACCGGCCTAAGATCGAGTGCCTGGGTCGCGCAAGATTGTGGCAGGGGAGAATCGGCGAGGCGATCCAGGTCCTTGCTCCAGTCAGCAATCGCGGCTATCTCGGCTACGCCTATGCGAAGGCAGGCCGTCGCGAGGACGCCGAGAAAGTAGCGGCTGATATCGCGCCAAACCCGTTCAACCAAGCCCTGGTCTTCGCTGGCCTCGGCGACAGGGATCGCACCTTGGACGCCCTCGAACGCATGGATGTGCTTGGACCGGTTCGCATCGGCCGGGCTCTGACATATCCGGAATTTGCTTTTGTTCGGAGCGACCCGCGGATAAAAGTCCTCCGCAAGAAGGTCGGCTTACCGAACTAGCGGACGTGCATCTAACAGCCCGGTCTTAGCACTGTTGCTGAACTCCTGGGTTGCGATAAGTGAACCTTATCGCAAGTCAGGAAGCCGGGGTTTAGTTTCCAGATGTTGCTCCAACACTTCCCGCAAACGCCGTTTCGGACCAACGATAAAATAGTCCGTTAAGAAGTAACTTCCGGGTTCGCGACCATACATCCGCTATCTTTTCCATGGGAGGCAGGCCGCCGTCAAACAGCCCCAGGGTGGTGTGCGGATCACACACGCAGGTGGTGGCCTGAACGCTTAAGACACGCTGGCCGGTTAGTCTATCGCTCGCACCTGCACTCGTGTGTCGGAGAACGTCGGCGCTCTGCCCATGTCTGCGTAACGTGCCGAATTGACCGCAGCCAATGTCGACCCACTGCTGCGGCTGGCCCAATATCCGAGCGGAGCGACGATCATCCCGGCTAGCACGTCATCAGTGATTTGCACCAAGGCCTCAAAGCTGCCGCGATCGTTCAGCACCTGAACCTTCACACCATCTTCGAGATTCCGGGCAGCGGCGTCTCGGGGATGCATCAGAACGCGCTGCGTCGGGGCATGGCGCAACTGTCTGGCGATGTTCGCATAGCCGGAATTTAGGAAAGCATGACTTTTCGGCGACACCATCGCCAGTGGATACTGGTCCGCATTTGGGGCATCGGCTGCGGTCTCGACCGGCGGCGTGAAAATAGGTAAAGGATCGACGACGGAGCCGTCCTGAAACTCCATCGAACCGCTGCGAAAAATCGGAGCGACGAAATTGCCGCCCGCAGCCATTGCCGCCTTGAATTCCAGCTTTCCCGATGGTGTCGGAAATGCACCCTCGCGATGCGGTGCATATTGGTCTTTCGACGGCAGGTTCAGCCGGACGAAGCCCTCGGTCTGCATCCGCTCAATGGTCACTCCCTTGAAATTAGGTGCCGTCCAATCGAATGAATCTTTGACGATTTGCTCATCGGTGCGCGAGAAAAACGGGTCGGTGAATCCCATCGCTTTGGCGAGGCGCCGGAACACTTCGCTGGTCGAGACCGCTTCACCTCGAGGTGCGATCGCCGGGTGGTTATACACGGCATACATTGTTCCCCAGGGAACGATGACATCGGTGTTCTCTACCGCTGTTGTCGCTGGTAACACAATGTCGGCATACCGCGCAGTATCGGTCAGGAATTGTTCGTGGACGACGGTGAACAGATCGTCGCGCGACAGTCCTTCGACGGTCTTGGCCTGCTCGGGTGCCACCACCACCGGATTCGAGTTGTGAACAAACAGGGACATCACCGGTGGATTGGGCGCTTGCGTCTCAGGCGTGTCTCGCAGCAGAGTCCGGCCCAGTTGCCATTGATTAATCACGCGGGTACCTGGCTTCAACCAGTCCGGGCGCATTACGTTACCCCAGTTGACCGGAAATGCCCATACCGGCATTTGTAGAATGCCACCGCCCACGTGCCGGAATGCGCCAACCAAACCTGGCAGGCAGGTAATGGCGCGCACCGCTTGGCCGCCCCCGCTGTGCCGTTCGATCGCCACGCCGATGCGGATCGCCGCTGGCTGGCTGGTTGCAAACTCGCGAGCCAGTTTGTGAATGTCTGCCCCAGAAACTCCCGTGATTGCCGCGACGCCGCCGGGATCATACAGGGCTGCGCGTTGGGCCAGTTCATCGAAGCCTGTGGTGTAACGCTCGACGTAATCGTGATCGTACAAGTCCTCGCTGATGATGACGTTCATCATCGCCAGTGCGAGCGCGGCATCGGTGCCTGGCTTGATCGGAATATGCCAGTCTGCTTCCCTTGCCGTGCGCGTGCGCATCGGGTCGATGACGACAACCTTCGCACTCTTCTTCTGTGCCTGAGCAATGATCGGCCACAGATGCAGGTTGGTGCTGATGGTATTGCTAGCCCAAATGATGATGTACTTCGAGTGTTCGAAACTCTCCGGATCGAAGGCGGCAGTCGGTCCCACAGTCATCAAGTACGCGGTGACCGCGCCGGAATCGCAAAACGTCCGTTCGTTGATCGACGCACCGAGATAATTGAAGAACGGATCACCTGACCACGGCCCGCTGACCATGCCGGCGTTGCCCATGTAGCAGTACGGCAGGATCGCTTGCGGCCCGTGGTCCCCGATCAACCTCTTCCACCGCGTTGCAATCGTATCCAAGGCTTCTTGCCAGGTGATACGTTCGAACTGGCCACTACCCTTCGGACCAGTGCGCTTCATCGGATACAGGACGCGATCGGGGCTGTAGACCCGTTCTTCGTAGTGATTGACTTTCACACACAGACCACCGCGCGTCATCGGATGATCCGGACTTCCGGTTACTTTTACAACCTTGCCGTCGGCAACGTGCACCTTCATCGCACAGTTGTCGGGGCAATCGTGCGGGCACGCTCCATTGACCGTGAAAGGAGAGGCAGGCATGTGGGTCTCCATCCTAGGGCGGAATCAGTTGACTCGATTCGCGATTCAATCCGCCAGGAGCAAATTGGGTTCGCACGCACAGCGTCAGTCGCCCTCGGACTCATATCATACATTACGCTCCGAGTGTTCGGCGACCCTGTCATACAGCATCCCCCCGCCTTGTGTAGATTTCGCCCTACACAACCCCCGCCGATGGGAGTATAAGTTTGTGGGGGCCGGAGTTCGTCGCCGACAGAGCGGCATCGGTTTGACAGAGAAAGGTTTAACCCATTAGGAAGTGGACAGATCCTGGATGACGGCGTATCCGGAGTTGGACCGGCCAAGTGGCGGTCCCTAAGTCCCGTT
>Ga0105242_10005094_pt1 | contig 10145 bp, 8 predicted proteins | sample KBSM24metaG_FD_81521 | JGI IMG/M metagenome (GOLD analysis project Ga0105242, IMG submission 81521) | Miscanthus rhizosphere microbial communities from Kellogg Biological Station, Michigan, USA - KBS M2-4 metaG | ecosystem: Host-associated > Plants > Roots > Rhizosphere > Soil | place: Michigan... | reverse complement strand
TGACCGAGAAACACACCGCAGAATTCCTGTTCGAAATTCAGCCCGGCGACACTTTCACGCTTCTCGCCGCAGTGGCGGTAATGATCGGCGCAGCGACGCTGGCCTCATACATCCCCGCACGCCGCGCCGCTCGCATGGATCCTGTGATGGCTCTCAGGTATGAGTAATGCCCGGGGCAGCCGTCATTGAACGATGAAACGAATCACGATCCTGGCGTCGAACGCAATCGGGCCACGCCCCCCACTAGCGGCGGTGAACGGTGAAGCAGCGAGTTAGACCCATGGCCCGGATCCGTTGCAATCGGGATCGAGGATAGTCCGGACAAGTGAGGTTGCTGAGTAGAATTGGGTCGGCGGGCGGTGGGGAGACGTCGTATAGCGGCTGTTAAGGGTGGAGCTATTAGATAGATGCCCAGGCCATTACAGGCGTTGCTATAATTACTAAAAAGCGGAGAGGGTGGGATTTGAACCCACGGTAGAGTTACCCCTACTCCAGTTTTCGAGACTGGCCTGTTCAGCCGCTCCAGCACCTCTCCGTATTGAAACGACGCAACATTCTACTACGCGTTCACTCTTTCGGCTTCAGCTTCAATGAAACAGAGTTGATACAGTACCGCAGGCCGGTGGGTTTGGGGCCGTCGGGAAAGACGTGCCCGAGATGCGCGCCGCATTTGTTGCACATGACTTCAGTGCGACGCATGCCATGGCTGCTGTCGGTCTCTTCTTTGACGTTTTCTGCCACCGCGGGCTCGTAAAAGCTCGGCCAGCCGCTGCCGGAGTCGTATTTCGTGTCCGATAGGAAGAGCTCTGCGCCGCAGCAAGAGCAGGTATAAATTCCCGGAGTTTTGGTCTTGTTGTACTCTCCGGTACCCGGGCGCTCGGTGCCTTTCATGCGGCACACGGCGTATTGTTCCGGCGTAAGTTCCTTCTTCCACTCTTCTTCTGTTTTCACGACTTTCTTTTCCATTCGAAAAACTCCTGTAGAAGTTTGCGGGTTTCGGATTCCCGAATGCCCGGTACGATTTCAGGTTGATGGTTCAATCGGGAATCGCTCAGAACATTGTAAAGGGAACCGGCGGCGCCGGCTTTGGGATCCGTTGCCCCGAATACCACCCGCGCAATCCTGGCGTGAACAATCGCTCCAGCGCACATGACGCAGGGCTCGAGGGTGCAATAGAGGGTCATACCGGTAAGGCGGTAGTTCGCCAACTGGCGCGCTGCCGCGCGCATGGCGACTATTTCGGCGTGACCCGTGGGATCGTGACCGGAGATGGGCTGGTTGTATCCGCGTCCTATGATTTCGCCGCTGCCCGACACCACCAGCGCGCCAACAGGGACTTCCCCCGCCGCAAGGGCCTTGCGCGCCTCTGCCAGCGCCTGCTCCATGAAATCTTCATCCACTGTCGCATGTTAAACTATTCCGTAATGAAACCGCTTCGCAGGTTTGTGTTCTCGTTTCTTGCGTTGTCGCTTTTCCCCTGGAGTGGATTCGCGCAGGGCGTTCGCATGCCTGCGGATTTTCTCCCGCTCGATGTCGGCACGCGCTGGACCTACGACATGATCAACGAAGCGGGCCAGAAGGTCGGGCAGACGGTTATTGGTGTGGAGGAGTACACGATCGTCCAGGGAACAAGTTTCTATGCGTTGACCGAGTTTCCTTTTACGGAAGAAAAGGGGGAACCTGTCCGGTTCGTCCGCTACGACCGCGCCGAGCGGCAGTTTATGCGCAAACGTGGAGCGGACGAAGGACCCCTTTTTCTCGATTCCGGAGCGACGACGGAAGTGACCGAAGCGGACGCGGCGGGCACCCCGCAGAAATTCATCCTGCATACGGACACGATGACCCTGACATTCCAACGCGGTGTTGGAATCATAGAAGCGAAGTTGAAGGGGCCATCCGGCCTCGTCACCGCGAAGATGGTGAGCCTGGAAGCGAAGAATCTCTCGAATGCGGGCGCAGCGCTGACGCGCGGTAATGCCGGTGCGCCTCCCCCGACGTCATCCCCCCGTGCGACAGATAGGGCGATCATTCCGCCGCCGGTCCCAGTGCCCGACCGTCGCACCAGCCCGACGGCGACAGTCACTTCCAGGAATCCCCTGGTGGATGTTGGTGCCACTCCTTCTGCCGCCGGGCATGACCTTGTGATGATCGCAACGAATACCTCCGACCGACTCCTGCCATTTCGCTTCGGGTCAGGGCAATCCTACGACTTTGTAATCACGGATGCCGCAACAGGAAAGGAAGTCTGGCGCTGGTCGCATGAACAGTTTTTCACGCAGGTCGTGCGCAGCGATTCCATCCGCGCCAATGACAAGTGGCGATTCGATGCAGTTTGGGACCATCGCGACAATGATGGGAAGAAGGTCGCTCCGGGCCAGTATCGCCTCGTGGGTATCATCACCTCGCTCCCCGAAGTCCACGCGCAGCCTGTTATTCTGGATGTCCGCTAGCCGCGCCCTGTCCATTCTTTCCGACTCGCGCGTTCGCCGAGCTTTTCAAATCCTTCAGGAACGAGAGCCTGAGATTGAAGCGGACCAGATTCGCCTGACCCTTGTTCCCGCTCCTCCATTCGAAGAAGGCGAGCGGAGTCGTCTATTTTTGGAGGCGCTGCACGCAATCGGGTTGGCGCCCTTTCAAGACGAACTTGGAAATGTCCTCGTTTCCTATGGCGAGCCAGGACCGAATCCAGTAATTGTCGGCGCCCATCTCGACACTGTCTTCCCGCGCGACGTTAGACTCGAATTGCGGCGAGTCGGGCGCGCACTGCATCTGCCCGGCATTTCCGACAACGGCGCCGGACTGGTGGCGCTGTTATGGGTCCTCCGTGCTGCGAAGGAAGCAGGCCTGCGATTCCGGCGGCCCGTATGGGGCGTTGCCAACGTAGGCGAAGAAGGGCAGGGAAATCTGAGAGGCGTGAGGCACCTGTTTGAATCAAGGCCATGGGGCGCCGGAGACTGCGCGTTCATCGCCGTCGACGGCGCCGGTATTCAACGAGTCACAAACAAGGGACTCGGAAGCCGACGTTTTCGTCTTCGCATGTCAGGCCCGGGAGGCCACAGTTGGGCGGACTTTGGCCGACCGAATCCCGTGCATGCGATGGCTACCGCGATTCATCATTTCGTTTCAATCGGCCGTCGTCCGGGGACATCGTTCAATGTCGGAACGATACAAGGCGGCATTGGTGTGAATGCCATCCCAAAGGACGCGGTCATACAAGTGGATTTGCGGTCGGGAAACATGGAACACCTCGAATCTCTCCATGCGCATTTGAAGCGTTCAGCCAGCGACAGTGCCGCCGCATCGGGTCTGGCGTTCCAAATGGAATCTCTTGGCGAGCGTCCCCTGGGCCTCACGTCGCCCCAGTCTGAACTTGTTCGAGCTGCGCTTGAGGTTACGCGCTCGATGGGCGTCGAGCCACAGCTGGATGTCGGCTCGACCGACGCAAACCTGCCGATGTCGTTGGGGCTTCCCGCCATTGCCATTGGCGCCGGCGGCAGCTGCGCGAATATTCACACGCCGGAGGAATGGTTCGATCCTACGGATCGTTATCGTGGCCTTCAGCGGTTGCTGGGTGTGGTGACGGTCGTGGCTGGCATCTAAGCCTACATTCCCTGGCTGCGGCCGAGGGAGAATAGGATTCCCTTCAAGTAGGCATCCAGTTCGGCGCGTTCGACGTTCTTTCGAATGACGAGCGACAGCTCCGTTGAAGGATCGTCGATGAGACGGGCGATTTCTGCGATCTTCTCTTCGACGCGGGTGAACTCTGCTTTCAGCAGCTCGGCGTCGATCGTGGGGTTGGGTGCTGCCGCCTCTTTGGCAGGTTTCGCCTTCGGTTGCGCTGCTGCCGCTGCCGCAAAGCGACTTCGTTCTGCTTCGAGCAGAGCGCTGGCGCCTTTGAGTTGCTCCGAAAGCTCGGTTTTCTGGCGGATCACTTCCTGCATGCGCTCGTCATACTGACGTCGAAGCTGTTCGACAACCTCCGAGTTGACGGCGTCTTTGGTTTCTTCGAGCTGCCGCTCCAATTGCTGGTTTTCTGTTTGAGACTCTTCGAGGCGTGCCATGACGAGACGCAATTCCTCGGCCTGCTTTTCTTTAAGCTGGGTGTTTTCCTGTCGGATTTTCTGCAGTTCCCGTTCGAGGTTTTGTTGAGCGCTTGCCGATTCCGTTACCTGTTTTTCAAGTCGCGCTGCCGTCTCTTTGCCGGACGATTCTTTTGTCTCGGTAAGGCGCCGCTCGAGATCTTTGATTTTTGCGTGCGCCTTTTGCGACTCCTCCAGTTGCGCCGACTGGCGTTCCATGTCCGCAGATTGCGCGCCCTTCAGCAGCTCGATTTCCCTCTGCGCCTTTTGCAGCTCACGTTCCAGCGCCTCACGGGCTGATGCGTTTTCCTTGCGCTCCTGTTCGATGTGGACTGCCTGCTCTTTCCCAGCGGAGTCTCTTACTTCGGTGAGGCGCCGTTCGAGCTCTTTGATTCTCTCGTGGGCTTTTTGCGATTCTTCAAGTTGGGCTGCCTGACGCTGCTGGTCGGCCGTCTGCGCACCTTTCAAGAGCTCGACTTCCTTCTGGACCTTCTGGAGATCATTTAGGAGCGCTTCGCGGCTCACCATGTTTTCGCGGCGCTCGCGCTCGATTTGTTCGGCATGCTCTTTGGCTGTGGCGCTGCGGACACTATCGAGTTGCACCGTCAGCCGCTGGACTTCCGCTGTTTGAGATTCCCTGATCCGCAGAATCTCGGCGCGGGCTCTGTCGGCGTCTGCTTCCAGCTCTTGAATTCTTGCGCGCGCTTTTTGCAGATCGCGGTCCAGAGAGTCTCTGCTCTGCGTGTGTTCGCGGCGCTCGCGTTCGGTGAGGTCTGCGTATTCTTTGGCTGCGGCGTCGCGGATGTTGTTGAGTTGCGACGTCAGTTGTTGAATTTCTGCGGACTGTCCCTCCCTCACCTGCCGCACTTCCGCGCGAGTCTTTTCGATATCCGCTTCGAGCTCCTGGCGTTTCCGGGTCGCGTCCGCCAGCTGTTTCTCCAGTTCTTTTTCCCGGGAACGATCTTCCTCCAGGGGAACGCCTTTTTGGCCAATGGAACGGCGAAGCTTGATCATCTCGCCGGTGAGCTTGAGTTTCTCCTTTTCCCATTGCGCATTGGCGTCGAGAAGCGCCTGTTCGGCCTGCTGCTTCGTTTTCAGGGCCTCTTCGAGTTTGCTTTCCAGCTGTTCTCGCGCTGCCTGTCCCGCGCGCATGGGATTGTTCGCCCGTTCCAGCAATTCGGCGACGCCGCGCTGAAGCCGCGCGATTTCATTCTGAAGCTTGGTGCGCTCACCGTCCCAGTCCTGGGTTGCCTTCTTCAGCTTTTCGTCAGCGGCCGCCTGGACTTTTGCGACATCGAGAGTCTCTGTACGAGATGTTTTGGCATCTCCGGTTTTTCGGCGCGAGTCGCGGTTGTCTGCCAGGGCGGTTTCCAGACGGTCGATTTCCGCATTCAGGCGACGCCGCTCCGTTCGCCATTTCGCAGATGAGGCTTCCAGTTCCTCCTCAAGCTGGGACTTCTGCTTCTTGGCGTCTCTGAGCTTCGACTCATACTGAGATTGCAGCTCTTCGTAGATCTCTTTACGCAGGGCTTCGTTGTTCATCGCCCGGGGATTATAGCAAGGTGACGCGAATGCTATCCTTCTCCGATGTCCGCCATCGAAATTTGGAATCCAGCCACCGGCGAACGGATTGGTTCAGTAGAGCGAACTCCACTGGGCGAAATTGCCGGACTTGTCGCAAGGGCCCGTAAGTATCAGAGAACGTGGGGACACCTCTCCTTTGGGGAGAGGGCGGAAGTTGTCCGGCGATTTCACGATCTTGTCATCGATCGTTCCGGAGAAGTTCTCGACGCGATCCAGTCCGAGACAGGGAAGTCCCGCCGGGACGCCCTCGCGGAGTTGGTTACTGTCGCGGGTACCGCCCGCTATTACCTCGCTCACGGAAAGGGCTTCCTGTCGGCGCAGCGGAAGCGTGGCGCGATTCCGCTTCTGACGCACTCCAGCCTCGAACATCGCCCGCACGGCGTGGTTGGGTTGATCGTCCCATGGAACTATCCGTTTTTGCTGAGTGCCGGTGACGCGATCCCCGCCCTTTTAGCGGGCAATGCGGTGATTCTCAAACCTTCGGACGTGACCCCCTTCTCTGCAGCGTTGTGCAAGACGCTGCTGGAAAAGAGCGGAATCCATCCGGATCTTCTCGGCATCGTCCAAGGAGGCGCGGACGCAGGAGCAGAGCTCATTCGCCAGGTCGACTATGTGGGTTTTACGGGCAGCAGCGCAAACGGACGAAAAGTCGCCGTCGCCGCCGCCGAACGATTGATCCCGTTTTCACTCGAACTCGGCGGCAAGAATCCCATGATCATCCTCAAGGATGCTCCGCTCGAACAGGCTGCCGAAGGACTCGTTGCAGGCGCGTTTTCCAACGCAGGGCAGACCTGTATTTCAATCGAGCGCGTCTACATAGAATCTTCCGTCTTCGATCGCTTCGCTCGACTCGTTGCTGATCGTACGAACGCGCTCAAATTGGGCTGGTCCCGTTCGTTCGATATCGACGTGGGTAGCATGATTCACCCGGCGCATGCCGCAAAAGTGCAGGAGACCATCGAGGCCGCGGTGCGTGCCGGCGCGTCTGCGCTTGCAGGCGCGAAGCGACGGTCCGATCTGGGGCCGGCGTTTGTCGAACCCACGGTTCTTACTCAGGTGGACCGCCGCGCGCCGATTGCGATTGAAGAGACTTTTGGCCCCGTCGTCTCGCTGCATCGTGTCGAGAGCAGGGAAGAGGCGATCGCGCTGGCTAACGATTCCCAATATGGACTCAATGCTTCGGTGTGGGCCGGCGGCACCGCCCCTGCCATGGAGATCGCTCGTCAGCTTGAAGCGGGATCCGTGGCTATTAATTCGACGCTGATGATTTATAACGCGTTCGATCTTCCGATGGGTGGCATCAAGCAGAGCGGAATCGGTCGCCGCCACGCGGAACACGGGATTCTGCGTTATACGCAGGCCCAAAGTATCGTGCGTAGCTTCGAATCCGGCGGTGGTTACGACAGCATGCTCGGCCGCATTCGCAGCGACAAGATGGCCGCCGCAATGTTGAAAGTGGTGCGGCTGTGGAGAAGGATTCCGGGAATCCGATAGGGCTTTGCTCGCTCGGATGACAAATGCCAATTGACCATTGAACAATGACAAAGCACCTTCTGAGTTTCCAAAGACAAATGCTTTGTCATTGTTCAATGGTCAATTGTCATTTGTCATCCGAACGAAAGGGAACCCGCTACCGTTCAGCCTGTGCCGCCACGACATCCTTATAGACCTTGTAGAGCACGTCGAACTCTGCAAGGCTCTTCTTCAGAATGGCAGCCAGGTTCGGCAGATCCAGGGGATTCACAACGACGTGCACACTTTGGGCAAATGCCTGCATTGCATCCAGCGTCTTGAACGATGGACCGACAAGGCAAACGAAAGAGTAGCGCCGTTGGGACATTGGAAGGGGAGTCAGATAGTTCAGAATCGCGTTGGATCTTAGTGAGCTTCCGGCAAAATTCTCGTGGATCACAATGACATCGTAGGGGGTGTACCGAACCCGCTCGATCGCTGTTTCGCCATTCTCCGCGACGTGCGACTTGTAGCCCAGTTCCCGAAGGGTTCCCCGCACCACTTCGGTGGTGGCGGGATCGGCGCAGACCAGCGAAGTCTTGTCGCCGAGTTCGAAGAAATCCATTTTGGAAGTTTCTTGCGTGCTCATTATTTCTTCCCGTAGTCCTTGTCGATCGCAAGTCCGGCTAAAGTACTGGTCGACTCGCCTCTGGTTTTCTTGATCTTGTCGATGCCACGAGTCATGACACCCTTGTTGGTGCAGTAGAGAATTGCTGTTTCTTCCGTGATTTGTCCCTGCTCATAGAGTTCCATGATGGCCATGTCGAAGGTTTTCCACCCGAACGTTGCGGCGGCTTCGATGATTTCATAGAACGTTTTGCCTTCCGATTCGCCGTGCTCGATACAATCTTTCACGCGCAGATTGTTCCCCATGATTTCCAGAGCCGCGACACGGCCTCCGCCGACCTTGGGCAGCAGGCGCTGAGACACGATCCAGCGCACCGTCTCGGCAAGCCGGATGCGAATCTGTTTTTCCTCGGTCTGGTCGAACATACCGACAATGCGGTTGATGGTCTGACCGGCGTTGATCGTGTGCAGGGTACTCATGACGAGATGGCCCGTTTCCGCGGCCGACATGCCGATTTCAACGGTTTCGCGATCACGCATTTCGCCGACGAGCACCACCTTCGGGGCCTGCCGGAGTGCCGCGCGCAACCCGGAAGCGAAGTTGACGAAGTCGTTGCCCATTTCGCGCTGATTAAAGGTTGCTCTCTTCTGCGGGTGGACGAATTCGACAGGATCTTCCAGGGTGACGATATGGATCGATTTCGTTTCGTTCAGATCGTTAAGTAGTGCCGCCAGCGTCGTGGACTTGCCCGATCCGGTTGCGCCCGTTACCAGTACGAGTCCCGTCTTTTCTTTGGCAATCGTGCCGAAGACGGCGGGCATGTTCATCTGGGCGAGGCTGGGAATATCCGTCGACAACCGTCGAAGGATGATCGTGTAGTGGCCTCGTTGCGTGAAGATGTTGACGCGAAACCGAGCCTTTTGACCCAGTGAGTAGGAGCAGTCGCAGGATCCGTTCCGGATCAGGTCGTCTGTAAGGCGCCGGCTGCGATTCATGATCTCGAGCGACATGATCTCGGTCTGGAACGGCGTGAGCTTGTCGACCGGCGGTTCGATGGCGACGGGAACCAACTCTCCTGAAGACTCCACCTGGAGCGGTTTGTCGGCTGTGACGTTGAGATCCGACACATTCTTGTGCGAATCGAGCATCGTGCCGAGGATGTAATCCAGTTCCGCCTTTGTCATTGCCATTCCTCCGGAGGATTCTTCAGCAGCGGGCGGAATTTTGCTTTGTCGATGCAGCGCGAGTAGGCGTCTTCCGGACTGATCATCTTTTTGTTCAGAAGATCCATGATCGCGTCGTCCAGGGTTTGCATTCCGTACTTTTTGCCGACCTGCAGCATGCCGGGAATCTGGAACGTCTTGGCTTCGCGGATCAGGTTCGCGATGGCGGGCGTCACGACCAGGATCTCGAGAGCCGCGACGCGTCCCTTGACATCGATGCGCTTAAAGAGGTTCTGGGCGACGACGCCTTTGAGTCCTTCGGAGAGAGTGTTGCGGATCTGGTTCTGTTGTCCGGCAGGGAAGACGTCAATCACGCGATCGATAGTCTTCGCCGCGCTCGGCGTATGGAGAGTTCCAAACACAAGATGGCCCGTTGCTGCAGCGGTCAGCGCCAGTTCAATGGTTTCCAGATCGCGCATTTCACCGACGAGAATGATGTCGGGATCTTCACGAAGCGCGCCTTTCAGCGCGGCGCTGAACGTTTTCGTGTGCAGGCCGACTTCGCGGTGTTGCACAAGGCAACCCTGGCTCTTGTGAACGAATTCGATCGGGTCCTCAACGGTGATGATGTGATCCTTTCGAGTCTTATTGGCATAGTCGACGATGGCTGCCAGAGTTGTGGACTTGCCGCTGCCCGTGGGACCTGTGACGAGCACCAACCCCTTATGGAGTTCGGCGAACTTTTTCATGATTGGCGGCAATCCCAATTGCTCTGAGGTCAGGACTGTCGAGGGAATCTGCCGGAAGACCGCAGACACGCCATACTTCTGATTGAAGAAATTCGCGCGGAATCGCGCAACGCCCGGAATCTCGTAACCGAAGTCGACATCGCCTGTTTCTTCGAAGACCTTCACTTTGTATTCCGGCGCAATTTCGTAAAGCATCTTCTTGAGCCGATCGCTTTCCAGCGCGGGCTGGCTCAGGCGTTCCATCTCTCCACGGATGCGCACGATGGGTTGAGAGCCGGAGGCTAGATGCAGGTCCGAGGCCCCCTGCTCGACCATGAAGTTAAAAAACGCATCAATTTCAGCCATTTGTCCTCCAGGTTCGGTGAGATCGCGGGCTCATTATACCGTCAGCAGGGTAATCCGGGGCCGTGCTGCGAACTAGGGTTTTTGACGTTGCTTGCATTGGATACAGACACGAGTCCAGGGGACCGCGTCCAGTCGTGCGGGCTTT
>Ga0105242_10005093_pt1 | contig 10145 bp, 5 predicted proteins | sample KBSM24metaG_FD_81521 | JGI IMG/M metagenome (GOLD analysis project Ga0105242, IMG submission 81521) | Miscanthus rhizosphere microbial communities from Kellogg Biological Station, Michigan, USA - KBS M2-4 metaG | ecosystem: Host-associated > Plants > Roots > Rhizosphere > Soil | place: Michigan... | reverse complement strand
TGAGGAGCCGGCCGCCCAGATCGCGAATGCGTTCGTAGCTCGTACGCAGCGCCTCCTGGCTTCCGATGACACGCGCCTCGGCCTGCCGGCGTCTCGTCCGCTGGACCAGCAACCCGGCGATGAGCACTGACTGAGCAACCAGCAGACCCAGGGCCCCCAGGATGTACAGGCCGTAGCGATCCCAGACCGAGGGCTGCCGGTACGCCACCAGCGTGCCGCGAGGCAGGAGCGCCTCGCTGATTCCCCATCGTCTCAACTCGCGCCAATCGACCTGGCTGATGTTCAGATCGTGTGTGGACATCGGAACATCGTCGGCCCGCTCCCCGTTCAGCACGCGCAATGCGAGACCCGCGACCGCGTCGACTTCGGCCACCTGGCTCTTGAGGCTGCCGCCGACGGTCCGTCGATCCATTGTCGAATCCACCCACGAATAGATCGGCGCGTTGGCCACGCTGCCCAGCCGCTCGACGTAGTCGAGCGGGTTGAAATTCTCGCCCGCGCCGTCGCGGTAAACCAGCAGGTAATAAATGATCGAATTCGGCGGCAGCGTCGAGAGCCGGGCTTCCAGCTCGTGCGTCGGCAGGCCCGTCAGGTAGGTGATCGCGAACCGGCCGGCGAACGGCCGGAACTGTTCCCGTGCCGCCGCCACGTATTCGGCCGCCCCCGCGTCGGCGCCGGCGACGACGAACACGTTCCGGACCTCGGGTTGCATCTTGCCGGCCAGCTCGAGGGTGCCGGCAAGGTTCAGATGGGCGATGACCCCGGTGGAATTCGGAATGCGCCTCGTCGCATCGGAGGTCGCGAAGAACACGACGGGCGTGCCGGGAAACAGGTCGTTCCGGCTGTCGCCCATCAACTCGAGGGCGAGGTCCTGCATGGCGATGATGACGTCGAAGTGACGGCCGTTGTATTTCACGCGCAGGAACTCGCGAAAGCCGTTCCTGTATTGTTCGTCGGGAAACCTGGCCCGGTCGATGTACTCGGAGTAGTAGTCGAGGATCTGGCCCTTCCCCAGGCCCTGTTCCAGGGTTCGCGGCATCTCGCGCTCGCCGACGATCGCGATCTGCGCGTCCCGGTTGGTGGAATACAGCACCAGCACTTCTTTCAGGCCGTCCGCCGCCCAGACCCGCTGCGGGGCAAACGCCAGCGCCACCCCGAACGCCATCATCAGGCATCGGCGAACGACGTGACGCCACGGCCCGATCAGCACGCGGGACATCAGAAGTCGACCTCGGCGGAGAACCGGAGCAACCGCGGCGTGAGGATCGTCAACGGCTGCAGCCACGTCCCGCCGGGCACGTACGCGTTGTTGTACGTCAGGATCGCACTGGAGTTGAGCGCGTTGTACACGTCCAGCGCCAGCCTCGTGCGCGAGCGCCCCAGCTTCAGCGTCTTGCCCACGCGGAGATCGAGCTCGTTGATGCGATCGCCGTACATCTCGCCGGGCGCGACGAGATTCACGGTGACGTTGGCCGCGTTGCCGGAGAGATTTCTGCCGAGCGACGGCGCGACCGCCGAATTCGGCGCCGCGTAGTTGGCCGCCAGCATCGCTCCCGGCTTGCTCTGGAACGTCGCCGACAGCTCGACGTCGGCCTTCGGCACCACGTACGACGTGAGGCCCCGCGCCTGCGTGAGCCACCCGTAATCGGCGTGGCAATACGGGCTCACGGGTGTCACCGCCGAGCCGTTCAGCCCTGCGCCGAACGCGCTCGTCCCCATCGTCGTCGTCGCGAGCTCCGGCAGTCGCGCGCGGACGTCGCAGTTGTCCGCGACGGTGTGGCCCGTGCTCGCGCCGCCAACGAGCGCGAAGCGGTTGCCGAACCGGACGCGGGCCGTCACGTCCACGCCGTTGAAGGACTGGGACCACGCGCCGTAGCGGTCAGCATTATCAATGAGGTTGTCCACCTGCCCGGACTTCGCCGGCACGATGTCATAGAGGCCGGAAATGACGTAACCGCCTCCGCCGGGCAGCCGTGGGTCAACGGGAGCCGCGACGCTGTACGGCGTCAGGTCCGGCGGCTGCAGCGCCAGGTTGTCCGCGACGACAAAACCATTGTAGGTCCGGCGCGTGTAGGTGACGTCGATCGACGACTTCGCGCCGATCTGCTGCTGGAGCGAGAGCCCGACGTTCCAGTCCGAGGGCCGCACGCCCCAGCCGCCGAGCGTTCCTTCTGCGAAATTGCTGGTCAGCACGTTCCGGCCGAAGCTCGTGTTCGAAATGACGCCGCACATGTCGCCGCCGGATGGCCGGAGATCCTGGGCGCCGGGGTTGAGCAGGTCGCAGTCTGGCGTCAGATTCCCGTTGCCATCGATCCACGCCCTCGTCACCCCCGCGGTCCCGAATGGAGATGTCGTCTGCGGCATCCGGAGCGTCGGGTTGGAGTTGGCGTAGGTTCCGGAAACGCCGGCGCCTTCCAGGTATTTCCCGACGTTCACCTTGAGCGCCGTCCGGCCCGTTCCGGACAGGTCGTACGCGATGCCAATTCGCGGCGTCAGATCCTTGTAGCCGTCGACGCCGCGGGTCTCCGGAACCACAATCGGCACCGGCAGAAACCTCGAGGGCCCTTCCTGCTGTTCGGGAAACCAGCTGCCTGACCGATCGAACCGGAGCGCCGCCTGCAGCGTGAGACGGCCGTGGGTCCACTGTTCCTGGACGAACAGCGCGTCCCAGGCGGCGCGCGCGTCGTTCACCCAGGGCGAGATCGACTCGGTCAGCTGGTTCGGCACGCCGTTGTTGAAACGATAAGCCAGGTTCTGGTCGTTGGTGAACCAGGTCCGGTCGTCGGTCATCAGCGTGTGCTGATAGCCCACCTTCAGCGAGTGCGCGCCGGTGATGTACGAGACCGAGCCGGCCCACAGATACGAACCCGTGTACGCCACGCTGAAATCCTGCGATCGATAGACCAGTCCCGGTATGTTGCCGTTGGCCGCGCAGCCGCTCGCGCACTGTTCGGCCACGCGCACGAGATCGCGCGTCGGGTTGGGCGACCGCTCGAAGTTGCCGACGCCGAACCACGTCCCGCCGTAGCCGGCCTCGACGAACAGGCGGTTCGTGATCGGCGACCACCACCTGGCTTGCGACACCCGGAGCGGGCGTCCCAGGACACCGACGGCCTCAGGCGAAATCTGCTGCGGCTCCGAGAGACCGGGCGTGGCCCCCGTGCAATTCCGACAGAGGCTCTGCTCGTCCCAGAAACCGCTGACACGGTTGCGCGGTGTGACCTGCCACGTGAGCCGGCCGCTCGCATTCTCGAACGTCCGATCGGAGTACTCGCGCCGGCTGAAGTCCGGCGCGTAGAGCCAGCGCGCCGGATCGCCGGCGTTGAGGTTGTAGTAGACGACGGAGCTCTCCCTGGTGCTTCCGCCCGCGTGCGCGTTGGCGAAGTACCAGAGACGGTTCCGCAGGATCGGCCCGCCGGACACTCCGGACACGTCGTACACCCTGGTCAGCGGGCTGGCTGCCACGACACCCTGGCTCTCGAGCGATGCCGAGAGGTTGTCGGACTGCAGCGTCCCGCCCGTGCCGCTGGCGAAGAACGAGCTCTCGAAGGCATTGCCACCGGTCTTCGGCACGATATTCATCACCAAGCCGCCGGTTTCCGTCTCGCCGAGCGCGCCCGACGTCGTGAACGTGACCTCCAGGGCGTTGCCGGTGTCGACGACGTAGCTCGTCGCGGAGTTGCCGCTTGGCGGGCTGCCGATGTTCAACCCGTCGAGCGTCAGCCGGCCTTCGTTGGTCCGGCCGCCGTGAATGGGGAATGACGCGCTCGCCGTCCCTGTGACGACATCGTTCGTGTTCGTCAGGACCCCCGGCACGAGAACCAGCAGCGCGTTGTAGCTCCGCACCGTGGGCACGGCACGCACGAGATCGCCCGTGAGCGTGACTTCATGACGTGCGCTGCGGATGTCCACAACAGGACTCTCTCCGCTGACGGTCACGGTCTCCGCCAGCTGTCCCACCGACAGAACGGCGTTGACGATCGCAGTGATCGACCCCGTCAGTTCCACGTCTTCGCGCTCGACGGAATTCCAGTGCTCGAGAGAGAACCGGACGGTATACGTACCCGGCCGCAGATCCTCGATGCGGTACTGCCCGGTGCTGTCAGTGACGGCGGTCCGGGCTTTCTCGATGAGGGCGGGGCTGGCGGCTTCGACAAGCACACCCGGTACCGGCGCGCCGGTGGAGTCGCTTGCCGAGCCGCCAATGGCAGCCTGCGCGAACGCGCGCCCTGGCAGAAAAGCCACGCAGGCCATCCAGGCAAGGAACACGAGTGCCTTCATCGGAGTCCCGCCGCGCGCGTTACGTCAAGTTGACGGGTGATCATGCTGGATCGCCTCTACCTAGTAAAGCACGGCCCCCTGTCAGTTTTACTGGTCGACCCTGCCAGTTCACCCAGTTCCGTCGTGCACCGGCCGCAGGTAGGGTATGCGTCCATGCCATCAGTCAGACGTGAACGCGTCCAGAGCACGGCGTCCAGGCTCGAGGCCGTCGAGCGGGCGGAAGCCTACGTGCGCGCTCACGCGGGGACATCCGTTCCGATCTCCAGCCTCTCCCGCATCGTCGGCCTGAGCGAGCGCTGCCTTCGCAATGCGTTCTACGGCGTGCGCGGGATGAGCCCCAGGCGCCGTTTCATCGCGGAGCGCCTCGAGGACGCGCGTCGCGCGCTGAGCGACGGCCGCCATGGCGGCACGACGGTCACGGGCGTGGCCACGCGCTACGGCTTCTACGAGCTCGGACGGTTCGCCGCGTCTTACAAGGAAGCGTTCGGAGAAACGCCGTCAGCGACGCTGCGCGGCAAGACCCGGCGCTGGACAGCCGCAGACTCACCGGAAATTCTGGAGCAGGCCCATGCTTATCAGTTGTGAATTCGCCGCCGAGCGACAGACTCCATGCCTCGGGGAACGCGTCCCTGTTGCAACCACCGGCCGGCGTATCGATCCCCGGGCGTCCACTGCCACCAGGACCCACCTGGAGGTTCAGAGCATGATCGGCGACCTGGCGGCCACGCTCACGACCGTCGAGCCGGATCGCGTCGACGATGCCATCCGGGAGGGCCTGGGCCGGGTCGGCGAGGCGCTGCAACTCGATCAGGCGATGCTGTGGCAGACGACCGGGGTCGAGGCTGGCGAGGTCTCGCACTGCTGGAACAGGAATCCGCACCGGCTGCGCCCGGAGCTGCCGCAAATTGAACTGGCCCCCCTTGCCGCCGCGACGCTGCTGACGGGCGAGTCCGCGTTCTTCACGCGGCTCGACGAGCTGGACAACCCCGTCGATCGCGGCACCTTCCTGCGGCAGGGCATCAAGTCGGCGGCACTGTTCCCCGTGCCGCTGGCCTCCGGCGCCGGTGAGTCCGCCGGTCTGGCGTGCAGTTCCTCGACGCGCGAATACGACTGGACGCCCGCGATCATCGAGCAGCTGCGGGTCGTGTCGGGCGTGTTCGGTCAGGCGCTGGTTCGGAAGGCCGGCCACGAGGCGCTTCAGCGCGCACTCGACGAATTGCAGCAGCTGCGCGAGCCCGCGTCCGCCAACGCAGAATGCCGCCAGCCGCGCATGCGGGGACTGAGCGGCTCCCGGCTGATCGTGTCGGGAAGCCGGGCAATCCGCCAGGCCCTGGCCCAGGCCGAGCAGGTTGCGCCAACGCCGGCGACGGTCCTGCTGCTCGGCGAGACCGGGGTCGGCAAGGAGGTGTTCGCTCACGCGATCCACGAGCGCAGCCCGCGCGGCAAGCGCCCGATGATTCGCGTGAACTGCGGCGCTATCCCGGGCGCGCTGATCGAGAGCGAGCTGTTCGGCCGCGAGCGGGGGGCCTACACGGGCGCCGTGGCTCGCCAGATCGGCCGCTTCGAGGCCGCCAACATGTCGACGATCTTCCTCGACGAGATTGGCGAGCTGCCGGCGGAAGTCCAGGTCAAGCTGCTCGGCGTCCTCCAGGAACGCGTCATCGAGCGCCTCGGCAGCTCGCAGCCGATCAAGGTCGACGTGCGGATCATCGCCGCCACCAACCGCAATCTCGAAAAAGCCGTGGAGGACAAGTCGTTCCGCGAGGATCTGTTCTACCGCCTGAACGTCTTCCCCATTGTCGTGCCGCCGCTGCGTGAACGGGCCGAGGACATCGCGGCGCTCGCGTGGGAGTTCGTGGACGAGTTCGCGCGGTCGTTCGGCAAGCCCATCGAGTCGATTGCCCGGGAGTCCGTCCGTGAGCTGGAGACCTACTCCTGGCCGGGGAACGTGCGCGAGCTCCGCAACGTCATCGAGCGCGCCGTCATCCTGGCAAACGGACCTCACCTGACGGTGCCGATGCCGCAGCCGTGCGCCGACCGCGAGGTTCAGAAACCGACGACGCTCGCGAGCTTCGAAGCGGAGCACATCCGCGCGACGCTGGAGAGCACCAACTGGCGGATTCGCGGCGCAGCGGGCGCCGCCGAGCGCCTCGGTCTCAAGCCGACCACGCTCGAAAGCCGAATGGCCAAACTCGGGTTGGCGCGCCCGGCGCGCTGACTTGACCCGCCCCTCCGACGCCTCCGATCCGTCGGAGTTTTTACGGACGCCGCACGGGACATTCGTGCCATCATGGCGCCCGACGGCTGCCTGCGGGCCTTTCCTCGCGGTATTCGTCTTGCAGCGACCTCTACCGATCCGGCCGATACCGCGCGTTTCCGAATGAGGATTCCATGTCGAATACTGCCACCCGCCTCGAGCACGATCTGCTGGGCGACAAAGCCGTGCCCGCCGACGCGTACTACGGCGTGCAGACCGCCCGCGCGCTCGAGAACTTCCACATCTCCGGGGTTCAGCTGCAGCTCTATCCGAACCTGATCAAAGCCTTCGCGATGGTGAAGATGGCCGCGGCGCGCGCCAACTTCGACTGCGGGCAGTTCAGCAAGGAGATCCTCACCGGCATGGAAGGCGCCTGCCGGGAAATCATCGACGGGAAGCTGCACGACCAGTTCCGGCTCGACGTCTTCCAGGGCGGCGCCGGGACGTCGACCAATATGAACGCGAACGAAGTGATCGCCAATCGCGCGCTGGAGCTGATGGGCCACAAGAAGGGCGAATACAAGCACTGCGATCCGCACGATCACGTCAACTGTTCGCAGTCCACCAACGACGCGTATCCTTCGTCGCTCCACGTCGGCATGGCGCTCGGCAACCAGCAGCTGATCGCCGCGGTGAACGAGCTGATCGAGGCGTTCCGGAAGAAGGGCAGAGAGTTCGGCGCCATCGTGAAGATGGGGCGGACCCAGCTGCAGGACGCCGTGCCGATGACGCTCGGCCAGGAGTTCAACGCGTTCGGCCAGACGCTCGCCGGAGAAGTCCAGGCGCTGCAGGGAATCCAGCGCGTGATCTGCGAAACGAACATGGGCGCGACCGCCATCGGGACCGGCCTCAATGCGCCGGCCGGCTACGCGGAGAAGTGCACGAAGCACCTGGCCGAAATCACCGGCCTGCCCATCTACCTGGCCGAGGACCTCATCGAAGCGACGCAGGACACGCAGGCCTTCGTCCTCTACTCATCGTGCATGAAGAGCCTCGCGATCAAGCTGTCGAAAGTCTGCAACGACCTCCGGTTGCTGTCGTCGGGTCCGCGCTGCGGCCTGCGCGAGATCAACCTGCCGCCGAAGCAGCCGGGCTCGTCCATCATGCCGGGCAAGGTCAACCCGGTGATTCCGGAAGTCGTGAACATGGTCTGCTTCCGCGTCATCGGCAGCGACATGACGATCTCGATGGCTGCCGAGGGCGGCCAGCTGCAGCTCAACGTCTTCGAGCCGGTGATCGCCGCGTGCATCTTCGAGGCGCAGACGCTGTTCATCAACGCGGTGCGGACGCTTCGCGTGCACTGCGTCGAAGGCATCACGGCCAACCCCGAGGTGTGCCGCCACTACGTCGAGTACAGCATCGGGACGGTGACCGCGCTCAACCCGGTCATCGGCTACGAGCGCTCTACCGAGCTCGCGGCCGAGGCGATGAAAACCGGCCGCGGCATCCTGGAACTGATTCGCGAGAAGAAGATCCTCACCGAACAGCAGATCGCCGAGGTGCTCGACCCTGTTGCCATGACGGGACAGGCGCGCCACTGATGCTCGGCCGCCACCGGACTCTCGTGGCGCGGATCGCCACCGCGGCCCTGGTGGCGGCGCTGTGGTGGACGCCGCCGCCCGAGGGGCTGAGCCTGCAGGCCTGGCGGCTGTTTGCCATCTTCGTGGCGGCGATTTTCTCGGTCGTCGTCAGCGCGCTGCCGATCCTGACGGCATCCGTGCTCGCCGTCGCCGCGTCGGTGCTCACCGGCCTGCTCGAGCCGGCGGCCGCCTACGCCGGCTTCGGGAACGGCACCATCCTGCTCATCGTCGTCGCGTTTCTGGTGGCCGACGCCGTGGTGAAGTGCGGGCTGGGCAAACGGGCGGGACACTGGATCGTCACCCTGTTCGGCCGGTCGACGCTGGGCCTGTCGTACTCGATCTTCCTGCTGGACGCCGTCATCGCGCCGGCCTTTCCCAGCAACACGGCGCGCTCGGGCGTGCTGTATCCGCTCGCCTTTTCGCTCGCCGACGCCGCCGGCGCCAGGCCGGATCAACCGGGACGCCAGCGGGTCGGGGCGTTCCTGATGTTTTCGGGGATTGCGAGCCTCAGCGTGTCGTCCGCGTTGTGGCTGACCGCCATGGCGGCCAACCCGCTCGGAGGCGAGGTCGCGCGCGGGGTCGGCGTCGAGATCGGGTTCGGCCGATGGCTGCTCGCAGCGTGCGTCCCGACGATCTGCGCGATCGCGCTGCTGCCGCCGCTGCTCTACTGGCTCATCGGGCCCGAAGTGCGGTCCACGCCCGAGGCGCCCGCGGCGGCCCGGAAGGCGCTCGACGCGCTCGGACCGTTCACGCGCGCCGAATGGATCGTCCTCGCCGTGTTCGCCGGCATGGTGGCGTTGTGGGGACTGGCGGCGACGCTTGGCATCGACTCGACGGCCGTCGCGTTTCTCGGTCTGGGGCTGCTCCTCGCGACCGGCGTGATCACGCTCGCGGATATCGCGAAGCAGGGCGACGTGCTGGCGACCTTCATCTGGTTCGCCGTGCTGTTCACGCTCAGCAGCCAGCTCAACGAGCTCGGGTTCATGGGTTTTCTCGGCCGCCGCCTGGCGGGACGCCTGGCCGGCCTCGCGTCGCCGACCGCCGGGCTCGTCCTCGTCGCCGCGTACATCCTGCTCCACTACCTCTTCGTGAGCCAGACCGCGCACATGCTGGCGCTCTTCGGCGTGTTCCTCGATGTCGGCGTCAAACTCGGCGTCAACCCGGCCATGCTCGCGTTCCAGCTGCTGTTCGCGACGAACTACTTCTCGCTGCTGACGCCCCAGGGATCGAGCGCGAACCTGCTGTTTGCCGGCAGCGGGTATCTGTCCCAGGGCGATCTCTATCGGTTCGGCGCGATCACCACCGCCGCGAGCTTCGCGATCTACGCCGTCATCGGCACCGGCTGGCTCTGGCTCGTGGTGCGTTGAGGGACCGGATGCACCATCCCGTTATCGTCATGTTCTTTCAAGAGAGAGGCTGATATGTCACGACGTCATTACACATCGCTCGCTGCCCCCGGTCTCGTTGTCCTCCTCGCGGGCTACGCGTCGCCCGCGCCCGCCGCCGCCCAGGCGAACCAGGCGCTGCCCGGGATCGTGGTTCTGGCGACCGGCGGCACGATTGCCGGCGCGGCGAGCACCAACGTCCAGGCGGGATACTCCTCCGGCCAGCTCGGCGTCGATCAGCTGATCAACGCCGTCCCCGAAGCCAAGAAGATCGCGAAGCTGAGGGGCGAGCAGATCTCGAACATCGGATCGCAGGACATGAACGACGAGGTCTGGCTGAAGCTGGCCAACCGCGTCAATGCGCTGGTCGCCCAGGCCGACGTGGCGGGCGTGGTCATCACGCACGGCACGGACACGATCGAGGAGACGGCGTATTTCCTGAACCTGGTCGTCAAGTCGCGCAAGCCCGTCGTGCTCACCGCGGCCATGCGGCCGGCGACCGCGCTGTCTGCCGACGGCCCGCTGAATTTCTTCAACGCCGTCGCGGTGGCCGCCGACAAGAACGCGGCCGGCCGGGGCGTCCTGGTGGTCGTCAACGACTGGATTCACGACGCCGAGTCGCTGACCAAGACGAGCACGACG
>Ga0105242_10005089_pt1 | contig 10151 bp, 18 predicted proteins | sample KBSM24metaG_FD_81521 | JGI IMG/M metagenome (GOLD analysis project Ga0105242, IMG submission 81521) | Miscanthus rhizosphere microbial communities from Kellogg Biological Station, Michigan, USA - KBS M2-4 metaG | ecosystem: Host-associated > Plants > Roots > Rhizosphere > Soil | place... | reverse complement strand
TAGAAATAGTCGACAAGCTGCATGGGACGCTGTTAGTCTTGTGGAAGTTGAATGCGGGTAACACTAAGATCCTTAGCATGTTAAAAAATTATATCAGCTACATAGAAGAGCTCAGTCCAGAATTAGAAGAAAATGAAATAGAACTCTTAAATTATGTTCGCATAAAGGCCGGAGAGTATCCGATGATTGGCCGTGACTAAACGTGAGATCCTATTTGTAGATACAGAGACCTACTCCAACAAGGCATTCTTTGGAGGCAGGACAGAGTCGGGTAAAGAGTTCCGTTATTGGGTACGATATGCTGGGGAGAACCAAGGTGAGATAAAAGATCTCATTGATAGTAAGGGATATATCTTTGTCACTTTTAACGGTATCTATTTCGATTTACCAATTATCGCAGCGATGTACGCAGGCAAAGACCCGGAGTACATCAAGCGAGTTGCCAATCTAATCATCGAAGGCGATGTCAAACCTTGGGTCGCTGCCAAACCATTTGAACTTGCCTATAAGAAAGTTCAGACCGTACAGCATATTGATCTAATCCGCGTGGTGACTGCGCCTGCTGTGAACCTTAAGATGTACGGAGCTCGTATGGCGGCTCCATCTATCATGGAGAACCCCTTCCACCACGAAGCCTTTATCAAAGATGAGGATGAACCGCTCGTAGAGAAGTATTGCGTGGAAGGCGACTTGGATCTAACCGAGAGGCTTTTTAAGGACCTTATTAAGCCCATCGAGTTGCGCGTCCAGATGAGTAGAGAATACAACGTGGACATGCGTTGTAAGACTGACGCTCAGATGGCCGAGACAATCTTTGTCAAGACCCTTGGATACACTAAGAACAGGGCAACCAAAGTCCCTGACTACATCACCTACACCCCTCCCCCATATCTAAAACTCAAGACCCCAGAAATCCAAGGATTGCTGGATGCCTTAGCTCGCTACAAGTTTCCAATGAATCCGGATACTGGGCATGTGATATTGCCTTCATCCATGGCGCTTGGGCCCGAGTATATCGATCTAGGGATTAAGACTAAGACAGCAACATATAAGGTAGGCATCGGCGGCCTCCATTCGACACACGATAAGAAAGTGTGTCACATGGCAACTCGTGAATGGATAATCGAGGATATCGACGCTACGAGTTACTACCCATCCATCATGCTACTAGGCAACCTCGTTCCAAAGAACCTGGGGGCGCAGTTCTTGGAAGAGTATCGTATCATCTACAACCGGCGACTGGAGGCAAAGAAGATTAAGGATCAGAGTACGATGGATGTTCTACGGATTGCTTTGAACGGCACGTTCGGCAAGACGGCAGATATGTTCTCGCCTATCTATTCTCCAGACCTAATGTTGTATATCGTGCTCACTGGACAGTTTACTCTGCTCCAGGTTATAGAGCTGCTTGAGGAAGTAGACGCCACAGTGTTGTCAGCTAACACTGATGGACTTATGATTCGCTATCACGTAAGCCGGAAGGAAGATGTTCGTAGGGTCCTAGATGAATACACCAAGAATGTAGGGTATGTGTTCGAGTCTACCATGTACCGCTGCGTAGCTATGAAGGATGTGAACAACTATTTCGCAGTCAAGATGGACCGGACCCTAAAGACAAAGGGTCTGTATGCGAAACAGGATCTTAGAAAGAACCCTAGTGGTATGATATCATCTATTGCTGTAGGTGAATGGTTAGCTAAGGGAACGCCTGTCGAGGAGACTATCCGTAAGGGCAAGATGAAGGATTTTATCTTCGCTCGGAATGTCAACAAGAAGGGCGGTGGAATGTACGGCGATCAGTTTATAGGCCGAGTTGCGCGTTGGTACAAGAGCACAAACCCAACCCCTTTGAACTTTACATACCGGCTTGGGGGCGCTAAAATAGCCCGTACAGACAATAGTACGGGTCTCCAGGTTTTCGATCCTGCGGCATCTCTACCAGACGATCTGGACATAGAAGCATACACAAAGGAAGCCATAAGGATTATCCAGGATGTCGGAGCCGCAAAATATCTTACTCCTGAGGAAGCCCTATTGCTTCCACAACCCAAGCGTAGAAAGAAAAAAGCAAATGGAACGGATCCCTAACGTCTGGATTACATATCTGGACCCGAACAAGAACGTGGACAGTGGCAAGAGATTTGGCAACCTCAGGGCCTTGTTCACTGGCTATATCGACTACGAAAATGCCGTCGAGCAGTGCAAGCAAAAGTTCGAGGGCGAGTATCAGGAGGGCGATTACATCCTGGTGGTCGGTGATCCCAAGCTCATCGCTATCGTCATCAACGTCGCCGAGAAATACTTCTCGAAGGACGGAAAGGTCAATCTCCTTAGCTGGAATAAGGAGAAACGGGAATACTACCACGAGGTGTTTGTCTTCCCGGACTTTATCGAAGATAGTGTGGCGGAGGTGAGAGCAACAGCGTAGGAGAACTACATGGCCCCAACATGGCAAGATACCCTCATTCGTGGGAGGGTGTCAAAGCCCCCACGGATTTGTATTTACGGAAATCACGGCATTGGTAAAAGCACTCTTGCCGGCCAATTCCCAAACCCAATCTTCATAAGCACCGAGGACGGTTTGGATCCACTCGACGTTGTCAGCTTTCCGAAGGCTACCAAATTTGCTGACATCGAGAACAACATTCGCAACCTTATCAGGGATGAACACGACTTCCGTACAGTCGTAGTGGACACCGTCGATTGGCTGGTTGAGCCCCTGATTACTAAGCACATTGAAGGGCAGTACGACGCTAAGGAGCTCAGCTACGGCAAGGGCGCGATGATGATTGCCGAAGAGTTCCGAGACATCCTGCAAGGCTTAGACGTTCTTCGTTTGCGCCGGTTCATGAATGTCGTAGTCATTGCACATGCTGAGATACGGAGGTTTGAAAATCCCCTCACTGAACCGTACGATCAGTACAAGCCGAAGCTGCCTACCCGGTGCAATGCCCTGCTACAAGAATGGCTAGACGTATTGGCCTTCGCAACTTTCCGAGTCATCATCAAGAAGACTGATGTAGGGTTCAGCAACAAAGTCACTCGTGGAGTTTCCACAGGCGACAGGCAGCTGCATCTTATAGAGAGTGCGGCGTACCTCGCAAAGAACAGGTATCCAGGAGGTCCGGAAACGATCGATATGAATTACAAAGATTTGGCTAAGGTAATTCCGATCTTTAATGGGCGTCCTGAACAGCGTGAAGAGCAGCCTGAAGTAGTAGCAACACTAGGAGATCAGAAGGAGAGCGCAGATGCCACGGTTTGATTTCGACCCAAACGAATATAAGGAAGAGGCCAATCGGTTCACGCCTGTACCGAAGGGGGAGTACAAGCTCAAGTGCTTGGAGGCCGAAGAGTTCGACACCAAGGCAAATGATGGCACGTACATCAAGGCCAAGTTCGAGATCGTCGAAGGGAAGTACGAGGGCCGTAAGGTCTTCCAAAACTTCAACGTCAACAATCCCAGCGACGATGCCCAGCGTATAGGCCGAGGGCAAATCTACGCCTGGCGTGTTGCCTGCGGGAAACCCGAAGCGAACGACACCGATCAGTTGATCGAGGTCCCATTCCTTGGGTATGTGGACATCGAACCAGGCAAGCCTGGATACAGCGATCAAAACCGTATCCGCCGGTTCTTCGATCCCAATGAGGCCCTGAACCGTACTACTTCACAAGGGGCCTATCAGGAGCCGAAGAACGGCGAACACAAGCAAGGTGAGTTGCCTGGTACCGAACGTCCTCGTTCAGAACCACGCCCCACACCTCCTCGCCGTACGGAAGGTGACAAGAAGCCTTGGGATGACGATATCCCCTTCTAGTTAGGAGTTAACATGGTAGCTCTACCCGGTCGCCCGGAACAGGCGATGACGGAACGGCTTTACCAAGCCGTTGTGATATCACGCGCAAAGAAGATGACCCTCACAAGATTGGGGGCAAGCTCGATCGGGGAAGAGTGTTTACGGAAGACCTTCTACGGTTGGCGGCGGTATTCCCTCCGCCAGCCTGACGGCCGGATGAGTCTCCTGTTTGAAAGCGGGGACATCTATGAGAAGCGTGCGATTGAGAACCTACGCCTTATCGGTCTTAAGATTTGGGATAAGGATCCAGACACGGGAAAGCAGTATTTCTGGGCTCATCCCTCAGGCCATTTCGTGGTTAATCCTGACGGGGTTTGCCGTGGTGTTATCACGGATGAGAAGACGCCGCATATCCTCGAAGTGAAGAGCCACAATGACCGCAACTTTAGGAACCTTGAAAACCGAGGCGTCAAACAAAGCCATCCAGAACACTACATCCAGATGCAGATGGAGATGCATGGCTTCGGCCTGAGCTGGGCCCTCTACGTTGGGGTGAACAAGAATGACGATGCCTATTACTTTGAACGAGTTCCATACGACGAGGCGACAGCAGCTTCTATCAATCGGAAGATCGATACTTTGGTTGCCGCCACACTTACTCCTGCCGGTGTTTCACAGACTGCAAGCGCACCACCATGCAGGTTCTGCTATCACAAGCGAGTATGCGTTGGAGAAGAAGCGCCTCTGCGACACTGCCGCACTTGTCGCAATGTTCAGGCTGTTGCCAACCCTGAAAGCAAATACGGCGATTGGTATTGTAATTTCCACAACAAACTCTTGTCCTACGGCGACCAATTGAAAGGCTGTGACTTCTACGATTCTACCCAGGAAGGTAGGTCGCTAGGCGCTTATCTTCAATCAGGCTAACATCGGGCTTTACTTCCAGGCGTGGCCGGGCTATAATACCCTTACAATGGCCGCCAGAGCGCGGCGTAGCAGGAGAGTGTAATGGCAAATATCAATTACGGCAATCAAGTACCCGAAGCCCACATGACTCGGGGCTTACCGCAGTTTGCCTTCGAGTATCCACCGAGCGAAATGCAAACCAGCTTCTATAGCTGGATCTACAGCGGCGAAGGTAACGCGGTCCTCATCGCAGTCGCCGGCTCAGGTAAATCGACATCCATCGTCAACAGCCTGATGTATATCGACCCGTGGAAGTTCGTCACGGTGCTAGCCTTCAACAAGATCATAGCCGACGAGATGAAGGCTAAGATCAGAGAGCTTGCTACCAAGCTTGGCAAGGACGTTAATCGCATCTCGGCGCGGACGTTCCATGGTCTAGGCTTCGGGGCCGTTTGCAAGAAGCTAGGCAAAAGACCTGGGGATGTAGAGCCTGACCCCAACAAGCTTCGGACACTGTTCGAAGAGGAATACGGGCTAGAAATTTACGACCTGTACGGGTCGTTCGTTACCAAGCTTGTCAGTCTCGGCAAGGGTCGTGGGATTGGTTGTCTGGTACCCAACAACCCGGATTCGTGGTCGGAGATAGTTTTCCACCACGATCTTAGCCTCGATAGTGAGGAGGCCGATGAAGAACAGGCGATCGAGTACGCCAAAGAACTACTACGGTTGTCTAATCAAGCGGCGGAAAAAGGCTGGAATGATTACGATGACCAGATTTACCTGCCGGTATTGTGGCGGCTCAAGCTTTGGCAAAATGACTTCCTCTTTATCGACGAGGCCCAGGACACTAACCCAGTCCGCCGAGCGATTGCCCGTATGGCACTTCGACCCAACGGCCGCCTTATTGCCGTTGGAGATCCGGCCCAGGCCATCTACGGTTTCACCGGGGCAACCCACAACGCCATCGATCTCATCAAGCAGGATTTCAACGCGGTCGAGTTGCCCCTTACCGTTAGCTATCGCTGCCCCAGAGTTGCTGAAGAGATGGTTCGTAAATTCGTACCGCATTTCAGCGTTTGGGAAGGCGCGCCAGAAGGCAGTAAGATATCTCTTAACCTTAAGGGAGCTCTCCTAAAGCTCACTGCTAACGACGCTATCCTCTGCCGCAATACTGCGCCACTCGTAGCTCTTGCCTTCCGTATTATCGGCTCCGGCCGAGGCTGCAAGGTGCTTGGTAAGGACATCGGGCAGGGTCTGATTAGCCTGATCAAGAAACAGAAGGCGCAAACAATTGACAGTCTGGAAGAGAAGCTTACCGGCTTCTACCAACGGGAAAGCGAAAAGCTTATCAAGAAGAAAGAGGAAGGCAAGGCCGCCGCCCTGAAGGACCGGGTGGATAGCGTGTTCGCTGTGATCAAGCTGTTGCCCGAGAACAAGCGCACCGTCGCACAGCTCATACTCATCCTCGACGATATGTTCTCGGATGACGAGTACCGTAAGCTCCTGACGCTATCCACCATCCACAAGGCCAAGGGCCGTGAGTGGGATCGGGTAGCCGTCCTGGAGCCCGGCCTGTCGCCTTCCAAGTGGGCGCGTCAGCCCCACCAGTACAAGCAGGAGCTGAACCTGATGTACGTGAGGGACACCCGGTTCAAACAAGAACATATCACGCTCATCGAAGGCCCAGACCAGCCGGAGGAAAAGACCAATGGCTGAGAAATGCAAAACCTGCGGCGATGTCGTACAGATATATCATATGTGCGATATCGATGAAGGACCTTGGTGTTCCGGCTGTTTCCTTGACACGCCTTGTGGTAAGGGGGAGCACGGAGAAGGGTGCCCTACCAACGTCTGGGATGATAACCCGGAGTTGCCGAAATGAGTATGGTTGATGTAATCCCATTCTACCGGCTGCTGGACGAAAAGGCAGCTTGGGCTCTGCGCCTATATCATGAAGATGGTACCTTGCCTGAGCCACATCTTCTTGCCTTGCTACAGCGAGAAGATTCACCTTCTACTCCTTGGCCCTACGAACGGGACAAGGTATTGGTCCATCGCTGGATCCAACAGTGGATGCCTAAGAGCTCCTGGGGGTCCAAGCGGAAAGTCGAGAAATGGTGTGACTCGAAGGAAGATACATGATGGCTCGGAACTCGGAATACAATATCGTCGCCGTTGAAGGCGGCACGGTCTTCATTGTGGACACTGACCGCGGTGATCGCCTGTCGGTGACGAACGACGCCGAGCGCGTGGTGATGGAGATCAATGAACTCTACCCCGGTCAGCGCATCATGTACCGGGATTCCATGTTGAAGTGGGACGAGCTTGTCCACGACGACGGTAACTTCAAAGGCTTCAGGCCGGGAGTAGCGCCAGGATGAAAGAGCTTATGATCGACCTCGAAACTTGGGCCCTCCACCCAGGTGCTGCTATTCGCAGCCTCGGTGCTGTGTTCTTCGACTTCGATACAGGCACGCTTGGGCCTGAATTCTACATGAATGTCGATGACAATAGCTGCGACTTTATGGGTATGGGTATCAACCCTGAAACCCAAAGGTGGTGGAGCGAGCAAAGCCCTGAGGCACAGGCAGCGTTTGCTCATCCAACTCCCAGGCATATTGTCTATGTGCTAGAGCTATTCAATGATTGGATTAGGGTTAATACTCCTGATCCCAAAGAGATGCAAGTGTGGAGCCACGGCTCTGTATTCGATGTTGCTATCGTCCAGGAGCTCATGCGCCTGTGTAACCTCAAGGAACCTTGGAGCCATCGAGGGGTGCGTGATACTCGTACCCTCATCTGGCTAGGCAATCTGGGCGGCGAAATCCCTTGGGATGAGTTCGTCGGCACTCCACATCACGCGCTGCATGATGCTATCCATCAAGCGCGCCACATGATCAAAATCCTTCAGACCATAAAGGGCACGTACCATGCGGGGAAGAATGAGGGTGATTCGGCCGGGTCAGCCGATGGAAACGTGGGACCTGGACAAACCACCTGAGCTAAAAACGCTTCAGCAGTTGGTCGGCGGATACATTGAGATGGTGCCCCGCTTCACCAACTTCGCAGGCGAGACCTGCATTGCCTACTGTGATGAAGATGGCAAAATGAAGAAGCTGCCTGTCAACGCTGAGATGACTGTACTGTGGGCGCAGAACATTGGCGTCGATGTAAACCTGATGCGCGATGAGCTGCGAGGACCCATCGTGATTATCTCAGGCGACAGGGAGTTCATGGAGGCACAGTGATGTTAACCATCTTAGAGCCAGAGCAAACCTGTGAGTGTGCTGCCAAGGGTATTCCGGAAGGCTATATTTGCGGGAAACCTGAGTGCCCTAGGATGGTCAATGTCAATCTAATGCTCGCCAGTATCGACAAGATTATTCGGGGTATCCAGGAGGATATCGATGACAGCAAACCCGGAAACTCGATACCGTTGTGATCGCTGTGATAGCGACACGGTTACTCCTCTGGACAGCGGCGGGCCTGCTCACGGTCGTATGTCTGGGCCGAGTGATTGGCTTATGATGCGGCTAGGCACTGATCCTGCCTCCCCGCCCCAACATCTGTGCGAGAGATGCCATGAGGCATTTCTGAAGTTTATGAGAGAGGGCAAGAAAGCAAATGAGTGACTGGTATGGGCGCAAGGCCCCTGATACACCTATATTCATAGCGGTGAGGAACATGCCTGCTCCTCCGAACGGGTCTGGAAATGGTGGCGGCAAGGTTTGGCTCGAAGCCATTATCTGGCTGTTGATACTTGGCGTTGTAGGAGCTATGGTCTACATCGCCGTGAGATGACGGGACTCGTAAGCCCGTCTACCTGCTGGCTGGGATAAGCCAAGGAGCCTAGCAGGGGGACGACCCAGGCAAGTAGCCCGCTAATGCTGGAACTTCTAGCGGAGTCCGCCGGCCACGCGGTTAGTTTGGGTCGTTTTATTGGAGGGAGGAAATGGATAAGCCTACCACCCTAGAAGGTATTCGGAAGCTGGCCCGGAAGATCCACCGGGAAGAAGGGCTTCCGGAACACAAGGCAAAAGACAAGGCCGCGACCATCGCTGGATATTCCTGCTACGGAACTGCCTGGCTTGCCATGAAAGAGAAACCTCAAAGAGACCAACGTATAATCGCTGTGGCACAAGCTATCGAAGGCCCACACATGGGCAAGTTCATAGACCGTGAACATCTTCAACGGCTACGAGATATCAAATGGGCTAACCTCACAGACCAAGATAGAGGGGTACGCCTTATGGAAGCCCGAGCTGCGATTAAGCAGTGGGAGAGTGCAAGCTTCTTAGCAATGGGGTTAGAGCATGTCGACGAAGAACAATCCGGGTAACTACGATTGCTACGCTAACGCTGAACCCGATGAGGAGATGTTTGTGCTCCTAGCCCGCGATGCCTTTGCTCCTGATCTTGTGCGGGCATGGGCTGCCAACCGGAGGCTACAGATCCAGCGAGGCAAAAAGCCTCAGGAGGATATGGCTCAGGTCGACGAGGCTCTTGCCTGTGCTGCAAAGATGGAGCGCTGGTTTATGGCTAAGGTAGAGGCGTTGAGGGGGCCGCCCGATGCCGAACAACCCGTCTAGCTGGGTCGTCCTCTATCTGATTATCGGGGTAGTGTTCATCCTGATGTACCGCAGGATGTTCGTTTCCAAAGGGGTCATTCTTGCTATAACCCAGATCATCTTCGTGCTCTTCTGGCTACCCCTGATCTTAATCGCTTTCGTTATGCGAGTCCGTAGTTTGTTCCGCTCTCGTTAATGGTGAGGCACATCATCCTACAATCATCACCCCAAGAGATATGCACCCAAGAGTCGAATTCATGGATAAGCTGATCAAATTCGATGGGAGGATTCGCCGCATAAATTGCCTCAGCAATTTGGAGTGGGGTCCCATATCCTGGACAGGTGAAATCTGCCGCTTGGCCTTGGATATGCTGCGAAGTATCACTCGATCCTATCGCTCGGTTCAGCTCCAGGCAACGGTATCCGCTGCAAATGATAATTGGCTGTCCCCCGAGCAGAGTCCGTACTTCTTCGAGCAGTGCTGCAGTTCGTTTGAGTTGTTCGATGATCTCAGGGGAGGGCGTATTGTCAATCCCTTCCCGCGCGGCAGTTTCGGACACGAGGAATTCTGATAATGCGAAGTGTGGTGACAGCATCATGAGGAACCTCCAGAAGTGGGAGACGACGAAACTCAACGACCTGGAGACTAAGCAGATCGCTGAAGAGATTGCCATGTGTGTAAATGTCGGTGTTACTTCATGGCAAATTCTAAGCATGTTACGCGCTATGAGAAAAGAAATTGAAGAAAAGAGTAAGACTGATGCGTAAGGAAATTGTAAGATAATAACATTTTACGTATCAGGAATTAAAAAGATATAGCGTTGACACCGCGTTTAGGCTATACTTATAACTGCCCGATACACCTAACAGGTTTATAATT
>Ga0105242_10005085_pt1 | contig 10157 bp, 7 predicted proteins | sample KBSM24metaG_FD_81521 | JGI IMG/M metagenome (GOLD analysis project Ga0105242, IMG submission 81521) | Miscanthus rhizosphere microbial communities from Kellogg Biological Station, Michigan, USA - KBS M2-4 metaG | ecosystem: Host-associated > Plants > Roots > Rhizosphere > Soil | place: Michigan... | reverse complement strand
CGCGCAAGGCGTGTCGAAGGACGAAATCGGTCAGGTCAGTGCGTTTTCAGCGCGACTGCACGCAAGAGTAACGCCTTTTCCTCGGCCCTAATGCGCAGGGACATGCGGCTGTTGTCTTGGACAGCTACTCTTGGCATGCCGGTTCGCTGCTGTACACATTCAAACAGTACGCTATGAAGAGGCGCGAGTCAAGGCATCTTCTTGTTTACATGAGAACGCGGTCCTCTTTTGCATTCCGCAGCTTTTTCTCCATCTAGTTTTCGGAGGCGCTGGCGCCCGATATCGCTCGATCTGCGCGGCGGCTTAACCGCCGCGCGAGTCAGACTACGTTGGTTCAAAAGTCTACGGTGATGCGCTCTCCCGTGACATCTTGTTGTAGCTGGAAGAGCACGTTCCCGGAGAGATCGAGAAAATCGACCTTCGCCGTTCCGGAAAAGGTCTGGCTGCCTTTGTCGACAGTCACTTCTTGTCTGATCACGGCGCTCCCGATCAGATTCCCGGCGGCATCCCATCTCCAAAATGGATGCTTGAGCTTGTAGGTCCGTGCGCCTGACTGAGTCCATACGCCCAGGCAGACGTTGCCCGATGAAGGAGCATCCGTATCGTTCAACGTCTCCGTGCCATCTCCGTGAAACGCTTCGATGCCCTGGATTATAACCTGCCCACCGGCGCTGATTTTGATGTGCCACAAGCCCACTAGAGTTGCTTGGCCTGACGACGCATCGTCCTGCTCTTTTTGGACACCATTCTGCGTTCGGGCCGGCGACGCAGCGGTGGCCCACTGCGGGTGGGCCGAATATCCACAATCGGCGTTCGCATTTGGAGCAAACAGCGTGCCGAACGTGGCGACTGCCGCCGCTAACATCACCCCGTATATTTTGTTTTTCATAATACTTTCCTTTCTCATCCCGACCCGTGTGTGCATCGGGTCAGTCGAGGCTAACATCGGAGGCAGGCGTAGTCGTGATGAAGTTCTGAAAGTGTCCTGATATTTGGATTAAAACCATTCAAATTCAATGACATCTGTCTTAACGACAAATTATGATATGCTGAGGCCGCAGCGATTCCCCGGCAATTCCAAGGCGACTCGCGTGAACGCGCCCGACGCACAGACGAATCCGCTCCGCCGGCGCTATTGTTTCGGCGATTGGACGTTGGACTTGGACCGGGGCTTCTTGCGCCGCGGGGAGGAAGACGTTCCCCTTCGTCCTAAGTCATTCGAAGTCCTGACCCATCTCGTCCAGCACCATGGCGAGCTCGTGTCAAAAGACGAATTGATCAACGCTGTCTGGCAAGACACTGCGGTCACGGACAATTCCCTGGCGCAATGCCTGCTGGAAATCCGGCGCGTTCTCGGCGATGACCAGCAGGAATTGATCCGCACGATCGCCCGCCGTGGCTATGTCTTTGCTGTGCCGGTTAGCATGCCGGTAGCGGAATTCCAGCGCGGTGCAAGCGAGCACCCCGCGGACCAGATCCCGGCGCCCAGGTTGGTGGAACCACCTCCTCGCAGGCAATTTCATTGGAGAGTCCTGAGCGCAGTGTTCCTCGTGCTAGTCCTTTCCGCTGGGGGAGTCCTCTTTCTCTTGTTCCGGCGTCCGGCAGGAAGCGAACCTGCCGCGTACACGCAGATCACCAGCTTCACGGATTCCGCCGTAGGTCCCGCGCTGTCGCCCGACGGTCGACTGCTCGCGTTTTACCGCAGCGACCGCACCTTTCTCATTGCTGACCAGATCTACGTAAAGCTGTTGCCTAACGGCGAGCCGGTTCAGTTGACTCACGATCCACGTCTGAAATACGGCTTGGCGTTTTCACCCGATAGCTCCCGGATCGCTTACAGCGCGGAGGAAGGGGGCTGGCTCACCTACACGGTTCCCTCACTAGGAGGCGACTCGAAGTTGTTGCTTCCGAATGCCTCGGGACTGTCCTGGCTGGACGAACAGCGGCTGCTGTTCTCTGAAATCAAGACGGGCTATCACATGGGCATAGTTACCGCAACCGAGAATCGGTCCGAGCACCGCGAAATCTATTTTCCCGCTCACGAACGCGCCATGGCGTTTTACTCTTATGCATCGCCCAACCACAAATGGGGCCTGGTGGTCGAAATGGACTCCCTGAACCGATGGCAACCGTGCCGGATGGTTCCTTTGGATGGCTCTTCTGCCGGCAGGCAGGTTGGACCTGAAGGCGCCTGCACTTCGGCAGCTTGGTCCCCTGACGGAGCCTGGATGTATTTCGCAGCCGAGGTAGCCGGAAGGCGGCATTTATGGCGCCAACGTTTTCCGGACGGACAACCCATCCAAATCACGTCAGGTACCACGGAAGAGGATGGCTTGGCCGTGGCTCCCGATGGCCGTTCTGTCATCACTTCGATTTCCACGCAGCAAAGTGCAGTGTGGATTCACGATTCGCTAGGCGACCACGTCGTGGCAACGGAGGGGTATGCGGCTACTCGGGAATCCGCTTGGCCCCCCGCATTCTCTTCTGATGGCAAGCACCTTTACTATGTCTTACGGCGCGACTCGCCGGAGTCCGCCGCTGAACTTTGGCGCGCCGACGTGGCCTCCGGCAAGAGTGAAGTCGTCGTGCCGGGGGTCTCGATCCGCGAATACGATGTATCGAGCGACGAAAAGGAGGTGGTCTTCTCGACGTCGCCCGCCGGGCAAGCCTCGCAGCTGTGGCTGGCTCCGCTCGACCGGAGCGCACCTCCGCGGAGGATTGCTTCTTCCGGTGAAGACTCTCCGCACTTCGGTCCCGATGGCTCGGTGCTATTTCAGTTTACGGAGGGGAAAGCCAATTACCTGGCTAAAATGCGCCTTGACGGTTCGGGACGGACTAAGGTTGTCCCGTACCCGGTCTATTTGATCATGAGCGTCTCTCCAGATCGGCGTTTTGTAACATTAGCCGGCCCCGTCCCTGGGTCCAAAACCCCAAATACGATCGCGACGATTGCCGTCCCGGTCGGAGGAGGTCCAGCTCGACGAGTATGCGCGGGGGGCTGCCCGGCCGCATGGTCTCCCGACGGAAAGTTCTTCTATGCCGGGATTGCCCCGGCTTCGCGCACCAATCCTACCGGCAAGATGGTGGCGCTTCCGGTCCCTCCAGGCGAAACTTTGCCGGCGTTGCCCGACTCGGGAATCCGTCTTGAGGCGGAAGGCCTTGCGCTTCCCGGAATGAAGATTATGGAACAAGGCGACATCGCTCCCGGACTGACTCCTTCCACTTACGCGTATGTAAAATCGAGCGTCCACTCCAATCTGTTTCGTATCCCGCTTCCGTGAAGGGGCCGCGCGCAACACTGCGCAAGGTAAAATAGAACTATCTTGAATAGAATCTCTTTTGCATTCCGTAGCTTCTTCTCCATCTTGTTTTCGGGGGCGCTCGCGCCGGACATTGCCCTGGCGTTTGGCTACACAAAACCCATGCCGATGAAAGCCGCTCCACCGCCTAAACCGCAGGCTGGACCCGCTGACGGCGCGGTGCAGATTCTCTCCCTGCTGCAGCGCGACGCGCGGCTGGTGGATTTTCTGATGGAGGACATCGCTGCTTACTCGGATGAACAGGTCGGGGCGGCTGTGCGGGATGTGCAGGCGCAGTCGCGGCAATCGCTCGAACGGTATCTGCAATTTCAGCCGGTGATTGACGGGGTTGAGGGCACCTATACAAAGACTGACGGCGTTGCACAGGGCGGGATCAAGTTGATCGGCAATGTGCCGGCTAACGGGAAAGCGCCGGGCGGGTTGCTGCGGCACAAGGGGTGGCAGGCTACGAAGGTCGATTTGCCTGCGGCGACGCCGGGGATGATTCTGGCGCCTGCTGAGATCGAAGTCGAATAGGCCGAATGAATATCGGCATCGACCTCGGCACTACTAACTCCGCGCTGGCGTACATCGATTCGACAGAAGAGGCGGATTACCCTACCATTCACGTGCTGGATGTGCCGCAGTATGTGGCGCAAGGGCGCATTGAGGCGCGGCGCACGCTTCCGTCGTTTCTCTATTTGGGGGATCAGGAGTATACGGGCGTTTACGCGCGCGAGCAGGGGGCGATTGTTCCGACGAAGTCGGTGAACTCTGCTAAGAGCTGGTTGTCGAATCCGGCTGTCGATCGTACAGCAAAGATTTTGCCCTGGGACGCCCAGGAGGGCGGGCGGGTTCTGTCGCCTGTCGAAGTGTCGACCCGGATCTTAAAACACCTGGCTGACGCTTGGCAGAAGCGGCAGGGGTCGGCGATCGCGGAGCATAACGTCACACTGACGGTACCGGCTAGCTTCGATGAAGAGGCTCGCGAGCTGACGGTGATGGCGGCGCGGGAGGCCGGGATTGAGAAGCTGACGCTGCTCGAAGAACCGGCGGCGGCGTTTTATTCGTGGATCGCTAACGATTTGACGCGGTCGCAGAAGAGTTTGTTCGACGGGCAGACGGTTCTAGTTTGCGATGTGGGGGGCGGGACTAGCGATTTCACTTTGATTCGCGTGGCGCGCGAGGGGGACCGCATCGATTTCACGCGGACGGCGGTGGGTCAGCATCTGCTGCTGGGCGGGGATAATTTGGATTTGACGCTGGCTTGGCTGGTGGAGGCGAAGCTGGGCAAGACGCTGTCGATCCGGCAGCGCAGCGGGTTGCGGCGGCAGTGCGCGGCGGCTAAGGAGAGGCTGCTGGCGGATCCGACATTGGCGAGTGCTGAGATTACGGTGTTGGGGGGCGGGTCGTCTCTGGTGGGCGGCACGTTGAAGACGGAGATTCTTCGCGAGGAAGTTTTGGAGCTGGCGCTGGATGGTTTTTTGCCCATGTGCAAGTTGGGGGATCGGCCTAAGGAAGAGGAGCGCAGTCCTTTTCGCGAGTTGGGACTGCCGTATGTTTCGGACCCTGCGGTGACGCGGCATCTGGCGGCGTTTCTCGCGAGCGCTGGGGGTGCGGTGCCGGATGCGATTTTGTTCAACGGCGGTTTTTTTATTCCGGATATTCTGCGGCAGCGGGTGGCGGATGTGCTGGAGCATTGGTATGGGCGGCGGCCGCTGATCCTCGACAATCGGGATTTGGATCTGGCGGTGGCGGTGGGAGCGGCTTACTATTCTTACGTTCGGTCGACGGGGCAGGGGTTGCTGGTGCGGGGCGGGTTGCCGCGGGCTTACTTTATTGGACTGGGCGGGGAGGCGGAGCAACTGCGCACATTGTGTCTGGTGCCGCGTGGGTCAGAGGAAGGGTCGACGGTGGAGATCGATCCGGGGAATTTGCAGTTGGTCGCGAATAGGGCGGTGTCTTTCCGGTTGTACAGTTCGCGCGCGCGGACGGAGGATCGGCCGGGGGACGTGGTGGAGTTTCCGCGCGAGCCGGTGGAGGGCGAGCCGCATTTGCATGCTCCGTTGAACGCGGTGCTGCGGTTTGGCAAGGCCGGGGAGCGGTTGGTGCCGGTGAAGTTGGGGGCGAAGCTGACGGAGGTGGGGACGCTGGAGATTTGGGCGGACTCGAAGGAGAGTGAGCATCGCTGGCGGTTGCAGTTTGAGTTGCGCAAGGCTGTCGCGGAGCAGGCGGCGGTGCGTCCGGGGGCGGTGATCAGCGATGAAGCGCTGGCGGCGGCTGACGGGCTGATTCCGGCGGCTTTCGCGGGCGACACGGTGGAGGCGGCGCAGTTGCCGGCGCGGTTGGAGCAGGCGCTGGGGCTGGGGCGCAACTCGTGGCCGGTGTCGGCGATTCGCAAGCTGGGCGATCACATGTTGGAACTGGCGGAGGCTCGCAAGCGGAGTGCCGCGCATGAGCTGCGCTGGCTGAATCTGTGCGGGTTCTGTCTGCGGCCTGGCTTCGGATTTCCGGGCGATGATTTTCGCATTGAGCAGGCGCGGCGGGTGTATGCGGCGGGGCTGACGTTTGCGAATCAGGTGCAGAACGAGATTGAGTGGTGGATTTTCTGGGGACGCGTGGCGGGCGGGCTCAATAAGAATCAGCAGACGGATGTGTTCCAGAGGCTCTCACCTACCCTGCTGCCTCGGGGTTCGAAGAAGCCGCAGCGTGTGAATCCGAGTTTGCTGCGCGAAATGTGGCGGGCGGCGGCGAGTCTGGAATTGCTGCCGCTGCAGACTAAGACGCAGTTGGGCGATGAACTGCTGGCGCGCATCGCTAAGAATGACTTCGTTGAAACGGGGCTATGGTGCCTGGCACGTCTGGGCGCGCGCAAATTGTTTTACGGACCGATTAATCAGGTGTTGCCGGCGGCGACGATATCGCGGTGGGTGGACGTGCTGCTGAAGGTTCCGAAGTCCGCTGACGCGGTGGCGGCGCTGGCGCGGGTTACGGGAGATGCGACGCGCGACTTGCCGCCGCACACTCTCGAAACGGTGCGGCGGGCGTTGCCGGATCTCAACCTTGAGGCGGAACCTACCGGCGACTTGGCGGCGATGGGTAAGATCTTTGGTGAGGAGCTGCCCTCCGGCCTCGTGTTTCATGAGTGAGCTGGATATCGTCAAACGGTTGCGCGGCCTGGCTCGGGCCGGCAACGGTGTTGTGCTCGGTATCGGCGACGATTGCGCGATCTACCGGCCGCGCCGCGGCGAGGAATTGCTGTTCACTAGCGACCAATCGGTCGAGGGGGTTCACTTTCTCCCTGAGCAGGTGCCGGCGATCATTGGGCATAACGCGCTGGCTCGCAACCTTAGCGATATTGCGGCGATGGGGGGCGAGCCGCGCTTCTGTTTGGTTTCGCTGGCTGCACGGGACGAGAAATTTATCGCGGCGTTTTATCGCGGGCTGCTGGCGCTGGCTCGGCGGACGGGTACGGTGCTCGCGGGGGGCGATCTCGCGCATAGCGATAAGATCTACTGCGACGTGATGGTGGGCGGATCGGCTCCGCGCGGCAAGGCTCTGCGGCGCAGCGGCGCGCGGGCGGGCGATTTGCTGTACGTCTCCGGGCGATTGGGCAAGGCGTGGGGCGGGCGCATTCAGCCCCAGCTCGAACTGGGGCGGGCGCTGCGCGGGCGCGCCACTTCTTGTATGGATCTGAGTGATGGGCTCGCGCTGGATCTGCACCGCCTGTGTTTGGAATCGGGCGTCGGCGCCGTGGTCGAGCGCGTGCCGCTGGTGCGCGGCGTTACGATCGAGCGGGCGCTGCACGGCGGTGAGGACTACGAGTTGTTGTTCACCCTACCGCCGCGTGAATCACCGCCGCGCGGGACGACGCTCATCGGGTGCATCGTCAAGGGCCACGCAGTAGTCTTTGAGGGGCAGCCGCTGGCGCCCCGCGGCTACGATCACTTCGGATCGGCTGCCCCGCTTGGCTCCCACGAATTGCCGTGATACGCTGATCGTGATGAAAAATCGACTATTTGCTCTACTCATGGCTCTGTGCGCGGCTGGCGGCGCTGCTTGGGCGCACCATTCTTTCGCGGCGGAATTCGATGGCAACAAGGCCATCAAGCTGGAAGGGACGCTGACGAAACTCGAATGGGCCAATCCGCATATTTGGCTATATCTGGATGTCAAGGACGCGAGTGGCGCGGTGGCGAAATGGCAGTGCGAGGGTGGGGCTCCGAACGGGCTCACGCGCAATGGCTGGAGCAAGGATTCGCTCAAGTCCGGGGATCAGGTCATGATCGAAGGCTGGCTCGCCAAAGACGGTTCGCGGACTTGCAGCGCGCGTTCCGTGAAAATGCCCGACGGACACAGGATTTTCGCGGGAAGCTCCAATCCGGACGCTAAGGAGTGAACATGCAGCGCTTCCTGATTCTTCCCCTCGCGGCGGCCCTGGCGATTTGTGCGTTTGGGCAACGCGGATATCAACCGCCTACTGGTCCCGCGCCGCGCATGGCTGACGGCAAGCCGGATTTGAGCGGCGTGTGGCAGCGGCCTTACGTGCCTGATATGACTAAAACCGGACCGAATCAACAGGGCATGGCGGAGCTGCCGTTCACCGAGTGGGGCGCTCAGCAGTGGAAGAATTATCACGCGGAAAAGGGCGATTACGCGGGGGCGTGTCTGCCCTTCGGACTGCCGCGATCCATGAATTCGCCGGAGCCGTTGCAGTTGATGCAGAACTCGAAGTATGTGACGCTGATGTTTGAGCAGAACACCTGGTATCACGTGTTCCCGATCGATGGGCGGCCGCATCGCGACCAGACAACCTGGTTTGGGGATTCGGTGGGGCACTGGGATGGCGACACGCTGGTTGTGGACACCGTCAACTTCAACGGCAAGACGCGCCTGGATACCATCGGCCACCCGCATAGCGACCAGTTGCACATGACGCAGCGTTTCACGCGCACCGACCTGGGGCACATCGCTTACGAAGTGACGATCGACGATCCTAAAACTTTCACTAAGCCCTGGAAGAACACCCGCACCTTCACCCTGCGGCCGGATTGGGAGCTAATGGAATACTCTTGCGAGGAAAATAACAAGAGTCTTTGGGAAGGGCGCATTAAGGTTCCCAAGTACTAGTCTCGACGTCGCGCCAGCGCGTATTCTAGAGTCTGAGCGGCGCGATGCACATTCCTGACGGTTATCTTAGCCCGGCCACCTGCGCTGCACTTTACGGCGGGTCGGCGCCCTTCTGGTGGATCGCACTGCGGCGTATGCGGCGCGGGCTGAACACGCACATGGTGCCGTTGCTGTCGGTGTTCGCGGCGTTCTCGTTCATCGTCATGATGTTCAATTTGCCGCTGCCGGGCGGGACTACGGGGCATGCGGTGGGCGTGGGCATCGCGGCGATTGTGCTGGGTCCGTGGGCGTCTATTTTGGCTATTTCCATAGCCCTGGTTATACAGGCGTTGTTGTTTGGCGACGGCGGCATCACGGCTATCGGCGCGAATTGTTTTAACATGGCGATTCTCGGGTCGCTGACGGCTTACGGGATCTATCGGTTGGTGGCGGGAAGCGCGCCGATCGAATCGCCACGGCGGGTGTTTGCTGCGGCGCTCGCGGGATATCTGGCGATCAACGTCAGCGCGCTGGCGGCGGCCATCGAATTTGGCTTGCAGCCGCTGCTCTATCGCGATGCGTCGGGCGCGGCGCTGTACGCGCCCTATCCATTGCAGATCGCGATTCCCGCGATGATGGCGGGACATCTAACCGTGGCGGGGTTGGCTGAGATGGTGCTGAGCGGAGGTGTGGTCGCGTACCTGCAGCGCTTCGAGCCCGGATTGTTGCGCACGAACGAGCGCAGGGGGTTGGCGACCAAGCCGTTATGGATCGCGTTGGCTGTGCTGGCGATTTTGACGCCACTGGGGATTCTGGCGACGGGCTCGGCCTGGGGAGAGTGGTCCGTCGAGGAGTTTGTGCAAGCGCCCGCTGGGATGCAAAGTCTGGCGCACTTGTGGAGCGCGCCGTTCGCGAAATACGCGCCGCCCTTTTTGAAGAACCCGGCGGTCGGGTATGGTGTTTCGGCATTGTTGGGGATGATTGCGATTGCCGGAGTCTGTCTACTGTGGCGACGGCGTGGCTTTATCGAGCGGACGCTCAAGAGTTTGCTGCGCGCTGCTGAGTATGCGGCGGACGCGGAACACTCGGCGGAGTCCGGCGGAGTGCTGCAGCGGTTGGATCCAAGAGTGAAGGTTGTGGGCTTGATGGTGTTGGTAGTGGTGGTGGCTGCTTCTCATCGCTTGGCCGCGATTAGCGGGATGTTCGTGCTGGCACTCACGCTGGCGCTGCTTTCTGGAATCGGTGTCAGCAAGCTTGCGGGGTGGGTCTGGATCCCGGTGCTGTTGTTCACGGGAGCGATTGCGCTGCCGGCGATTGTGCTGGTCCCACAAGGGGTTCGCAGCGCGGCGTTTCTGATTGCGCGCGCGGAAACGGCGGCTACGCTGTCGGCGCTGCTGGTCCTCACTACGCCGTGGCCGCTGGTATTGAAGGCGCTGCGGGTTCTGAAGTGTCCTATCGTCGTGGTCGCGATTCTGGGCATGACCTACCGCTATATTTTTGAGATTCTGCAGACGGCGCTGGACATGTTTGAGTCGCGCCGGAGCCGCACGGTGGGGGAACTGGGGCCTATCGAGAGCCGGCGTCTGGCTGCGTCCGCGGTGGGAGTGCTGTTGAGCAAAAGTTTTCAACTGAGCGGCGATGTCCACCTGGCCATGCAGTCGCGCGGCTTCCGGGGCGAAGTTTACGTGCTGCCGGACTTCCGGGCTCGGGCGGCGGACTGGTGCTGGCTGGCCGGATTCGTTTCGCTTG
>Ga0105242_10005076_pt1 | contig 10168 bp, 4 predicted proteins | sample KBSM24metaG_FD_81521 | JGI IMG/M metagenome (GOLD analysis project Ga0105242, IMG submission 81521) | Miscanthus rhizosphere microbial communities from Kellogg Biological Station, Michigan, USA - KBS M2-4 metaG | ecosystem: Host-associated > Plants > Roots > Rhizosphere > Soil | place: Michigan... | reverse complement strand
GAAAGCAAACATCATCGCCTTGTAACTGAACGATCAGCTGTTTTTCATAGTGGAAACTGTCAAATTCGGGCGCGCCGTGTTGCTCGGCAATGATGTGCAATTGCTCGACCGAAGGGCGCGTCCAATGCTCAATGCCGACACCCGCAAGGCTATCAATCAATGCCTCTGCATGTGCGCTGAGCGTCAGGTAAGCATCAGACAGTGCCGCCGCTTGTTGAAGGGTTTTCACCTCTTCAGGGGAAAAATTATCAAGGCGATGAAGGAAATTAATCGCATCAGGGGTAAGAGATACTCGGGAATCAAGTCTATGGAACAGTTCAGTGCGAGTTTTGCGGGCTTCTTGGGGTGTTATGCCTACACCAAGCTTAGATTTTTCGAGGACAAAGGCGAGCTCCACATCTTGTTCTATTGCCCATGAACTGAACTTCTCTTCGACCGTATCCAGGCTGGCAATGCAGGTGTCTTTAATTTTTGCGTCACCTGTATCACCGCGACCGATAAGTGTGCCAACGATTGCTGGACCGGTCAGTGCCAGCGTGGCAGTTTCTATAGGCTGCCTTGGGAAAATGGAGTCTTGATAATAGGTTCTAAGCTTTGAGATGATCGCATAGTTGATGTCGCGCTCCTCAAATTGCTTGTCAATTTCATTCTCCACCTTGTGGGTTTCCGTAGTTGATGTGACGGGAAATCCCAGTGCTTTGTTGAACATCTCAAGCATGGCATAACCGTCAATGAAGGCATCAAACATCCTGTTAGGGAAGAGGTTTGATTTTTCGCAGCCCATTTGAGAGTTTGTGTAGCCATCACGGGTATTCGCTATATGGAAATCCCCTGAGCTTAAAACCTCCAAAGGTTTAAAAAGTTGATTGCTGTTCATGTGGTTTTGGATAAAGGCTATTTGTTCTTCGTTCAAACGGCTGCGCAAACGTATGGTCTTTGAACCTGGCAGGTTGAGAAACTTTTCAATTTCAATGTAAATATCAGCACCGTAAATTCTGTCTAAGGGTTGTACTGACGTATTCTGTGTATTTTGATCCGTTACGGGTTTTACGAGAAATAGGCCGCTGCCGTGAATTAAGTCCCAATTGAGAGTGGGTAATAAATCCATATCGATATAGACGCCGCCATGTTCATAGAGCGCTATAAACCTGATCAGATCTGATGCCGCGGCCAGATTACCCCGGTCGTTGAGTTCTTTATTATAAATTGCACGTAATTTTTCGCCTCTTACGGGCTCTTTTTTCGAGAAGGTTTCAAATAGGCTTGATACTTCCTGATATTTTTTATTTCTGTGATCTTCAATAATCGCGCTCTTTTCATTTTCTATAAAATCTATCTGTTGTTGATATTCTACTTTTTGTGAGGGACTTAAGCTGTCGGCCAGTAGCTGGATAGTATCCTTTCGCTCCTGGTCATTGCTGTGTGGGTGTAGTTCCCTGATGCTCTTCTCAAATACCACGGCTTTTTCATAATATTCCACTGCTGTCCAGGCAGGGTTGCTCTCTAGGCTGGTGTTGAGAAGCTCGGTACGAAGTGTTTTGACGGCCTTGTTGTAGAGCGCTACCAACATGTTGTCGGTATCTACCCACGTGATGGGTGTATATATTTTCTTTGGATCAACCGTTTTCCATACACCTAGATAAGACTTGGCAATGACTGGCAGAGGGCCTCCCACCCAGACGGTATGGAGGTATTTTTTTTTATTGAACAGTTTGTTATGAATGCCCTTGTTATCTGGACCGTATAGGGTGGGGTGCATGCTTAACTCCATATTAATAATAAGCCGTGTGGCAGCTGTTTTTATGGCATGGGTAACAAGCGGTTGATAGTGAATTTACTGTGTTTCACCCTTGTTATGTTGGATTCATTTTGTCTCATGCGCTTTCGTTGGGCTGAATAGGTTGTCTGGTGGGGAATAAAGGGTAGGGGGTAGTAGCAATGGATACTTAAGGCGTTGGTTGAGTATCAGAGTTCAAGCCTTTTCTGCGCCAGCGCAGATGTTCATCGGTTCGGTGTAGCGCCAGATGGCCTCTATGCGAATCATCGCAACAGGAGTCGCAGAAAGATGGCACAGTCTGTAGCGCTTTCGGTGGGCCGGTTCATTTTGACGGTGCTGCATGGGGCTAGATTTCAACGCAGATGCTTAATCACACCGCTTGCGAATGTCCTCTGCTAGCTGCAACTAGCCTGCAATTCAAGGTGGCTCCTGTTGCTAACACGGCCCGACATGAGCAATTCCGTACAACAAATGAGTAGAGCCGCAATGCATGACTTGATGGCAGAACTTAAAGAGCTGCGTCTGCATGGCATGGTGCAGGCTTGGGAGTAACTGGGGGCCGAGCGAGACGCTTCGACGACGTCCTCGAAGTGGCTGCTTGAGCATCTGCTCCACCAAGCAGGCAGATCTCACCGTGCGCTCAGTGAATCATCAGTTGACCATGGCAGCTCCCAATACACCGTGATTTAGCTGGCGCTGACTTCAGCGCTTCCAGCGCTGATGCTCGACTGGTTAAGGAGCTATCCAGCCTGGAGTTGACCGAGCCGGCCCAAAAACGTGTTGTTCATCGGCGGGCCTGCAACCGGCAAAACACACTGGCCAGCGTCACCGTCACAACTAACGAATCCGATTCTTTTCTACAGTAGACCTAGTCAATCTGTTGGAGCGTGAAAAGTAAGGTGGGAAAACAGGCGGATTACATATGAGCTGCTCCACAGCGACCTCATCATCCTGGATTAGCTGGGCTATTTGGCGTTCAGCCATAGCGGGGGCGCGTTGCTGTTTCATCTTCTATCCAAGCTCTAGGAGCACGCCAGCGTGATCATCATAACCAATCTGAGCTTTGCGGAATGGTCGAGGGTTTTTGGTGACGCGAAAATGACCACTGTGCTGCTGGATCGATTGACGCACCACTGTCACATCGTCGAAACGGGTAATGAATCCTATCGTCTGCAACACAGCACACTGGCTGACCACACAAAGATCAAGACAAGAGCACGTAAGCGTTAGGAAGAAGATGCAGTTGAGGACGATGAGCCATTTTGATCCCCATCGGAAAATGCCCTGTCACATGCGCTCATGTGGTAGGGCTTTCGATTTTTTGAAGTCGAGCAGGACGGCTAGGCTAATTCACAATTGCTGATAACAAATCGGCAATCTGCCCTGAGTCATTTTCCAATCGGCAGGGTCAGTTTTCAATCAGCGCCAACAGATAGGCGGATGTAAGCGCTGATGGCTCGATGGTTACGCACAGGTGTTATCGAAAATGGAAAGCGCATTCCTGCGAAGCAGGGTACGCCTCAAGGCGCGCCTATTTCCACCGTCGCTTGCCAACATCTACCTGTACTACGTGATGGACTTTTGGATCAAGCAATGGCGCGAGCGTAATGAACAAGGTCAGATGATTGCTGTGCGATATGCAAACGACAGTGTGCTTGGGTTTGAAAAGCATCAAGATGTATGAAATTTTTGCCAGGCGTTGGAGACTCGACTAGCTCAGTTCAACCTGACACTGCATTCAGAGAAAACACGTTTGCTACGGTTTGGCTGGTTCGCGATTCAAGATCGCAAGTAGCGCGGAGAAGGAAAACCGGAATCTTTCGATTTTCCGGGTTCACGCATATCTGTAACGGTACCATGAAAGAGATGTTTGTGGTTCGACGCGTGACCATCGCCATGCCTATGAGACCGACAATCAGGGAGATCCGGCGCAGTTGCACAAGCGCAGGTATGAATCCGTCTCGGTAATCGGACAATGGTTGAGCCGTCTGTTTAAAGGTTACTGTAACTACTATCACCTACCCGGTAACACAGGCGACTGGATGCCATTTGCCGTGAAGTGATCGATGCGTAGAGGCATACTCTTAACCGGCGAAGTCAGCGGCACCGTCTCAACTTGGAACGCATGGCTACGTTGGCCCGGCTATTCATATGCTATCCAAGAGAGCTGCCAATGCATCCCATCCCATAACCCGCTTCGGCGTCAAAAGCTAAGGCAGGAGTCGTATGCGGTAATTCCGCACGTACAGATCTATGCGGGGGGATAGGCGACTGCATTCCTACCGCGACCAGTGAAGGTCATTTGTTCGATGAGTGAAGGGGATATTAAGTCTGGAAATCTTGCGCATGAATATTTATGAAAATACCTCAATTGATCGCACGTTGTTATTCGTACAGCGGCAAAACCTCGGACGCACACATACCTGTATCGCTTTAATGCTAACTCCCTGCCGTCAAAGGTCGAATATAGGCATAGGTAGCTGGTGAAAAAATATGAATTTTGGTGAAGATGAGGGCGGGGTTCGAAACGGGTTTGATTTCTTGGATTAATCTCAAAGAAACCGACGAAGAACGAAGGAAGGTCTGTCATGAGCGATAACCAAGGAAAAAGAAACTCAGGGAAACAATCCTATAATGTAACAGCAGACTGCTCAGGTGCATGGCAAAATTCAGCAGCAAATATAAACAAGGGAAAGCTGGAGATTTGTGGGCACCCTGTGATGGAAAGTTGGGAGTCTTTTTATATGCTGGAGTTGGCCAAAACGGCGTCTAAAAATGGAGGTAAAATTCTAGAGGTGGGGTTCGGATTGGGAATTGCAAGTAGACATATTCAAAGGTTTGGTATTTCTGAGCACGTTATAATTGAAGCGAATGTTGATGTGTTTAAGACGCTACTTGAGTTTTCCAAGACGGCAGAATATAAAGTTATACCCATCTTAGGAAAGTGGGAATCAGTCATCGATCTACTGGCGGATGAGTATTTTGATGGTATTTTGTATGATACCTACCCCCTGAATGAAGAGCAAATGCATAGTCACCAATTTGCATTTATACATAAAGCCAAGCGAATAATGAAGAGCGGAGGGCGGTTAACATATTGTAATTTGACTTCTTGGGGGAACCTCCGGAAAGAACATACAAGTGTAGAGCTTTTCAAACTAACGCAAGCGCCAAAAATTGAAAAGGCTGGTTTCCATAATTATAGTTTTGACGTTGTGGAAGTGAACCCGCCTGAAACGTGCTCATACTATAATTTTAATGACGTGATTGTTCCTTGTGTAATGAAAGATTGACAGTGCTTTTCTGTACACCGGTATTATAAAAAGGAAAATGATATGAGTTTAGTAAGCGTTTTTAATGAATGGGATCCATTAGAGGAAATAATTGTTGGCACTGCCATAAATGCCCAGTTACCAATGGCGGATATTAGCGTCCACGCAATTGACTTTCCTGAGCTTAAATGTGTTAGTGATATCCCTACTGGACGTTTCAGCCAAAAAATTATTGAGGAGACTGAGGCCGATCTTGAAGTGTTTATTGAAACACTTCGGGGGTTGTCTGTTGTCGTTCGTAGACCAGATATGACTGAGCACAGTAAAATATTTAGCACGCCCGATTGGGCTTCAGATGGACTCTATAATTATTGTCCGAGAGATATTATATTAGCTGTTGGGAATAAAATAATCGAGGCACCATCTCCGTTACGGTCACGATTATTTGAGAGCAATGCATACAAAAGTATATTTATAGATTATCTCCACTCGGGTGCTCAATGGATTTCGGCGCCTAAGCCTAAGCTGTTGAACGAATGCTATGGCGAGCCGCATGGCTATGACGTGTGCCTGGAAAATACTGAACCTCTCTTCGATGCGGCTAACATACTAAGGGTGGGCGAAGATATTATGTACCTTATCTCTAATTCTGGTAATGAATTAGGCGCGCTCTGGCTTCAAAATACGTTGGGTAATAAGTACAAAGTTCACAAGTGTTACAACCTCTACAACCAGAAACATATTGATACCACCTTTACATTTGTAAAGCCTGGACTCGTGATTGTCAATCCAATGCGAGTCAACGACGATAATTTGCCCGAAATGTTACGGTCATGGGATAAAATTTGGTTTAATGACATTGTAGACGTTGGATCTGACACTGACCATCCGCTGTCTTCTAAATGGATTGGAATGAATTTTTTGATGGTTAATAGCGGTCTAGCGTTGGTTGAGTCTAGACAAACACCGCTTATAAAGATTTTGGAAAAACACAAGGTAGACGTTGTTCCGCTGCAACTACGGCATCCCAGAGCCTTGGGGGGCGGCTTTCATTGCGCCAGTTGTGATGTTAGGCGACGTGGGAAGTTGGAGAAGTACACATGAGCCGTACAATAGGTCCAGCCGACCAATCCAATCAAGCGATGCATATTGTTCCTTTGGTTCAAGCGGGGCTGTCTCCCGTTGAGCATGTTGGTGCAAAAGCGAATGCGCTTGGTATTCTTAAAGCACATGGCGTTAATGTTCCGAACGGTTTCGTTATCAGAGTTTCGTGTTTTAATGAGTTTTGCGAAATCAACCGAGTTGAAATCAATCACGTCATGCATGGCTCTGAATGCCTACAACTATCAGAGTATTTATTGTTTTTGCAAAATAAAATTTTAGCCGGTCAATTGTCTGATTGCTTCTTGAATGAGCTGTTCAATAACGTAAAGCGGCTAGGTGATGTTGGTCGCTTTGCAGTAAGGTCTAGTGCATTTAGTGAGGATGGTGCGGACAGCTCATGGGCGGGTATATTAACCACGGTTTTGAATGTTTCAGTGGAAGAGCTGGCGCACAGTATTCAAGTTTGTTGGGCGTCTGTATTTAATCCCGCCATTGAGTTTTATCTAAGAAATAGATCGTTGAATGCTGAACTTGGTACGGCGGTTATTATCCAGGAGATGATAATATTTGATGTGTCAGGCGTTATTTTTTCTGCGGATCCAAGAAGCAATGACACAGGAAAAATTGTAATCGAGGTTGTGGAGGGCGCTTGCGAAAATTTAGTGGCGGGCAAAATGACACCTGATAGGTACGTAATTGGGAAAAATGCACTTCAGATAGTGGAACGTCATGTGGGGCAGGGAGGGCGGGCAAAAATTTCATTCGAAAATATGATGCAATTGGCGGACATTGCATTGAGGCTGGAAACGTTGATGGGCGGACATGTTGATATTGAGTGGGGCATAGGTAATGGCAAATTATACATTCTTCAGTGTCGGCCAATAACAACATTGCAACCATTGACCCCGGAGCGCCAGGCCGCCTGTGGTAATTATAATTTTTGGTGGTCAGACTGTGAGGCTTATTGGGAAATAGAATCCCGTGCACGAATTCTTGAAACTATGCCATGGATTCCATGGAATAGAGTGGGTGACCTGGTTTTATACACGGAGTATGGCATTACAAAAGCGTATATCTCAGAGCAGGATGTCGCAGCGGAAGTCGTGCGTGGAAACGTTTTTCTGCACGCGTCTACAGTTCCTGAGTATCGAGATTTACTACATGACTTGTTAAGTTCTTTTGATGCATTCAAAGAGGATTGCAGCAATATGAACTTGTCTAATATGACAGAAAATGAGCTGTTGGACGTGTTCTCAAGAGCCTTATGTTTGTTCAAGCTCTTGGTGAGTTATTATAAGTCGACAGGGCCCAATGTCACGGCGTTGTTCACTGACGAAGTAGGGTACCATTTGAGCTATAGTGAGATTGATCGGCTCGATCAGTCATGCCGCGAAGAAGATATTGTAAATGAGTGTAGAGATTTTGTTCACCTACTAAGTGCAACCCAGGAGAATCTTGATTCGTTGATAGGTGTCCATTTGTCCAAGTATCCTTGGCTGTCACTGAATAGTTATACTTATGAGTCGGCGCGAAATTTACTATTGTCTAGAGTGTGGAACTGGAAAAAGATTAGTAAGGGAAAAGATAGTTTAAAGAAAGGGGCTGGTGTGATTACCTCGGAGAAAAACGCACTGCCGAGCGCATATCATGATATGTTTTTTTTAATTAAATCATTTAGAACTAAAATTAAACTATGTTGGGCAAGCTTTGACTTTCTTATGATGCCTTTTTTTGCAGAGGTTTGTCGTCGAGGTAATGAAAGCGTTTTTGATGTGTGCCGCTATTATAGGATTGAAGAAATTGAAAGTCTTATAAGTAAACGTTTAAAAGTTGCGCAAGATACAAAGGCTTATAGAGCGATCGCGCACCTCACGCTCTTTGCGGGAGGTCGAATATGTCAGTATGAGGGAGTCGAGGCACGGGAGGCATTTGATCATCTGTCGATAGAGAGTCCAAAAGAAAGTACGATTGTAGGTAGTGTTTCTTGTCACGGTAACATGGGTCGTCTTACCGGTAGAGCGCTTTTAGTGGTGTGTAACGATCCTGTTAGTGTGATATTGGCGCGTTCCAAAATACAAAGTGGTGATATCTTGATAACATCAATGACACAGTTTAACACGCTTGATTTAGTGGGGCGTGCGTGTGGATTGGTCACGGATGAAGGGGGTATTTTATGCCATGCATCAATTATCGCAAGAGAATTTTCAATGCCGTGTATTGTGGGTACAAAAAATGCGACATCCTTGATTAAAGAGGGTGATATAATTACAATGGATTTGCATGATGGTTCGGTTGTTATTGAGAGGCGTGAACGGGAATAAGTGGCGCACTTTTCTGGAATGTTTTTGATTATAGTGTGACCCATGCGATCCGGCAGTTTGTGGGTGAGCAAACATTACATATCAGCCGACTCACGCGCTATTGAATCCACCCGACAGATAAGTGTCACCAGCTTTCTGCTGAGCTTGAAATTCAAGCTCGACAAGCCCGTTGTACGCTTAAAACAAAATATGACTTACAGATGTAGGTAGATTTCACGATCATTCGGCGTGGCCGCGATCCGCTGCTATCACTTGTCGCAACGCTGGAGTTCTGCCACTTACGTGGTTTTCTCGCGATCAGAAGACTATGCAGCCTGTGCGCTGACATTGATAAGGCCCTTTTTTCGGCACACACCACGAAGAGTGTTGTTTGTTAACGCCAAGACCATCATTCAGGTCAGGAGCGCAATATTTATGGCCCCGGCGAGCACCGCTGTAATCGGGCGCTGTTGTACTTGGCTGAGCACTATGGCTTTACACCAACGTCTACCTGCCCTATCGAGCGCAAACAAAGTGCAAAATTGGACGTTTCAACCACTACTTGAACACAGTTTTGTCGTGCCGCTGTCGCCCTATGCCAGACTCCGAGGGAGTTGCACCTATCCAACTTCAACGAAAAGATTCCGGAATAGAGCAACAGCAGTTTTTAATCGCCAAAAACGGTAGATCCTCTTTTTAGGAGAGGTTAAGCCGGAGTACAGCAACAACCGATTAATATTTTATCAACTCATTAAGCCAGCAACCTTAGCTACTGGAAAACCGCCCATGATGCAATTCAAAAAGAATGCTGTCGGATATCTTCGTTCTACACGCAAGCACCAATGCTCTTCCTGCCATGTTGGTGGGCAAATAAATCAAACCATTTGGCGAATTACGGCACCAAAACAAGGATTTAATAGTTGTGCTTTATCGGGGAAAATAAAGCGCCTTCTCCACGTAACAAGAGAGCGCGTACAGCAAAAGCGCTTATGTCAAGTTGTCTTAGAGCAGATCCCTACGGTCAATGGTACTTATTATCGCGCCACCGAGTTTAACTCGTGATTATCGCATTGATACTATTTGCAGGCTTTGTCGCAGTCTTGGCGTTTAAACTTTTACTGGTCATATTGATCCCCATGCTCTTAGCACTAATAGTGGTAGTAATAGGCTTAGTACTGCTCACGGCCTTACTATATTTAGTCTGTCCCTGATCAAAAACTGCTCATTCGACCTTCGCGGTTGATATTTTTATGTCGTTGAAGCGGGTAAACCCAGCTACGCAATAATAACTCCGGGTACGAAATGAGCGACCCGCTTCAATGTAACTGTAGTATTTGTAGCAGAAGCTCGGCAGCTTCACGCTTAAACTCCTGAACGGAAGAGCTGAGTTGATTGGTCACCTAAACCTTAAATTTGGCAAACATGGTCGCCTGAATAAATTTAGTTTCACGGATTCACTGAATGACCAAACCATATCTGCTGCTCGCCTTCGTAAAGAGCAAAATCAACTTGCGAAAACGCGCAAATCAATCGCTGGATCACTCAGTCACAAGTCACCAGTCGGTATAACTTCATCCCCTAACCAAAAAACATATTTGCAAATTACATGTCGCGGATACTAGCAACACGAAGTTGATGGAAGTCGACGGAATTTTCATAAGTATCGTAATTCGGAGAGATATAAACTCTGTTTTCAGCCGGAGAGTAATACCCTG
>Ga0105242_10005074_pt1 | contig 10168 bp, 5 predicted proteins | sample KBSM24metaG_FD_81521 | JGI IMG/M metagenome (GOLD analysis project Ga0105242, IMG submission 81521) | Miscanthus rhizosphere microbial communities from Kellogg Biological Station, Michigan, USA - KBS M2-4 metaG | ecosystem: Host-associated > Plants > Roots > Rhizosphere > Soil | place: Michigan... | reverse complement strand
GCGGTGCTGCCCAGCACCATGGACACGCCCGCCAATCGCCGGGCCATGCCGGACGCCGACCGCTCCGCGTGGGTGACCACCGAGGCGGTGGCGCTGGTGGTGGCCTTCCTTGCCTCGGACGCCGCGGAGGCGGTGTCCGGCGCCGCCGTCCCCGTCTGAGCGCCGGAGTATACTCACCGCCATGATCTCGACCCGGCGTCGTCTCGCGGTGGGCCTGGCCTTGTTCACGCTGACGGGATGCGCCGGCGCTCAGGTCGCCGCGCCCCCCGTGGCCTCGAACGTCCCCCCGGTCCCCCCGCGCGCGGCCGCCGCCGCGCCCGAGGAGCTGCCGCCGCCCACGCGGACCGTGCTGCCCAACGGGCTGCGTCTCATCGTCCAGGATCACCGCGCCTCCGACATCGTCGCCGTCTATCTCTGGGTGGGCGTGGGCGTGCGCTACGAGCGGCCCGATCAGCTCGGCTACGCCCACTTCCAGGAGCACATGCTCTTCAAGGGGACCGACAAGTGGGGCCCGGGCTACGTGGATCGCGCGGTGGAAGGGGTGGGCGGGAAGTCGAACGCGGTGACGTCCTTCGACTACACCACCTTCTACATCGTGGTGCCGCGCGAGTCCACCGACACCGCCGTCGAGCTGCTGCACGACATGGCCTTCCGCTCCACGTTCATCCCCGACGAGATCGGGCGCGAGCGCGAGGTGATCTTCGAGGAGGCGCGCATCGAGGCGGACAACCCGCGCACCGCCATCGTCCGCCAGCTCTACGGCATGGTCTTCGCCGGCAATCCCTATGGCCGACCCGTGCTCGGTGTCCCCGAGACCATGAACGCCGCCACCCAGGCCCGGCTGCGCGAGTTCAACCGGCACTACTACACGCCCACCAACATGACCCTGGTGGTGGCGGGCCCGGTGGACGAGCGCGCGGTGCGCGCGGTGGTGGACCGGACCTTCGGCCGCGTGCCCCGCCAGCCGTATACCAGCGCGCCGGCGCCCGCCCCGCGCCCCCTCACGAGCGTGGTGCGAAAGGACGTCGAGCGCCCGGAGCAGCAGGCCCTCCTCGCGCTGGGATGGCTGGCGCCGCGCGCCGATGACCCCGACGGCTTCGCGGTGGACCTCCTGGCCTCCATCCTCGCCGGCACCGAGTCGAGCCGGCTCGCCAAGCGGCTTCGCGACGATGAGCGCCTCGTCACCGGCGTCAACATGAGCTACTCCGCGCTGATGGGCGGCGGCATCCTCTCGCTCCGCGCCGAGCTGGAGGGCAAGGACCTCGCCCGGGCGGAGCAGGTCATCCTCGAAGAGCTCGCGAAGATCCAGGAGAGCGGGCCCACCGAGGAGGAGCGGCAGCTCGCGGTGACCAAGTTCGAGTCCGAGCACGCCTTCTCCGTGGAGACGTCCGAGGGGCTCGCCTATGCCTACGGCATCGCCGAGACCACCTGGACGCTGGAGGAGGAGCTGCGCTACGTGGACCGGCTTCGCCAGGTGACGCGGGAGCAGATCCGCGACGCGGCCCGGCGCTTCCTGTCGCGCACCGCTTACGCGCGGCTGGCGTTCGTGCCGAAGCCGGGGGCGAGGTAGCCGCCGTGCGGCGCCGCGACTTCCTCGCCCTGGGCCTCGCCGGTCTCGGCGCCGCCGGCGTCGCTCCCGGTCGCGCCTGGGCGCAGACGGTGACGCGCACCAAGCTGCCCAATGGGTTCACGGTGCTGGTGCGCGAGAACCCCACCGCGCCGGTGGTGGCTCTTTCCCTCATCGTGCGCCTGGGCACGCGCTGGGAGACGCGCGACGACGCCGGCATCGCCAACCTGCTCCAGTTCATGGTGGTGCGGGGCACCGAGAAGCTGGACGGCGCCCAGATCGTGGAGGCCGCCGACCGGATGGGCGGCAGCATCGACGCGTGGGGCGACGTGGACGCCTCCGAGATCACCGCCACCGCGCTGTCGCGCCACGCAGCGGAGATCCTCGACCTCGTCGCCGACGTGGCGCTCACGCCCACCCTCCCGTCCGGGACCACCGAGGCGGTCCGCGACTTCATCCTCAATCAGATCCGGAATCGCGCCGACAAGCCCTACGACGTGGCGGTGGACACCATGCTGGCGCGCCTGTACGGCGACCATCCCTATGCCTGGAGCCCGCTGGGACGGCGGGAGAGCGTGGAGCGCATCACCCGGGACGCCATGATCGCGGTGTATCGCCGCCACTACGTGCCCACCGAGATGTTCCTCGCGGTGAGCGGCCGCGTGCGGGCCCGCGAGGTGCTGGCGCAGGTGGAGAAGCGCTTCGGCGACATCCCCACCGGACCGCCGCCCCCGCTCCGCCCTCCGGCCATTCCCCCGCCCGCCGCCACGCGCGAAGCGCTGGAGGTGCCGGGGGCTCAGGCCCAGATTCTCGCCGGCGGCCTCGCCCCCACCATGACCGAGCCCGACTACGCCGCCGTGAAGGTCCTGTCCACCGTGCTGGGCGGCGGCATGGCGGGCCGCTTCTTCTCCGACCTGCGCGACAAGCAGGGGCTGGCCTATACCACCGGCGTCCTCTATCCCACCCGGGTGGACCGCGGCTTCATCCAGGCGCAGCTCGGCACCGCGCCCGAGAACGTGGACCGCGCCGAGGCCGCGCTGGGGGAGCAGCTCGCGCGCATCCGCCGCGAGCCCGTGTCCGCGGAGGAGCTGCGCGTGGCCCAGGCCTATCTGCTGGGGAACCTCGCCATGGACCGGCGCACCAATGCGCGCCAGGCCTGGTATCTCGCCGGCTACGAGGCGGCGGGGGTGGGCCACGAGTTCCTCGACCGCTACATCGCCGCGGTGAGATCCGTTTCCGCCGCCGACGTGCGGCGCGTGGCCAACCTCTACCTCGGCACCCTCCGCACCGTCGTCGTCCGCCCCCCCAAGCCCTAGCGCGCCTTCAGCGGCGGCGCGAGTCCAGAACCTCGCGGACCTTCCGCACCACCTGGTCGGGGCTGAACGGCTTCTGGAGGAACGCCGTGCCCGGCCCGAGCACGCCGTGGTGGACGATGGCCTCGTCGGTGTACCCGGAGACGAAGAGCACGTTCATGTCGGGGCGCAGGAGCGTCAGCTGCCGCGCCAGCTCCGCCCCGTTCATGGTGGGCATGATCACGTCGGTGAGCAGGAGGTGGATGGGCCCCGCGTGAGACTCGGCGATGAGGAGGGCCTCGCCGCCGTGCCGCGCCTCGAGCAGGGTATAGCCGAACGCCTGCAGCGACTCCCGCACCACGTCGCGGAGGCTCTCCTCGTCCTCGACGAGAAGGATGGTTTCCTTGCCGCCGGCCGGGCGCTCGCGCCGAAGGTCCGCCGGCTCGCTCTCGGCGGCCTCGGCCGTCACCGGCAGGTAGATCTTGAACGAGGTGCCGCGCCCCGGCTCGGAGTAGACCCAGATGTTTCCGCCGCTCTGCTTCACGATCCCGTACACGGTGGCCAGCCCCAGCCCGGTCCCCTTGCCGGGCTCCTTGGTGGTGAAGAAGGGCTCGAAGACGCGCGCGCGCGTGGCCGCATCCATGCCGCTCCCGGTGTCGCTCACGGCGAGCATGACGTGTGGGCCGGGATTCACGGCGGTGTGCATGCGGGCGTAGGCCTCGTCGAGGGTGGCATTCGCGGTCTCGATGGTGAGCTTGCCCCCCGTGGGCATCGCGTCGCGGGCGTTGACGGCCAGGTTCACGATGACCTGCTCGAGCTGGCCGGGATCGGCCCTCACGCGCCAGAGCCCGGGGGCGGCCACCGTGCGCAGCTCGATGTCCTCCCCGATGAGGCGACGCAGGAGCGTGTCCATGTTCGCCACCACCGCGTCCAGGTCGAGCACCTTTGGCTGCAGCACCTGCCGGCGGCTGAAGGCGAGGAGCTGGGCGGTGAGCCGCGCGGCCCGCTCGGCGGTCTTGCCGAAGAGCTCGATGTCTTTGCGGAAGGGATCCTCCGGGCGCAGCTTGTAGAGAATGAGCTGGCTGCGCCCGATGATGACGGTCATGAGGTTGTTGAAGTCGTGGGCGATGCCGCCGGCGAGCCGGCCCACCGCCTCCATCTTCTGCGACATGCGCAGGCTCTCCTCGAGGAGCCGGCGGTCGGTGACGTCCTTGATGACGCCGACGGTGCCGATGTTCTCCCCCTTCGCGTCGCGCAGCCGGGCCAGCGACACCGCCCCCGTGACCGGCCGGCCGCTCTTGGTCCGGAGGGCCGCCTCGTAGTTCCGGAGGCCCCCGTCGGCCTCGAGCCGCGTGCGCATGCTGCCGATCTCCTCGGCGCCGCCCATGTACAGCATGGCCACCGGCTGCCCGAGCATCTCATCCTCGTCATATCCGAAGATCTGCCGGGCCCCCGCACTCCAGTAGGTGATCCGGGATCGAACGTCCGCGGTGACGATGGCGTCGGCGGAGCTCTCCGCGATGGAGTGGAGGAAGTCCCGGGCGTCCCGCGCCTCGGCATAGAGCCGCGTCGTCTCCAGCGCGAACGCCGCCCGATCCGCGAACGCCTCCGCGACCTGAACCTCTTCATCGCTGAACTTCCGGCCCACCGGGTCTCCCAGGACGAGACATCCCACCAGGCGACCTTGCACCTCGAGCGGAACCGCGAGCACGGCGCGGAAGGGGGCGCGCTCCATCCGCTCCCGGTCTCCGGGGGGCATGATGATGCGCGGGTCGGACAGGAGGTCGGGCGTCACCACCGCGCGCCGCTCCCGCACCGCGAGGCCGGCCGCGCCGAACCCCATCGCGAAGACGATGGGGTTGCCGTCCGTCGGGCCATGATCGCCGAGCAGGCTCAGCGACTCGAGATCGTTCGTCTCGGGCCGGAAGCGGAAGAGCGCGGCATTGGTGACCCCGAGGAGCGTCCGCACGCTCGCGGTGATCCGCCCCGACACCTCGGCCGCGTCGAGCGATTGCGCGATCAGGCGGCCCACCTCGGCGAGCGACTCCGCCGCCCGCCGCCGCCGCTCCGTCTCCTGGAGCAGCCGCGCATTGTCCATGGCGATGGCGGCCTGCGTGGCGAGGAGCACCATCAGCTCACGCTCCTCCGTGGTAAAAGTCGGGCGTTCCCCGAAGAAGACGGAGAGCACGCCCAGGGCGCGATCGCGCGCGACGAGCGGGATGCCCGCGTATCCGTGGAACCCGGCCTTCTCGACCGCGACCTTGTCGACCCAGCGCGGTTCCGCCTGGAGGTCCTCGATGAAGGCGGGCTCGCGAGTCTGGAACACCCCTCCCGCCACGCCCCGGCCATACGAGACCTCGCGAATGCCGTCGGGCTCCCAGGGAGTGGCATCGGAACGGAAATGCGGGCCGACTCGCAGGAACCCCGCCGCGGAATCGTCCACCAGCACGCCGGCCGCCGCCGCCCCGAACAGCGTGATCGCCGCCCGCGCGACCGCCTCGAAGACTTCCGCGGTGCCGGTGGCGGAGGCGACGGAACCGGACACCCGGGCCAGCACGGCCAGGTTCTCGGCCCGCGCCGCCCCTCGCTCGTAGAGCGCCGCCTTGTCCACCGCGAGGGCCGCGCGATCGGCGAACGCGGTGAGAAGGCTGATGTCAGCGGGCCCGAAGGTATGGCCCGGCGGGTCGCCGAGGAAGAGACCCCCCATCGGCCGACCGCCCACCATGAGGGGAACCGCCGCTCCCGAGCGGTACGCTTGCTCCCGCATGAAGGCGCTGAGGGCGTCGGGAAGCGTGATGCGAGGATCCGAGCGGGTGTCCGCGCTCCAGACCGGCCGCGCCTCCGCCACGGCCAGGCCCGTCACCCCATCGCCCACGCGGATGACCCGGCCGATCCAGCTCTCGGGCACGCGGTCGCCCGCCGCCGCCACGCAGGTCATGTGACCCGGTCGGGGGCCGAGCCGGTAGAGCACGACGAGGCCGGCGCGGAACACCTCCTGGACCCGCGTCACGATCATGCGGGTCACCGCCTCGAGGCCCACCGTCCCCATCAGCTCGCGGCCGATCTCGGAGAGCGCGCGTGTCGCCGTCTCGTTGCGCCGTTGCTCGGTGACGTCGAGCATGGTGCCCACGGTGGCGGGCCGCCCTTCCCAGATCACCGGCGTGACCATGCAGTCTACCGTCGCGTAGGTGCCGTCGCGCCGCTGGAGCTGGAACTCGTACCGGTCCGGAACGGCTTCGCCGCGCCGGCGGGCCTCTCCCATCGCGAGCATGCGTTCCCGCTCGTAAGGCGCGATGTGGTCGAGAGAGCCCATGCCGATGATCTCGGCCGGACTCTGGTAGCCCATGAGCCGCGCGATGGAGCGGTTCGCGTAGCGGATGACCCCGTCTTGGTGAATGACGATCCCCTGGATGGAGCCCTCGACGAGGGCGCTATGCTGCTCCGCCTGGAGCCGGAGCGCGGCGTGGATCTGGTGCCGCTCCACCGCGTGCCGCAGGGCGCGGACCATGCGGCCTCCGTTCGCGATGGGCAAGACCAGCACGTCCTCGGCTCCATCGTGTACCGCTTGCCGGCTCAGGACCGGGTCGTCGTCACGCGTGAGCCCCACCACGGCCACCGCGGGGGCGGCGGCGCGGAGCAGTCTCACTCCGCCTTCGCCGGATGCGTCGCGCAGGGCGAGACCAACCAGGATGACGTCGGTCTTGGCCTCGGTCAGGTAGGAGAGAGCGTCCGCAAGCCGCTGGACGTGATGGACATCGATCCCTTGGAGGTCCGCCTCGCGCACCGCGGACATGATCTCGCGCGCGGCGTCCGCGTCGTCCTGAACCAGGAGGACGCGAAGGACAACGTGAAGAGCGGGCTCCGGGGGCGCGGTCGCAGGGGCGATCTGGCGACGCCGAGATGACCCGCCCGGGTAAGCGGCGGATCGAGTCATGGACGCCGCCATCATACCGCGGATGGGACCCGCGAAAGGTCAGCCTTTCTCGGCGGGAAGGAACTCCGTGAAGTTACGCAGGATTCGATCGGGCCGCACCGGGCTTCCCGGGGGCAGCCCCTGCCCCGCGGCGTCGACCCAGGCGGCGCGGAGCCCGAGCCGCTGCGGCGCGGCCACGTCCCATTCGAGGTTGTCGCCCACCATCCACGCCTCGCGAGGCGGCACGGCGAGCGCGCCGAGCGCGTGGCGATAGACCGACTCGTGGGGCTTCCCCACCCCGAACTCGCCCTCGATCACGATGACGTCGAAGAATCGCGCGAGGTCGTGCATCTCGATCTTGCGCCGTTGATGGCTCTTGTCCCCGTTGGTGACCAGCGCCAGCGGAACGCCCCGCTCGCGCAGCCGCGTCAGCGCCTCGCGCGCGCCGGGATAGAGCCCCATGCGCCCCCAGCGATTGACGGCAAAGGCCTCGGCCACCTCGGCGGCCATCCGCTCGTCCGGCTGCCCGATATCCGCCAGCGCATGCGCCACGATCTGCCGCCAGGCCCCGTTCATGTTGGTGCGCTCGCGGGCGTGCCGCGCGGGGTCGTCCCAGAACCAGCGCCGCGACCGCGCCAGCGCCGGCATGAGAGCGCCGGCGTCGATCCCGGCCGCCGCGCTGCGGCAGGCGCGCTCCCAGCATTCCTCCACTCCGCCGGAGTAGTCGAGAAGGGTGTCGTCGAGATCGAGGAGCAGCGCCTTCATTGACCCTCGAGGGGGACGGGAACACTGAGAGTGGGGGGCGCGAAGGGCGCCATCTCCGGACGGCACACCGCCCGGAAATTGCACCAGCGACAGATGCGCTGGTCCTCGGCCTTCTCGAAGTCCGCCTCCTCGGCGAGGTTCCGGTCCGGATCCTTGAGGTAGGCGCGCATGGAGCGCACCGACAGGCGGATGTGGTCCCGCACGCGATCGAGGTCGAGCGAGCCCCAGGGATGCGTGGTGACCTTGCCCTCGCGCAGGTTGACCTCGAGGAGATCCACCCGCGCGGGGTTCACGCCCATGGTCTCGAGGGCGTACAGCGCATAGCCGCCGAGCTGGAGCGCAGCGTCGGCGCCGGCACCCCCCGTCTTCCAGTCCACCAGCTGCAGCCGGTCTGCCGCATTCCAGTAGCCGAAGTCCGGCGCCGCGAACACCTTGATGCCCTCGAACTGGAAGGACCCGATGTCCTCGATGAGCACCCAGCGATCGGTGGGGGTGGCCTTGATGTCGGCAAAGAGCGGGAGCCGGTAGAAGTTCCGGAGACAGCGGATCACATTGTCGCGAAGGGCCTGCCATTCCGAATCGCGGATGGGCGCCGTGTACTCGTGCTCGAAGAGGCCGGTTCGCTTGGGGAACTCCCGATAGATGCCGTCCCGGGAGCCCTTCCACTCGTCGCGCATCTGGCGCACCGTGCTCTCGATCAGCGACGCCTCGGACAGGGAATAGCCGTCCCGCAGCGAGAGCAGCGCCCGCTCCACGGACTCGTGGACGAGGCGCCCCGCCCACATCTGGCGGGTGGCGAGCTGCTTGAGCACGTAGAGCAGGCGCGTCCGCGCGTCGCCCTCGGCATTCCAGCCGCCCCAGGCGCCATAGTAGTGGAGGAAATAGCGGCGCCGGCACTCCTGGAAGACATTGTCCCGCGTGCGGGACCAGGAAAAGTCATTGACGAGGTCGGCCACGACCACAGGATAGCAGGCGTCGACACCGGACGGGCCTGGTCTCACGCGGGCCGGGCGGACCGCCCGACCGGCGGCGGGAAGCCCGAGGGGGGGCAAGACGAGAAATGGGGCGGAAATCCGCAAAAGCGCGCGGATGCATTCGACGCCGCGGCTGGCACGGACTCTGCTGTAGGGGAATCCAGTCGCGCCGCGCTCACCGGCGCCAATGCCCACAAGGGGGGACCGTATGAAGCTACAGAGACTCGCCCTCGGCACCCTGTTCTTTCTGCTCGTCAACGCGCCGTACTCGGCGGAGCCCCACGACGAGGCCAGGCCGGGAGAGAAGCTGGGCACGGTGCACTTCGACACGTCGTGCTCGGCGGCGGCCCAGCCCCAGTTCGAGCGCGCGGTGGCCATGCTCCACTCCTTCTGGCTGCAGGCCGGCCTCGATGCCTTCGCGGAGGTGGCCCGGACCGACCCGGGCTGCGCCATGGCACACTGGGGCACGGCCATGATGTGGTGGGGCAATCCCCTGGCGGGCCCGGTGTCGGCCAAGGGGCTCACGGAAGGCTGGGCGGCGGTGGAGCGGGCCAAGGCGGGGGGCGCGAGGACACCGCGGGAAGCGGGCTATATCGCCGCCGTCGAGGCCTTCTACAAGGACGCGGACAAGGTGGATCACCGCACGCGCGCCCTCGCCTACGAGAAGGCGATGGAGAGCCTGACCCGGCAGTATCCGGCCGATACCGAGGCCGCCGTCTTCTACGCGCTGGCGCTGAACGTGACGCTCGTTCCCACCGACAAGACCTACGCCAACCAGCTCAAGGCCGCGGCCATCCTGGAGCCCATCTTCGCCAGGCAGCCGGACCATCCCGGTGTGGCCCACTACCTGATCCACAGCTATGACTTCCCGCCCATCGCCGGGCATGGGCTGACGGCGGCGAACCGTTACGCGGCCCTCGCGCCCTCGGCGCCGCATGCGCTGCACATGCCGTCGCACATCTTCACCCGGGTGGGCGCCTGGGAGGCCTCGATCGAGTCGAACCGCGCCTCCGCCAGGGCCGCCATGGGCGAGCTCGCCGGCGCGCAGAACGGCTACTCGTCCTACAACGCGCTGCACGCCATGGACTACATGACCTATGGCTACCTCCAGCTCGGGCGCGATCGTGAGGCCCGTGAGGTCGTCGACGAGATCCGGTCCATTCGCAAGCTCGACGTGGATAATTTCGTGGCCGCCTTCGCCTTCGCCGCCGTTCCCGCACGCTACACGCTGGAGCGCGGGCGCTGGTCGGAGGCGGCGGCGCTGACCTTGCACCCCGCCGACCTCGGCTGGCAGCGCTTCCCCCAGGCCGAGGCCATTCACTGGTTTGCCCGCGGCGTGGGGGCCGCGCGAAGCGGCAATCCCGGGGGCGCTCGCGAGGCGCTGGCCCGGCTGGAAGCGCTGCGTGACGGGATGACGGCCGCGAAGAACGGCTACTGGGCGGAGCAGGCGGAGATCCAGCGGCGGGGTGTGGAGGCCTGGCTGGCCCAGGCCGAGGGTCGGCCCACCCAGGCGGCGGCGCTGATGCTGGTTGTTGCCGAGCTGGAAGAGTCCACCGAGAAGCATCCCGTCACGCCGGGCGCGATCAAGCCGGCCCGCGAGATGCTGGGCGAGCTGCTGCTCGAGCAGGGCCAGCCGGCCACCGCGCTCATCGAGTTT
>Ga0105242_10005072_pt1 | contig 10169 bp, 10 predicted proteins | sample KBSM24metaG_FD_81521 | JGI IMG/M metagenome (GOLD analysis project Ga0105242, IMG submission 81521) | Miscanthus rhizosphere microbial communities from Kellogg Biological Station, Michigan, USA - KBS M2-4 metaG | ecosystem: Host-associated > Plants > Roots > Rhizosphere > Soil | place... | reverse complement strand
CTGCACGATTGGGGGATGGCGGCGCCGATCCTGCTGGTCTTCGCCGGCATCACCATCACGGCGGGGTTCCTCGGCCGTCTCGCCGCATGCCTGATCTCGCGAGCCGCGGCATGAGCGTGCCCGCGCCCGAGCTCACCCCTGCGCGCCGCATCCTGGCGGGCGCCGGCTGGTCCGGCCTCGGCGTCATCGCCATCGCCGTGATGCTGGCCGACTTTCTCGCGCGCGTTCCGCTCGGCACCGTCCATGTCGGGCCGGACTTGGCGCCGCCGTCGCAGCAGTTCCCCTTCGGCACCGATCTGCTGGGCCGCGACATGTTCAGCGAGACGCTCTACGGCCTCAGCACCACGGTCGCGCAGGCCGGCGAAGCCGCGATCCTGGCGGTGCTCGCGGGCGGCCTGCTCGGCTTCGTCACCGCGCACCTGCCGCGCTGGGCAGGGCAGGCCTTGCGCTGGGCCGTGGGCGCCTTCGCGGCGATCCCCGCACTTCTGCTCGCGCTGCTCATCATCGCGCTCACCGCGCGCGGCTTTCAGGGCTTGGCCGCGGGGCTTGCCGCCGCGCCGCTCGCCTTCGTGCGCGCCTTCGACCGCGCCCGTGCCGCGACCACGCTGGGCCATGCCGAGTATGCGCGCGCCACCGGCATCTCGGCCTCGGCGCTGCTGAACCGCGACCTTGCCTATGAGTTCCGCGACACGTTCCTGTCGACGGTGGCGCGCGCGCTGGCCGCGGTCGCGATCATCCTTTCGACGATGAGCTTCCTGGGCTTCGGCGCCGTGCCGCCGCATCGCGACCTGGGCCTGATGATCGCCGCCGCCAAAGCGAGCTACATGCAGGCGTGGTGGACGGCCGCGTTCCCGGCGCTCGCGCTGATGCTCGTGATCCTGCTGGCGCGGCTCGCCGCCGGCCTGGACGAAGGCGAGCGGCCATGAGCGAGGCGCGCGCCGCCGTCACGATCAAGGACCTGTGCCTCGCGCGCGGCGATGCCAGGGAGATCGACCGCTTCTCGCTCACCCTGCACGCCGGCGAGACGGTCATCCTTCTGGGCGAAGCCGGCAGCGGCAAGGACGCGGTGCTGCGCGTGCTCGCCGACCTGATCGAGCGCGGCGAGGAGGCCGGCGGCACGATCCGCTTCGGCGAAGGCGAGACGCGGCCCATCGCGCGCAAGCAGAAGAACCCGCTGCGCACCGCCTATCTTCCCGGGACCGTGCCGCTGCCGCTCGACGGGCGGCCAAGCGCCGTGGCGCAGCTCTCCCGCGTCATCGCGCGCAAGCTCGACTGTCCGCGCGGCGCGGGGCGCGAGGAGCTGCGCGCGGCGCTGGCCCGGTTCGCCGGCGCCCCTTCCCTCGAGACGCTGGACGGGCCCGCAGCCGCGCTCGACAAGGCCGATCTCGCCTTCGGGCTCCTGGCGGCAGCCATGGCGGTCACGCCCGAGCTGGTGCTCGCCGACCATCCCTTCGCCGACCTGTCGCCGGCCGCGGCGCGCAGGCTCTCGTCCGCGCTCGCGGGCGAGCAGAAGCGTCTGGGCTTCGCGCTCGTCTATGCCGCGCGCGAGCCGCAGCCGGTGCTGCGGCTGGGCGGGCGCGTGGTGGTGCTGCGCCAGGGCCGCGTGGTGGAGGAGGGCGCTGCGGCGCATCTCCTCGCCGGCCAGACCCATGCCTATACGAGCGCGCTGTTCAAGGCCTTGCCGCAGCCGGCGGCCAAGCCGCTGCGCGCCGCCGCGCGCGGCGAGCCGTTGCTGCAGGTGCAGGGCCTGGTGCTCCAGCCCGAGCCGCGCAAGACGCCGCGCCAGCGCGACATGCTCAGCTTCGAGCTGCGCCGCGGCGCTGCGATGGCGCTGGTCGGCGAGGCGGGGTCGGGACGCAGCGTGCTGCTGCGCGCGGTGCTGGGACTGGAGCGGCGGCCGGGCCGCATCCTGTTCGACGCGGTCGATCTCAATCTGCTCTCCGAAGCCATGACCCTGCGCCTGCGGCGGCGCGTGGCTTTCGTGACGGCCAATGACGACGCGCTCGATCCGCGCATGACGCTGTGGGACACCGTCGACGAGCCGTTGCGCGCGCATCTGAAGCTCAGCCGCGAGCTCACCGCCGGCTATCGCGACACCGCCTTGAAGCGCGTCGGGCTGGCCTCGCATGACGGGCGGCGCACGGTGGCGACGCTCTCGCCCTTCGACCGCAGGCGGCTGCAGGTCGCGCGCGCCATCGTCGCCGCGCCCTTGCTGGTGGTGGTGGACGAGCCCCTGCGCGGCCTCGATGCGCCGGCGCAGACGACGATGCGCGATCTGCTCGCCCAGTTCCGCGTCGAGAGCCAGGCCGCGTTCCTGGTCGTCACCAGCGATTTCTCGGTCGCCGAGGCGCTCTGCGACGAGGCGATGGTCTTCGACAAGGGCCGCGTGGTCGAGCGCGGCCCCATCGCCGCGCTGGCGCGCATGCCCAAGGAGGACGCGACGCGGATGCTGGTGGAGGCTGCGTCGCCCCTTTCCCGCGAGGCCGCGGCGGTCTAGAAACCCGGCCATGATCCCACGCTACGCACGCCCCGAAATGACGGCGCTCTGGTCGCCGGAGACGAAGTTCCGCATCTGGTTCGAGATCGAGGCCCATGCCGCCGACGCGCTGGCCGAGCTCGGCGTCATCCCGAAAGCGGCAGCCGCCGCGATCTGGGAGAAGGGCGGCGGCGCCACCTTCGACGTCGAGCGCATCGACGCCATCGAGCGCGAGGTCAAGCACGACGTCATCGCCTTCCTGACCCATCTGGCCGAGTTCGTCGGCCCCGATGCGCGCTTCGTGCATCAAGGCATGACCTCGTCGGACGTGCTCGATACCTGCCTCTCGGTGCAGCTGGCGCGCGCCGCCGATATCCTCATCGCCGATGTCGACAAGCTGCTGGCGGCGCTCAAGACGCGCGCCTTCGAATACAAGCTGACGCCCACCATCGGCCGCAGCCACGGCATCCATGCCGAGCCGACGACCTTCGGCGTCAAGCTCGCGGGCTTCCATGCCGAGTTCCAGCGTTCGCGCGCCCGCCTCGCCGCGGCGCGCGGGGAGATCGCGACCTGCGCCATCTCCGGCGCCGTCGGTTCCTTCGCCAATATCGATCCGCGCGTCGAAGAGCATGTCGCGGCCAAGCTGGGGCTGAAGGTCGAGCCGGTCTCGACCCAGGTCATCCCGCGCGACCGCCACGCGGCCTATTTCGCGGCGCTGGGTGTTGTGGCGAGCTCGCTCGAGCGGCTCGCGACCGAGATCCGCCACCTGCAGCGCACCGAAGTGCTCGAGGCCGAGGAGTTCTTCTCCGCCGGCCAGAAGGGCTCGTCGGCGATGCCGCACAAGCGCAACCCCGTGCTGACCGAGAACGTCACCGGCCTCGCCCGCATGGTGCGCGCCTTTGCGCTGCCGGCGATGGAGAACGTGGCGCTGTGGCACGAGCGCGACATCTCGCATTCCTCGGTCGAGCGCTATATCGGCCCCGATGCGACGATCACCCTGGACTTCGCGCTGATGCGCATGGCGGGCGTGGTCGAGAAGCTGGTCGTCTATCCCAAGCGCATGCAGGAGAACCTCGACCGCACGCAAGGGTTGGTGCACAGCCAGCGCGTGCTCCTGGCATTGACGCAGAAGGGCGTGAGCCGCGAGGATTCCTACCGTCTTGTGCAGCGCAATGCGATGCGCACCTGGAACGGCGAAGGCCCGCTGCTCGACCTGCTCAAGGCCGATCCCGACGTGACCAAGGCGCTGTCGGCGCAGGAACTCGAAGGTCTGTTCGACCTGGGCTATCACTTCAAGCAGGTCGACACGATATTCGCGCGCGTCTTCGGGCCCTGAGGGAACTCGCCCAGAAACCGCTCCCACGCGGCTTGGCCCTATGGCAAGCTTGGCGATGCACTCCGGCATATGCCGGTGAAACCAGGGAGAGTTTCAATGCGCCAATATCACATGTTGTTTCGCTGCGCCTTGCTCGGCTCGGCGCTCGCCATTGCCACCACGGCCGCCGGCGCGGATGTCGCGCGCGAGAACATGAAGCGGACGAAAGCGATCCACGGAAACCGTCCGGCCGCCGCGCGGCTGAACGCGTCCGGCTCCAGCCGGGCCGGCGGCACCTATACCGACCTGCACGACTTCGCCGGAGGGGCCAATGACGGCGCCGGTTCGGGCGCCAATGTCACGCTCGACGACCTCGGCAATATCTACGGCACGACCGATTTCGGCGGCGCCCATGGCGACGGCACGGTCTTCAAGCTCGCGCCGGGCGGAACGCTGACGCTGCTGCATTCCTTTTCCGGCGCCGACGGCTCGGGCCCCGACGGCGGCGTGATCGTGACGCCGACCGGCACGATCTACGGCACCGCGGGCGGCGGCGGTACGGGCGGCAACGGCGTCCTGTTCAAGATCTCGGCGAAGGGCAAGTACAAGGTCCTGCACAACTTCAGCTCCACGGACGGTTCGTTCCTGCGCGGCGACCTGATCCAGGACCGCCAGGGCAATCTCTACGGCACCGCCCTGTTCGGCGGCGCCAATGACGACGGCACGGTCTTCAAATACGGGTTCGACGGGACCTTCTCGGTGCTGCATGCGTTCAACGGCACAGACGGCGAGTTCGCCGAGCACGGCATCGGCAGCGACAAGCAGGGCAATCTCTATGGCGGCACCGCCTTCGGCGGCGCGAGCGACAACGGCACGGTCTACAAGCTTGCGCCCGACGGGACCCTGACCACGCTGCACAGCTTCAGCGGCGGCGCGGACGGCGGCTTCCTCTATGGCGGGCTGGACATCGACAAGGACGGCAACCTCTACGGCAGCACCGTCGAAGGCGGCGCTCACGACAGCGGCACCGTGTTCAAGCTGACGCCCGGCGGGACCCTGACCACGCTCTACGACTTCACCGGCGGCGCGGACGGCAGCTCGCCGCAAAGCGACATGCTGCTCGTGGGCAACAACCTCTACGGCGCGAACGACGATGGCGGCGATCCGAGCTGCCTGTGCGGCGTGGTGTACGAGGTCACCAAGAAGGGCCAGGCCAAGGTGCTGCACACCTTCACCAGCGCTACCGGCGGCGGATACTCGGCCGGCCTGACCCGGAGCAAAGGCGTGTTCTACGGCACGACGAGCTCGTACGGCGCGCATTCGAACGGCGTCGTGTTCAGCCTGACCAAATAGCGCATGCAGGCACGAATTCCCTCTCCTCCAAGCGGGGAGAGGGGACTCGGGCCGCGCGCTCAGTATCCGATGACTTCCCCGTCCTTGCGCATCTCGCTGGCGCCCCAATAGACGCCGTTGGGCGCGCGCATGATCGCCTGGTAGCCGCCGAAGCCGCCCGTGCCCGGCACGACCTTGTAGCCGCGCCTGGCGAGCTCGGCCTTCACGGCGGGGTCGAAGCCGCTCTCCATCTCGACGGTGCCGATGCCCGACGAAGCCTCGCCGGTGGGCTCGGCATTGCCGAAGTGGCGCCAGCGCGCGGCGTCGCCGGCCTCCTGCGGGTTCATGCCGAAGTCGATCATGTTGGTGATGATCTGCACATGGCCTTGCGGCTGCATGTCGCCGCCCATCAGGCCGAAGGACATGAACGGCTTGCCGTCCTTCATCACGAAGGCGGGGATGATGGTCTGGAACGGCCGCTTGCCGGGGGCATAGACGTTCGCAGCCCCTTCGCTCAGCGAATAGAGCTCGCCGCGGTCCTGGAACATGAAGCCCAACCCGTCCGCGACCAGGCCCGATCCCATGCCGCGATAGTTGGACTGGATCAGCGACACCATCATGCCGTCCTTGTCGGCCGTGGTTAGGTAGATCGTGTCGCCGTCATGGAGCTTGGGCTCGCCCGGGCCGATGTCCGGATTGACCTTGGCGGGGTCGATCAGCTTGCGGCGCTCGCCGGCGTAAGCGTCCGACAGCAGGCCCTTCATCGGCACATGCACGAAGGCGGGATCGGCATACCACTTGGCGAGGTCCTCGTAAGCCAGCCGCTTGGATTCGAGCAGCGCGGTCAGCGTGTCCGCCGTGCCCGCGCCCATGGCCTTGAGATCGTAGGCCTTGAGGATCTGCAGCATCTCGAGCACGGCTGCGCCCTGGCCGTTGGGCGGCAGCTCGTAGACGTCATAGCCGCGATAGTTAACCGAAAGCGGATCGACCCATTCGCCGTGATGGCCTGCGAAATCCTCGTAGCGCAGGTCGCCGCCGATACGCTTGAAATAGGCGTCGATGGTATGGGCGATCGGGCCTTCGTAGAACGCGTCGCGGCCGTCCTTCGCCAGCGTCTCGTAGGTATTGGCCAGGTCGGGGTTCCTGAAGATCTCGCCCTCCGCCGGCGTATGGCCGCCCGGCATGTAGGTGTGCCGCGCGTTGTCGAGCTCCTCGATCAGGCCCTTGTTCTTCTCGAACGCGGCCATATTGCCTTTCCAATAGCTCGCGATGAGCTGCGTCACCGGAAAGCCGCTGCGCGCATAATGGATGGCAGGGCTGAGATCGTCCTCCATCTTGAGCTTGCCGAATTTGGCATGCAGCGCGAACCAGCCGTCGACCGCGCCCGGCACGGTGATCGGCAGCGAGCCGACGGGCGGGATATGCGCCTTCGGCTCCTGGCCGGCCTTCCTGTAAGCCGCTTCGACCTTGGCCTTCATCTGTGCAAGGTCGCGGCCCATCGCGGCGCGGCCGGAGCCGTTATAGCCATAGAGCTTGCCGGTCCTGGGATCGTAGACGATGGCGAAGAGGTCGCCGCCGATGCCGTTCAGCACCGGCTGCATCAATCCTATGGCGGCATTGGCGGCGATGGCCGCGTCGACCGCGCTGCCGCCTTTCTTCAGGATATCGACGGCGATCTGGGAGGCGAGCGGCTGTTCGGTCGCGGCCATGCCGTGCTGGGCGAGCACCGGCGAGCGCGTCGCCCACGCAGCACCCGAATAGCGGTCGCCGCGGCTCACTTGGCCGTATGCCGTATTGGACAGGATGGTCGTTGCCATGACGAGTACCGCGATGCCCCCCGAAAGCCTCATTGCTGCTCCAGCTCCTTGTAGGTCACGTGACAGGAATGTCCGTGGTTCTTCTCGAAGTAGTCCTGGTGATAGTCCTCGGCCTTCCAGAAGGTCTGCGCGGGCTCGATCACCGTCACGATGGGCTTGGAATAGCGGCTGCGCGCCTTCTCGAGCTCTTCGCGCGCGACGCGCTCCTGCTCGGGCGAATGGGTGAAGATCGCCGAGCGGTACTGCGTGCCGAAATCGGGACCCTGGCGGTTGAGCTGCGTCGGGTCGTGCATCTTGAAGAACAGCTCGACCAGCTTGGCGTATGGCGCCTTGGCCGGATCGAAGGTGACCTCGACGACCTCGGCATGATTGGTGTCGCCGCTGCAGACCTGGCGATAGGTGGGGTTGTCGGCATGGCCGCCGGCATAGCCCGACACGGCATCGATCACGCCCGGCACCTCGGCGAAGAAGTGCTCGACGCCCCAGAAGCAGCCGGCGCCGAAAGTGGCCTTTTCCATGGAATTCTCCTTGTGCGAGGGAAGATTGCGGGCAGCGCGGGCTGCCGTCCAGTCTATTCACATCCGGTTCATTCGCAGCACGGCCTTTCACGGTTACATCTTGCGACGATTGCAGGGGAGCCGGACATGCGTGCAGGATTGTTGACGGCAGCGGCGCTGCTGGGGCTTTGCGGCACGGCGCAGGCGGCAGGCAACCCGCTGTTCGGGACCTGGACGCTGGTCAAGCCGGGCTGCGACTCGATCTCCAAGCGCAGCTATTCCGAAAGCGAAACCGCCAATTTCTACGCTTGGGACGAGAACTCTCCTGCCACCTGGCACCACGTCCCCATCGGCTACAACGTGAGCAGCACCGAGATTTGGTTGATCCCGAGGGACATGGCGGCAGGCACGCATCCTTGGCGCGTCTTCGTGCTGGATGCCAGCCACATCAAGCCGGACGAGCCGCGCGGCTGCATCTATCGTCGCGCGAACTAGCGTCAGAACCGGCGGCGGATGCCCAGGCCGATCATGGTGCCCACGTCGGCGGTATTGCTGTAGGTGCCCCACGCGCCGGAGCGGTGATAGATGCGCAGCACGCCGTCCCATTTGCGCCCGATGCCGATGCCCAGCTCGGCGCTGACATAGTTCAGGAACTTCGGGTCCTTGTGCGGCGTCGGTTCCTTGATCAGCGGCGCGTTGGGCGCGTAGGACGGGCCGGTATAGAGCGCGAAGGTGGTGCGCACCTTGTCGCTCCACGGGAACTCGTCGAAGCGGAAGCCGACGCCGATGCCGCCGGTATTATAGGTGTACTCGCCGAAGAACTGGGTGAGCTGCACCTCGGCGCCGAAGGAGATGCCCGAGCCGAGCTTGAACAGTCCGCGGTCCAGCGCGATGCCGGCCATGCCGCCGTTAACGTCGAAGTCGCCGCCCAGGATCTGGGTCACGAACTTGGTCGAGGAGGGGCCCGCGTAAACCGTGGCCGACCACGGGCCTTCGGCCTGGGCCGTAGAGGTCCAGGCCAGCAAGGCCAAAGCCAAGCTCAACGGATACGCACCCGCGATACGCATTTCGACCGTCTTTCCCTAGGCTTAGGCCGCCACCATACAAGGGTGGGGGCATTTGACAACCTGGTTGCGTGTTTACATGTCGGCTCTGTAATCTCTTCCGGCGGGAGTCGATCCACCAAGGGGAAGTATCATGGCGCTACGCCGTTTGTTTTCTGCTGCGACGGCCATCGGTTTGGTTATCGCGTCCGGCCCGGCCTCGGCCGTCGGCACGGTCGCCATCGGGCTCCCCGAGGACGTGGCCAAGGGCGGCTTCGCGATGGGCATCACCTACAATTTCGGCGTCCCGGGCGATGCCGACGCGGAAGCCTTGAAGCAGTGCCTGAACTTCATGGACGCGCCGGACGCCACGCGCGCGCTGTGCAAGGTCTACACCCATTTCACGAACCAGTGCTTCGCGATGGCCATGGACCCCGAGCCCGGCACCTATGGTTTCGGCTACAAGGTCGCCAATACCCAGGACCTGGCCGATTCCAGCGCGATGAACGACTGCAAGAACACTTCCAAAGCCGAGCGCAAGACCTTCTGCCAGGTGAGCTATCGCACCTGTGACGGGACTGCACACTGATCGGGCCACCGGCCGACAGGATCCGGGCCCGTCTGGCCGGCTTGGGCGCCCATGCGCAGGTCCTGCGCATCGCCGGTTTCGCCGTCACCTTGGCGGCGCTGCCCGCGGTCGCGCTCGGCCATGGCTGGATCGGCCTGGGGCTTTTGCTGGCAGGCCGCGCGCTTGCCGTCCTGGGCGGGCCGAGCCTGGCGCTCGACCTGATCACCCTGGCAGGCCTGCCGTTTGCCTTTGCGCTGGCCGATCCGGCCCGTGCGGTCGCGGCGTCCTTCCTGATGTTCGGCTTCGTCGCCGTTGCGGCTTCCAGGCGCCTCGACCGGATCGAGGAAGCCGTCTGCACCGCCGGACTGGCGCTGGCCTGTCTCGTCCCAAGCTGGTTCAGCCTGATCGCCTATGGCCTCGGCGTCGCCTGTTTCGCCGTGGCCGGCCTGCGCCTCGCCCGCGACGCCTGAAGGCATCCCGATTGCAGCGCTGCGAGGCGGCTGCCGCGTCACGTTCCGTTTTGAGGCAAGCGATGCTTGTGCCACGCCCTGAGCGTGGGTGAACGGAAAGTCACCGGGGGCCGCAGGGGCCTGTTTCCGAGTTCCACATGGCGTATTGGTTTCTGGGCGGCGGGCTTGTCCTGCTGCTCTTCGGCAGCGAGGCGATCGTGCGCGGCGGCGTGGCGATCGCGCGCGCCTTCAACCTGTCGCCCCTCCTCATCGGGCTGGTCGTCATCGCGGCAGGCACGTCGGCGCCGGAGCTCGCCGTGTCGCTGCAAGCCGCCGCCTCCGGCGCGCCCGACATCGCGCTCGCCAATGTCGTGGGCAGCAATATCCTGAACCTGCTCCTGATCCTGGGGCTGGCCGCGCTGATCCGTCCCTTGCCCTCTTCGCCCAAGGTGGTGATCCGCGACGGCGGCGCGATGCTGGTCTCGGCGGTCGCGCTGGCCCTGATCGCGCGCGGCGGGACGATCACCCGGGCCCAGGGCCTCGCCATGCTTGCGGGTTTCGTCCTCTACATGGTGGTGACGTTCTTCAGCGACTGGCGCCGCTCGGCCGAGCATTCGGTGCCTTGCGCGCGCGCCGTGCAGCGCCTTCAGGCCGGTGCGCCGGGCTCCGGCG
>Ga0105242_10005070_pt1 | contig 10170 bp, 9 predicted proteins | sample KBSM24metaG_FD_81521 | JGI IMG/M metagenome (GOLD analysis project Ga0105242, IMG submission 81521) | Miscanthus rhizosphere microbial communities from Kellogg Biological Station, Michigan, USA - KBS M2-4 metaG | ecosystem: Host-associated > Plants > Roots > Rhizosphere > Soil | place: Michigan... | reverse complement strand
TCATGGACGAGATGATGGCCGACAAGGACGTGAGCCGCGCCAAGCGCGTGGCGACCGCGATGCTCCAGATGGTCAAGCTGGACATCGCGAAGCTGACGGCCGCCTACGAGGGACGCTGACCCGTCAGGGGCGAACGACGATCCGCTCCTCCACCACGCCCGGGCACCGCCAGTGCGCCGGGTGCCAGGCCCCTTGCGGGCCGTAGTGGCCCTGGACCCACTCGCCGCCGGCGCAAGGCGACGCAGGTGCGCGCACCACCTCGCGCTCGTGCACCACGCATCCGGACAGGCCGACGACCAGCGAGGCCAGCAACATCCAGGTTCTTTGCGAAGTCATCCCTCGATGAACCCGTCCACGGCCCGGAAGTTTCGTCCCGTGATTCCGTGAACTTGCCGGGCGGGCGCCGGCTTCCTGACCGGTGGGACCGCCCCTGGCCGGCTCAGCGGACCGAGGGGCGTGAGCGCCGGGGCAGGAGCATCCACCCCACGAGCAGCAGCAGCGGCCACAGCACGGGTCCGGCCGCGGACGTGCACCCGCCCGCGTCGTCGACAGGAGCGAGCGGTCCGCCTCCAGCGTCTGCTCCCGTCCCCGCGTCGCTGCCGGTCCCCGCGTCGACGGGGTCCGGGCCACCTGCGCCGGTCCCGTGGAAGATCACGTTCTGCACGCCCTGATCTCCGTCGGCATTGAGCCTCCAGTGATCGTCCGCGTCCCCGTTCACGGTGGGGGCGAAGGTCACGTTGACGTCGAGCGACTCATTCTTCCCGAGGCTCGTTCCCTCCTGGAGGTCGCTTCCGGTGAACCCGACGCCGCCGCCCGGTGGCTTGGAGAGGGTGATGGTCAGCCGCTGCTCTCCCCCGTTGGAGATGTTGAAGCTCTTCGTCACGCTCTGGCCGACCTGCACCGTCCCGAAGTCGAGCTGCAGCGGAGTCACGTCGAGCCGGCCCGCGCCCACGGTAGCTCCGGTGAGCGGGACGACGACCGGGCCGGCGCTCGAGGCGACGGTGATGTTGTCCTGGAACCCACCCTCGATGGTCGGCGCGAAGGTCACGGTCAGGGTGAGCGATTGACCCGGTCCGATGGACGTGGCACCCGCTGGCGCGCCGGCCAGCACGAACGGTGCCCCGACGATGCTCACCGAGTCGACCGGGTACGGCGCGTCGCCGACGTTGTGGAGAACGACCGCGTGCACCGTCTCCGAACCGATCTTGGTCGGCTCGAAGGAGACGACGTCGGGATTCGCTACCAGGTTCGGCCCGGAGAGCTGCCCCACGCCGCTCACCGACAGCGCGAACGTGCCGCTGCCGGTCGTGGCGGCGATCGCCCCGGTGCGGAGACCCGTGGTCGCCGGCTGGAAGGTGACGGTTCCAGAGAGCGTTGCCCCCGGTGAGAGGCTGGCGGGGAGCGGTGGGCTCACGTTGGTAGCCGTGAACTCGGCGCCGCTCGCGGTGACCGCGGACACCGTCACGCTCTGGGACGCGGTGAACTGGAACGAGGCGCTCTTCGAGCTCCCGACGGCGACAGCTCCGAGGTCCACCGCCGAGCCGGAGAGGCCCACCGGCGCGGTGTTCCCGAACCCGATGACGTGCCCGTCACGGTTGCCGACGTAGATGCGCCCGTCGCCCACGCCGACCGGGTTGAACTTGGGGGCGCGACCGATCGGAAAGCTGCGGCGCATCGGGAGCACGCCGTCCACCGGGCGGGTGTCGTAGACCCGCAGCTCCCCGTTCGAGCCGTTCGAGGTCGCCTCCCAGATGATCCACACCAGGGCCGATCCGGGCGTCGTTCCGTCCGAGGTCACGACGGGCGGACTCGACCCCATGCCGAAGTCGCCGTCGGCCTGGCCGGCGAGGGCGAGCGCCGGGCGACCGGTTCCGTCGGTCCCGAGGCTGAAGGCGTGGAACTGTCCGCTCGATCCGCTCGCGGAGTTTCCCGGCGAGGCGGTGGGGAGGTAGGTCCACCCGCCCTCGCCCGGCCACGCCGCCGAGCGGGACCATACGCCGCCGATCGGTCCGAGCCTCTGCACCACCTGGTCCGACTGTCCCGCGCCCTGGCGGAACCCACCGAGGTCGTCCCGGTTCAGCAGGTACATGTAGCCCTGCTTCCCCGCTCCAATGCCGAGATGGGGAACGGTCGCGTTGCCCATGGCGTCAGGCAGCCCCATCGGGCCGCCGGATCCGAAGTCACCGTCCATCTGGTTGAGGGCCGGCCCGTCCTTCGGCGAGAAGAAGTCGGTGGCGGTCAGGGTCCCGTTGCCCTGGACCCTGAGCCGCACCCACGACTCGCCGAGGACGTTGGGAGGCGCGTTGCCGGGAGTGGGAACCTCCGCGCTCTCACCATTGCCGGTGGAGACGATGAAGGTGTCCGGGCCGTCGCTCAGCGGTGCTCCACCCGTCTGCCAGACGCCCGCGCCGTCGTTGAACTGGTCCTCGGTCGACCAGCGCGCCTCGATCTGCCCGGTGCTGCTGACACCGAACACCCAGCCCTTGTAGGGCGTGATGCCGCAGTGGCTTCCGAAGCCGGCGTACACCGACCCGTTGAGCATCACCAGACCGGGGCGCTGGTGCTGGTACGTGGGGTTGAAGGTGACGCCGGCGTTGTTGTCGGCCGAGCCCTGGATCGGCACCGGGAAGCCGGAGCGCTCCGCGAGCGTCGACAGATCGAGGGCGTGGAAGAACGAGGCCGCAGGCCCCGAGGTGCCCGAGGCGTAGGTCTTGCTTGTGAAGTACGCCGTGTTCGTCGATGGGTCGATCACCGGCGTTCCGGTGATGCCCACGTTCGGGGCCAGGTCACTGCAGTTGAGGTCGACGGACTTCCACGGCGGATCCAGGACGCGGTCGACGATCTTCGCGCCGGTGGCCGGATCGAGGACGTAGACGTGGTTGGCCTCCGTTACCACCAGGAGCCCGCCGGAGAAGAGGAGCGGCTGGGCGTAGATCTGTCCGTCGAGCGTGACGTCGAAGAGCTGCTGGAAGGAGGAGCTGCTCACCTCTGCGGGGTGGAGCGCCGGCTGGTTGGGGTACCAGCCGCTGCGGAGATCGTCGGCGCTCGCGCCGATGCCCAGGGCCGAGGAGCGCGTCCCCGGCGTTCGCAACCCGAACCATCCGGGCGTCCCGCCACCCGGTACCGCCGAACCGCACGCACATGTCAGGAGCAGCAGCGTGGCCGCGCCGACGCGACGACAGATGCTCAACGATCCCCTCCGGGCAGTGGCCGGAGGGAAAACACTCCCCTTGAACTCCGTTAGGGGTGCGGGGCGGTCGGTGTCCGCAGCTCGACACGCGCCTGCGTCCGGCGTCCGGTACTCACCGGAATCTGCGGGGGGGCCGTCGGCGCGAAAGCGTTCGCTGGCGGACCGTGAGGAGCCAGACTCTCAGCGCGACCTGCTCCTGCGCCGCTTGCCTCCGAGCTGGGCCGCGACCTTCCGATCCGGCACCTCGAAGAGCCCCCGCCGTCCCTTCAGCGGGATCGGCTTCTTGAACCGCCGGGCGCCGGTGAGGTACCAGCCCCAGCTGCCCTCCTGGTGCCACCGGCTCGTCCGCTCCTGCGTGCACTCGACGAGCTCGACCACCCCGATGATGGCGCTCCGCTCGGCCGCGTCGGGAACGCCATGCTCGGCGAAGGATGCATCGTCGGCCCGGGCGCCCGCGTGGATCAGCAGTGGCCCGCGATGGTGGGTCCTCCAGCTGCGATTCTCGACGTCCTTCTCTCCACGGACGATGAGCTCGGCCCACGGTTGGTGAATGGTGATGGCTCGCATGCCCCGGTCCCCTGCGAACGGCGTGCCCGGGTCACCGGCGCCGGAGCACCGCCCCGTAGAAGGCGTCCGTTCCGTGCCGGTGCGGAGAGGTGACGAGCGCCGGCCCTCGACGGAGCTCGGCCGGGACGGGCGCCTCGATCTGCTCGACCTCCGGATGAGCCTCGAGGAGCCCGCGAACGACGTCCTCGTTCTCCTCGGGCCGGACCGTGCACGTGACGTGGACGATCCGTCCGCCCGGCCGGACCCGGGCAAGCGCGGTGTCGAGCAGCGCGCGCTGGAGCGGTGGCCACCGGGCGAAGGTCCGGACGTCGGTCCGCCACCGGACGTCCGGGCCACGCCGGATCGACCCCAGCGCGGAGCAGGGCGCGTCGACCAGGACCGCGTCGTAGGTCTCCTCCGGCGGTTCGTGGAGGACGCGGACCGAGGCTCCGGCGCCGGCACGCTCGGCCCGGTGGCGGAGCCGCTCCAGCGCCTCGCGGTCGACGTCGTACGCATCCACTCTCCCCTGCCCCTGGAGCGCCGCCGCGAGGAGCAGCGTCTTCCCTCCGGCTCCGGCGCAGAGGTCCAGCACGCGCATCCCCGGCCGCGCCTCGACCAGCGCACCGGCGAGCTGGCTCCCCTCGTCCTGCACCTCGAAGAGTCCCTCCTGGTGCGACGGGAGACCGAGCACGTTGGGTCGTCCCTCGAGATGCAGGGCATCGGGGGCGTGGTGACCCGGGGAGCTGGCGATGCCCTCCGCATTGAGCCGCTCGGCGAGGGCCTCGCGATCGAGACGCAGGCGGTTGGCGCGCACCGTGACCGGTCCGGGAACGTTGCAGGCAGCGGCGAAGAGAGCGGCCTCCGCGCCGAGAGCGTGCTCGAGCTCGGGAACGAGCGCGTCCGGCCACGAGAGCCGGATCGGCCAGTCGTCGGGAGGAGGCCTGGGCTCGGGGATCTCGCCGTCGGTCCAGGCGCGCACCGCATGGGCGGGGAGATGAGCGACGTCCCGGAGGAGCGCCGTCAGCATCGGCCCCGGCGCCTCGGAGCCGGCCTGGTACGCGAGGCGGCGGCGCCAGAGGGCCACGCCGAAGAGCGCCTCGGCCGCGACCGCGCGGTGGGCAGCGTCCCACCCCGGATGCGAGCGCAGGAGCACCGTGAGGAGCCGCGCGGCGTCACCTCCGTGGAGCACCTGGCCGAGCGCCTCGAGGACCTGCCGCCGGACCTCGGGGAGCTGCGACCAGTCGATGTGGGCGAGACGATCGCGCGCGGCGCGCTCGAGCGCCTGGAGCGTCGGGGCACGCGTCCCCGTGCCGGCCCGGGAGGTCACGGGGGAAGAATGCCCGATCCGGGACCGGCGATCGCGCGCGGAGGCGCTCGACGGTGTCTCCGCGGTGGCGTGCTGCTGGACAACGTCCGAATCGAAGGTGTCTGGCACCTTCGAGGGGCACCTTCGAGGCCTGGACAGCGTCACGGCCGGCGGCGATGACTCGGGCCATGGAGCTCCGCGACCTCCTCGGCTTCCTCCGGCGGCAGCGATTTGGCGTCATCTCCTCGGTGAGCCCTGACGGACAGCCGCAATCCGCGGTCGTGGGCGTCGCATTCACTGACCGGGGCGAGGCCGTCTTCGACACCATTGGTTCGTCGCGGAAGGCGCGGAACCTCCGGCGTGATCCGCGGGCATCGCTCGTGATCTGGGAGGGCGAGCGGACGGTGCAGATGGAGGGGCGTGTCGACGAGCCCACCGGAGCCGAGCGCGAAGCGATCGTGAAGGTCTACCTGGCCACCTTCCCCGACGGTGCCGAGCGCCTGCGCTGGGAGGGCATCACCCACTTTCGCTTCCGGCCGAGCTGGGTGCGGGATTCCGACTTCGGCGCCGGTCCCGAGCCGCGGATCGCCGAGCTGGGCTCCGCACTCCACGAATCCTGACATCCGTCGCAGCCGTCCAGTGGAAGACGGACCGACGCCGCTCGCCGTGCCTCCCGCCATCGCGTGACAACGTTCTCGCGTGAATGGCACTCCCGGCGCCGCTGGCGATCGTCCGACGCGTGTATCGCTGGCTCCACCGCGGGTGGGAGTCGAAGCGCGTCCAGCACCTCGTGGCGACCGCGCTGATCACCATCTTCGTCGGCGCGCTCCTCCTCATCGAGCTGCGGCGCCTGGGCCTGCTGCCCTTCGCGTGGCTTCCGTCGAACCACTTCCACGCGGTCCGGCTGGGCTTCAACCTGCTGCTGGTCGTCGAGGTCGTCGGACTGGTCTTCGGCCTCACCGGGAGCCCGGGACGCACGCTGGGGCGACAGTTCGAGATCCTCTCCCTCATCCTCCTCCGGCAGAGTCTCAAGGAGCTGGTCAACGCGCCCGAGCCGCTGCGCTGGGACGCCCTGCGCCCCTTCGTCTGGCCGATGGTCGCCGACGCCGCCGGGGCGGTCGCGGTCTTCGCGCTCGTCGGCCTGTTCTACCGGCTGCAGCGCGACGGGGACGAGCAGCCCGCGGAGCGCACTCCCGAGCTCTTCGCCGCGTCGAAGGAGGCCGTCGCGCTGGTCGTCCTCCTCATCTTCCTCGTCCTCGCCGGCAACGGGGTCAGCGATGCGCTGCTGCGCCACGAAGGTGCCGCCGCGTACGACAGCTTCTTCGAGACCCTCTACACGGTGCTGGTCTTCGCCGACCTGACGATCGTCTTCCTCTCCCTGCGCCACAGCTTCAGCTACGAGAACGTGTTCCGGAGCTCGGGGTACGCCGTGGTGACGGTGCTCATCCGCATCGCGCTCACCGCGCCGCCGTACCTCAACGCGGCGCTGGGGGTCGGAGCGACGGTGCTCGGCATCGCGCTGGCCGCGGCCTACCCGAGCACCGCCGAGGCCCCCCGTCCCCCCGAGCCGGTGGCCGGAGCGGCGCGCGAGCCCCAGCCGAAGCGAGCTCACTGAGACGCGTCGCGCCGGGGGCTCCCCGACGACGAGGTTTTACGAGGTGTCTATTACGAGGTGTCTGGCACCTCGCGAAGACACCGCCCACTACGAGGTGTCTGGCACCTCGCGAAGCCCCCTCCGAAGTCCGGAAATGCTCCTCCCGCTCCGGCGTAGAACCGGGCGGGTGAACGACCTTCGCCACTACTCCGGCGGATCCTGCCTGCCGCGCCATCGACACCTCGGGGCCTACGCCGCGGTCGTCCTCGCCGGCGACTTCGTCGAGGCCGGGGACCGCGGGCGCCACCGCCTCGAGGCGGGGAAGGTCGTCTTCCACCATCCCTTCGAGGCGCACCGGGACGAGTTCGGGCGACGTGGGGCGGTGGTCCTCGACCTGCCGCTCGGTCGTTGTCCCGAGCTCACCACGGGCGAGGTGGACGCGCTCGATGTCGTCGTCCGCCTCGCCCGGAACGACCCCGAGGCCGCCGCCGCGCTGCTCCTCGACGAGGTTCGACCCGCCGAGCTCGATCTCGACGACTGGCCGGATACCCTCGCCCAGGCGCTCGCGGCGGAGCCCGACCTCTGCCTCGAGACCTGGGCGGAGCGGAACGGCCTCAGCCCGCAGACCCTGAGCCGCGGCTTCCGGCAGGCCTACGGAACCACCGCGAAGCGCTTCCGCGCCGAGCACCGCGCCCAGCGCGCCCTGCGGACGCTCCCCGGCTGGACCGAGACGCTGGGCGACCTCGCGGCCGAGCTCGGATTCGCCGACCAGGCCCACCTGACGCGTGCCGTCGTCTCGCTCACCGGGTGGACGCCGGGGCAGCTCCGCGCGAAGTGGATACAAGACCGGAGCCTCGCCGCGGGCTAGACCTCGGCGCATGCACCGTCGCTCCGTCCTCGCCGGCTCCCTCGCGCTCCTGGCCTCCAGGGCCGTCCCCGCTCTCGGGGCGGCCGACGCAGGAACCCCGGGCCGGCACACGCGCTGGGCCGTTCGTAGCTCAGAGGGTCTGGACGCGATCTCCTTCCTCGGCCCGTTGTCGGGGCGACCGCTCTACACCGAGCCCTACCAGAAGGAGCTCGAGACGTTCCGACCGCGGCTGCCAGCGGACGTCCGGGAGGACGTTCCGAAGCTCTGGGAGGAAGCCGAGAAGGGCAACGTGGGTCTGCTCGCCCCGGCGCTCGACGTCATCTTCTCGAGCGACAAGAACGGCGACACGCTCGACGCGGTCCTCGCAGGACTCGGCGCACCGGAGCAGAAGCTGCTTCCGGCGTACCGGGCGAGCCCCTACTGGGAACAGGAGACCTGGGACTGGGTGCTGAAGACGCGGCCGCGCCTCGTGAACGTGTTCCGCGGGATGCGCAGCGCCGGCTTCGTGAAGTTCCGCCAGCAGCGAGCCGGCACCGCCCTCGCCGAGCGCATCAAGGGCGTCCAGCGCGACCTCGACGGCTTCGACGTCATCAAGCTCCAGGAAAAGCTCACCGGCCGGACCTTCGACCCGACCATCAACATCGTGCTCCTGCTCTTCTGCAAGCCGCACGGGATCAAGGTGCAGGGCCAGACCTTTCTCCAGGCCTACGACTACGACATCCCGACCACCGTCCGGATCGCGGCGCACGAGATGCTGCATCCGCCGGTCCCGCTCGACGGTCCGGCTGCGAAGGCGGCGCTGGGCGTCCTCGCCAAAGATCCGCTCATCACCCGCATCGTGAAGGAGCACGATCCACGCTGGGGATACACGACGCTCGACGGGATCCTGAACGAGGACCTCTGCCAGGCGCTGGACCAGCTGATCAGCGAGGCGCTGGGCGTCGGTCGAAATCCTGCCGACCGCTGGCGGAAGTCCGACGACGGGATCCACGTGCTCGCCGCGGCGTTCTACGGGTATTTCCGCGACGACCACTGGCTGGAGCGGGGCGGGAACCTCGAGACCTGGCTCTCCCAGGCCGTGTCCTCGGGACGCCTCGCCCCGGAGCGGCTCCACGCCACCGCCGCCCGGGTCCTCGAGCGTCCAGTCAGCCAGCTCTGGCCGCTCGACGCCGACGCGGGCACCGCGCGCTAGCTGCTCGGGCCGCCCCAGGGTCGCGGGGCACCTGGGCAGACCGCGTGGGTTGGCAGGAATTCAAACTTCTTTGTCACTCCTGCCAATCCCCGACTCTGTACATAGATGGAGGCGCCGATCGGGATGGTCCCCCTCGGCCGGCGCTCCAATGAGACGCGGACCTCGAGGCGCCGTGGGTTCACACTCCCCTCCTCACGGCGCCTCGTTTTTTTGGACTGACGTCGCGGGCTCGCTTCACCCCGGATTCGGTCTGACCAGGTACTTCGAGCCGGTGGCGGCTCGCGCGTACACGGCAATCTCCTCGGGGCGCAGCATCTCGGGGAGCGAGACCTCCCTGGAGTAGTGGCTGGCGAAGGTCGTGGTCACCTCCGCGGCCGCGCGGGCTCTCAGGCGGCTCGCTGTCTCGGGACCCAGCTTCTCGAGGGCAGGCCAGACCAGCCAGCCCCCGATGCTCCACGCCACGCCCCACGTCCGGTGGAGCACCGTCGGACCCGTATCGAGCGAGCCGTACAGGTAGACCTGCTTGTGCACCGTGGTCCCGTAGCGCCGGTAGCCGGGCTGGCCTCGCGCGGCTGCCGCCTCCATGGCGCCGAGGATCTCGCTGGCCAGCGTTCCGCCGCCCAGCGCATCGAAGGCCAGCGTCGCGCCGGTCTCGGCGATCGCGTCGGTGAGCACCTGGCGGAAGCCGGGCTGACTCGAGTCCACGACGTGGGTCGCCCCGAGCGGGGACAGGACGGACACCTGCTCGGGCCGGCGGACCACGTTGACCAGCGGCACGCCGTCGGCCCGGCAGAGGCGCACCAGCATCTGGCCGAGGTTCGATGCGGCCGCGGTATGGACGAGCGCCCGGTGCCCCTCGCGCCGCATCGTCTCGACCATTCCCAGCGCGGTGAGCGGGTTGACGAACCAGCTCGCCCCTTCCGTCGCCGAGACGCCAGGCGGCAACGGCTCGCACTGCGCGACCTTCAGGCAGCGGTACTGGGAGTACATCTCTCCGCCGATCACCCCGACGACCCGTCCGAGCAGCGCCTGTGCCTGAGGCGTCGGCCCGGCGGCGACGACGACCCCGGCGCCCTCGTTGCCCACCGGCATGGCCTGCCCGATCCGCCCGGCGAGCGCGCGCAGCCGCTCCGGAGCGAGCGGGGCGCTCACGCTGGGAAGCTCCGCCGTCCCTCCGGCGCGCGCCTGTCCGACGTCGGCGCCGGCGAAGAGGACTCCCAGGTCCGAGGGGTTGATGGGCGATGCCCCGATCCGCACGAGCACCTCGTCGTCCTTCGGGCGTGGGACTGGCGCGCGGACCAGGGCAAGCACCACCCGCCCCTCCGCCTCGACGGTGGACCGCAGCTGCAGACCTTCGGCCGGAATCTCGGAGCCCATCGGCGCACCCCTGACCCCATATAGCCAAGTCGGCGCACGCCCGGCCGCGCGAGTCAGGGGCGGCGGTCCGGTCGTCCCGGATCCGGCGCTGGAAATT
>Ga0105242_10005063_pt1 | contig 10177 bp, 14 predicted proteins | sample KBSM24metaG_FD_81521 | JGI IMG/M metagenome (GOLD analysis project Ga0105242, IMG submission 81521) | Miscanthus rhizosphere microbial communities from Kellogg Biological Station, Michigan, USA - KBS M2-4 metaG | ecosystem: Host-associated > Plants > Roots > Rhizosphere > Soil | place... | reverse complement strand
CTCGGCGCTCGGCCAACTCGCTGCGAAGGTCGGCGAGAGTGACCGTTTCGTCACGCTCGATCTCGGCGAGGCCAGTCTCCAGGGCAACGAGAGCGTCTGGGTCGGAGAGAATTTCGGCGGTCTCCTCTAGGGCCTCAACGTCATCGAGCAAGCTGCTGACGTGCTACGGGGCTCGCGCACAGGGACGGTCTTACCCTTTGGCTCCGTCTACATGATCGCGTACACAACTTCAGGAGCCTCTTCTGTCGAACGACAGTTCTTGCCGCGGCGGGCAAATCTGTCGCCCATAAGGCCGTAGCGGGGGACGGGATTCGAACCCGCGACCTTCGGGTTATGAACCCGAACCTGGAGTCCCGCCGGACTAGGTGGGGGTACGGTGTCAAGCGGTTTTCGCGAGATCGAGATCGGCTGGGATCTGTGGGGCACCTTGCCCCATTTCTTGCCCCAGCGACCGTTGGCCTAGACACCGCCGGTCGACGACGACTGGCCGGGAGCTCCAACGTCCCGCCGCGATCGGCTTTCCGTTCGACCAGGTCTCCACCCCCCCTGCGCCGGGGTAGCGCTTGATCGCTTCGATGGGATCGGTGCTAGTCGGCCCACCAGTCGCGCTGGCCATCGACGTCTTCGCGCGAAGCCTCGCCGAGATTGGGCGCACCGATGACGAAGATCTCAAGTCCCTCCGCCCCGGCTTCGTAGCCTCGCCACGTACCGGGCGGGACGCGCACCGCGTCCCATTCCTTGAGCTCGACGATCTCGTCGTCGAGCTTCATCCGGCCGCTCCCGCGCAGGACCACGTACACCTCCTCCTGCTTCTTGTGCGTGTGGCCGTACGGAAAGCGATAGCCGGGCGGGACGCGCTGGTAGCCCAGGCCGGATTGCTCAAGCTCGAGCGCCTGGGTCGCCAAGCGGAACTCCAAGTCCGGCGCGCCGTCGAAATTGGACCCGAGGTCCTCCAGGTCCTCCTTGAGGTTCCTGAGAGTGAACGGCACGGCGCAATTCTATGGCACCCCCGCTGGGGTCGCCGATCTGATGCGTCAAGCCCCGCGGTGCCAGGTTCCTTCCCGGCGGCGCTCCGCGGTCAGACAGTAGGTACTGCTTCTTCCCATGCATTGGCAAGCACCGGGACGTTGCCGCGTCGCCGGGGCCATCTGTTTGCGTTCTCGCCGGCGAAACGTAGGTGGACCGAGGGCGCCTCTCAAGGGCCGGAATCGACCTCGCTCGGACCTCACCTTGCCCCAGAGCTTGCCCCAGGTCCTTTTTTTGCACCCTTTTGTCTGCGGTCCCGGAAAACTAAACCCCGCATTTGCGGGGTTTAGTGAAATAGCGGGGCAGGATCGAACCCGCGACCTTCGGGTTACGATCCCGAACCAGGGGTCCCGCTGGACTAAGTGGGGCATGGTTCCAAGCGGCTTTCGCGAGATCGAACTACGTGGAGATCGGCTGGGATCTGTGGGGCACCCTGCCCATTTCTTTGCCCCATGCCTCCAGCCGAGTACCCTCTTATTAGCGGGGGCCGAACATGATTACGCCGATCCCCATTAGGCAGACGATCGCACCCGCCAGATCGAAACGATCCGGGTTGAAGTCATCGAAGACGACAGCCCAGAGCAGCGAACCGACTACGAATACGCCGCCATATGCGGCAAGTACCCGGCCGAACTCGCTACTGGGCTGTTGTGTTGCGAGCAGGCCATAGATAGCGAGGGCAGTGATGCCGGCGACGACGGCCGCCGGTCCCTTCCCTGCTCGTAGGCCGGTCCAGATCAAATAGGCGCCGCCGATCTCAGCCAAAGCAGCGATGCAGAACAGCGCAATCGAACGCCCTGTCATCGGCTAAGAGCACCAGGCCTGCTCTTGAGGCGCCGAAGAGCCCAAGCGTTGGTCTATCCGTTCCCACGGCCCACAGCCGGTCGCTACCGGTCGCGCAAGCATGACGCTGGGAATAGCCCCCAGCTCCGGGCAGCCGAAGTAGCCGGTGATGCTGGCGACGAGGTGGGAGATTCCAAACCAAGTGGGGACAAGAGCCGCGGGCCAAAGTGCGATTCCGCCCGGCAACTGATGCGAACTCAATGCTCCGGCGATCACGAGGAAGCCAACCCCAGCCGCCGCACGGATTGCGCGGGAAGGGCGACTCATCACCGCTTCGTCGGTTGCACAGCAACCTCCGTCGAGAGGGCTTACCGGCGCTTCTGCGCTACGTCGCGGAACAGAGCAGCTAGGGCCATCTGTGACGGCACCTGGGGAACTGGGGGGCATACCGGACACGCCTATTCCTTTCGTTGTAAGTCGCTACGCCGAACGGTTTACCACCTCAAGTAAGCTTTAAGTCAAGGGGCAGATGGCCATCGAAGATGAACTGACAATCGGGGAGGCAGCTCGCCTTGCGGGGGTCCCCGCTTCAACCCTCCGCTACTGGGAGATGGCGGGCTTGCTGAAGACGCCACGTCGAGTTGGCGGTAAGCGCCGCTATGACCCCGAGGGCTTGCAGCAGATAGAGATGGTCGCACTAGCCAAGCGGGCTGGGTTTACGCTGGCCGAGATTCGGATCATCCTTTCCGGCGTTTCAGGCAAAAAGCCACCGTCGGAGGTTTGGAAAGTGCTCGCCTTCGACAAGCTTCCCGAGGTAGAGCAAACGCTCGCCGAGGCTCAGGCGATGAAGAGAATTTTGGAAGCCGGCCTGCGATGCGAGTGCCTGAGTCTGGAGGACTGCCTTGCCGACACCGGCCGCCGAACCGCGGAGTACCCCTCAGGCGATCTGTAGGTCCTTCGCAGGGGCCTTGAATCGGCCTCTCTCGAACCTCACCTTGCCCCAGGGCCGTTTTTGCACCCCTCTGCCTGCGCTCTCGAAAGACGAAAATCCTGCAGGGCTTCGCTGCCTAGCGGAGGAGGGATACGTTCGGTCGGGCGACCTGATCATCCCCATCGAATGGGCGTCAAATTGGGCAATCAGAAGGAGGCGAGGCGGGACCTGAAAGCCTCGACGCTGCTGTGCTCGCTTGCATAGAGCAGCCATGCCCTCAATGAGAGGGCATCGGCATGGCTGGCGGCTTGCCCCCCCGGCGCCGGGTCTTCGCGCTACCTTCTTGCCGATGATTGACGATGCCACCATCGCCGAGGCGGGGCGAAGGATCTCCGCGGCTGCGCCAGAAGCACGGGTGATTCTGTTCGGTTCACACGCACGTGACGAGGCAGGCCCTGGAAGCGATCTTGATCTTCTGGTGATCGAGCCCGAGGTGGAAAACGCAGCCATGGAGTCGGTCCGGCTTCACCGAACCCTCCGAGGCTTGGGAATCCCGGCCGATGTGGTTGTAGTAGACGAGGATCTGGTTCGCCGCCGTTCAGTCGTAGCGGGCACGATGGTGGAGCGAGCACTTCGCGAGGGCCGAGTCCTTGTCGACGCCTGAGCACCGCGAGGTCGCCCAGCTCCTGCTTCAGAAGGCCCGCGAGGATCTCAGCGCCGCCCAAGTTCTAGTGGCGACCGAGGACCAAGCCGACCACGTGATCGGCTTCCATCTCCAACAAGCGATCGAGAAGGCGTTGAAGTCCATTCTTGCCGTGCATGCGATCGAGATCCCCCGGACGCACGACCTGGGCTACCTCGCAGAACAGATCAGCGATCTGAACATCGAGATCCCCAAACCAGTGACCACCTCCGACTGGCTTACCCCTTGGGGCGTCCTCTTCCGCTACGACTCTTATCCGGAAGCGCTAGATCGAGATAAAGCCCTCGAAACCGCGATCGCAGCGACCAGCTTGGCGGATGAGGTTCTCGGGTAAGCCTTGGTTATCTGCGCCCGGCCCTTATGGCCGTTGTGGGTTAAACCGCAATACGAACCAATCAGCGATCTCACAAGCCACAACCTGAAGATTGAGAGCCTTACGCTCGGTGATGCCCTCGTTCAGACCGTGGGCAATCTTGTTGCGACGATCAACAAGCAGGCCTAGCTCCCTACGCAGCCTCTGATCATCATCGTCAAAGACATCGCGGAGATCGTCCTGAAGAGAGCGGTCAAATCGACCGACCCAAACAAGAAGAGTCTCTGGCCATGGGTTTTTGACAGTTGGAATTGCGACTTGGGCGAAAGTCCTGACCGGACCCCGAGCGCACTTCCTCGGCGTTGGCATCCAGGCGCCGATGCCACCAGCGGTGGGCTGTGGCGGGCGCACGCAAAAGGCGGCAGCTGCCGCCTTTTGCGTCACCCCGACTCGATCGCTTCCACCAGCGCCAGCCGTCCCGCCGGTCCGAGAACGGCGTTAGCGTGAACCTTCATCCGGGTCCTCCTCGAGGTCGTGAGCTTCGACACCCACAGCCTCTTGGCGGGCCCGGATGGCCTCTCAGCGGTTCACAACGTGTGTGGGCGGGTCATCTAGGCCCAGCTCGGGTCGATATCTATCTATTGGCTCGCGGTACCGACTCCGTCGGGCAATTCATCCCACCCAATCTGCTTGGCGAGCGCCTGAGCAAAAATCTCGTCGGGTTTGTACCAACCACGGTCCGGAGCTACAAACGTCTCAAAGTCGAGGCTCAGGTCGGCAATCCGAAAGCGCCACACGGTTTCACGCTGCATCGGTGAATCGTTTACTCGCTCGCCAATGTATTTCGTCTGGCAGATAACCGTCGATTGTTTTGGATCGAGGATGTGGAGGTCACATTCCGTGGTGGCAGGACCTTGGCCTGAGCCCGGGGACTTGAGGGAGAGGACGTACAAACGGTTGTCCTTCAGGACGAACAGACCGGGAGATTCCTCCCCCCGCTCGATCACCGCTACAGCAGCATCCTCCGGCAAGAACTCGAAACATTGATTGAAGACCGCCGATTGAATCTTTCGTTCGCTGCTGCGAGCTTCATGCGGATCGCCAGTATTCGCGCTCCATGCCGACCAAGCTTCGGCGAAGACCTGCGACACCTGAGCCGACTGAGCTTGATTCATCTCATCTCCTCCCTCTCATTCGCTAGCGACTGCGCTACCAAAGCAGCCCACGAACTAGATCGCTGGAATTCAACCACTACAACCAAGCATCTCGACTCCCAGCGCACCTTCAGCCTTGAACAGCTCCAGCATCGAGAAAGACTCGCTTGAGTGCAGCAACCACTCGTCGCACCAACTCCGGGCTGCCGGCCTGAGCGCTCGGAATAATCTCGGGCGGGTCTGGCGCAATCACAGTCGAGGGAAGGCTCATACCTGGATGCATCTGATTCGGGTTGCTGCCTTCTCCCCAACCCTTGTACTGAGCATCGGGTATCGCAGCCGTAACAGCGACACGCGTTACCGACCCCCGACCATCGATGCGCGCCCATACAGCTTGAGCAAAAAGCCCTGATGCATTTAGTGCTTGTTCGAGCCTTTCTGGATCGACAAGCGAGCCGGTGAAGGCGCCCGGGCTTTGAATACCCGAAACGACAGTGATGGCACCGTCGGCATGGACAAATGCATCGGGTCGGATCCACTCTCGAGACTCACTCCCGAGGAGATGGACACCCTCCCCTGAAATGCTCGCCTCGATACCAAGTGCCTGTGGGATAACTCCAGCCTCTCGAAGTGCTTGACTCAAATCATTGCCGAGACTGGAATCCTCCAAGGCAAGCGGATCAAGAATCGTCCCTTGGCGAAGCGGAGCAAACGCCACTCGGACCGTGAGCCCGCTTGACATAGAGCTCCGTGGCGCGTCCGCCGCAAGCTCAAGAGCGCGCGCCGATGCTGCAGTTGGATCCTCTCCTGGCGATCCAGCGCGAAGCTCACTCAAAGCCCCCGCTACGGCCAAACCGATGTCACTCACGTCAGTGAAGCGGCGATAGAAACGTCCCTCTGCCCAAACACCTCGCACCCGGTCCAAAAATGCAACCTGCTCCGGCTCCAATTCTACTGCCTGAACAAAGACCAACACGTCCTTGCCTTGTCTAATGGCCTCGTTGAACTCGTCCTCGGTGGGGGCGAGACCGCTTGCGCCTTTATCGCCATAGCGAGAGCCAAGCAGCAGAACAATCACGTCTGACCGGGCGATCTTGTCGAATAGCGTTCGTCGGGGACTATGTGGGGACGCGGCCGTCTCCTCTGCCATCTCGGCATGCATCCCTAGGGCTTGGACGGCGGCCGCGGCCGCCGTCCGAACATCCTCAAGGCCGGTCTGCACCGAGCTAATGAAGGCTGCATCAACCGACACCGCTTACGCTGCCCTTCGACCGCTCTGGCTGCGACGTCGCTCCGCGAACGCTTCGATGATCTTGCACGCATTGTTCAGAGCTGCACGGGCACCATCCCCCGGCCGGTATTGGTCGAGAATCCGGCGCAGACCCTCAAGCTCCGGCCCCGGTTCCCTAGGAGGTCCAGCGGGCCAGTTGCCATAGGCCACCGAAGCCGCGCCGGCTCGCACCATGAGCCCCCAGCCTTCCCCGGCACGATCACCACGCTCCATCAATGGACCAACAACATCGCACGCAATCTTGATTGCCCCGCCGAGTGTGCGAGCCACATGGGGTCCGCTGGGCGTTTCGACAACAATCGCACCACGGCGATACTCAGCAGTTATGCCTCGATCCTCAGTGAGGAACTGAGCATCTAGTTCGAAGACCACTTGGTCCTCCTTTTGGCTTGACGTCAATTTCCGGCCGAATTACAGGGCGGCGAACCCCTCGGCCAAGGATCAGCTTCCTCTTCGTGGCGGACGAACTGCACGACGGGCGGCAGGTCTGGGGCCACCTCGCCCGCCGCCCGTCGATGAAATGAACGTCTAGCCGAGGCGGATTTCTAACGGGTGCGGCGGACGACCCACGCCTACCGAGATTGATGCGGCTTAACCAGGAGCCGAGGCTTGTTGTTCTCGACACGCTCCGTGGCTAGAGCGCATTTTACTCAGAGGTTGAGCCGGCGATGCGCAACCTCGGCCTGGGCCAGTCCGCTTGCAGACTTCCTCTACGGAGGTTGCTTTGAGGGTCACTCGGGCGCAAAAATGAGCCTGACCTACTGCTTCCTCATCGGTCATTGAGTCGATGCGCGTGCAGCTCAGCCTTGGTCATGACCTGATAGTCCAAGTCCGAGTCAGCGGCTTCAAGAGCTAAGGGTCGCTAATGGAGCTATAGCGGGGGCGGGATTCGAACCTGCGACCTTCGGGTTATGAGCCCGAACCTGGGGACCCGCTGGACTACGTGGGGCACGGTTTCAAGCGGTTTTCGCGAGATCGAGATCGGCTGGGATCGGCTGGGATACGTGGGGCTTCTTGCCCCATTTCTTGCCCCAGCGGTCCCCTCCATCCCTCGGCCGGAACTCCACGGCACGGATGCGCTCGTAAAGCTGGTCGTCAGTCGGACGGCGCCGGTAGACAGGTCGACCGGGCGGGCAAAGTCCCAGAACCGGTCGGCGACCGCCACGGGGCGCAGCCCGTCTGGCAATGACCGAGTCCAGGTCGCCGAATAAACAATCCCTGGGTTTTCGTCCCAGGGCGGGGCAAGACGCTCTCAGGTGAGCGTTCGCTCCAGCTTCACCTCGCACATGTCCACCGATGCACGAGTGCCGGGCGTCTCCGACGAATCCATCGCGCTGAACACTTGGCCTCCTGCCTCCATGTCCTCCGCGCTCCCGAAGTACTGAAGGACGACCGCCGTTCCCTGCGCGCTGTCGAACAAGATCTTGAGACCTGTGGCGGGCACCCCTGGAGGTGGGCCGTCTGACTCCTCGATGCGGGCGAGAAGCTCTTGCATTCGCTCGGCCGATACGTCGGTGAACCTGACGACACGCACGTACATGGCAGCCTCCTCGATTCGTTGTGGGACATCGACCCTATTCGGTCCACCCCGGACCCGTCGAGTGATCAGCGGAGCCGCCTGGAAGCTGGGCAGCATCCCAAACGCCGACTCGCTTCGGGTCCTCGGCGACCCGGCCCGAAAGCTCATCGGCGGTCAGCGCGACGCCGCTATTTCGGCGGTGATCGCATTCCTCCAGCTCCGAAGTAAAAGGCCCACCACAATGGGTGGGCCTTTTCAACTAGCCCTTGCAGCCAGGGACCGGTTCATTGGCCCAAGGGCCGGTGCCATGACCAGGGGCATGACACTTGGCGCCAGGGTCGTTCGGCCCCTTGCTGCTGTTGCCGGGACCGAAGTCCGGATCGGCGAGGACCGGCGTCGCCGGGATGGTCAGAGCCCCGGCGGTGAGGGCGAGAGCCAACATCTTCCGACGCATGGGAAACCTCCTTGGCGCTGATCGCGTCCATGCGGGGCTCCCAACGAAGACCTACAGCGAACCACCCCTCCTCGCTGAACGAGCGAAGGTAGCACCGGCCCACGCTCGCGTGTCAAGGCCAGTGGTGCGGCTTTGATCCCTAAAAACTGGGTGCTAGTGGTGCATGCAGCTGCGGATTTTCCCAACTGTCGAGGCACCGAGTCAGGCCCGGCGGGAGCTTTCCCTCGACGGCTTGGTCGAGGCGTGGAAAGCTGACGAGCGTGAGAAACAGATCTGGTTCTGCATGAACGTCTGTTCCTCCTAGTCAGACCGGCACGCAAGAGCCATTCGCAGTGAAGATCCGGCGCATCGGTAGGGCCTGTCGCTGGCCACGCCTACCGCTGGCCGCTCGGCGCAACTATTGGGGCGACTTGGACACGGCTCGCGTCGCGTCGCCCGGAAGGCAGTGCTGCGCGGCGACCTGCTCGAAGGCCGCAACGACCTTTGGGTCGAACTGCGAGCTGGCGCTGCGGCGCAGCTCTTCCAGCGCTCGCGAGGGACGCATCGCGACGCTATAGGGGCGCTCTGAAACCATCGCCGCGTAGGCATCGCAGACGGCTACCACCCGCGCGCCAAGTGGGATCTGCTCGCCGCGCAGGGAGTCCGGGTAGCCACTTCCATCCCAGCGCTCGCCACTGGAGCGAACCAGGCGCGCGACCGGGACGAGCGCCGCGGCGGAGGCGATGATCCGCTCGCCGATCAGGGTGTGCTGGCGGACGAACTCCCACTCGGACTCCTCGAGCGGGCCGGGCTTGTTGAGGATTGCGTCGGGGATCGCCATCTTCCCTGTCTCGTGCAGCTGCGCGGCGCGGTAGGTCTCATCGCGTTGCTCAGCCTCCATTCCTAGCTCTTCGGCGACCGCCAGCGCCACCTCGGCGACATCGACAGCTCGCTCGGCCAGCTGCGGTTGGCGCTCGCGTAGCGCCGTCAGCAGCACGTCGCGCGACTGCGAGCCGGCCGAAGTCCGCTCGCTGACCTTGTTCGCATACATCCGCCGGTCGGCGAGCTGCATCGCCTCCTTGACCGAGCCGGCCTCGCTTGGCAACAGGACGCTGCCCTGCGAGGCGGCGATCGAGAAGCCCTCGCCGCGCTCCGAGAGCGCCGCGGCGGCGCCAGCGATGATCGCATCGACCTCGGCCGCCGTGCACTCGGCGAGAAGGCAGAACTCATCGCCGCCCAGCCGGTAGACCCGGCTCCCCTGCGAAGCCGCGAAGCGCTCCAGCCGCCCGCCGAGTCGCTCCAGCAGGGCGTCTCCGACCGGGTGGCCGAAGGTGTCGTTGTAGAGCTTGAAGCCGTCGAGGTCGAACAGCACGAGGAGCCGGAGGGACCCGGCCGCTGCCGGTCGCGTTGTCGCGTGTTCCAGGTCCCGCATCAGCGCTCTGCGGTTAGGCAGCCCGGTCAACTCGTCGGTGCGCGACTCCTGCGCGCTCGTGCGAGCTTCGCCTTGGCTCTCACGCAAAGAGAGGACCAAGCGCACGACAACCGCGATCAGGGTGATCAGGGAGATAACCGCTGCGGCGGTTGGGGCGGTGGCGAATCGTTCGACTGCCTGGATGCAGATCGCGACCAACGCCGCGACGGCTGGTATCGCGACGATCCGCACCGCCCGCGATCGCAGTGGCTCGGCGGTGCCCGGCTCGATCCATGCCGCGCAAGCCACCAGCAGAACACCGCACGGCCAGCCGGCGTCGAGAATCGTGCCCTCGACGTAGGTTCCCTTGGCGGACTGCAGCAAATAGCCGCCATCGGAAGCGGCGAGCAACAAGAGGCCGGCCCCGAGGACCGCCCAACTGCGCCCCGGCCGCCAGCCGGTGAACGAGGCGGCGGTCGCCACCATCGTCAACAGAGTCAGGTCGGCGATCGGGTAGGCAAGGTTGGTCGCAACGGCAAGCGTCTGTCCTTCGCTGGAGGCATCGAGGATCGGCCCGAGGGCGAACGCCGCCGCCAGCGCTGCAACCGCGGAG
>Ga0105242_10005058_pt1 | contig 10184 bp, 6 predicted proteins | sample KBSM24metaG_FD_81521 | JGI IMG/M metagenome (GOLD analysis project Ga0105242, IMG submission 81521) | Miscanthus rhizosphere microbial communities from Kellogg Biological Station, Michigan, USA - KBS M2-4 metaG | ecosystem: Host-associated > Plants > Roots > Rhizosphere > Soil | place: Michigan... | reverse complement strand
TCGCCCTGCACCACGTCGATCTTGTCCATGGCGATGCCTAGTGTGTCCGACACCATCTGGGTATAGGTGGTCTGCAGCCCCTGCCCCATCGCCATGGTGCCGGAATGCAGGACGACGCGGCCCTCTGCCGTTGCATGCAGAATCACCTTTTCGGTATGCGCGCGCCCGCCGGTCCATTCGATATAGCTGGTGAGGCCGCGGCCGTAGAGCAGGCCTTTCTTCTTCGCCGCCTTCTTGCGCGCGGCAAAGCCATCCCAATCCGCCAGTTCGGAGGCGCGTGACAGCATGTGCGCGAAGGCGCCGGAATCGTAGACTTGTCCAACGGCGTTGGTGTAGGGCAGCTGCGCCGGCTTGATGTAGTTCACCTTGCGGATGGTGCGCGGATCGATTCCGATCTGGCGCGCGGCGGCATCCATCAGCCGCTCGACGATGAATACCGCCTCGGGCCGCCCTGCGCCGCGATAGGCGCCGACGGGTGCGGTGTTGGTCATCACCGACTTCACTTCGAAATGCACCAGCGGCAGATCGTAGACGCCGGTCTGCACGAACGGACCGAGCACCAGCGGGATGATGTTGGCCGCGCCGGAAGAGTAAGCGCCGGTGCCGCCGACCGAACGTACGCGATAGGCCTGCACGCAGCCCTTGGCGTCGAGCGCGAATTCAGCCGTAGAGGTCAGATCGCGGCCGTGGGTGCCGCCGACGAATTCGTCGGTGCGGTCGCCGCGCCAGCGAATCTTCTTGCCGAGTTTTGTCGCGGCATAGGCGACGATGCCGTCTTCCGGATAGAGATTGGTCTTCTGTCCAAAACCGCCGCCGATGTCGCCGACCAGCACGCGGACGCTTTCCTTTGGCCGCTTCAGCACCGCCTCGGCCAGCACATCGCGGGTCGAGGCCGGTGTCTGCGACTGCACATGCAGGATCAGCCGGCCGGACTTCTTGTCGATCTCGGCGATGGTCGAGCGCGGCTCCATCGCCGACGGGATCAGCCGCTGGCTGACCAGGTCGAGCGAGACTTTATGCGCAGCGCTTGCAAAAGCATCTTCAACCTTGGCCGCGTCGCCATAGCTCATGGCCGCGACGACGTTACCGGGCGCCTCCGGCCAGACCACCGGTGCGCCCGGCTTGATCGCTTCCAGCGGGTCGACCACCGAGGGCAGTACCTCATATTCGACCGCGATGGCTTCGGCTGCGGTCTGCGCCAGCACGCGCGACGTCGCCACGACGGCCGCAACGGCCTCACCGGCGTAACGCACGATTTCATGGGCGAGCAGCCGCCGCGGCGGCACCGTCATCGGCGTGCCGTCCGGGCGCTTGAAGATCGCAAGCGTCGGGATGGTGCCGATATCGTCTTTCACCAGATCGGACCCGGTGTAGATCGCCTGGACGCCAGGCATCCCCGCTGCCGCTCCGGTATCGATCGAGACAATTTTGGCATGGGCATGGGGCGAGCGCAGCACATAGAGCCACAGCGCGCCCTCCTCCGGCTTGTCGTCGATGAACTGCCCCTTCCCGGTGAGCAGTCTCTGGTCTTCCAAACGCCTGACCGGCTGGCCCGCACCAAAACGCATATTGCCGGGAAGAATGTTCATCAGTTTGTCCTTCGAGCTTCTTGTCGGATTGGGCGGGGTTTTAGCTGTTTTTCGGCGTGAGACAACTCATTCAATTCACTGCAATAAATGCGCCAGCGCCCGACGCGCCGACCGCCGCGAGCGGGTATAATTCTGCCGTCAAACGGGATTATTGGCCGCGAGCGATATCGACGATGTCGACATTGACGTCACGCGTCTCCGAACCGCGTTTGACGCCAATGCGGACGCTCTTGCCGGCACCGACCTGCTCAAGCTGGTCGGTCAGATCGGATAGCCGATGAACCGGCTTGCCATCGGCCTGGACGATCACGTCGCCAATCGCACCGGAGCCGGAATTGACTCCGCGGATGCCGGCACGCTCCGCCGGACTTCCAGGCGCAGTACGAACGACGATCACCCCTTCGACGCCGAGCCGCGTCGCCACGGCTTCACTGGCGGCGACAATGCCAATGCCGGGCGTCGGCACGCGACCGTTCTTGATCAACTCAGGGACGATGCGATTGACGATATCGGCCGGCACCGCGAATCCAATGCCGGCGCTGGAGCCCGACGGCGAGATGATGGCCGTGTTGACGCCAATCAGCCGTCCCGCCGAATCCAGCAGCGGCCCGCCCGAATTACCCGGATTGATCGCCGTATCGGTCTGGATCACGTTGGAGATCTCGCGGCCGCTGCTGGTCGGCAGCCGGCGCTTGAGCGCGCTGATAATGCCGCTGGTCAGGGATTGGTCGAGCCCGAAGGGGTTGCCGATCGCAAACGCCAATTGACCGACCTTGAGGTCGTTTGAACTGCCCAGCGCCACCGGCGGCGGCAACTGACGGGCATTCTTGATCCGCAACACCGCGAGGTCATAGTTGGGCGCGACGCCGATGATCTCGGCCTGCGCCACCTCGCCCGAAGCGAAGCGAACCGCAACTTCGCTGCCGTTTTGTACGACATGATTGTTGGTGACGACATGACCGCTGCTGTCCCAGACAAAGCCGGTGCCCGAGGCGGCTCCCGCGCCTTCATCCTCATCCAGGGGATTGGCGGCGGCGGACCGCGCCGCGACCTGCACAACCGACGGCGAGACGCGCTCGAACAGCTCGATATTGGCACGCTCCGCGTCGGACAGTGGGCCGCGCTGGTCTACAGTCCGCGCGGCCGTATTGGTCCAGGGGCTGTAGCGAATGTTGGAGACGGTCAACGCCACCAGCACGCCGGCGATAATGGCTGCGAAAAGCACGAAGCGACGGTTCATCGATCACTCACCAGGCAATGCCGCTCGCGTGCGGAGGGCTGATGGGGAACTAGACAAACGCCCGACCGGTCCAAAGTTTCCGGTTCGTTCAGAGACTTGTCGGCGCGCTGAAGCACGCTATGCGGCATGATCTATGCAGCACTATCTGTCCTGCAAGTCGTGCAGCCCGGTGCAAGATTATCCGAGATCGCGCAGCGCGGCCTCGACCACCTTGCGCTGCTCGGCCGTCAGCGCCGCCTGCGGCGGGATGGGATCGCCGACCGCATAGCCCTGAATGTCGAGCCCGGCCTTGATGCAAGCGGCCAGGTTGAAGCGCGCGAAGGCCTCGTTGATGCGCCAGAGCCTGCGCTGCAACTGCATCGCCTCATCCCAGCGCGACGCCTTGCAGAGGTTGTAGAGTTCGACGCTCTGCCGCGGAATGATGCAGGCAGGTCCGGCCATCCACCCCAACCCGCCGATCAGCATCACCGCCGCCGGAATATGGGCGGATGCGGAGAACACGCGGATGCTATCGCCGCAGCGGTTCATGATCGACAGCAGCCGGCCGGTGTTGGTGGAGGCATCCTTGATGTAGCCGATGCGCGGATGGGTAGCGAGCCGCGCGATGACATCAAGCGTGAGATCGGATCGCTGGAATTGCGGATTGGTGTAGATCACGACGGGAATGTCGACGGCGTCGGCAATCGCGCGGAAATAGGATTCGACCTGCGCGTCGGCGATCGGGAAGTAAGCCTCCAGGATCGCGAGGATGCCGTCGGCGCCCAGCTTTTGATGCGCTTTCGCCTGCGTCACCGCATCCGCCGTCGAGGTCGAGGCAACGCCTGCGACCACGGGGACGCGGCCATCAGCGGCTTCAATCGTGGCTTGCACGATGGCCGCGCGCTGCGTCTGGTTGAGATAGGCGAACTCGCCGGTCGATCCCAGCGGCGTCAGTCCATGCACGCCCACCTTGATGAGATCATCACAGAGCCGGCCCAGCACTTCAGTGCGGATCTGGCCTGAACCATCGACCGGTGACACCAGATAGGGAAAGACGCCGTGGAAATCAGCCATGAAGGAAGCGTGCCTCAACCGGAAAAGTCCGGCCGCCATCGCTAACGGGAATGCCCGGGCAAGGCAACGCTGTCACAAACGCGGCGCGGGCTTCCTTACCAGCGCCCATCCGTTTGCATCCCCGGCATAGTGGGCGATGACTATGGCAGCGGTGCGCTAGCTTCGTGGCAAACGTGGCAAGACAAAGATGTCCACAGATGTCCACAGGTTCTAATGAATTTACTCACGATAATTTCACGACTTTTTTTGCAGTCTCCCGCGGGGCCAAAGGGCGAGACACTGTCGATGGCTGTGCAGAACGTCGCTGAAGCATCATCTCTCCGAACTTCCGAGGGTGATACGCACGACTCCGCTCAAGCAGCAACAGCACCCGGCTTTCGCCACTTCCTCGGCACTCCCAATGCGCAGCAGCGATTCCGCGCGTTCGGTATCGACCCCTTGAGTTCTCCTGCGGTTTTGCCGCAACTGCGGGGGCTGATGTACCGCCTGTCGCGGCGGATGGACGCCAGCATACATTGGCCGCACCAGGATCGACCGGCGGAAAACTGGGAAAATCCATTTATTCCCTCGGGCTACACCTATCTGCTGCAGTTCGTGGCGCATGATCTGGTTCATTCGGCGATCCCGCTTTCGGTTGCAGGAGGCCTCGGCGGCGGGACAGCCAACGCCCGCCGCACGCCGCTGCGGCTGGAGACCCTGTTCGGCAGCGGTCCTGTCGGATCGCCGCACATCTACGCGCTCGACGCGCCGAACGACGACCGGCGAACCAAGCTGCGGCTCGGGCGAATGCGCTGGAAGGAGAACGAGCCCAAGACCGGCTGCCCGTTTCGCGACATCGCGCGAACCCGCGCCGAGAACGTGACGGGTATCGACCGCAGCATCGCCGGCGTGCGCGTCGCCCTCACCGAAGCGCTGGTGGCGGATCCCCGCAACGACGATCACGCCGTGATGTCGCAGCTGACGGCGCTGTTCGCGCTGCTGCACAACGGGCTCGTCGATGTCATTCGTCGCCAGGAAGATGAGGCCGCGCCGAGCGGCCGGTTCGGCGCGGCCTACAAGCGCTTCCTGTGCGCCCGCGACGCATTGACGGCGATCTATCACAACATTCTCCGCAAGGACCTGATGCGGCGGGTGATTCATCCGGCGGTTTACGCCGCCTATGACCGGCCTGTCCCGGACTTCATCGACGGCCCCCCTTCAGCCGAGGGTCTTGCGATCGGAGACTGGGAAATTCCGTTCGAGTTTTCGCACGGCGCGTTCCGCTTCGGTCACGCCATGGTGCGGCCCGAATATCAGATCAACGACCTGTCGCTCCATGACCTGAATATAACTCTCGAAAAGACCTCCGCGAACGACCCCGCCAATATGCCGCTCGACGAGACCTGGATGGTGCAATGGTCGCGCTTCTTCGAGATCAACGGGTCGACGCCGAATCTCAGCCGCCGCATCGGCCCACATCTCAGCGATGGACTGGGCAACGATCAGATCTTTCCGGCGTTCGATCAAACCGAACGGGTCGGCCTGCTCTATCGCGACCTGCTCGGCGCCGGGCTGGCCGGCATGTGGTCAGTGGACGGGCTGATTGCCGAGATCGGCAACCGCAGACCTCACGTCATCGGCATGTCGCGCCTGCTTGCGGACCGCGGCTACCGCGTCAATCAACTTCGCGAGTGGCTGGCTGCCGAGCCGGCGTATGGCGCACTGGACGCCGCGGACATCGAAACGCTTTCGAACGATCCGCCGCTACCCTTCTTCATCCTGTTCGAGGCGATGCACCAATCGCAGACGGCAGGTCTGCATCTTGGGCTGCTCGGCTCGATCATCGTATCGGAAGTCATTTTCGGAGCGCTCGCGAGCGATCCGCGTGCAGCCGGGGGCGGCTCGCTTGCCGAACAACTGGACTTCATTTCCCGTGAATTTTACCGGGCGAATGTACTTCAGGACATTCCCGATATCTCAAGCATGGCTCAACTGGTGGAATTCACCACCGAGATTGCAGGTTTGCGGCAGGCCGTGCCCGCATTTTTGTGAGCGGAATTCTTCCGTCTCACGCAACCCGGAGGAGTAAGACGATGGCACTCGAGAGAATGCAAGTGACCAATCACGAGCGTTGGGGCAACCTGGTGAAGACCTGGTCCACCGGCAAGAACTATCTCGACGACGACAACGAGTATCCGATCCCGACCACCGTCGACGAGTTCAAGGCGCAACTCGCCAAGGCCCAGGTGTTCATGTCGGTTCCGGATCGCTTCACGAAAGTGAATTTCGTCGAACAGCATCTGGACACCATCGTGGTACGCCTGCCGCCCGCCCAGGCGATCGCGGATTCGGAGGAGAAGCTCAGCCAGCCGGGTGCGACCTATCCGCTTCCCCCGTTCTACAAGCGCCTGTTCAACGGGATGGATCCGGTGATCCCGGAAGCCGAAAAGTTCAAGGTGCACGCCGAACGTATCGGCGACTACACGATAAGCTATTGTTCCTGATTAGAGGTGTTTCGCGACAAGTAAACAACCCCCTCGACGGGAAGCCCTGCGCCACGCAAACTGTCGCGCAGGGTTTCCCATCGCTCCTTGACGCCGATCGGATGCGCTTGCATTACCCAACGCGCCACGGCTTCATCCGTCGGAACGGAGGACCCGACCCAGAACGAACGCAGTCCATTAACGAAGCGCTCAATCTCGTCCTGCGCTCGGGTGACGTGCCCGAGCTGGAACAACGATGCCGCGCGCCAAGCCGGCAAGATCTTGTTGATTCCTTCCGCGCGATCGCAGGCCTCGATGGCACCGGTATAGTCACGGCAGAAAAAGCGGACGGTGCTGTGGTAAGCCCATTCGAGATAGCGGGGGGCGGGGGACAGTGCCAGCGCCCGCTCGGCGCGAGACCGAGCCTGCTCGATCGAGCCGCAGAGCGCCGAGTAATGCGCGCCCGATAGCAAGGTCCACGGGTCATTGTCGTTGAGCTCGCATGCCAGTTCCATATGCGGCGCAGCCTCCGCCTCGCGGAGAGCAAACACGTAAGACCAGCCGCAGCATAGATGCGCCCGGGAATCGACAGGATCGAGTTGAACGGCGGTTTTCGCCAGCTCGAGCGTGGCCTTGGCCTTTTCCAGATCGCGAAAGATGCCGGGATGCACCAGGTGTTCGATGTTGTTCATCTGCACGAGGCTGCTGTAGCAAGGCGAGTAGCTCGGATTTTCACGGATCGCATCGCGGAAGATATCGACTGCCCGTTGCCAGCTTTCCGCATCGTACTTGAAATGCAAACTCTGCCCGCGCAGCCAGCGGTCATGAAGATCGAGCGAAACGTCGGGCTCGCCGGCGAGCCGCATCAGCCGCTCGGTCGACAATTGCACGTTCAACGCGGTCGCGATCCGGCGGATGATGCGCTGCTGCGTTTCGAACCAGTTGCCGAGCCCAAGCCGGAAGCTCTCACTCCAGACATAGATACCCATCGTATCGTCTCGCAGCACCATCACGATATTGATTTCGCCGCCGACCTGGTAGGCGGTGGTTTCGATGCAGTACTGCGGCGCCGATTCCGGCGCAGGAAGCACGAGCGCGGCCGGAGGACGATCGACGACGCTCCATTCGCGGAAACGTACGAGACAGGCGGCAAGATGCTGCGAGAACCCTTGCACCAGATGGCTATGATCTTCATCGACGCCATGCATCGCAAAGGGCCGCAGCACCAGACGCGTCTTGGCAGGTGCATTGACCGCGGGCGTCATCGGAACGAAGGGTTGGAGAATCGCTCCCTTGACCGTCCGAACGGAAAATTCATCGTTCGCTGCGGAAAAGCTGCGATCAGCAGGCGCGTGATCGAAAACGCCGAGCTTGATGTTGGCGACGAGTTCCTCGGTTTGCGGCGACGGCTCCATGCCGTAGTCGCGGTCGAGCAGATCCCAGAGCGCCTTGTAGATGCGCAGCGCGCCAGCGACGTCCCCGTCCTCCGCATGCGCCCGCATCAAATAGCGGCAGGCGTGTTCATGGGTCGGATCGAGATTGACGATCGCCGTCGCAATTTTCTTTCTGATGTCGGCAGCAACATGTGTAGCCGTCAAACCCGCTTCGAGACTCCGCATCAGTCGTTCATGGATGGTTTGACGCTTGGCCAGCACCCAGACGCGGAACGACGGATCGAGATCGTCCAGACCTTCGAACAGCCGCTCATCAAGCTGCTGGATATCGAGCAGCAGCGGATGGACGCGGCCGCCTTCGGCCAGTTGAAGCACGCTCTCGATATCGACTTCGACTTGTCCGGTGTCGATGCCGATCAGAAGCCGCTCCGCGACGAAGCCGCCATATCCCGCCTCCTCGAGCACCGAACGCAGTTCGCGAACGACCTGGCGCAACGAGGCGCGCGCCTTTTCCTCGTCCGAACGGCTCCACAGCAGGCCGACCAGCCGTTCACGGCTCTCCCGCTTCATCTCCGACAGCGCAAGGTAGCCGAGCACGGCGCCGGCCTTGCGGGTTCGCAGTTCGATCGGCCGGCCGTTGAACCTCAAGCCGAAGCGTCCGACCAGCGACACCGACAGAAGCGGAGCGCTTTCAGGCGCCGCCGCGGCCTTGTCTGCTGTCATGGCGCTAGCCCGCATGTAACGATTTCCGGAACCGGTTGTTTAATTCACGCTACCTTATATCAAAGCGACACCCCCGGTATAGATTGCGCCGCCCCCGGTTCGCGCAATGGCGTCCCGCAGCCTCGCCGTGACGATCTCGGAGGGCTCGAGCTGGAGGCCGGGCGCGATCACGCGGACCACCGGAACGCCGAAGAATCGGCGCGTGAGATCGAGGCTGAAGGTCTCGATACCGAGTTTTTCCAAACGCTGTACGATCAATCCAAAGATATCGCCCGCTTCAGTTGCGTGAATCGAAAGATGCGTGGCGCGCTCGGCAACCGGCTGCAGCAATATGCATTGATCGGCATTGATCATCGCGCGCCGCAGGTGAGTGCGATCCTGCGTATTGAGTGCGCCATCCCCGCGCTCGCTGCGCTTGGTGGCGACGACAGAATCGGCCAACTCGAGTTGGCACATCTCCGTAATCGCGGAGCGCACCGCGGCCTCCAGCCTCGGCCGCGCCGCGAGGCCGAAGGCAAAACCGGAACCATCCGCCCGGCAGGAGACGGCCGCAACAGAGGGCACACCGACATCCGTGGTAATATCGAGCAACCAGGTCCGCCGCCGCGCCGCTGCGGTGTGCCGGAGCTGCCGCAACAGATTTTCAGCTGCGATGCCGGCTTCATGCTGCGGCGGAATCGATCGGCCGAACTGACCGCCCCGCCACCACAGCGCGGCCGCATCACGCTCGATCAATTCCAAGAGACCGTGCAGGGCTGCGGCCTCCCGCGACGGACCAGCGGCCGATCCGATACTCAGCGGAAACGGCGGCGTGAATTCGCGCTGTGCCGGCGGGCGGCGCAGGCAGATGTCGGCCGGCAGCAGCACCTCGGATCCGTCGGTCGATCTGGTGGCGCGAAACCACGAAGGCGCCCTTTCCGGCTGCGTGCGGCGCCCCGACAAGATCGCGACAAGCTCCAGTGCCATCGGGCCGAGTTTGCCGGCGCCGTCGTCAATGCGCGGTTTGAGCAGCAGATCGTTTTCGGTTTGCAATTGAGAGAGATACTCGACCCCCTCGCCGATGCAGCCCTGAAATGCTTCCCGCAGCGAAAGGCCGACGCCGGAAACTCCGACGATCGGGCTTCCCGCATGCAAGGAATCGGCGAGTGCCGGATCGAATTGCGCGCCAAAGCTGATCAGGCCCGGCGCGTCAGGCGCAGCCAGTTCGAATACCCGCGCGAATCGCGAAGCGGCCATGAGCAAGCAAGCGCGATTCGCGCTTTGCGGGTCCCAGTGTGATCCGGGTGCCACGGCAGAATAGTCCAGCGCCCGCAGCAAATATTCCGCATCGTGATCGCCGGCCGCACTCAATTCCTCGCCGCGCAATAACGCAGCCGCTCGCGCAAATATCTTTTCCATCGAGTGTTCAGCGCCGCTCACGATGACCTCACGCCTGTCGGGCAGAATCGGATACGAGGTCAGCCCTGCCCTCGCCTGGAGGAACTTATGCTCGCGAAAGCCCTAGTCATAGCCATGGCAGCCGATATTGCCCGGTCGGATTATGCCAAGCCAACCTTGATTCGCAGCCGAAGCCGGGAATGGCTGATAGCCTGCCGTTGGGGCCCGGAAGGCGAGTATCTTTCGATTGCGACAGCCGGCCCGATCACGGAGCCGCTCGCACTGGCCGCACCGCAGGCGATCACGCCAATACACAGCCTGTTCGGCGTGCTGGTCGCGGAATCGG
>Ga0105242_10005054_pt1 | contig 10186 bp, 8 predicted proteins | sample KBSM24metaG_FD_81521 | JGI IMG/M metagenome (GOLD analysis project Ga0105242, IMG submission 81521) | Miscanthus rhizosphere microbial communities from Kellogg Biological Station, Michigan, USA - KBS M2-4 metaG | ecosystem: Host-associated > Plants > Roots > Rhizosphere > Soil | place: Michigan... | reverse complement strand
CGTACTCGCGGCAGCTCCGGCGCAATCGAAATCGGTGCTGCAATTCCGGGATGTGGGTTTTCATTATCCAGGCGGGAATGAAGTCCTGAGGAATGTCAGCTTCGAGCTGGAACCGGGAAAGGCCTACGCTTTGGTGGGTCCGACGGGAGGCGGCAAGACGACGACCGCTCTGTTGATGGCGCGGCTGTACGATCCGAGCGAGGGCTCGGTCATGCTGAACGGGCGCGATATCCGGTCGTATACGCCTGAGGAGCGCGCCAAGAAGATCGGATTCATTCCTCAGGAACCTTTCCTCTTCAGCGGCACGGTGCGGGACAACCTGGTCTACGGCAACGAAATATATCGGAACTACTCCAGTGAAAAGCTGAGCGAAGTATTGGAGGCCGCCAACCTGTCGAGTCTGATGTCGCGCTTTTCTGAAGGATTGGACACCAAGGTCGCTACCAGCGGCAACAGTATCAGCCTGGGGCAGAAACAACTTATCGCCTTTATGCGCGCCACCCTGCGCGAACCCGAGCTGCTGATCCTGGACGAAGCAACGGCCAACATCGATACCGTGACCGAGGAACTGTTACAGGAGATCCTCAACAAGCTGCCCGCGACGACGACGAAGGTCATCATCGCGCACCGGCTGAACACGATCGACAACGTGAATCAAATCTTTTTCGTCAACTCGGGCGAGATCACCCTGGCGGGCTCGATGGAACACGCAGTGGATCTGCTGCTGCACGAGAAACGGGAAAGCTAGGCTCGCGCCGCTATCGGAGCGAGCTTCCATCGGCCGTATGCAACGAACGCCGCAAGCAGGCCAAGCACCGCCGTGAGCAGTGTCGTTCCGATGCTGGGTCCCATCATGTTGATCACCGTCGCCCCGATCATGACGATCACGAGTCCGACCGCGGCCAGCGGCGTTAGGCCGGGTTTAATTCGGAGGAGCCCAGGCAGGATCATAGCGATTCCCCCGAGCAGTTCGCAGACGCCGATGAATTGCAGGAACCAGCCGGGCAAGGCGACGGGCATCTGCTTAATCATTTCTTCGATGGGCATCACCAGCTTGATCCCGCCGGAAAATATGAAGAGTGCCGCCAGCAGTATCTGAGTTGTCCACAGAGTTTTAGTCAAGTCGGTTTCCTCTCTTACTCATTCAGGTCATTGTATTAGAGAACCTCGCGCGGCGGAGGACTCAGTATTTGTGATTTCGCTTGACACGGCGAGTTCGGATGCTTTAGCTTGGCGTCTTGAAGATCGAGGTCGAAATCAAGTTACGGCTGCCTGACGACTTGACGGAGATCCGGAAAAAACTCCGCCGCCTGGGGTTTCGCATCCATAAGCGGCGCGCCTTCGAATCCAATGTTCTTTTCGACGACACGAAGCGGCGGCTTCGCAAGCATGGCAAGCTGCTTCGAGTTCGCCGAACGGGCAAACGTGGATTGCTTACCTTCAAAGGACCCTCCGAGCAGAGCCGCTATAAGAAGCGATGGGAAATAGAGACCGAGTTCCCGGACGGCGATGTGATCGAACAGATTCTGGTGCACGTGGGATATCACCCGGTGTTCCGGTATGAGAAGTATAGAACGGAGTACCATCGACGGTCGGCTGACGGCGAGGCGCTGCTGGACGAAACCCCGATCGGAAACTTCCTGGAACTGGAAGGCCGGCCCCAATGGATTGAGCGGACCGCCAAGCTGCTGGGTTTTTCGCGCTCAGATTACATAAATCGGAGCTACGGTTATCTATACCTGGCGTATTGCAGGGAGCGCCGAGTGCGCCCCACCAACATGATCTTCAAGGGCTAACCTGTCACCTGGTTGTCATGAAACGGCGCAAAGCTAGCTTTATACTTTGAATAGCCGGCCTCAAGCATAGGTCGTTTGCTCAAAAAGGTTCGATCCGATGATGACCGGCGAAGATTCCTCTCCCGCCTCGGCGCAAGTCCTGAATATCGACGATCCACGGCTCTTCCTAAACGGCGAACTGAGCTTGCTCGCCTTCCAAGACCGCGTCCTGGGCGAAGCTAAGGATTGCTCGAATCCTCTCCTGGAGCGGCTCAATTTCCTTTCCATCCTCGGTTCCAACCTGGACGAGTTTTTCATGGTGCGGGTAGCCGGCCTGAAGCAGAAGGCCGGAATGCAAGAAGTCGGGCTCGGCGGGATGTCCGGGACGGAGCTTCTGGAAAAGACTCGCTTGGAGGTGGGACGGCTGACCGATGCCGCGTGCCGGTGCCTGCGCGAAAACATCCAGCCGGAAATGGAACGGGTTGGTATCGCTCTGATCGACTATGCGGACCTGGACGAAGGCGAGCGCACTCGGCTCAACGACTATTTCCATCGCACGGTTTTCATGGTTCTCGCGCCGCTGGCGTTTGATCCGGGCAGGCCGTTCCCGCATATTTCCAACCTGAGCCTGAATCTGGCTGTCGTCGTGGAGGACGCGAAAGGCGAGGAACACTTTGCGAGAGTAAAGATTCCCGACACGCTTCCTCAAATCGTGCCGATACCCGCGCCGGACGGAGGCAAACCATCGCGCTTTGTCTGGCTGGAGCAGTTGATCGTCGCCAATTTGCAAGCACTTTTCCCGGGCTTGGATATCAAGGAGGCTCATCCGTTCCATGTGACCCGCGATGCGGAGACCTCTATTCAGGAACTGGAAAGCGACGATCTTCTGGAAACGATCGAGGAGGCGGTGTGGCGCCGGCGATTCCGTTCCGTGGTTCGCTTGCAGGTGGACGCCAGGATCTCGACGGATATTCTCCACCTGCTGATTAAGGAACTGGAACTGGACGAGAAGGACGTCTATCTGATCCAGGGCCCCCTGGACTTGAAGCGTCTGCGAGAGATGAACTCGCTCGACCGTCCGGACCTCAAATACAGGCCTTTCTTCCCCTACACCCCATTGGGTCTCCAGCCCGACGCCAAAGAAGACATTTTCGGCCAGATCCGGAGCGGAGATATTCTCCTCCACCATCCCTTTGAATCGTTTCAGCCGGTGGTGGAATTCATTCGGCGGGCTGCGCACGATCCTGATGTTTTAGCGATCAAAATCACGCTGTATCGAGTGGGCAAGAACTCGCCGATTGTCCAAGCTTTGCTTGAAGCCATTGAAGAAGGCAAGCAGGTCTCAGTGCTGCTCGAATTGAAGGCGCGCTTCGATGAGGAGAGCAATATCGAGTGGGCCAAAGCTCTGGAGCGCGAAGGCGTGCACGTGATCTACGGATTGGTCGGCTTGAAGGTGCATTGCAAAATCGCTCTGGTGGTGCGGCGGGAAGGCGAGACTATGCGGCGATACGTCCACATGGGGACCGGGAATTACAATCCGCTCACGGCTCGCATGTATACGGATCTGAGCCTGTTCACCTGCGACGAGCAAATCGGCGCGGATGCCACCGACCTGTTCAACTACCTGACGGGGTATTCCGCGAAGACGGATTTTCGCAAGCTGCTGGTTGCGCCGGTCAGCCTACGGCGGAGGTTGGAGGCTCTCGTTGGCCGGGAGATCGAGGTGGCGAGGAAGGGGGGAACGGGTCATCTCATCTTCAAGATGAATGCGCTGGAAGATCCGGAGATGATCAAGCTGCTGTATCGCGCATCTCAGGCCGGCGTGCGAGTAGATCTTCTGGTTCGCGGGCGCTGCTGTCTCCGGCCCGGCATCCCTGGTATTAGCGACCGCATCCGGGTTTCAAGCGCAGTGGGAAGATTCCTGGAGCATTCGCGGATCTACTACTTCAGTAACGGAGGCCGTGAGGAGATCTTCCTTGGAAGTGCCGATCTAATGCCTCGCAATCTCAATCGCCGCGTTGAAATTGTTTTTCCTGTAGAGAGCCCGAGCCTGGTGCAACGCATCCGGCATGAGATCCTCGGCGTGTACCTAACCGACGACGTCAATACGTACCAAGTGGGAAGTGACGGCGAGTACCATCGCGCTCCGCGCAGTGAAACGACTGGGGGCATCGACGCCCACGAACGCTTCATGAATCTCCGAAGCGCGTCCCGCATTCACTGGAACGAGCGGTTCTGAATTCCTGATCCGTTGCTATTCTGAAACGGTGAGTTCGCCCAATCCAAAAGAATACGCTGAGCTTGAAATTCAGGGTCCCGGCGACAAAAGCCAGCGTTTGATGCTCGAGGACGATCGCTACGTACTCGGGCGCGAAGGGTCGAAGGAACTTCGTTATCCCGAGCTCGGCAACCTTTCGCGCGAGCATTTGGCATTCGAGCGCCAGGATCAGGAGTGGATGGTTCGTGACCTCGGCAGCACCAACGGCACCACGCTAAACGGAATCTCCATAAAGACGCCACAACAGCTTCAACCCGCGGATGTGGTGACGGCGGGGCCGTTAAGCATCGTGTTCCGGAAGAGTGTGGACGACGTTCGCCCGGCCGCCGCGGCTTCGGTCGTCTTTGTCGAGGTGCCGGCGGTCGCCCAAGAAGCCAGGGCGGAAGCTACGCTGGACCGTCTGCTCACGGGAGAGCAGGGGTTCAACAGCAGCGGGCACATGCAGGCATTGATCCACGCCGGCCGGGAACTCGCCACGAACATGCCGCTCGAGAAGCTGTTCACGCTGATCATGAATCTTTCCGTGGATGCGGTGGGCGCGTCGCGCGGCGCACTGATGACTTTGGAAGATGGGGAGTTGACGGTCCGAGCCACCAAGGGCGCGGGTTTCAAGATCAGCTCCCACGTGCGCGATCAGGTGATCCACGAGAGGCGCTCCGTGCTGGTTCGGGATGCGCTTATGGATCCGACATTAGCCGCGCGGATGAGTATTGTCCAGCAACAGATCCGGAGTATGATCGCCGTTCCGCTGCAGACTGAGGATCGGGTAATTGGGCTGATCTACCTCGACTCCCCATTCCTGGTGCACGAATTCACCAAGGACGACTTGAACATGCTCACTGTGATGGCCAACATCGCGGCGATACGTATCGAAAACACACGGCTGGCAGAAGTGGAGCAAGCTGAGAAGCTTCATGCCAAAGAACTGGAGCATGCAGCGCTGATCCAGCGGTCCATGCTGCCGGGGGTGTTCCCGCCATTTCCGCATCGCACGGATTTCGCTCTGCACGCGGTGATGGTTCCTGCACGAGAAGTGGGCGGCGATCTTTTCGACTTCTTCCTGCTGGATGAAGATCATCTGGCGTTCGCCGTGGGCGATGTGAGCGGGAAGGGCGTTCCTGCGGCGCTGTTTATGGCGATGACGCGCACTCTGCTGCGGGCGACCGTGCAGATGAAGGAACCGCCCGGCAAATGCTTTGCGTACATGAACGCCACGCTGGGCGAACAGAACACCTCGTTTATGTACGTGACGCTGTTCTACGGCGTCCTGAATACGCGCACGGGCGAGCTTCAGTTCGGCAATGCCGGCCACAATCCTGCGTATGTGATTTCGAAGGACGGCACGGTCCGGCCATTGAACCAAAAGAGTGGACCAATGCTTGGTGTGTGGGAGGGTGCCGCCTATCAGACTCTGACGGATCAGATCGCTCCGGGTGATCGTATCGTCATATATACAGACGGAGTCACGGAAGCGATCGACAAGAACGGGGAGTTCTTCTCAGAGCAGCGCCTGGAACAGTTTCTGGCAGCCAATGCGTCGACAAAGACGCCAGAGCAACTAGTGGCGGACCTGCATGCCGCGGTTCAGGAATTCTCCAAGGGAGTCCCTCAGGCGGACGATATTACCGTCTTGTCGCTGCGGTATTTAAACTAAGCGGAACCGCCGGCAGTCTTTTTCGCGGCGAGCCCCAACTCGGCCTCTTCGGCCGTTCCATACATCACCAGCAACTTGTCGACGCCGCCGACCTCGAACAACATTTTGAGGCGGGCCGAAACACCCACGAGTGCATATTGCCGCTGGTTTTTCTGACAAAGGACGTGGGCTCCCATGATGGCGCCCAAGGAGGCAGAGTCCATGTAGGGAACGTCGGTCAAGTCGATGATGGTAACCGGCTCGGTTCCGCTTTTCATGACAGCCTGAAACTCGAACACATGTTTGAGGGTGAAGGGGCCGCTCAGCCGGATGGTCCGGACGGCGTCCGGCCGAGTCTGGATCGACTCGATTTTGAACTCATTCATCCCGGAATTGTAACACTGGATTCTGTCGATTCGGTTACGACGCGGCTCCTGTAGTCGTACTGACACCGCAACCGCCCACGAGTAGTCCCCTACTACCCAAACGGCTCATTTTAAAGAAGGTAAGGACGGGCCAAACGGGAGGGCCTGAGGACGATCGGATCTGCCTCTTTTCCCTAGACACCCAAACGCAGTCGTTTCGTCATCGATCTGTAACGACTAATTCATTACAACGACATGGGAGCCCGCTTAACCTGAGATCACCCAGTACAAATACCGACTCAGGAGTGACTTGATGTTAATGAAAACAAAAGGACGGCGATGGACCAGACCGTTCGTTGTTTGCCGGATGATTTGCAGTGTTTTTACGCTCTCTCTGGCGCTTCAGGCCGAGGAAGCGCCGGGCGCGTCTGAAACGAAGACCCCCCTATCGGTAGTCTCCCAAGCGGCAGTCTCCCCGGCGACGGCACCGGTTTCTGAGATTGAACAGCTTCGGCGAATGATTTTGGACCAACAGCGTCAGATTGACGAACTCAAGGCCGCGATGTCGGGGCTGGCGAAGGCGGATCCAGGCCCTGCGGCTCCCTCACGCGGGATCGGCGAAATCGCTTCGACAACTGCGATCCTGCCCTCCTTGCCGGCGTCCACTGCGCTCGCCAGTCCGCTGCCTGCGCCTCAGGCAGCCGTTGCCGCTCCCTTGGATGCCGTCCAGAAGGCGATTGACGCCATCAATAACAATCTCCGAGGGTTCCGGCTCTCGGGTGATCTTCGCTTCCGGACCGACATTCAGGTCCGGGAATCAAGCCCCGGTTTCGCCCCGGTTCAGCGCGCGCGCGAGCGCTATCGGTTCCGTTTCAATGTTGACAAAGACTTGTATTACAAGGATGGCGACCGCGCCATGGCGTCGTTCCATGTCCAGCTCGCAACCGACCCCTTCAATAATCCGAGCACGCAGGATACGGATTTCTCGGGGATCAGCACCAGGGCGCCGATTTCGATCAACGAAGCTTACATGGATTTCCGGCCGACCCGAAGCATCACTCTACGGGCGGGACGAACCGCGGAACTATTCGCGGACAACCGGCAATTCGTGTATGACGACGACATTCGGTTCAACGGTTTCCATGAGACCTATCGCTGGAACGGCAAGAAAAACGGCCTGTTCGTCCAGGTCGTAGCCGCGCAATACATCCTGACCGATCCAAATACTCCGATCGTTCCGGCGGGATCGCCGTTCTTGACGATCGGGTATTTACAAGGCCAGCGAGTGCCGTCGTCGGGCCTATTCGATCAGGGCATCACAGTGGGCAGCAATATCGGGAAAAAGTGGAGCCACAACGAGATTTTCAACTTCTTCGCCGTGCGCGACCCCAACCAGATCCAACTCGCTTCGTCGAACGGAGCGGGATTTACCAATAGCGCCATTGTAGGTGCAGTGCTCACCTCAAACCTGGGCGAAACTGGCAATGCCACCACCACTGCGGGCGGTCCGGTGTACTTCGCCGAAGGATTCGAAGTCGTGCGCGCGGCCTTCAACCTCAACTATTCGGGCAGGATGGTGTACGGACGCAATTATCCCTTCCAGTTGTTCTTTCAAACCACGCATAACACCAAAGCCAGCGTTGAAAACAATGGTTTCATGGGCGGGTTTGCCTTCGGCCAGACGGCGCGGCTGGGCGACATGCAATTCCAATATCAGTACTTCCGCAAGGAGGCTAACGCGTTCGTTTCCCAGTTCTCCGACGATGACATCGGGTCCGGATCGGGCGTAAACCTCAAAGGTCATGAGATTCGCGTGAACCTAGGACTGACCCGTTTCCTGGCGTGGGAAAACCGGCTATACATCCAGAACGGACTCACCACGAACAATCCGGCGATCAATTACTTTGTGCCGTTGCAGCAGGGTTACCACACCCAGTACCGGGTTCATTCTCAGTTCATATTCACGTTCTAATATTCGACTTTAGTAGGGGATTTCCGATGACAGAGCGCGCTCGCACTGTAATCTTTCTGTAACACAAGACTGAGATGATGGGAGGCTGAAAAAAATGACTCGACGAATAGCAATTCTGAATGTGCTGCTGGCGGCGATCGTAATGGTGGCTGCGGCGCAGCAAGTTCTGATCAACGCGGGTGGGGCAACGTTCCCGTATCCGATTTACTCCAAGTGGTTCGATCAATACCACAAGAAGTTCCCAAATATCGCGATCAACTATGCGTCGATCGGTTCTGGCGGCGGCATCGCGCAGGTGACCGCGGGTACGGTCGATTTCGGCGCCAGCGACGGTCCGATGACCGACGTGGCCATAAAGGAGTTCCAGGACAAGCGAGGATCGGCAATCCTGCACTTTCCTACCGTTCTGGGGGCGGATGTGCCGACATACAATATTCCGGGCGTTTCTGCTTCGCTCAACTTCACGGGCGACGCACTGGCGGGCATCTTCATGGGAAAAATCACCAAGTGGGATGACCCGGAGATCACCAAGGCCAACCCCGGCGTGAAGCTTCCCTCGAGCAACATCGTCGTGGTTCACCGCTCGGATAACAGCGGCACCACCTTCATCTGGACCGACTATCTTTCCAAAGTCAACAAGGAATGGGAGACGAAGGTCGGCCGCGGAACCGGCGTCAACTGGCCGGTCGGGCTCGGCGGCAAGGGCAACGAGGGTGTCTCGGGATCGGTCCAACAAACCGCGAACTCGCTCGGGTACGTTGAACTGGCTTACGCCATCCAGAACAAGATGACGTACGGCAAAGTGAAAAACGCCGCGGGTGAATTCGTCCAGGCGAATCTGGCCAGCGTGACAGCGGCGGCAGCCGGGATGAAGGAGATGCCCGAGGACTTCCGCGTCTCGATCACGAATGCGCCGGGCAAGGGAGCCTATCCGATTTCGAGCTTCACTTGGCTCCTGATCCCTTCGAAGATCGCCGACCCCGCGAAAAAGAAAGCGATCAAAGACTTCCTAGGGTGGATGCTGGCGGACGGTCAGAAGATGACCGAAGCTCTGTTATATGCCCCTCTGCCGCAGGCGGTTGTCGCCAAAGAACTCAAGGCAATCGATAAGATTCAGTAGCGCGGGTTGATGGCATCGCCTTCCACGACTGACTTCAGCGTCCGCCCTTCGGGGCGGACGCACGCATTTTGGCAGCGCTTGCGCAGCGGTGACGATATTGCATATGTGATTACGCTGACCTGCGCGCTGAGCATCCTGGCCATCACGGCGCTGCTGATATTCGAGCTATTCAGGAATTCGGCGCTGCCGCGCGAGAAGTTCGGGTGGTCGTTTCTCACCGGTACGACTTGGGATCCAGTGGTGGGGCAGTACGGGGCGCTACCTTTCATTTACGGAACGGTGGTGACGTCAGCGCTGGCTTTGCTCATGGGAATCCCGCTGGGCGTGGGCGCAGCCATCTTTCTGGCTGAGCTCGCCCCTACCAAGATTTCGAATGGGCTCACCTTCCTGATCGAGTTACTGGCAGCCGTTCCCAGCGTAATTTTCGGGTTGCTGGGGATTTTCGTTCTGGTGCCCGCTCTGGTCGCCGCCGAGCCCGCGATCCGCGCTGTGTTGGGATGGACCCCTCTGTTTTCCGGACCGTTCTATGGAGTCAGCATGTTTTCGGCCGGGGTGGTGTTGATGATCATGATCATCCCCTTCATCATCTCGATCTCGCGGGAAGTGATTCTCGCCGTGCCGACGGAGCAGCGCGAAGGAGCCCTGGCGCTGGGAGCGACCAAGTGGGAGACCACCTGGAATGTGGTCCTTCCTTTTGCCAAGAAAGGAATCATGGGCTCGATTTTTCTGGCGCTGGCTCGTTCGCTGGGGGAAACCATGGCCGTGACCATGGTGATCGGCAATGAGCCGAAAATCCATCAGTCGTTGTTCGCGCCCGGCTATTCGATCGCCGCGGTGATCGCCAATAATTTCGCTGAGGCTAGCGACTCGCTAGAAAAGGGAGCGCTGATTGAGCTGGGGCTGGTGCTGTTCGGCCTGACGATTATCATTAACGGCTTCGCCCGGGTTCTGGTTCTCAGCACGACCAGGAAGGGAACGAAGTAGGCCATGTTGAGCTTTCGCCGAAAAGCGGTGAATGTCGTCATGCTCAGCCTCACGGGTGT
>Ga0105242_10005051_pt1 | contig 10190 bp, 6 predicted proteins | sample KBSM24metaG_FD_81521 | JGI IMG/M metagenome (GOLD analysis project Ga0105242, IMG submission 81521) | Miscanthus rhizosphere microbial communities from Kellogg Biological Station, Michigan, USA - KBS M2-4 metaG | ecosystem: Host-associated > Plants > Roots > Rhizosphere > Soil | place: Michigan... | reverse complement strand
GCGTGGCCCTCGACGTCCACCTTCGGCAGCCACTGCAGCCACTTCGGCAGGTACCAGTTGCGATCGCCCAGCAGCTTCATCGCCGACGGCACCAGGACCGACCGCACGATCGTCGCGTCCAGGAAGACCGCGATCGCGAGGCCGAAGCCCATCTCCTGCAGGGCCGCGATCCGGCCGCTCGCGAACGCCGCGAACACGGCCACCATGATCACGGCGGCGCCGGTGATGATGCCGCCGGTCGTCCGCAGGCCGTAGGCAACCGCCTCGGCGTTGTCCTTCGTCTTGTCGTATTCCTCACGGATCCGGCTCAGTAGGAACACCTGGTAGTCCATCGACAGGCCGAACAGGATCGAGAAGAGGAACAGCGGCAACCACGATTCGATCGCTTGCACCTGGGTGAAGTTCAGTGCGTCGGCGATCGAGTGCGCCCATGACGGACCGCCCTGCTGGAAGATCAGCGTGATCAACCCGTACGCCGCGCCCACCGACAGCAGGTTCATCACGATCGCCTTCGCCGGCACGACGATCGACCGGAACACGACCGTCAACAGGATGAAGGACAGCAGGAGCACCAGCCCGATGATGATCGGCGTGTACTGGTCCGAGATGTCGAAGAAGTCCTTCGTCGACGCCGTGTCGCCGCCGACGAGCACCCCGGAGTCCTGGCCGAAGGCCTGCGGCACGTACTGATCGCGCAGACGCGTGATCGCATCGACGGCCGCTTGGCTCTGCGAGTCGGTCGCCTCCCCCGCGAACGGGATCGACACGAGCGTCGTCGTCCCGTCCGTACTGGTCTGGGGCGCCAGCGGCTTCGCGAACGCGGTGTCGTTCGCCATGGCGGTTTCGAGCGCCTGGATCTGCTGTGTGAGTTGGGTATCGCTGTTGGCATCAGGGATCACGACCTGCGCGGTCGACTGCGCGCCGCTCTGGGTTGGGAACTTGGCGACGAGCACGTTGAACGCATCCTTCGTCGGGATGCCGTTCGGGATCGCCTCGATCCCCGAGAAGCCCTTCTTCATCCCGTGGCCCACCCCATCGGCGCGTGACTGCACCCAATACGGAACGGACAGCAAGATCAGGAAGACCGATGTGATGATCAGATACGTCCAGGGGTGGTTCATCACGGATCGGGACTCGCGGTCCCAGAAGCTGCCCGGGCGACCGTGCTCGAGGGAGCGGCCTCGGCCGAAGACGACGCCCGGCTTCACCAGACGGTCCGAGAACAGCGCCATCAGCGCCGGCAGCAGGGTCATCGACAGCGCGACCGAGATCAGCACGACGATGATCGCGCCCCCGGCCAGCCCGCGGAAGATCGTGGTCGGCACCAGCAACATGCCGGCAAGCGCGATCACCACGGTGAAGCCGCTGAAGAAGACGGCCCGGTTGGCCGTTGCGCCGGACATCCCGATCGCCTCGAGGTTGTCCCTGCCGCGCTGCCGTTCCTCGCGATACCGCGACACGATGAACAACGAGTAGTCGATCCCGACCGCGAGGCCCATCATCGAGATCAGGTTCGGAACGAAGAAGCTCCAGCGCCACACCTCTCCGAACAGACCGACGACGCCGAAGGCGACGCCGATGGCGAAGATCCCCATGATGATCGGGGTCACGCCGGCGATCAGGGATCCGAAGACGATCAGCAGGACGATGATCGCGACGAGGACGCCGATCGTCTCGCCCTTCTTGAGGTCGTCCTCAGAGATCTTCTTGAAGTCGGCGGTCGAGGTCGGCTCGCCGAGCATGTAGAAGTTGGTCCCGCCCGTCGAGTACTTGGTCTGGATCGCGTCGAGCGGGTCGACGAGCGTCGCGGTCTTGTCGCTGTCCTTGACGAGGATCACGTTGAACAGCACCGCGCTTCCGTCTTCCGACGGGATCGGGCCGAGCGCGGCGACCTGCGGGTTGGCCTGGTCCTTCTGCGACAGCGGGTACTGCGCCGGCACCTGCAGGATCACGCTCGGGTTGATCGCGCGGATGTCGTTCAAGGCCCCGTTGACCTGCTCGATGAACGCTGGGTCGGTCGCTGCGCCCGGCGCACCCCTCATCACGAAGGTCTCCGGCGTGACGTCCTGCTCGAGGCCCTTCTGCTGGAGCAGCGTCTGCGCCCGGATCGCTTCAGGGTTGTTCGTGAAGTCGAAGTCCGTCGTGAGGGCGTTGCTCAGCAGGGCGCCCGACGCCGCGAAGCCGAGGACGAGGATCACCGCCCAGATCGCGACGGTCCGCCATGCGTGGCGACTGCTCGCTCTCGCGAGTGATTCCGGGTTGATCTTCATGGTTCCCCCCTTGGTCCGCCGAGCCGCCGGAGCGTCCTTGACGTACGGTGTATGCTTACAGTGTACGCAGGATATGCGTACGCCGTAAGTGTGTCAACCCGTACCCGGATCGAACTCGGTCCTCGACGGAGCAGTTCCTTAAGAGAAAGACTCACCCCAGATGGGACGAACGACAACCCGAAATGATGGCCGCAACGACGGCCGCAACGATGGCCACGATCCTGACCGACCTGCGGACAAGGCGCCCCGCGTCCCGCTCACCCGGGACCGGATCACCGAGGCCGCGCTCCGCTTGATGGACGCCGAAGGGCTGGACGCCGTCTCGATGCGACGCGTCGCGCGCGAGGTCGGCGTCGAGGCCATGTCGCTGTACAACCACGTGCGCGACAAGGACGACCTGTTGAACGCGGTGATCGAGCGCGTGATGCAGGAGTTCCCGTTCCCCGAGTTGGTCGACGACGACCCGATCGTCTACGGCCGGCGACTCGCGCACTGCTGGCGCGACCTGCTGCGCGCGCACCCCAGCGTGATCCAACTGTTCGGCGAGCGGAAGCACTCGGGCGCTTCGGTCGACTCGCTCCGCCCGATGGACGCCGCGTTGTCGGCGCTGCGTCGCGCGGGCCTGTCCGAGGCCGACGCGGCGCAGGCGTTCCATACGATCGGCAGCTTCATCTTCGGATCGGTGATGATGGACACCGGCCAGCCCTTCGGCAGCGGCGACCACCCGGGTGCGTTCCCCACCGGGATCGAAGCCGAGCTCCCCAACGTGGCGGCGTGTGCCCCGTACCTGGCGGAATGCGACCTCGACGCGCAGTTCGAGTTCGGGCTCGACCTGATGCTCGAAGGCCTCCGCGCGAAGATCGGGGCCGCGTGATGGAGATCGACGCGTTCCTCGCGGACTCGGTCCAAGCCGCCGGCGGCAAGCTCCACGCGCTCGGGATCGGCTGGCAGGTGATCCAAGCGTCGGCGTTCCCGGTTCGGCACGATCGGATCGGCCTCGGGCTCGTCGTGCGAACGACTCCCGACGAAGCGGGCGCCCACACACTGAGCATCTCGCTGCTCGACCCCGACGGCGCGCCGCGCCTGTTCGGCGACAAGCCGTCGTTCGAGGCGAACTTCGCGTCCCCCGACGGCGAGGGCACGGCGACGCTGGCGCTCAATCTCGACGGGCTCGTGTTCGAGACCGAGGGCGCGCACACGATCGTGCTCGGGATCGACGGGAACGAGACGGTTCGGTTGCCCTTCCGCGTTCAGACCAGGCCCGGACAGCCGCCGAGTGAGTTCCGCACCGGCGTCTACCTGTAATCGTTCCCTCGGCCGTTTCCCTCCCGGTTGTCTGGATAACGCATCCCTTCGTAGGCTGGGAGGCAGTCCATCGAGAGGGAGGGATCCATGGATCGGTTGTTCAAGCGACTCACGATCATGACGGCGGCGCTCGCACTGCTCGGCGCCGTCGCCTGCAGCAGCAGCTCCTCGAGCACCGCCAGCTCGGCCGGCGGTTCCGACACGGGCGGCGTCTCGGCGACCGAGAAGGACTTCTCGATCGACCTCGCGACGAGCAGCGCTCCTGCGGGGTCGGTCACGTTCAACATCACGAACGAGGGCCCGAGCGCCCACGAGTTCGTGATCATCAAGACCGACGACGCGGCCGACGCGCTGCCAACCAAGGACGGCGAGGTCGAAGAGGACAAGCTCGACGCGGTCGATGAGCAAGAGGACATCGCGCCCAGCACGACGGCCACCCTGACGACCGACCTCGAGGCCGGCTCCTACGTGATCATCTGCAACGTCACGGGCCATTACGAGGCGGGGATGCACACGGCGTTCACGGTCAATTAGGGGACCGAGGCTCCACCCTTCGGACGAGGCCGGTGCGGATGCATCCGCACCGGCCTCGTCGCGTACGGCGCAAAACGCTTCTGCACTGCTCAAGTGGTCTCAGGCCAGGACCGATGGAACGGCATCCGTCCCCGCAGTGTCTGCAGCCCCCCAAGGAGCCTGGTGACCGACGAGCCGACCACGCGCCCCGATCCGCATGCGATCGAGGGTGGCTTCTTCGCATCGAACGAAGGCGCAGGTGATCTGTCGGCACGACTGGCCGACATCGAGGCGCGCTATCGCGGGCTGATCGATCACCTGCCCATCGCGATCTACATCGACGGCGCCGGCGACGACGACCCGATGATCGATGTCAGCCCGGGCATCGAGGATCTGCTCGGGGTATCCCGCGAGGACTACCTGCGCGAGGGATCGGACTGGTCCGACTACATCCACCCCGACGACCACGACGCGATGGTCGAGGCGAGCGCCCGGTCCGTCGCGAACGAGACCGAGTACCACGAGGAGTTCCGCGCGGTGCACGCAGACGGCCGCGTCGTGTGGGTTCGCGAAGACGCGGTACTGATCCGCGACGCCGACGGCAACCCGCTCTACTGGCTCGGCGTCTGCATCGACATCACCCAGTTGGTCGAGACGCAGCGCGACCTCCATCACGCGCAGAGCACGTACGGCGCGCTCGTCGAGCAGATCCCGGCGATCGTGTACCAGGACAAGACCGACGACTCGTGGTCGACCGTGTACGTCTCGCCGCAGATCACCACGCTGCTCGGCGTGCTGCCCGAGGAGTGGACCGGCGAGAGCAAGCTGTGGTCGCAGATGCTGCACCCCGACGACCGAGATCGCGCGATCGAAGAGGTCGACCGCGGGATCGAGTCGGGCGAGCCCTACAGCGTCGAGTACCGGATGGTCGCGCGCGACGGCCGCGTCAAATGGTTCCAGGACACGGCCGTGATGCTGCGCGACGCCGACGGCAACCCGGCCTACACGCACGGCGTGATGCTCGACATCACCGAGCGCCGGGAAGCCGAGGAGCGCCTGACCTACCTCGCGTACCACGACAGCCTGACGGGGATGCCGAACCGCGCGATGTTCGACGAGCTGCTCGAGCTGTCGCTCGCCCGCGCACGCCGAGCCGACCGCGGCGTCGCCGTGCTCGCGCTCGACGTCGACAACTTCAAGCTGATCAACGACTCGCTCGGTCACGAGGTCGGCGACCGGTTGATCGCGCAGATCGCCGCCCGCTTGCAGGAGGCGACCCGCGACACCGACCTCGTCGCACGGCCGGGCGGCGATGAGTTCCTGATGCTCCTGGCGGACCTGGACCAGGTGTCGCCGGTCGTCGACGAGAACGGCGCCGCGATCTCGGCGCAGGCCGTCGCCCACCGGGTGCTCGAGGCGTTCGAGGCCCCGTTCGAGGTGGACGGGACGGAGCTGTACGTGACCGCCTCGATCGGGATCAGCGTGTTCCCGCTCGACGCTGCGGACGCGACCAGCCTGCTGCGGAACGCCGACAGCGCGGTCTACCTGGCCAAGGAGAACGGGCCCGGCGGATACGTCCTCAACCACCTCGAGAACGACGGCGCGCTCAGCAAGCTGTCGCTGTCGACGCGGCTGCGCAAGGCCGTCGAGCAGCAGGACTGGGCGCTGCACTACCAGCCGCTGATCAACCTGTTCAGCGGGGACATGTTCGGCGTCGAGGCGCTGATCCGCTGGCCTGACCCCGCCGGCGGCCTGGTCCCGCCCGGCGACTTCATCCCGCTCGCCGAGGAGATGGGTCTGATCGAGGCGATCGGCGCATGGGTCGTCGAGGAGATCTGCCGCCAGGATGCGCTGTGGCGCGATGAAGGGCTCGAGCTCGAGATCGGCTTCAACCTGTCGCCGCGGCAGCTGTGGCAGCCCGACCCGGTCCGGCGGATCGCCGACCAGATCGACGAAGCGGGCATCGATCCGCAGCGGATCACCGTCGAGATCACCGAGTCGACCGCGATGCACGACCCCGACCGGACCCTCGAGGTGCTGCACGGCTTCAAGGACCACGGGCTGAAGCTCGCGATCGACGACTTCGGGACGGGCTACTCGTCGCTGTCGCGGCTTCGCTACATGCCGGTCGACGTGCTGAAGATCGACCGGACGTTCGTCCGCGACGTGAACGCCGACCGCCAGAGCGCGAGCATGGTGTCGGCGATCATCGCGCTCGCGTCGAACCTCCAGATGGAGCCGCTCGCCGAGGGCATCGAGACCGAAGAGGAATGGCGGTTCCTCGCGGCCAGAGGCTGCTCGTCGGGCCAGGGCTTCCTGTTCTCGAAGGCGGTCCCGGCCGAGGAGATCTCAGCGATGCACCGTCGCGCGGGGATGACCGTGATCGACGGCGGGCTCGCCGTCTAGCGACCCGGGCGGTTCACTTCCGCTTCGGCGGGCGGAACTTCCCGCGGCGGCCCTTCGGGCCGCCGCTGAAGACCACACGCGGCGGTGCGACTTTCATGCCTTCCAGCTCGAACTCCGCATGCAGGTCCAGGCGCGCGGCCATCCGCGAGACGTCGCCCTGCTGGTCGGGTGTGACGAACGTGATGCTCGTACCGGTGCGGCCGGCGCGCGCGGTGCGCCCCACGCGGTGGACGTAGGCCTTGTCGTCGAGCGGCGCGTCGTAGTTGACGACCAGCGTGATGTCGTCCAGGTCCAGACCGCGCGCGGCGACGTCGGTCGCGACGAGCACGCCGACGTGGCCGTCGGCGAAGCGCTTCAAGGCACGGTCACGCGCCTCCTGCCGCATGTCGCCGTGCAACGCGAGCGCATGCACGCCCTGCGCCTTCAGCTGACGGGCGAGCGCATCGACGGAGCGTTTCGTGTTCACGAACACGAGCGTCAACCCCGACTCGGCGTTGGCGAGCTCGATCAGTGCGTTCAACTTCTCGTGGACGGGCACCGGGACGAACCGGTGGTCGGCCTCCTCGACGACCTGACGGTCGTAGCCGCCGACCTCGTGCCGGACCGGGTCACGCGTGTACACGTCGGCGATCCGCCCGACCGCGCCGTCGAGGGTCGCAGAGAAGAACATCGTCTGCCGGTCCCTCGGCAGCCGCCGCACGATCCGATCGACCTGCGGCTGGAACCCCATGTCGAGCATCCGATCGGCCTCGTCGAGCACCAGAACGTGGACGCCGCTCAGGTCAACCAGGTTCCGGATCGCGAGGTCGTCGAGCCGGCCCGGCGTCGCGATCAGCACGTGTGCTTTGTCGACGCCGCGGGCCTGCTCCTTCACGTTCGTGCCGCCGTAGACCGCCTTGACCTTCATGTTGGTCGCACTCGCGACGATCTGGAACTCCGCGGTGACCTGCTGGGCGAGCTCGCGCGTGGGCACGAGGACGAGCGCGGCGGGCAACGGGGTCGACGCGGGGTCGAGCCGGTCGGCGATCGGCAGCGCGAAGGCCAGGGTCTTGCCGGAGCCGGTCTTCGAACGAGCCAGGGTGTCGCGCCCGGAGCGGACGTCCTCCCACACCATGGTCTGGATCGGGAAGGGCTCGGTGATGCCGCGAGCGTCCAGGGCCGCGGCGACCGGTTCGGAGACCCCGAGCGCTCGGAAGCTCTCGGGTACCTCTGTCACAACCAAAGGGTACCGCTTGGCCTACAGCTCGAACGCGCCGTCGAAGGCGCCGACCAGGTGCGACACGATCAGCAGCTGCGCGAGGGCGAGTGATTCGCTCCGCTCGGCGTCCTGCCCGGGGCGCTTCACGACCCCGATCCTGTCGCGCTGGAGGCGCTCGTCGGGGTGCAGGGATGACCAGAGAGCCTCTTCGAGCTCTGCGCCGAGGTCGGGCGGGCAGTCGCCGTCGATCTCGAGCACGCTCATGGGGCCCCGGCGGTCGGTCCGGACCGACCACCGCACCGGCGTCTCGCCCCGCGCGCGGAACTCCCCCAGCAGCTCCCGGAGCGCGGGGAACGGCAAGGTCGGCCGCACGATCACGCGGGCGGACAGGTGTGCCTGATCGTTCTCGGCGGGGTCGCCGATGAACCGCACGATGACGTCGGCGTACTCGCGCTGCGGCCGGATGTACTGGGCCGCGTCGGGCTCCCGCCGTTTCAGCTCGGCGACGACCTCCTTCGGCGAGTACCCCCGCTCGAAGACATCGCGCTCGAGCTTCCACCGGTGGCGGAGCTCTTCGTCCGGCTCGAGGAAGACCGCGACGTCGATCTGGTCGCGCACGGAACGGTCGGCGAGCGGCAGCAGGCCCTCGACGATCACGATCTCGCCGGCTTCGACCCGCTCCTCGGCCCCGAACGAGCCGGTGTGGTGGTCGTACGTCGGCTTCGAGACGGCCTCGCCTCCGGCCAGGGTGCGCAGGTGCTCGGCCATCAGGTCCATCCGGTTCGCCTCAGGCGCGAGCGGCGTCACGCCGAGCTCGGCCCGCGTGGCGCGGTCGTACCGGTGGTAGTCGTCGGTGCACACGCGCCCCACGCGGCCGACCCCCAAGATGAACTCGACCCCACGGGACAGCGTCGACTTGCCTGAGGCCGAGTCGCCGGCGAGCGCGAGCAGCACCGGACGCAGGCCGGCGTCGCGCGCGGCCACCTTTGGCGCGATCGAGGGAACGGAGCCGTCGGACATCGGCCGCGAGCGTACCGCGAGGGTCCCGCGCGGCGGTATCGGCGCGTGCGACCGGCGGTCGGCGGGTACGCTGGCTCAAACCGAACCGCGGAGGAGCCGGTGGGAGACGACACGCAGCGCTGGAACGAGCTTGCCGCACAGATCGCCGTCGACAGCATCCGCGCCACCACCGCCGCCGGATCGGGGCATCCGACCTCGTCGATGTCCGCTGCGCACCTGCTCGCCGTTCTGTTCGCCGATCACCTGCGGTTCGACGTCAAGGCTCCCGACTACCGCGGCAACGACCGCTTCGTCCTGTCGAAGGGGCACGCGGCGCCGGGCCTGTACGCCACGCTGAAAGCGATCGGCGCGTTCGACGACGACGTGTTGCTGTCCCTGCGGAAAGAAGGATCGCCGCTGCAGGGTCACCCCGCCCCCATCCCCGAGCTCCCGTGGGTCGACGTCGCGACCGGGTCGCTCGGCCAAGGGCTCGCAGCCGGGCTCGGCATGGCGCTCGCGATGCGGTTGGATCGGATCGATGCCCGCGTGTGGGTGATGCTCGGCGACTCGGAGATGGCCGAGGGCTCCGTCTGGGAGGCGATGGAGGCGACGTCGTTCCACGGTGCGGCGAACGTCACCGCGATCCTCGATCTGAACCGCCTCGGTCAGCGGGGGCCGACGATGCACCAGTGGGACGCGGATGTGTTCCGCGACCGCGCCCTCGCCTTCGGATGGAACGCGCTCGCGATCGACGGACACGACGTCGACGCGATCGACGATGCGTACCGCACGGCCGAGACGGACGATCGGCCGACCATGATCATCGCCCGCACCCAGAAGGGCCACGGCGTCTCGTTCCTCGAGAACAAGGAAGGGTGGCACGGCAAGGCGGTGCCCGCCGACCAGCTCGACGCCGCGATCGAGGAGCTCGGTGGCATGCACGATCTCGTGATCACGCCGCCGGCGCCGGTCGAGTTGCCAGCCGAGCAGCACCCGTCGGTCCCGACGACGGCTCGGCCGAGCTACGACGGTCCGGTCGCCACGCGCAAGGCGTTCGGCGAGGCGCTCGCGTGGCTCGCGACGACGAACCGCGACGTCGTGACGCTCGACGGCGAGGTCGGCAACTCCACCTATACCGAGGACGCCCTCGCGGCCGCGCCTGACCGGTTCTTCGAGCTCTACATCGCGGAGCAGACGATGATCGGCGTCCAGACGGGTCTGCAGGCACTCGGGAAGATCGCGTTCGCCGCCACCTTCGGAGCGTTCCTCACGCGGGCGGCCGACCAGATCCGCATGGGCGCGATCGGTCGGGCGGACCTTCGGATCAGCGGCTCGCACGCCGGCGTGTCGATCGGTGAGGACGGCCCCTCGCAGATGGCCGTCGAAGACCTGGCACTCTTCCGCGCGCTCAACGGTTCGACGGTGCTGTACCCGTCCGACGGCGCCTCGACGGTCGCGCTCGTCGAGCTGATGGCCGGCCTCGAAGGGATCTCGTACCT